>Ga0179591_1327624_pt1 | contig 12384 bp, 17 predicted proteins | sample CZOMad2_1_08_16f_FD_182891 | JGI IMG/M metagenome (GOLD analysis project Ga0179591, IMG submission 182891) | Vadose zone soil fungal communities from Angelo Coast Range Reserve, California, USA - CZOMad2_1_08_16fungal (PacBio error correction) | ecosystem: Environmental > Terrestrial > Soil >... | reverse complement strand
CTCTTTTTCTCTTCCGCAAGTCAATCGCTTCCCCTCCCTTGACCGGAAAGAAGATGACAGCGAATTTCATTCAGCGTGATGAGGTAGGCTCCCTTCGTGTACTGCGTGACCCCTTCGATGGAGAACGGTGTTTTTCCTTTCTTTTTTAGTGAGAGAAGCAACTCAACCTTTTTTCCCCAGCGTATAGAAACACCATCTTAGTCTCTTTCTCCCATGTCCCTCATCGCGCGAATAGAGCTTTTTTCAGTTCTTCTAATAGGTGTTGAAGAATTCCCCCACGAATCTCTTGCGGCAAGCAGGATATTAATCCTTGGCATCCCAATCCTTTTTCCAGCACCGCTTTTCTTACCTCGCGATTGATTTTATTGTTTTTCTCTTTCCCTCCCCCAGGAGAACGGGGTGGAAGGGCGATCTTTCTCTAAACTGAAGCCTGTCCTTTCCCCCCTATTCTTATCCGAACCTTCTGCGGAGGCGAGCTGTGCTCGTCTTTCTCTTGTTGGCGAAACAACGCCCTTCTTCTTCCTTCCCAACCCCTGTTAGAGAAACACCTCCTTTTGTGATTGATTGGCTCCGCTCACCCTCTTCTGAAAAACTTCATCCCCTTTCTTTTTCAAAAGATGCGGATCGCGCCTTTCCAAATTTTATTAAAACTTTTATCCCGTCTTGACGAACCCCTTACCCCCCCTCCCCCCTCATTCCTCCGGCAGAACCTGTCCCCTAACCTCCTATTCTGACACCGAGGCTTCACTCTCAAGTTTTTTCTCCTCCCATTGTCCCTGCTTCTTCATCACCGGATGATTCGGGCCCAACATATACACAAATAGGCGATCTTCTTATCTTTATAGCTTTCTCCCACATATCGGTTATTCACTTCATCTCTTCCCTCCGAGGTGTTTTCCTGAGTTTTGGCCCTTCCGAGTCCGAGAAACACCGCCCCTACTGTAGTCCCCAACCACTTTTTGTCCTTTTCCGGAGGAAGTTCGAAGACCTCCATCTGGATGGAGGATGTCTCCGGCAAGAAGAAAGGCTTTCCCCCCCGGCCCCTCCTCCCTCTCGCTAGACTTTCCTTTTTCTTTCAAGTCGTTGCGACTCTTCCCCTCCAAAAATAGTTCCGAACCTACCAGCCCTCTTTCCTTTTTTCCGGAGCTTGTTTTTCATTTTCGCGGCGGTTTTCTGATGGCGGGTTTTTGCGACCCGCGACCTCCCTCTCGCGCCCCTTATCGATTGGACTACTCCCTTTTTTTCTCTGCTTCTCCTCACAGCCCCATAGTTCTTAAGAAGCTCCCCCCCCTCCCTCGCGATGCTCAATCAACCTTCACGCGCACAGACCTTTCCCTGACCTTTTTCGACTTTTCGGATTTGAATGGTAAAAGATGTTCCAGTGTGTGAATAGCAGTTTCTCCTTCCTCCGATTAAAAATTTAATTTAAGTATAGTCCTCTTTCTTTCTTCAGACCCCGTTTATAATCAAGTAGAGCAGATTCCATCCCAACAGATCGGGAGTGTTGAGTCCCTTTTTCATTGACGTAACAGATTTAACTTACGCTTCGGTTTCCTTTTTCACGAATACGATTGTCGTTGCGGCCGGCCCTCAATAGTAGTCCTTTGCTATAACGATTTGTCCGCGAGCCCCTCTGCGATCATTCGTTAGTTACGTTAAATTTTCAAGCACCCGCTCAAGACCCCTTACCACGGAGCGAATCGTCGGCAAATCTCTCTTTCGCTCTTTTTTTGAAGGACTTTTTCTCCGCCTTCTCACCCCCGCTTTGCCCATTTTGCCCGATGGGCTTATAAGATTCTTCTTTTCTTCTCCGTGGTAGAGACTATCCCCTAGGTCCTCTTGAACCAATTCGAGCCGTTCCCCTTTCGATCTTTCCGGCTACGAGCCTCTTTGACCCGCTATCTATTCTGGGGCTGTCACTGCCTTGCTGGGCATTTAACACCATGTCTGAAAAGACCGGCCTTTCTCCCGAGCTTATAAAAAATACGGTCGATCGAGCTTTTTTTCCTTGGCCTATTTGCTCGATTGAACGTCTACATTTCCTTCTCTGGACTATCGAAATATTCCCGCACCCCCCGTATTTACGCAATCGCCAACACACCCCTTTCTTTCGCTTCTTTCGTCGTAGTTGCTGGGAACTTCTTCCCCTCTCTAAAAAGATATTGTCCTCTTCCCCATTGGGATTATCCTTTTTTAATTCTTTTGAGAATACTTCGCTCGCCTGTCCTTTGTTTCTTTTCGTTAGATGTTTGGTAATCAACTTTTCCTCGATCCAAGTTTTCCTATGTTTCTCTTTTCTTTACTAGCCTTCCATCTCACAGGCAAGATAGATGAGTCTCTTTTTTTTCCCAGTCGAATATGCTCCCGAAGATCTCCCCGTCGAGACGTCGGCTCCACGCATACATACCAGAATCAGATCCTAATTTCTCCCTTCCCTCAAATAACACTTTCACTAAGAAGAGGAATGGTCTCCCCCTCCCTTCAGATTGTCCCTTGCTTTTTTTTCGACCCCCCCCTCTCTTTTTCTTACCGTCTTTGAAACAGACTCTCCCTTCCGAACGCGAACCATTCTCTTCCCCTCCTCAGATATCTGCGTCTTCGCCCTGGCCCTTATGACCCAATTCTCCCCCTTCTCCCTTTGCGGCATGTCTTGATCCTGACTGTTGAATATCCTGTTTCCTCTAGACCTTCCTTTTAGTCGGCTGCGCCTTCCTTTGCCCGGTTCCCTTTCTCTTACGCGCGCTCGAGTTCCTCCGTCTCCCCCTTTATTTAGCAATTGACCACAGCCAGGGCCCCCTCTATTGACCCCTGCCTTCAACGATCTTACTCTTCCCATTTTCTCTCAGGCCATTCTTTCCTCAAACACAAGCCGGGTTTTTTTTTTTTACAAACCCCCCGCTGCTTGGTTTTTCCCAGTATCCCTGTACTATGCATCTTTTCGGACCTATGTCCTGGTTTCCCTTCGAGCGCCTTTTTGCAATCTCCCAATCCTCGGCCTCCGCCCCCCCACAGCCTCCCCCCCAGGAAACCTAAGCGCTCAGTATTTTGCATTTCCCCCCTAAACTAGCGTATCGGACCTTTTTTTAACCGCTCCTTTTACAAGTAGCTCTCTCTCCCCGCCGCGCGGTCGGCTCACTTTCTTAGGTCTTGAGATTTTACCCGGCCCACCGCCACCCCAATTTCTGACTCTTACCTTTTCTTACACCCCGCTCCCTTCTTTCAGCGACGGGGAAGGACGTTCGATTGAACATGAAAACTGCTAGCTCTTGGCCGATGACTTTTTTAACGGTTGGGCAATTCCCTTGGTACCTTGTTGACTCTTCCCCCTTGATCTTGTAGTGAAAGTTGGGTGGCGCATCCCCCTAGTCCCGCCATTTCCGTGGCTCTTTTCGAGCCCCGGGCCTGTGTGATTGTAGCACGCCTTCGGACTTTTTTCGCTCCTCTTTACCCACGGAGAATCATCAACCCACCACCTCCAATTTTCCCTCTTCGCTCCGCAAGAGGCTTTGCGCCGTTGGTACTGCATGTGCGCAGGCGGCAGCTCCCTTGTCTTTGTCCCCCTAGCCATGTTTCTTTTGGCATGGCGCACTCCCTTTCCTGTGGGATGTTTTCTTACTCTTGCGTCGTGTTTTGGCGACTCTTTTGCTTGCGAACGATGCATTGGGCCTGGATTTTGTGAATAGCCGTTGGTTGCGGTAGACGTGCTGGGTTGCCCTGACTTCCCGGGCCTCCCCCCTCCAGTGCCGTGTAGTTTGGTTTGGATTCATAGGTGGACTCCGTTTGATCAGACTTTTCCTCTTTCCTGTAGATAGTCTTCTTTGTCGCTGACGGCTCCCCCTTATCGAGCTTTTCGGCCCAATCCTCCGAGATGGTTTTTCTTTCCGCTTTTCCTGTCGTAAGAAACCGACTTGTTTCCCCCTTCCCGGTTGATTTACCCCAATTGGGTCATCCCTTTTCACAGGATCAATAGTGCCGCCAAGGAGATGCTCTCTCTCTCTACGGGTTTTTACAAGCCCATCTATTATTTCTCCTCGTTGTTGTTTTTGTCCGATCTCTTTTTGTTAACTTTTTATCCAGCTTCCCTCAGCGAGTGCGTTTTTCACGATGCTCCCCCCCCCGGTGAAAAGTGGACTTCCCCGCCCCATTTAGGAAATCAAAAGAAGAAGGGGTGTTTTTTTTTTTCAGTTAAAAAGCCTGATGTGTCTACACCTTCTCCCCCATCTCTGGAACGAGGGGCCCGGTCCATCCTTCTTCCTGGAAGCCCAAATCATCTCTATGGCGCCCACTCCCCCCTTGCGTCTGTTTCTTCTCTACAGAGGAGTCACCACAGGACATTACCCTGGTGTCTCCCGGAACTCCACGTGCGTCCCGCAGACCCCCTTACCCCTTATTCTCCGCGATTTTCCCCCTGATTGCACTCCCCCCTCCCCTGAACTTCCCCCCCTTGCCATCGGGGCCCGCTGGCCCGACTCGAAGAGTCGTCCAAGCAGTGACAGCTGGTCTTTGGTTTCCTCAGGCCATAATTTCCGAGGTCCCCCTCCCATCTCTTTGAGTTGCCAGCCGGCAGATGCACCCCCCCCCTTTTCCCAGAAAAATCTAGTAGCACGACCATGGGACTTTTTTTTTGGAATGGTCTTCCTGTCACGCGGGAGCCTACCGGCCTCCTTTTGCTTTTTCCCCCTCAAACCCCCTATACCTCTATATGGAACGAGTCTCTATTTCTCCGGATGGATGCGCAGTCTCCCCCCCAAACTTGACCCCTTCCCTTCCTTTTTTTTTAGTAACAAGGCCCTGGCGTGTCCTCCCCCTGTCCCATAGACTAGAGAAATCCAATTAGTCTTATCCCCTTTTCCTTTTTTCCTAGTCCCGACTTCCCCGCGAAGGATCGGGCAGCTGGTATCCCCTCCCCCGAAAGTTTTTCCCCTGACGGTGGACCTCCAAGACTCCCTGCACATGTTCGCCAGGAACCACTCTGTTTCTTTCCCCCTCGCTTCTCAGTGTTTTAGAGTCCTCTTTGCTACTTCCGCGGATAGTGCGCTATTGGATCCCAAATTTTCTCTCTCGCCCGCTTATTGTCTGTGCTGGCTTGTTTTCTCCCGAACCCCCTTCCGAAGATTGAGCATTGCCCCCCCATGGACCTCGGCAGTCGACACTTCCGGCTTTCCCAAGAGTGAATGTCTTGTGAGCAGCTCCACTCTGTCCTTCTGGAGGTCCTCCCTCCTCCCACACAAGTGTTTGATGGGTCTCCCAAGGCCGCAAAAGGGTTGATATTCATCTGCGTGCCACCTCTTTTCAAGAAGTATAGTTGAATCAGCGCTCTGCCAAGCGCAGAAGATGAGGCACTTTTTTTTCCCTCTAGAAGTCGCGTTCTTATAAGCGCTGGATATACCCTCATTCCTCTCCCCCGCCTCTGGAATAATTATCTTCCTTCTGCCCCCCTCAAAAGGATCCCACCCCCGTAAGGGACCCCCACGAGCCCGATCCCGGCCTCTCAGTTAATGATTTGTCTCATCATTTTCCTGCAGAGCGATACAGCTGAGTCCCCTTGCTCAGTGCCCAGCCTGCTAAGTCGCTGGTCTTCTCTCGGAGATGTTACGTTCAAGCCCGACCTTAGATTTCTCCTTTACGAGTGCGTCTAGTCACACCTCCCCTCCCTTTGGAAAGATGCACCCACGTCTTCCCCCTTCTTATTGTCTCGTTGACTGAATCTCAAATTCGGCGATGATTTGCATCTCAAGCGTGATTAGCCTTTTGTCCAGGTGTTATATCAATCTCGTCGAGCCCGCTCGCGCTACGGCTACAGGCCGTTGGCGTTGCGCGCGGCGAGTAGTCCCCCTCCTCCCCCAAATATCACTCCCCATCCGACGGGATAGGCAGTTTTAGACACCACTCGTCCCGCGGGCTCCAGTTTTTTCCTACGCCTTAGTTGAGATTTTTTTTAACATTATTGCGAGCTTTGGACAATTCTTCGTTTTTCTTGAGGACCCGAGAATGCCCCATTGACTGCCTTTAAAGCGAGAGAACACTTTTGCAGTTGGCGCGTTCTGAACGAGCGGCTTATCACTTTCGAGATCCTTCTTTTCATCGATCGTACGTTCAACGCGTGACGACGGCGAATTTTTTCCAGACCTCCGACTCCTTGACGGTGTATCAAGCGCTAATTCCCCGTTCATCCCCTCGGATTGCCAGTCAATTCCAGGGTCTCCCTTGAAGGCGTTTGTTACAGGGACCCCCACCTTAGATAGTCCTTGTTGCCTCTTCCGTCCTTCCGGTATCTTCTATCTCGCGCCTCGAAGGGGAAGATGCCTTCTGGGGTACTTTTCCTCCCCGCGATGATGGCCTCCCGTCAAGCTGATTAGCTCGGCCCCCCCCTTAAATTGCCCGACGGCGGGGTAGCGCCCCCCCCCCTCACCAGAAGAAGACTTCTGACAACCTGACTTCTACTGAAGCAGATTAGTTGAACCTCTAAGTCGCGCCCGGTGGTAATGATTCCTGGACCTGTGCTGAGTTTCCCTTTGAAGCCTTTTTATGCAGAGCGCGCCGACGATGCCCCAAATCGTTCTACCCCCCCCTTGACTAGGCCCCCAACCAACCCACCCCCCCCCCCCCCCCCCACCCCCCCACCTCCCCCCCACTCGTACATAACTCGCCTCCCACCTTCCCCTCTTTCTTCAGTATCCCCCTGTTAAAGCGCACAAGATTTGCCACGTCCTCGTAAATGGACCACAATTAGCTATCTTAAAAGAAGGAGTTCTAGAACTCCCCGCGGCCGTTCTCCTTCAAATTCATTTCATCCGCGCTTAACAGCCCTTTGCTCATGGACCACAGAGATTGACAGATTCCACTCGACCGCGCGAGAAATGATCGCGCTTCTTGTTTTTGAGTTTTTTGATGGAGCATCGCGAATGGGCTGTGGATCTTTAATCCTCTTTGCATGCTCGTCGACTTGTTCCTCCCCTTACCAGAGTCTGACTTTTGACTCGCTTTCAGCCCAACCTCCATAAGACAACCGCCGCTTCCCCAAGACCAATTCTCGTTGCAAGAAGACTCACGGGAAGGCCCCCCCCCCCCACCCCCAACCAATGTCGCTTTCTCGATTGGCTTTTTACTGCTTGCCCCTCCTTCGATGCAAATGCCCCGTACTCAGACCTCTACCCGAGGATATCTTCCGAACAATCTGCAGGACATCCGCTTTTTTGCGAGATCTTTAAGCCACGGCGCTCGAGGGTCTGATCTCCACGCCGGCCAGGACTTCATTTTGTTGGATCGAAATGGTGTGTTTTGATTTCTGAGAGGCCGCCCACCCCTTTCAAGCGCTTGAACTGTATTTTTTCCTGGATACCGTGCGAGGCCCTTAACTCTAGCCTTCCCTCGCCGCATTTTACTTTTTTCTGTTCCGACATTCGGAGCTTAATCATTCCCCGGAAAGAAGTGCGAAATCGGATCTTTTTTTTCTCTCGTTTGCTCCGGCTTCCTGCCTGCTTTTCATCATCCTTCTTGAATTTAGACGTTTCTGCTTGACTTTGCGAAGTCACTTTGCCTGAGCCCCCCCCTCCCCTGCCCTCAGCTTGCCATTTTCCTTCCCATGGATTTCAGCGCTTTTCTTCCAGTCATCGTATGCCCAGAAGCCCCTCACTTCCAGGTTGAGCTTTGGACACCTACGAGTTCTTTGTGTTCATCCCCCACCTTTCCTATCGAATTTTCCTCCTTTCCCAGGTTTTCAGGCATCGGCACCGGCCTTCTCCCCCCTCACTAGTATCGACATGCCCCACCGTTCGCGACTAATCGCGACCCCTGGCAACCGTCCGTTTCCCTCCGTCGGATGTTGCTTTTCGTTTCCTCTCCCCTCCGCTATTTCAAGGCGTCCCCTGGCCACATACTCCCTGCTGCTTCGCCCAGCTAGTTCCCAAGGAGTCACACGCTAGAACTCGTGTTTGCTACTATGATTCTTTATCTTGAGCTAGACCCCCCCTTCCATATCCTTGTTCGGCAACCTTTATGCTCCCCTTTTATGCGGATTAGACCCTTCCTTAACAGACTGGGGCCCTTTTTGAGAATGAACCAAGGTAGCCTTTCATGGTGCGCTTCCCCGCCGGGCGCGTCTTCCATCTTCTTTCCCTCTCCCGTGAATTTATCATGCTCGGGACTTGAGGCGCGCGTATGATCCCTCTTTCTTTTCCCCAAAAGAGAGAGCTCTCTTTTCTCCTTGTTGTTTTTTCTCGCCCGATTATATCTTTTAAAGGACCCGCGCGCCCCTCCCCCTTCCCAGCTTGAATTTTTTTTTTCTGCGATGAGAGAGGAGAGTATTACGCCCAGTCTGGGCTGCGGTGAGAACGCTTGCGCTTTGAGATTGCCCCCTCTCCGGTGAATTTTCTTACCCCCACCGCGCGATTGCATTCCCTCGCTCTTCCCCCCAGTGTTTTAGATCTGACCTTTATTTCCTCCTTGACGAATAGTCAAGCGGAACTCTTTTTAAAATCTTTTTCCCTGTTCCCCTTCCTCTGCGTTCCGTTTTCTTTAATATTTGACGGACGACCTTGAATCAGTTTTCCTTCCCCAGGAAGGTGTCCCCGAGAGAACCGCTTTAGTCAACCGATCGTATCCCTCGGATTTCAACGTCGTCTCTTTGTGTGGTCAGGCTTACTCGTTAGGCCCGCAGGCCTCCTATGCCCTTTTTCTCTATATCAGAAAAGGTATGAGGTGCTTTTGCATGATATAGGATTTATTCCCCACGAAATCGTTGTCCATTCCTCAAATATCCCTCTACCTGGTCGTTCCCTCGTTAGCCTTGCTATCCCAGATGACGCCCCCGGCTGCGAAAGGGCCCCCTGTTACCTTTCTTGATTGGCATGTCGGATCTTCCCTCTTTTTTCAATTACCCGCCCCTAACAGTTTTAGTTGCACTACCGCTGAAGGACTTTTCTTCTCTCCCAGCACTCGGGTTCCTCCTATCTTTCTTAGACTCCGTTAGCAGCATTCTGTTGACTTACTCCCTAAGCTCGGACGCCTCAGGTACGTTTTACCCAAATTAGGATATTGGCTGTTTCTTCCTCTCCTCTTACCACCTCCCATATAAATCGCGGTTTGAATGAGTGGAAATCTTCGCCTACAATACCCCAGAACCTTCCACTCCTATACAACTCTGTAAATATGTCTCCTACTCTGCCTAACTTTCTCTCTTCTCTTGACCCCTAAGTCCCATTCCAAATCTCAGACGACCTCTTCCTTCCATCGAGAGCTCCCTCTAGCACCCTCCCAGTTTCTTTTCCCCTTCCCACTCCTTTCCTCCTACGACCCCCCTACACTGAATTGCGCCTCGAAGTCGAGTCTCCTTGTCCCCCCCTTTATCAGCATAGTAAAGCCCCCGGACCCGCAGATCCGAGAATTAAAGTTTGAGACTCTTTTCTCCCCCCCCCCCCCCCCCCCTGCATTACTTATTCCTTCTGTTTTCTTTCTCTTTTTTTGCCCCGCTCGACCCCTCGCTTAATAGCGAAGAGTAATATGATGGAGGCCTACTTTAGCTATCAGCAACTTCTCGGATTTCAGTTTAGGACTCCCACACATTTCCCCCCCCCCTCGCCCTCAACACCTTTCACGCGCAACTCCGCTCATCGACCTTTCTCGACTTTTCTATATCTGGTGAAGCGAGGTTGGTTCAAATTGTTTCCTGTGTCCCTTTACCGGTTCCCTATGTTACGTTCGCGTATGCAACTTTAAGGTCTCCCCTTAATCAGGGGGATTTTTCGCTGTAACGAAACCTCTATGTCGGGCTAAAGACGAAGCCCCTTCCATTGTTTTCTCCCCCTTCCCCACTCTTGGCTTAATATTTTTCTTCTTAAGTTTTTTGCCTTTTCCCGCCTCAACACGGATCCTTTCCGAGGAGCGAACTTTTCCTTGACATGCTGTTTCTCATTCCTATTGTTCCTTGGGTCCCAGAAAATAGTCTATTTCCTAAAATGTGTTCGCGCCTTTTTTAGTCTCCGGATTTCGCCGATACGTCTTCATGCCCCCCCCCTCAACAGCTCCTCCACGCCCCCACTACAAAGATGGTCTTCCCCAAGAGAGCCCTGCTCGACTCCCCCCTTTTCCAAGAGCGGGCTTCGGTCCTACCGCCCCGACCCCGCGGCGCAGCAGGTCGAGAATGATTAGCTTCCCCCCCGGCCAGCTCCTCTTTTTGGTCCTCCCCTCCTGCAGGATCGCCCCCCTTTTTGTAGTCTTTTCTAGAGGAGATCCACCGAGCAAAATCGGCCGCGAGTCCTATCACACATTTTTCGTGGTCACTTGCTCCACCACGCGCTGCTACCTAAAAATAAGGACCTCTGATGGCGGCGAACGCGCCTTCCTCCACTTTTCTTCTATCAACTGTTCCTGGAGTTTTTTCGCGCCCCTTCCTCAGATTTGAACGAGATTCAAGAAGAGCGTACATATAGACCTCTTAAGCCACGCGCCTTTAAGCACTTCACACCCCCGGTCGAATTCTTTAGAGTCCCGGGTTCTAGAGATTATCCCTTACCCAGCTCCATTATGCCCTTTCCCCCCCCCTTCAAAGTCTGGGCCCGTGGACAATCTCGCGTATAGGACCCCCCCATCCGAGAGGGGAGATGTCCCATTAAAAAGGTTCCCCCCCTCATCTCGGATATGGTTCCTCTCTAAAAAGAGCCACGTTCCTCAAGATTTGACGGGTGAAGTAGCCTCTACTTTTTCCTTGACTCTCGGTACTACCCACGTCCCCCCCTCACGTCGGGAATACTGCACAACTGCCCCTATCATCCTGGACTTTTCCCTCAACTACGCCGACGGACCTTCTTCGACCTTTTTATGACCTTGGCCCTTTCTTTTTTTTTTTTTTCATCTCCCCCCAGATAGTTCCGATAAAGCGGTCCTTGAACACCCCCTTACTGTAAACCTCCCCGAAAGTCCTTTATTTTCTCCCCTGATTATCCCGGTAGGTTGATCATTGCTTACCATGCGAGAAAATACCAATGTATGCTCTCTAGTGATGTTTTCTTGATCCTGTTCTTTCCTTCATGGAACACGCCCCCCTCCTCCCTGTTCTTTTCTATAAAGCCGGAGCGAGCTTTCTCCATTGCTCAGATCCCTTTTGACCAAAATCCCGTGCAATCCTCTCCTTCCAAACACCTTCAACGAAGGAAACCCCGTTCTACTCATTCCCCTGCTTTTTCCTTCCCCAACCACCCTGTGCGTTTTGTTTGGTCCCCCAATTTTGACTAATTGCTGAACCTATCCACGCGTCGCTTTCTCGGGAGGACCCGGTTTTGTCCGCCTCTGAGGTGATGAGAATTTCTCCAGTTTTGCGCACAAGCTCCCCCCCGTTCCGCGATGGACCGCGCAACCCCCGACCCCGTGCACCCATAAGAGGGCTCAATACCCCCCCCCAGAGAAAGCAAGTAGAAGACGGTTTATTTTCACTCTAAACTAATCTCGCCCTCGTTGAAGGAGAACCCCCTTCGGGTTGTGGACGTTCTCCCTCCCTTTGACGGGTGTTAGAGGTAATAACAGCGCCTTTTCTTCAGCGTCTTTAATTTACTCCTTGCAACGGTACGAAGAAAGATTTGGATTAGATCCCCCCCCCAACTTGTGATGGGATTTCCCTCCCCCTTCCCAGAGTCCCTTTCTGGAATTTGAAGTACGACGTCCCCCGTTACTTTTGCAGTTGAACTTCTTTAGGACTCTCGCCTCCACCCCCCCGCGCCTTTCCAGACCCTTCCGGCGATCGTGTCTTTTTTTCGTAGACAGGTATGAGCAACGTCATGATTCCTTGATGTGCATCGGCCATCGATCCCCCCACTCTCAGTCCCATGAAAGTCCCCGTCCTCCCACGAAAGGCTTTTGCCCAATCGTGAATGCTCTAGCGGTTTTCTAACTATTGTCTTCCCTCTTCAAGATGGGCTTGGTATGTGCCTCCCCTTTTTTTTCCGCTTGGTTTCGGAGATATCCTCCTTAGCTGTCGTGACTCCCTTCTGGATGGTTATATTGGGCAATGCTAGTTTCTGGTATCTCCGTTTGCAATCCTCTCTGAATGGCTGAATTCGTCCTATATGCACAGGTCGACACAACATTGTGCAGTTTTCTCCCCTGACCGAGTAATCCTTTTCTTAGATACTCCAAGGAGAAGAGAAGATTTTTAGTCCCCTATACTTATATGTCAGCTGCCACGGAATCTCCCCCGATATTCTGTCTCCAGGTTCCAGATCCGGTGGTTTTCACGAAGTGTTTCAGGTCGTTCATAAATGAGTCCCCCTCTTTAGCACTAGGCTTTCCCTTATACGGTTGGAGGTACTAGGTGATTGTACAGTTTTTCAAAGCCCTCCTCCCTGGATCTCGCGGAGAGCTTGATACCTGTCACAGACTTCCCCATAATCA
>Ga0179591_1307140_pt1 | contig 12384 bp, 21 predicted proteins | sample CZOMad2_1_08_16f_FD_182891 | JGI IMG/M metagenome (GOLD analysis project Ga0179591, IMG submission 182891) | Vadose zone soil fungal communities from Angelo Coast Range Reserve, California, USA - CZOMad2_1_08_16fungal (PacBio error correction) | ecosystem: Environmental > Terrestrial > Soil >... | reverse complement strand
TTTCTTCCCTTTTTTTTTGACAGCTCTCAGGCGTCAATTGGACCTTCTCTTTCCTTTCTTCTCCTGAACTGATCTATCACTTTTCACCTCTTCTCCGTGTCTTTGGGTGGTTGCCTAGACTCTTTCATGCCTGCGAGGGGCAGCTGCCTCTCGAACACCTTCTTTGGGCCGCCTTACCTTCATCTAAGTCCGTTTAACAATGGTTTTCTGCTTCTTTTTTTTCCCTGTCCTCTTTTTCCCCTCCTCCTTTCCCCTGACTTTTTTTGGACCTTTCCCGGGCGGGCCGTCATTCGTATTGATAGCCGTCTGCCTCCGACGCTTTTTCCCGTTGGCACTTTTTAGTCCTACTCCCAGCAAACATTTTCCGATCTCCTTCCCCCCTCCCCACGCTGGGTGTTTTCCCCCTCTCTTTCCTTTTCGACTATATCTTTTTGTCGGTAGCTTCAACACACATTTTGTTGTTAGGGACCTGGATCTACTGTCGCCCATCCCGAACGACCAAGCGGGTGCCCTTGCTTTTTTTCCAGCCTCAGATGGGTAAACACGGAGAACTGTCACCTTTTTTTTTTTCCGTCCAGTCTTTCCCTGGGAATCTCTCCCCCCTCTCCCTTGGAATTTTTATTGAAATTACCGGACTTCTTTAAGCCCTTTTCCTAAGCCGTTCCTTCTTTTTTTTCCTTCTTTTTCAGTGATAATGAGTCCCCCCCCCTCTCTCCTTTTGTCACCCATTGGTCTTCCCCTTCTCTTTTAGCGCCCGGTCCCCTGTTCTTTTCTGCCTTCCTTGAGAATTCTGCCCAACTCCTTCCAGCTCTTTTTCTCTCTGTTCCGGTGTAAAGTCATCGTCCGCTTTCCCCTCTCCTCCTGTAGGACCCTCCCCCTTCCTCCCCCCCCTTAATGGTTTCTGTATTTTCCCGAGCAAAGTTACTTTTATGCGCTTGTCTCTTCAAACGCGGCGGACCCCCCCCCAGTACTCTTTTCAACCAAGCGCTTCCCGGCCCGTTAGCTTTTTCATCAATATGTGAAGTCTTATTTCCTTTTTCCTTTCGTTTTCTTCGTTTTCCTTTCCTTATCATTTCTTGTGGTCCTACTGTCCTTACCCCCCCCTTTTATGCTCTTAAATCCAGTAAAGATGCCATCTTCCTCGCAGGATTGGGGGCCTACTGGTTCTCCATCTGATTGAATTTTCTTTCTCCCTATGCAGATCGTCTTCCTCCTATTTTCCTCTTTCCCCCCTGGAGTCCCACCCTTGTTCTTTTCCTTGTGGACCAATTTACCTTAGTCCCCTTCCTTCTGGATGCTTTTTCATGGTTACTAGGCATCGTCTGCAGTTTTCCCTTTCCCTCGTGGGTTCCCCTGAAAAACGCCCCCCCCTTCTCTTTTTGATTAACTCCCTTTTTCCCCCTTTCTTCCTCTACCCCTTTGGTTTGTTTTTTTGGGAATCCTATTGCTCGATCCAATGCCTCCCCTACCCGGTGGGTCAGCGGTGCATGTTCCCTCCCCCCCCAAGTCCTTGGTGAAATCGGACCTTTACTTTCTTTTTTCCCTTCCCCCCCCGCCTTGTCCTTTTTTCTTTTAACCATCGACGTGAGTTCAGCCGCTATCGATCGGGATTACCACAAAAAAAACAACTTTTTACCCCTCCGCTGTAAGATTTTCTCTTCTCTGAACCTAATGTGTGAATGACCAAAATATTTCTCTGCAAAAGTTTCCTCCATTTCGACATCATACCCCCCTGGGTTGGCTCCTTCTCTCTCTCTTTTCTAATTACTCCGTTTTTTGTTGTTTTTGGCTCTCTCTCTTCCTCCCTGAATTTCCCCCCCCTCTGTCGCCGGAAGTGACACCTTTTGAAGCGAGCTGACCCGTTCTTTTGTATTGCAACCTTGTTCACTCCTGCTATTCTCCATCACCCCCTCCTTGACAGGATTTCCCCCCCCTTTTTTTTCCCAATACCCCCGTCGATATCCCTTGGAGAATCATCACTAGGGAGGGAATTTAGTCTTTGATCCTCCCTGCTTACCCTTCTTTCCAGCCACAGACGAGGAACCCCTTTCCTGTGGCCCTCCGTTGAGTTTTTGACTTCTTCCCATGTCCCCCCCCCTTTTTTTTCTCTCTGTCGGCTTTCTTCGGAGGTCTCGAAGGGTCAACCCTTTCCAGTAGTACACCAACCCGTGCTGAGTGTTCGTGTCCTTAGTTTCCCCCCCCCCTCTCCTTTTGAATGAGCTCTCCTCTTCTTACACATGCCCTTTAGGAGGGTTTAATTTTCACCTGCCAACATGCCGCCCCCGTTTTTTCTCCGTTGGTTGACGTCCTCGCTCCCCTTTTTTTGGTAGTTATCTGGCGAGCGTAAAACCCTTTCTGACCGGTACCCCTCTCTTCTTCTTTTTTTTTCTCCTTCTTATGTTTTCTTTTTGGGTTTGAGAACTTAAGTTTTTTTTCAAACATGCTCCCCACTTTTGAGTCCCCCCCCGCCTTGACACTTAAAGGCAGATTAGCAAATTATCCCGTACGTCCCCCCCTCAGTCCTTCCCCCTCTTTTTCCAATGACGACCGCGCCTGTTGACGTTCAGAGTATTGGTTCCCCCCTTTCGTTATTGCCTCCTCGTTTTCCTCTCAGTCGAAGCCTACCTCCGGTGATCCGATTCGAGTATCATGGCCTCTCCCCAGTCATGTGGTCTTGACTTGTTACGGTTACGAGTCTTTCAAAGGCATGAAGATTGCGTGACGAAATTTGTACGGATTATCCTTTTTCCCGATCTTTCGGGACCCCTGATTCAAAGGGTTCCCAGTCACTCCACGAACACTATCCATTTTTCCTAATCCTCCTGTTGTTGACACACCTTCTACTTCGTTTCCCCTCCCCCGTTCCAAGAGGCCTCAGTTATTTGTTTAAAAAACTTTCTTAGCTTTTTTTGCTTTACCGCGTGGACTTTGAAGTTTTTGTTCGGCAATTCACTTTGGGTCTTGACTTATACCAAACTCCTCTTGCTTCTTCCCTATTGGCCCTGTTAAATTCGTTCCTCCCCTCTCTTCTTAAGAAAAGTTTCTCCTCAGGTCCCCTCTTGTTTCGGCTTTTCCGACCATGGGAGCTCCCCTTTTCGACCAACCATCATTGGTTTAGGCAACCCCCTCCTTCGTCCCCCTTTTTCACCTCAGATCTCCTTAAAGATTTTCCCCCTCTTTTTTCTCTTTTCCCCAGCTCTGTTTTTCTTTTTAGCGGGACTATAACGGTTCAGGTAAGAAGGAGTCACGACCTGCGTCTTCCTGAATTTTTCCTGCCGGGTCATGTCATTCATCCCCCATTTATTAATTCTAGCAGACCGGGAGGCAGAAAGTCCCTCTTTTTTTTCCCTGGGACCTCTTTTTCCTCTTTTCCCTTAGGTCAGGTTTTTTCTTTCGAGTCGAGTGAAAATTCATGATCACCTTGATCTTGAGGAAAAAGACCCCTCACGGCATTCCGCGCCCCGTTGTCGCGCTTCAGTTAGATCGCGATACGGGAAGATTACCCTTTTTCCTTTTCTTGGAGCTTCCCCCCTCCTTCACTCTTTCTCAAATTTCTCTTTTTTCCTCTCTCTGTTGTTTGATTTGTTTTATTCTTCCCTTTTCGTCTTGAATGCTCCTCCCCCTTTCAACCGCGTCCCGGTTCCATGACCAGTCTTGACTTTTTTTTCCGAACCGAGTATCTGTTTCCGGGGAGGCCTTTCCAGATTTTCTTTTGGGGTATTCCCCTTCCCTCTTTTTCTCTTGTGTTTTCGATAAGATAACAAATTTTGGAGCCGTAGATTCAACGGCTCCTTCAGAGGCCCCCCTTGATCCTTGTTTCACGGCGACGTGACCTTCGTTTTTTTCGTCTTTTATTGCGGTTCAACCGTTATTGCCCTCCTTTTTATCCCCTTGCTTCCCTCCTCCCCTGTCCTTTTGACTTTCAAGACAAAGCAAAGAGCTGACCCCCTCTGACCAAGAGGGTCCTCTTTTGTCCCGTTTCCGTTCCCTTTTTTCCCCCTCGGGTACCATGTTTCCCTGTCGCTTTTTTCTAATGGAACTGGAGCCACTCCCCCCTCTCCCCCTTGCCAAACTCGGTTGGCCCGTTGTTTTTCTTTTTTTAAAAGGTTCATGCTACTACTCTTTCTTTTCACCTCCCTGAAAACTTCGAGAATATTCCCGGTGGTTCCGTCTCTATAAGGGCTTTTCAAGGTAAATATAGTTCCTCTGACCTCCCTTCCCCCTTTCCCGAAGTTTTTTAGTCCCTCTCCTTCGTCGCTTACTAATGTGTCGGTTTTTTTTGTGTTTTATATAACGGCTCCCTCGAGAAGTTGTTCAATCTTGTTTTTAGGTTTCTTAAAGTTTATGTGACTTATGTCCCTTCTCATATGTTCCCCCCTCTTTCTTAGCTCTCCTTCCTCCAAATCGGTAAGCGGCTTTTCGTCGCGATGCCTTTTGTGATCTGCCTTTTCCCCGTGACCGAACCCGTCCCAAACCCCACATACTTTAATTTTCCCCCCCCTCACGCCCCTCCCTTTTAGTTTTCCTCCTACTCTCGTCCCCCTCTTTCCCTTCCAAGTTACTAACAGGTCCCCCTTGCAACACGTGCGTTCTTTTTTCCCGGGACTTTGCTTTCCGTACTGCGTCAATTTCCCGTGGGACCTTTTCTTTCCCAACTAGGAGTGGTCCTTCCATCTTCTTTTTCTCGCCTTTTTTTACCAGCATCACCGTCTTGCCACGATGCCACCCTCCTCTCCCGCCGCGTTTTGGACCTCCCCAGCTGGGTTTTTCGTTTCTATGTTTGCTTTCTCTGGTCCTCCCCCTTGACCTACATTTTGAGTAGAGTTTAGTCCCCACTGGAGACACACGGTCTGCATGTGGTTTGAAAAAATGTGCCTTCCTTTGCTGGCTTCCGGCCTTCGCTCAGCTCCCCCCCTCCTCTTTTAACATTTTTCTTCCCTTTCCTCCCCTCCCCCTCCGACTCCTTTTTTTTTTTCCATTATACCGACTTCTTTTTGCGATAAAATGCTCGTACGTTTGGTCCATGCCGTTACTAATCCCCCTTTTTTTTGTCACCCTACTCAGGTTCCTATGTTTTTTTTTCCTTCCCAAACCTCAAGTTTTTTTCCCTCTTCTTTTCTTTCTCCCTTTTCCCCCATCCCCTCCCCCTCCGACGATAGGGTTTATCACAACCAGGGATACCTCCTGCCCCTTTGTGGGTGCCCGATTTTTCGATTTTTTCCTTGCCACCGAAGTGTGTCAAGGAGTTCTCTATTTCCCCGGTTCCTCCCAGTCCTTCCCTTTCCTTAAACCACTACAGATCCCACCCTCTTGTTGTTAGAGAGAATTGCTTCATCCAGCCTTTTTTGTTAGTATTCCTCCGGTCCGGCCCCTTTTGAGATATCAGCCCTCTTTTTTTCCTGAACACTCTTCACTCCCCCCAACGTCAAAAAAGACTGACTTCAGTGGTTGTTCTCCGATCTGCGATTCTGTTAAGTGATAATAACTCTTTCTGGGATTCTCCATCCCGCTACCCCTATTTCCTCCTGTGGAAGTTCCCGCTTTGGGAACTCGAGCTGACTGAGTTAGTTGCCCCTTTTTATCCCCAAACTTTAATTTGGAAGACTCCTTTCAGGACTCTTCGTCTTTTCTTTCCCCCCCCGATCCTTTCCCTTCCTTAGGAATAAAAGTTTTTTTCGTGGTTCTAAGTACTGGTACCCGGGCATTCCTTATATTTCCTGCGATGCTTCGAAACCCATTCCCTGCTTTTTGCTTTTTAACAAACCCTTCCCCCTTAGTTTTTCCCATTTTTTTTTTTCCCCTTCAGTCCTCTTGAGCGTCACAGTTCTTGTTAGTAGTACGCAATTCAGCATGGCGACGCTCCCCCACCGTTATACTCGGCTGTTGTCTGGACGGTCTTCTTTCCATTCTTCTAATCTTTGGTTTCTGTAAGGTTTCGATTACAAATTATTTATGGATTCCCCCTTCGATTTTCCCCCCTTTTTACCTCCTTATCCTTTCGCCTTACTAAGGGGACAATTCAATTCTTTCCCCCCCCTGATTCAGCTCCATTTTTAGATTTTTTAATTCTTTTTTTGGCAGAGTTTCCGCGGTCTGCAGTTCCACTTTTTCCCAGGAAAATTCGTTTTCCTGGTACCTTCTTTTTGACCCCGTATGTTTTGTCTTTCCCCTTGTTCCCCCTGTTTTCTCCTTCTTTCCTACCACCTTGGTCCCTGACCTGTGGTTTACTCGGTCTTAGTCGGCAGGGTTGTTACCTTTTCCACCTTTTTGCCACTTCCCGAATTTTGTACTCCACGATTTGAACCCTTTCCTTTTTCCCGTGATCACTCTTCCTCCCTCCCCCCTTTTTTCTTGACCTCCTTCTTTTTTATCACATTTTCCTGTGCCGGGGCGGCTTCGGAAATCCCTCACAACTCCCTCCCGTTTGTTTCTGTCTTTCCCTATTCACTTTTAGAGATCTATCCCTTTAGCCTTTCCCGGTTTTCCCCCCCAGCTCGGATAATTTTTCTGCGAACCCTCTGCTTGGCGGTTCGACATGGAGCTCAATTTTCCCCCATTGAGTTACCCTTAAAAAGGTCAAAGCCTTTCTTCGTGCGAACGTTCCTTCGTTTTCCCCCTCTTTTTCTCGTCGACTCTTGGGGTCTCCCAGTCGAGAGTAAGACGGAGCCTAGACCCTTCGTTACCTACAGATGAAAAAGCGGACGTTAAGTGAACCTCTTCTCCCCCCCCTTTTTCTTTTTCTCTTCCGTTATCCCTTAGGTCGGTACCCCTCAACAGAGGTGTTTTGGAATTATCTTGTTGGCATCTTTCCCCTGGAGGTCCCCCTGTGGTGAATGTCAGTCGGTCACGCCCCCCGAGCTATCGAGTAAAAGTCTTCCGAACCTGCTAGGGTTTTCCCCCCTTTTCTCTTCCCTTTTCCCCCCCCTCTTCTCGGAAGTTTTTGATATAATGGGAAAGACGTAACTTCCGAGGAGAATTTCCACATTTCGACAACTCTCCTGTTTGTTTTGACCTTTCTCTTTTACAAGCATTCCTTCTTCTTTTACCTTCCCTTCCCCCTTCAACCCCTTTTCCTTTTTTTCCTTCTTCAGGAAGGAAGGCCTCGATCGACCCGAGTCAGATTTGGACCCGCTGACCTTTGCTGCGGTCCTCCTTTTTTTCGAGTTCCGGTCTTTGCGCTGAGGTTTTGTTCTCTGAAGTCCCTCCTTCCTTCTTTTTCCGACCCTGTTTCATCTCTCCCCCCCCTCCCTCAGCTTGTTACTTTCCTTGGGTTAGGAGATCCGTTTCTTATGCGTGAATGAACCTGTGACCGGTGCTTCCCACTCCGGCCCGGGCCTTTTTGTAATCTTCAGAAGTTCTAGCTTTACTGCCCCTCGTTGATCTACTTCTCTCCCCCTCAAACATTTAACGCGTATTCACGCGGTAAATTTAGCCGACCCGACGGTCCCCACTTGTGTGGATTTTACTTTTTTTTTTCAACAATTCTTTTTTATTTTTTCCCTTCTTTCTCTCGATTGGGTGAGTTAGGTAGACCCCCTTTTTCTTTCCTGCCCCATCGTTCCTTTTCTTCACCCCTTTTTCCCTTTTTCCCCCCCTTCCCTTGAGAATATCGCTGTGGTGACGCGTGTTCTCATAGAGACTGTAGTTGTTTTCAGTTTTTTTTGAAGAAGACAACTCTTCCCGGCAACTCCGCTGGGAAGCACCAGGACTCCTAGCTTTTCCCCGACCGGACTGTGGAGTGCTTTAAAAGACTTGATTCCCCCTCCTGTCCTGGCCTTTTTTTTGATAGGAAAGGCCTTGTTTATGTTAATTTCTTTTTCCTCCGAGACCCTTTCCCAACTTAGCTCTGTATTCCCCCCTCAATTTCATACCAGGGCCCTCCTTTCCTTTTAGAGATCCTTTTTTCCTCTTCCTTCCGTTTTTAGGCCCCCCGAACATGGTGTTGGCCCTGTAGTATCTACGCACCGTTTCCTTCTTCTTTTTTCCTGTTTTTTTTCAGTGCCGGAACAGAGCATGCAACACTCCTCCTTCCTCCACACCTTTCGATTTTTCCTTTTCCCTTTTCCCATCTGGAAGTGGAGATGACTTACTGCGCAGGGGATATCGTACTTTAGTTCCGGACGTTCCACTTTGTGTTTTCCCGCCATTTTTTAGCCAAAGGAACCCCTTTTCCCCTCCCCCTTCAGCCCCCCTCTTCCTCCAATCGACCCCAGTGCCTTTTTTTTTTTTTTCAATCCTTGGTGGGTGAGATCAATTGATGCGTAGGCTACCTTCCACCTGCCTCTCTGGCCTTCCCCCCCCTCCTAGACCCATTACCCCCCCTTGAAGGCATGTTCGTTTTCCCCCACTTTTGGGTCCTTCTTCCACCTTCCTTCGTTGTTTGCATGGCTTCCTGAGTAATACAATGAAGATTGGTTTTTTTGGACACATCGGACTCCCCTCCCAAGGACCCCTCGTTTCTTTTCCCATGAAGGAGTTTCGAAGAACTCTCTCTTTTAGAGACTCCCCCCTTTTTCCTTTCCCCCTTTTAGAGTTGCGGTCCTTTGCAATAAAGAGATAGGGTTGCCCATCGTTTTTTTATTCAGGTTAATCTCTGGTGGCCCTTCCCTCATTTAAATTGGGTTTTCCTAAACCGCTTTTAGCCGAAGTTTCCTATCGTTTATTGAACCACCATTTCCCTTTCCTCCATTTCTTAGTACTCTTTATTTTCGCTTTTTGCCCCAAAACGGAAGGTCTCTTCTCTCACCACTTCCATTCCCAGGCGCCCATCCCTCCCCCCCCCGTGATGTTTCTGTCAGTGAATCAAGCCCTTTGTTCTTTTTTTAGCTCGCTTTTTAATCCCCTCCCTTTTTTTTTTTTTCGTATTTACCTCTTCCCCCTTCACGTTGAGCGAGCACTCTTGTCCTTTCCCCCACTTAGTTAAACACTCTCTCCCCGTCGTCCCACCCTGGCTGGATGCATCCCTGGGATAGAGTCGATTCTTCTCAGATCATTCCCGTTCTTTCTTTCCCCCTGAGATATTTCCCTCGAGAAAGACAGCGTCAATTCATAAGCTTTGGCCCCCACCCCTGAGCGCTTTTTTTGTTGACCTGCTTCCCCTTTTCCGGTTTAGCTCCCATGGATAGATTAAAGAATCCCAGAGGTGGTAATTTCGATAACTTTCCCCTTTCTCTCCCCCACCCCCGGATAGAGGTTTTGGTTAAGGTAGACTCTTTCCCACTAGGGAATGGGGCTTCTCTGAGACCCTGCCTGCTACTCCTTCCCTTTCCCGGCAAGTAGGATGTTTGCCTCTTTTTCTGGAACCCCCCCCCACAGCCAATACTTTTTTTCTCAATTTGGTTCTTTCCCCCTACGTCCCCTCTCTTCTTCTTTCGTCCTTCACCCTCCGGCTCAACAAACAGGGTTAGTTTCCAGCGGGTATTCTGTTTGCGTCTTGCTTTTTCTGCGGTATGATGTTGAATGGGTGAATTTTTTTTTCCCCTTTTCTAAAATTTTTCCTTTCTAACCCCTTAACTCTTCCTTTTAAGGTAACACGTTACGATTACAACTTAGCACGTCTTTAAAGGAAATTCCCCTTACTGACTGAAAGTTTTGAAGTGCAGAGTTTTTCCTTTTTTCCTTTTTTATGTTTTCCTCCTCTTCCCTAACTACCCCTGGAGAAGTATTGCAGTTGGGGGTGTTTTGTTTTTGGTGTTTTTCCCTTAGCGGTGTCCCGATTCGTCTTTTAACCTCGGGTAGAAGTTTTCCCCTACGTTAGTCCTCTATCTTCCCCTTCCCCTTTCAGAGAACTATTTTAGTTATGGTACTAACGTGACAGCAGGTCATCTGATTCGAGGGAGTCACTCATCAAGGAGCCCGACTTCAGCCTTCGTTCTTTTAAGATCCCTGATTTTGAAAAGCTTTTCCCCCCCCCATGGCCGGTCTTTTCTCAGTATACAAGCTTCCATAAAGTTTTCGGTCGTGATTTACTACCAAAAGATAGGCATCGAGTGCCTCCCAGCGTCTTCCGTTTTTTCCTTTTTGGCTTGTTCGGACCCCTTTCCGGACGTTTTTTCCCTCTCCCTTCACTACACTTTTTTTCTAGACTTTCCCCCACACTTAGTCGTTTTGAAGACCAGGTAAACCACTCGAGGCTTTTCCCCCCCGGTTCGCCGACGTGCCCCACCCTCTTTTTTCTTCATTAAATGGTGAGACAATTTTCCTCCCCCACATCATGGTTCTTCCCCCCCCCCCTTCCCCTCTAAAGACCCCCATTTTCCGTTTTTTGAAAAGATGTGCCCACCTGTGGTCGAGGTTTCCGTTTCTTTCTTGTGCGCTTTTGACACGGAGAGTACTCCTTTTCCAGTCAAAGGGTTCTCATCCTACTTCCCTTACTTTTTTCCTTCCCCCACAGGTAGGTAATTAGACCTTTTTATCACAGTCTCGGTTTCATCAAGATCAAGACGGTGACTTCCCCTAGCGTTTTTTTATTCCTTCTTGTCCGTTCAGCCTAGTGTGTTTCCCCCTCCCTCTTTACCCCGTTCTCCTTCTCTCTTCCCCTCCCCCCTCCCACCTGACTGTTCCCCCGGTTGGTTTACACAGGCCTCTAGGTTCATCTCTCCCCGCTGGCCTTTTTTTTTTTTTGACGCGTCCGTTTTTAACTTGGGAAAGACGTCAAGATTTTTTTTCCCACCTCTCTTTTTTTCCCCCTCCCCTTTTTTTTTCTGAGCTTGCTTCTCTCTCAAATGCTAACCCACCCGGTCTTTTTCCAATTACCGGAGCATTCTTCTGTCCGCGATAGACTGAGAGATCATTTTCCAGTGGGCTCGGGGAGGGTTTGGTTCCTTCCTATCTCCTGTGTCTCCTCTTTTCTTTCCTTTCCCCAGTCACCTTTGCCTTAATCCCCTTTTGATGACCTGCAGGTACCGGTTCCCAAATGCCTTGATATTTGAGTTTCGACCGGCGACGTTTTTTCCGGCGAATTCCCTTATTTTTTCTTCCGGCCTGTTGTCTTATAAAGAATTTCTTCCCTTCTCTTTCGCCGTTTTCCTCACCTTTCCTCCCCCCCCGACCCCCCTTCCGGCCCACGATCAAACGGAGGGTCACTGATTCGGAGTCTCCTGACTTCGGTGAAAAGGTTTTTAGGTTTTCCTTTTTTGACACCAATGTTATGTTTTCTTTTTTGATTTCCTCTTTATTATTAAAGTCCCGTACCTAGATTGAAAATTGGGTCCTCTTTTCTTCTCTGATTACCCTTACATGTCTCCCCCCCCCCTTTCTCCGAAGGTGGTGCCTACGGGCATGCCCTTAGCCTTTTTTCTTTTAAGAAGCCCTCCAAGATTTCCCCGGCCCTTTACGTTTTTTGACTTTTCATCAGTGAGCTTTTGTACGCTTTGATGGAGTCCTATGACTAACTTCTTTTCCCCCTCCCAGTTTGGGTTCCCAAGGAGGAAGTTGGTTTCTTCCGGGAAGATGTTCTGTCTTTTTCCTGATAACTTGTCCTCTCGCTCTAAAAGTCTGTCCTTCCTTCCCTGCGTCCTTCCAGGCTCCCTCTTCTCCCTGATGCCTTCCGTATATCTTTATGAACAGACCGTCACCACCCCCCCTCCTTTTTTACCCGGTCTTTCTCACTCTAATTCCTGCTAACTTTTTCTCGACCCGGCCTTCTTAACACTCCTTCTTCCCCCCTTGAACCACTTTTCCCCCAAGCCGTCCCCCACGTGCGCGTTTTCTTCCTATTCTGGAAGTGGTTCGGGACTTATTTCTCTTTAGCTATTTCTTGTTCCATAGTAGTTCCTCCCTCATTTTCTCATTTTCCCCCCCCCCTTTCAGTATCTAACTCTTTTCCATCAAGTGACCCGCCCCTCGGCGGTCTCAATCCCTGTGTTTTAGCTCCCTGTTTTCTTCTTTACCCACCGCGTTTTTGGAGTACCTTTTCTCACCGGATGACCCCCCCTTTTCTCTTTGTCTTCCAACCCCCTGTTCCCCTACTTTTGGGTTGTGACTTTGATCTATCTCCCCAACTTTCTCGCGTCCCCCATCGTTCTTTACACGACCCCCTTTTTTTTTTCGCGCGTGTGTAATATTCAGGGCTTCTCGCCCTTTCCCCCTCCTTTTTCTTGTGCTCCGACTCCCCCCTCCCTTTTACCTTGGTTCGATTTTTTTCCCTCAGAGATCGGGTGACACTGGACTGGTTCCTCTGTTCTTTGAGTCACCGAAGGGTTAAGCTTCCTCCCTCTTTTCTTTCCGTTGTTTTATTTTTGCAGATAACCTTTTCTTTCCACACCCCCTGTCTCCCCTTTTTCCCTTTTTTTTCTTGCGTGACTGATACCGAATTTGTGCCCGCTCCCGACGGTCGCTCGCTCCACGTTCCTTCAGGTCTGAAATCCTTCCCCCCACGCTTTT
>Ga0179591_1298801_pt1 | contig 12384 bp, 12 predicted proteins | sample CZOMad2_1_08_16f_FD_182891 | JGI IMG/M metagenome (GOLD analysis project Ga0179591, IMG submission 182891) | Vadose zone soil fungal communities from Angelo Coast Range Reserve, California, USA - CZOMad2_1_08_16fungal (PacBio error correction) | ecosystem: Environmental > Terrestrial > Soil >... | reverse complement strand
GTTCGTGTGGAGTTTTTCCCCGTCTCAAACCTCGGGTCTGGTTCTTTCAAGTCTTTTTCTGCAAAAGAGTCTCCCTTGCCGTTCTGTGTTGGTTTTGTAGGTTCGTTTTTCCCCTTATATCCTTATTTACTGTATTCGGCTTGAACATTTCTGTTGATTATTTCCTCAGTCTCGTATTATGGCGGGCTCGGTCTCCTCTGTTTCCAATGACTTGACGTATATTGAGATCCCAGCAAGTATACTGTTTGTCAATGAGGTTTCCCACTCCCATCCCCCCCGTAGAAGTAAATCCCGCCACTACCCGAATCCAGGACGTGTCCCTTTCGCCCTCAACCCCCCACGACGTTCGCCCACCGAAATAACTTGGTTTGAGAAGTGATTTGACCAGCATTCCTATATTACAACCCCAATTAACCTTTTTATGGTGGATTTCGTTTCATAGACTTGTGGCACCCAGGCTCCCTACCCCCATACCTCCTTTTTTTCAGACTTTGCAACGCACCATGTGCCTTCCCCTGTTTTGCTTTACCCTTTTCCCGTTGCCCACACACGGACTCGCTTTCATGCCCTTTTGTTTTGCCAGAACATTTATTTTTTTTTTCCCCACCCCACCACAGATTTTCGCCGCCAAGGGACGCTGCTGACAACAAAAAAGAACCGGGGCAACTAACGAAAATCTGAAGCCACGATTAAGGCTTTTTTTACCGTCCTCCCCCCCCCTTTACACGTCACTCTCCGCTTCATTCTTTTTCCCCTCCCCCCGTCCCCCATGCTTAACCCAACCTAACTGATCGCCTCGTTTCCCTTTGTTTGTGGTTAGTCTGGAGCCACCCCCAAATAGCCCAAGGCAGAGCCTATTTGGGGTCCCTCACCTTGCCCCCTTGTGAAGGAAGAGTCTTTACCAGTTTTTTTCCTTTTCTCCTCTCCCCCAGCCTGTTTCCTGATGTCCATTGGGTTACCAGAAGAAACCCCCCCAACGCCCCAAGATCTCCCTTCCCTTCCCCCAGTAGCGTTAAGATATTCCGTCCTGCTTTCCCCCCCAGTTCTAGAGCAAGCTGGTTTACTCCCCCGTTGCCCAATTTCCCTCACTTAATAGAAGGAGCCCTCTCCCTATATGATCTGGTCGCAGTACACCCTCGTCATGGTTTTTTCTTCTAACCTCCTTGTGTTTTCCCCCCCCCCAACGCCCCAGTCGTTTACACCGTTCCAGAAATAGTTCTTTTGTTCGATTTTATCGGTATGTTGTGGAGGGTCTTTCGACCCAACCTCAGCCACCACGTTCCCTTGCCAAAAATCTTCACTTTCGAGTTTTACCCAACTTTTTTCCCTACTGGGATTTTCACTGTGGATGTTCCACCCAGATGCGTACCGTATCATGTCTATTCCCCCCTTTTTTGCTCCACTCTTTACTGGGGCTGGCTTATCATAAATTGAACTCATGTTCCATGTGCTTCTTTCAGACCGCTCTTTTTCAGGTGCCCCCATGCTTCACCTCCATTCCCCCACTAATTAGTTCACGGTCGAGGGTCGAAACTGCCCCCGGACCTGAGTTTTCCGGCCCATCTTTCTCTTCGACTATTTGTCTGCGTTTTAAGGTCAAGACAAAGGACGTACTTTTTTATCTCGCCTTTTCTTTCATTCTGACGGCAAACAGCTTTAGCCCCCCACGCCCATTCACGAATACCCTACAATAGTCCCCTCGCGCCCTTGTACAAGCTAATATAGGAGTTACCCCACTTCCCCTCAGTGCTATCCTATCTCTGGAGAGACACACCCGCCCGCCCTCAAATGTCCCGAAAAATTTTTCGTCTCGCAACGACGCAATTTCCCCATTTTATGGCTACTGTACCGTCTATGGTCGCCCCCCCCCACTTTGATTAATTCTGGGGACCTTCTTTTCAAAATTCACTCCCACTTCGGTTTTGTTGAAAATATTGGAGTGTTACGTCGCTCGATGAGTTGACCTTAGTAACTCGGATTTTTCCACCCTGGTCATTTTTTTTCTCTCTTTCGCCAATATATCCTCCCCTACACAATCCCCTCAGACCTAACGTCGTTCATTCCACGCACGTCTTCCTGCTTTTTTCTTCAAGTAGACAATACACATCCCAGATTATTATTACAGACTGTGCAGATTCTCGGGGGTAAGCGGATCTAGTTGGTGGAACAGACCTCCCCCTGAAGTCAGTGTCTTCTGGGACCCAAGAAATACGGGGGACACGTGGACACACCAGTCAACTTATGGGGCAGACCGTTCCATTTAAGTATTTTTTTGTGTCTCTGTTCATGGTACACCCACCAGATCCAGTGGTAAAAATCACACCCTAGAAAACATAATTTTCCCCCCCCCCCCTAAGATAGAACTTCTTATCTCCCCTCAGAAACATCGTCCTGGTAAGACCCCCTCCCCCGTAAAGTAAAACATGCGATTTTGACCCACGTTCGCTTGACCCAGCCAAATTTCTTTGTGACCTTCGGTGACAAAAACCCAAACTCCCTATTTAATACCATAGCCCCTCGGTATCCTTTTTAGCCCCATGGCCGCCCGTGTACAATCCCTTGGGGGGGAGAATTGGATCCAAAGCAAGACCTGTCACGACACGGGTAATAGTAGTTCGACTTGGTACAAACCTTCTGGTCTCCTCTGAACTTCCAAGTCACCCCAAACCCCTCAATCGTCTCCTTAGCGCCTACCCTAATTTTTTTTCAGTGCCCGTCCCGTGCAGAATTGTCTGTAAACTTTCACGTTCACTCCCGTTGTCCACCCCCTCTAATCGTTGTGTGTGCTGTACCGTAATAATTTTTATCCAGAGTGTCGTGCCTTTTCCTCCGTATGTTGAGATTTCCTTGGCTGTTCCATTCATTGTAGGCTTGCCCATGGCGCTCAAATTAGCGTTTTTGTTTACATCCGTTCTTCCCTCTTCTTTTTGTTCCTTGTCCATTTTGTTGGCCGGTTTTGCCATTGAGAACCCAAGGGGTGCCTGTACCCTGCTTTCTCCCCTGAGTCCCTTTATCCCCACTGGGCGGAATCAACAATTCTCCCCCCCTCTGTCCAGAGTCATCTCCGTGGGGATCCATCACCACCATTTTGCAGTCTCGTATCAAGGGCACGCCCCTTTGGATCTTCACCCGAGGTTTCCGTACCTATTCGATCTTATGTCCACTAACTATCCACGTTCATTCCCTCCCCAAATTCTATGGAGTCAGTGCCCAAATTTACGTCCCTTCCCCCTGCAATCTTGGTTTCCACCGATATAGTCGTATGTTTTCCCATGCGCGTTCTGGTTCATTTCTTTTTTTTCTCCCCCCGCCCAAACAGACTTTTTTTTATCTCCACCTAGCACGTTGCCCCTCACCCCCCCGACAGTCTTCCCTTCCCCCCACCCCCCATTGTATTTTGCATTGAGCTGGTATTGATTTTCACCCAGGATTGTGTCGTCTACTTCGGTCTGTCCCCTGTGTTAACTTTACAGCGGTTGTTTTATTTTTCGGTACCTGACGATCAACTGACCTCCTGTTGAGGTTAATTATTTTTCTCACGTATCCTGATTTTATAGACCCCCGGATTAGATTGGAGTCCGCAATAACCCGTTCGTTAATTCACGATCTCTTTTCACTTTCCATACCGCACCACCCGCCTACTATTTGTCCCACTTGGACGGAACGCCATATTCCTCCCGTACACAAAATGCTTCTCTGTATCTTTGCACCCGCATGTCTGTCCTAATCACCCTGTTACCAGACCTCCCCGTCGGTAACTGAGTGTTTTTTTCCTATCCGGCAACGTCCTCCCTCATTTCCGACACCAAGGACGGAGTTGCGACAACCAGCCCTCCCAAGATCACCACCCCCCCCTGGTACCTCCCATTTCATGACATAGTAACACAAGAAGCCTCCACCGTGCGCTCGACACACCATGAAGTGGGAGGCTTCAGATCTTTGTTTTTCTAAAGGTATCAGTGTTTTTGAAGACTTGAAGACAATTCCCAATAAAACGTTTGGCACGCCCCCCTCATTACCTCCCATTTTTGAGAATATGGCCCGCAAACAAAGTACTCCATACAAGCTTTTTGGTGCTGTGAGATAAATGCCCTAGTCTCTGTGTTTTCTTGTCTTCTGCTGTCACCAGTCTCCGTTCCACACTAAATGGGTTTTCCCTGAGGTTGCCACTGGTCCCCAGACACGAGTCCCAGGACCTTTTCTTTTTTACCCGTTAAGTTTCCCCTTTTTCTTGTTTTGGCTCTTTGCGGTACGCCCCCAAGTTAAGCTCCCAGTGAAGATGCCGGCAACACTACGAGCGTTGCGTCCAACAATCGACTCATTTTTGCGTGTGATTAGACTTTCTTCCCCACCGTTCCTCATGATAATGTTTATGGTCGAGTGTGTTTTGTTCGAGATTGTTTTTTTTGCCATCCCCGACCGTTTTGCTGCACGTTCCATTTGTTTACCATGCTGAGTTGAAGGTATCTACCCGCCCGCGACACCGGTTTTTTACCCAACTTGAGAACCCACCGGCCCCACCCCCTAACCCACCCCCCCCCTCCACCCCGTGCCTCCCCACGTCGACGCGGGTGTTGTTGTGAGAGTCTTTTCCCCCCCCTGGATACTGTGTCCCCCTTTTTTTTCGCCCCCGCACACCCAGCATTGTCCCCATTCACTCATCTTTACCAAACAACGTTTGATAATGCGTGGCCGTGTTTTGTTTGCCGTTTGTGGGCGCTTGCACGAGTGTTTTTTCAGCAACTTTCTCATTCGGGTATACTCGCCACGTGAGTGGTTTGGCATGTGTACGCTAACACCCCCAATCCCCCTTCTTGTTGCTTTAACTACCCCAACCCTTCGCCCCAAGATTTTCTTCTATTCTATGCCAGAGTCCCCATTCGAACCCCGTGCCCCTCTTCCTTTGAAACCTAGATCAACTCAACCGCCAGTAGAGATTTTCTCGGATACAGCTACTTACCTTGCTGAAGCAAAATCGTCACTGGTGGTGTGTAGATTGTCCTCATTGTGACTGAGATTGTTACTTCATCTCCCCTGGAGGGCCCTTACCCGCCCTTGCCCCGGTCCCCCTACACCCGCTACCTCCCTACCGCCCTCCCTAAGAAGGCGGGTGTATCTTATTAGCGGTTGTCCCCCCGCTTCCATTTTTCATGTGTTTATATATCACTGTGGTGGTTGTTGTCACGGCGTCGCTCATTTAGTAGGCTCCCGCGCGATCAAGGACTGATCCTTTTTTACCACCAGCCTCGCCTAACTTTCCTGATGGCCCCCGTCATTAATCCGCTGTCTTTCCACCTTTTACCTACTGCGCTTCTCCCCCCAACCCCCCCCCGGTACGGGCGTTTTCTTGGTTTTTGTTTTGAAGTGATCTTGTTTTATTGAGTCCGTTGTGTTTCCCATGAGCACAACAGTATTCCACAGTTATTATATACCCCCCTCTCCGTAAATTTGACCCGGTACAGGTCCGGGTAGCCCCGGATCCACTAAGAGGGAACTTGGGGTCTTTGTCCACCCACTGTATGATGACCGCAGCTTGAATCCCGGTTCCAACGACATTTTGGTCGTTCCCTACACTCATGAGGGATCTTGTTTTCCTTTCACGGATTTTTTGCCTACTAGTAGGCAAAAGTTTCACAAGTTTCATGTCATCTTCGCTAGCTACTCCCAGGCGAGCCCCCTTTTAGAACCCGTTCGTTGTATCCTGGTTCGCAGGTTCCGCACAAGCAACTCTGCCCTGGGTGGTTTTGGGTCCTGTCATAAACCCGCATTCCTACCCCACCCTACTCATTTAGTTTACTAGTGCCCCACCCCCGCCAACCTAGGCGCCTCAGTGTCCTATGTTTATGTTTGAGGTATTAGGACGCTGTAGGTCATGCCACTCAATTTGGCTTTCCCAAATTTTTTCTCGGTGCAGGTCCGCATCCTCTTAATGGTTAAACCCTCTCACTTACGCCAACCCTCGCATAATTTTTCCCGTTCATAAGTCATTGTCCTCCTTGATTGATCTGTGTTTAGCCTGACCCTTTTGCCCCCCCCCTGGCTGCTGGTTTGGCACACCTGTCCCGAAAGGTAATATCTGTATTGAGACCTTCGCTACGTCCAGACCCCACTGGTGTGAGCAAACGCACCAACGTTCACCAAAGACCTGACGCTTTCCAATTGGCGACTTTTCGGCCCCCCCCCTCTTTCCCCCATGCGCCACTTTAGTTTTCTGTTTCCCCACGGAACCCCTTCATAGTGTGACGAGCCCGCGCTACATTGGAGCCTTTCGACTCCGCGCTCGGCCGACTGATCAACCCACTTTGCTTGTTGATTCCTCTCTTCATTCTTAGTTTTGGAGGAGCTTATTCGACATTCTTTTACCTGCATCGCGACACCAATGCTTTCGTTACCGAATAAGATCTCAACCCCCCTTTTACCAAGGGTGCTTTCACCCCTATTTCACATTAAAGTGTAGATCCCTTCCACACGGCAAAACCCCACCCCGATACTGCCCCTCCCCCCAAAATTCTGTTTCAATCTTCTATACCTTCTGCGTCCTGCCACGATTCCAGTTGGTTTCCCCCATCTCTTTTCTTCTCCAACGTGGGGACCATTTGCGCACCATATTCACGTGGTTTACCATTCCCTGGACCTTCGGATTCCTTGCGGTCTACTGTGAGGTTCAGTGGTGCATGGGTTTTGTCAAAATTACTTATTAGCAAGGACACACTTCATGGTTCCCGTATTTCTCTGTCTCACCCCCAGGGGGCATTTTTGTTTCCCCTGCTCAAATGGAGATGACAGCGGCTGGATTTCGAAAATCACCGCCTGTCGTGTTCCCCCCCCCTCTCCCGTCCCCAGAAACATGCTGCAGGATACCCACATTTGGTTCCCAGGCGGATATTTCGATCTTTTAATGACCCCGTGAGTGCGCTGGGTTGTCGCATAAGCGGGGTTTGAGTGCCTTTGCAACCCACCTTCAAGGCGTGATGAACGTGCGTTTTGTGCGTTCCAATACGTCCTCTCGTACTGCCTCGCCTGCCCCGTGTTCCGACCCCCCTTTTTGTTGTGCGACATTTATTATGATTTCTTCAGCTGTCGTGGACCTCGATCGCAATTGTATTTTATGGTTGGTCTTGTAAACACCTAATTTTTCCTAAGCCTCCGTCTCTTTCTCGCCGTCCCCACATTTCTTTTCTTTTTTTTCTTGGTTGTTTTTTGTGAGGAGAGTTTTGACTTGACCATGGGGTTTTCTAACCTTTGTGTGCTTTCCACTACTGAACCCCCGAGCGATCTGCCACAACACTTTTTCCACCCCCTACATAAGGCCAATAGCAGTCGTCACAAGATTCGCTGGCTTTCAAAACCCAACCCCCCAATTTGTTCTAACACAACCACCCCCCCCCATCTACCCACGTACCAGAAACAGAGCCTTCGGACGTGCCGTCGGGACAGATTTGGTTCATTGGTTGGCGTTCTTGTTGGGGAAACGGGCTTGGACCCTATCGGTAGACTTTACCCCCGACTAAACGTGTTGTTTAACGATATCGTTCGGTCCCCCTCCCTGTTCCAATCCCCTAACAGTACCCCAACTCACAGAAAATCAGCCTAGGTTGCTTTTGGCCGCCCCGCATTCACCGATCGTTCCGCGTTGTAGCCAACCGCCAAAGCCCCCAAACGGCCACGAGTTTTTCTGCCACGGTACCCCTCGTCTAGTTCTAAGAGCTCCCTGAAGTTGACCGCCCGCCGGAGTGACTTTTTTAATCGTTTTTTCGGTAAACATTATATGTTCTTACGCGACAGTCTTCTTTTGGTGTTTCCCCCATTCGTGCTGTTCGTCAGGTCATTGCGAGAGTGCACATCCACCCGAACTTTTGACCCCAATCCCCACCCCATTAAATCCGCGCCCCAATTGGAAGTTTCCCCCGCCGTTTCCCAGTTTTTCCTGCCGTGTTGTTCTTTTTTGTTTGTTGCGATGGATCGGCACATAGAAAAAAAAGAGTGGGTATTTATAGGACTCCCCAAAATTTCTCACATCACCCTCTCCCTGCGGTAACTTTGCGGCAGTTTATTGAACGTTTTTCTCAGATCAACAGCAATGGACGACCCCATATAACCTCAAAAAATTACCGCCTGAATTTCTGAAGACAACCCTTTCTATTGTCGAGTTGTTTGGGGTAACACTGTGTTGTTGTATCCAACCGTAAGTTTTATCTCGGCGACCAAGTTCCCCCCCCTATCCGCCCAGCCAGTATTTCCCAATCGGAACACTCTAGTCCCCCACCTGTGTCCTGGAACACTGGCCCCCTTGTCTGTATGGACTTATGCTTCTTCTTTGGGCCCCACCTAAACCTTTTTTTTCTCCCCCCCCGCCCCGACCTTCTTGACTGCCCCAAACGTCTCCCGTCGCTCCCAGACATCAAGCCGCAGCTTCTTTAACTCCTTTACACGATTTTACGCGTATATGCACCCCATGTGTCCCTCCCCTTGCCGATCCCAAACACGGTGCCACTACGCCCCATCCCTCTTTGATCCAAATAGTCTATTATCATTCCTGCTTATCAGGATTAAACCCTCGTGGCTTAGCGTTCAACTGCCCACTTAACATCCAGAGTCTAGCAACCGTGTGCGATTTCCATTTTTTCGTATGTGTAGATGTACACCCACTCCCGGCAACCCTGCGCTCGTGTTAGGTTTTACTTCACCTAACAACATCTCCGCGCCCCCCTCCTGGATTGTTGTGGCGGCTGCCCGCCTGCTTTCATTCCCTGCCCCACCGTTCCCCCTCAGGCAGAGTGTCCCGTGCGTTTCTTGGGCCCCGCTTTGAGGACGAGTGCCCGGAAAAAACTGCTTCCTAATTTTGTTCCTTCCCTGTGTGTCATTGATGAGGGTCTGGCGTTTTGGGCTCTGGACCTGCCCCCCCGCTGCCCCCCCCAGGACAACCTCGATCTGGCCTCTGCGTTGTGCTGGCTGTGCCCCCTCATCGACGTGGTGTTCCCCCGGCTCTGCTGGTTTCCGTTGTGGTCGGCCCGGTCTTACAACAATTGTTCGAGTGGCCCCCCGTAATCTTCTTCGCTTTTTTTGCCCCCCCCACACTGACGTTCGAACCAACACCTCTCCTCCGGTATGAGTTCTCCGGTGTATGTGAAGTTAACGTGTTGTGGAAGGCCTGGGTCGAACCGGCTGATTACACTGGTAACTTTTATGTTACGACTGAACCACTTGATTTATTCCTAAAGCATATTACCCCCGAACTTTAACCTTTTGTCCTTTTGCGGGACCCCGGGTTCTTGAGCCTCTGAACGGAAGAACTCGAACGCTATTTTGCTTGGTATCGTTTCGGTATTTCAATTTTCACTGGTAGATTCTCTTTGCGATAGCCCTTTTGGCCTTAAAACAACGAGTGTCTTTCTCATTTGGTATTGACCCCCCTATAGCGTGTCCGCTTTGTTTTTTTCCGTGTTTGCTTCCATAGCTCCCCTCTACTTTTTGTCCCGTTTACACTTTTCCCCCCCCCCATCGGAGAGCCAGTTGTTTTCCGAGCCTTGTGGGCCAAGATCGATTGCAGCGGGATCGGGACTGACTGTTGTCAATTGATTTCTCCCTTCCCACGAATCTACGGGCCCCCTACCCAGCAAATCACCCACATTGGCATCTTGGCGGACAACCACTACAAGTCTCTACCCCCCAATTTTCCCATGGGCATGCCATTCTTTGATTCGGTTCTTTCTACACTATCACCGTTGCTTGTTGTCTCGGGCTGTTCTTTGCTGGTCGACTGGTTCAGCTACCCCTGATTTATGCTCATCCCCTTGCACCCCCCCCATTACAAGTAAACTGCAAACCCGTCCTTTAGTTCGTGTGTTTTGTAGTGTAGTTCTTGGGTGTGTTGTTTAGTAGTGACGGTTGGTTTGAATGACTTTGTTTGACATTTTCCCAAACCGTGACTTCACTTTTCTTCCGGCTGTCTGTCATTCCCCGTCCCCCACATGCTACACCCTGTTTTCCTCACCCTACCACAACGCCCTCCCCTCACGCCTTTACTCTTACTGTGCAATTTTGAGTCAGCTGTGGATTGACTTGTGGATTTGCTTTCTTCCCCGCAGTGGGGACCCAGTTGAACTTTTTGTTTTGTTCCCTCTGCAGTCCCGCATGGCCACACGTCTTTTTCTTTTTTTTTTTTCGTTATACTATTGCCCCTTTTTGTATACAAGACGAGACGCACTCTTGTAAACCCCGTCGTGTGCTTCCCCCAGATTGTCTCCCTTCAATCCCTTAATTTTACCATGTAGGACGCCGGTCATCCTTTTAAATCAGACGCCCCCACAGATGTATTTCCTTAGACTTTCCCCCAAACCTTCCTAAGTGAATACACCTAGTACCCCCCCAACTGTTTTACTGGCGGAGGGAACCCATGTTTTAGTAACTCTTGCAACTTTTATCCCCGTGTCCCCCGCAAGTGTGGCAGCCCCCCCTTACCTTCCAATCACCCCCCCCCCTCGCGGTTTTAGACTTTCCCCCCCCCCCCTTTTTGATCCCGTCTTGGTCTTTTTCTCTTTTTGAGTTTTTCTGTTTGTTGCTAGCCCCCTGCCCAGTTGGAGTCCCCCACAATTTCCCCTTTTCTTAGGCTTTGGGGATTCCCCTTGGCAACGGGTTTCCCGTTTTTTGATTCTCCCCCGCAATTTTGAAGCTCTCCTATTCCCTCCAAGCCTATTGTATAGGGACGTCCCCATTGAGTTTCAGCGATACCATTGACCTTATTTCGCTGAGTGCCTTGTCCCTCCCTCTCCTCACACACGCTGAGGCTATTAGGATACAATTTTTTGGCCCTGGCCCCTCCCCTATCCCCTAAACTAACCCCTGGAGTATTTCCCTTTTCCCAAACCCCAAGATCTGGCTACTTCAAGAAAAGTGGTTTCTGTTCTTTTAATGTGTTGGGTTGTACTACCCCCCCCCTTTTGTTTGTATACCTATACTGCTTATTTTAGCTCCCCCCCCCTGCTATACTTTGACCAATAGTCCACAGCCACCCCTGAGTTTTGAAGTTTCCCCCCGGACAATAACTTGGGGGGTATATGTCTTGTTTCATAAACTTGTTACTCTACCCAAGTTTTGCAACAAGTCGCGTTGTGCCGGCGAACCTCGCTCTGTCAGTATTTTTTCCAGGTTCATGCATAGGTTTGTAGTCCTGGAACCCCATGGAATCCCAAAGCCCCCCTATTTGGCTTTTTATATTCCGGGTGATCAACTTCATCCCTCCTTTCTGTTAACTTGGATATTGTTCCTAGTAGGTTCCCAATTCACTTCGAGCTGGTCCCTATCCATTACCACTATTTCTGTATTTCCGGTCCTGTCTGTTTCCCTTCCCTTTTTTTTCTTGCTGCGGGGGGGCGTTAAATTTCTACCACCCCTTTGGAATTTTACCCACACCGTTCCTTTGAGTTGGGACCAGGGGGAGTGATTTGTTAAGTGAGTAGGTATCCCCCTTTGAATTCTTACCTTACCCCCCCCCCCCCCCTTTCCCCCCCTCCCCCGCCCCCTTCTACCCCTAGCCCACCTCCCGCCAGCCCCACCCCCCCCCCCCCCCCCCCCCCCCCCCCCCCCCCCCCGTAGGAATTCAGTCTCTTAAACTCCCCCCGCAGTCTGTATATATGTGGTGGATCTACCCACCAGAACCGTGCTTGTGGTACCTAGGACACGACCAATTTTAAAACTCATGTCAGACCTATCCAGCCTCATGGTGACCTTCTAAGGGCTCCGCTCCGTCCCTCTTGTTTAGCCCCTATGTGCTAGTCCCAAGCACCCATTTAGGGCCCCCGGGCGTAACAAAACATAGATGATTTCTGGCCCACCCCCATCTCTCCTAACTCTTCCCCCGCGCACACAGTTGTTTTTCCATTAGTCCCCAGGGATTCTACCCCCCGGTTTCCTTGTTGGGCGCAAGATGACCACTTTTGTGCTTTCCGTCAGTCGATGTCCTCCATTTTGTACGCGTTCCATCAATACGTTGATGGCCGTTTGCGCACCACTGGCCTTATTGTCTGTGCCCTCCCTGTTTTCGTGAGGTTGACCTGTTTTGTTGTTTTTGCTGTCCCCCGGCGTTACGCCTTGGCATCCCGAAATTCTCCCCCTTCGAGTAACCCCTGCTGTTCGTTTCGGCCAATGTGGTAATGATCCTGTGCCGAAGACTGTTCTGAACTCATTGCCATTTTCCCCTTTCACCTTTTGTTCAATTTTCCTACTCCGGTGGGACCTCCTTCACGTTATTTTTTGGGGGGTTGCAGAGGGGGATTTCGATTTGGCTTTTACGCCAATTGGGTTCACTTATCGCAGAGGTGTGAGCCATAGTCCCCGGATTGTTCGCCCACTGTTCCACCACCTATTTCAGGAGGACTTTACCCA
>Ga0179591_1263327_pt1 | contig 12384 bp, 9 predicted proteins | sample CZOMad2_1_08_16f_FD_182891 | JGI IMG/M metagenome (GOLD analysis project Ga0179591, IMG submission 182891) | Vadose zone soil fungal communities from Angelo Coast Range Reserve, California, USA - CZOMad2_1_08_16fungal (PacBio error correction) | ecosystem: Environmental > Terrestrial > Soil >... | reverse complement strand
CTAAGTTTCCGCTATTGTCGATGGGCAGAACAATTCCTCTAAGTGGACAGTTTTCAAAAGTAGGAGGGGGTTGAAGACCAAGTCGGGCCAAGAAGGAGACTTCCCGCAAGTTCCTAGCCAACCCAAACAACCCACCCCCCAAACCCAACCCACCCCCCCAACCCCCCCCCCCAAACCCCCCCCCCCCCCAACCCCCCCCCCCCCAGCTGCTCACATTTTAATCTTTCATTCCTCTTAGCTCTGGGTCTGTTTCCAGCCTTTCACCAGCTATCAGATAGTATCCCTGACTAGGTGTATTCCCCGAATGCTGGATCCCTCTGTCCCCCGTGTGTTCCGAGCTGGCTTAAAATCTTTCTTCCCGCGCTTTCACCTCCTCCGCACAAAGGGAATCCTCTTTTCGCCAAGACCCCACCTCCTCGGGCCATAGGTCCACCTAGAGATCTGCTCCCCCCCATCGAGGATAGATATAATTTCCTCCGAGGTGTTTTTTACGAACACTTGTTCCTCCTTGCCCCCCTTTTACCCAACGTTGATTCTTCGAGGACCCAGGTGATCACCCCTCCCAGATGATGTTGCGCCTCGTCCCCGAACCAGGCGCCTCGTTAGCGCTCCTCTAGAGGTGTTGGTCCAGGTTCCGAATGCAACTCCGCCCCCTCCCCCTCCTCGCATTTCAGGCTTCCTAGGGGAGATCCGTCCTTACTAGGCTTTTTGCATCAAGTAGCCCCCCATCTCGACCAAACCTTTCACCAAAGCATCCCCTTCTACGCAACGCTCCGCCGCCTTCTGAAGGGATTCCTTGGCTTTGGAGTGAGGTGGCCTAGCAGGGCGGGTCTCCCCCCCCGATTCTCCGTCTTTGGTTAATTACCGCAGGTCGGGATGGGTGATTTCGCGCACCCCAACGGAGCTCGAGAGGGGGCTCCTCTTTCCGAGTTCCGACTCTTTTACAATTTCCCATCCTTCGTCTGCCCGTCGGCGTGTACGTCGACCTCTTTTCACTCCGTGTGTGTGGCTCCCTTTTGCACGCTGTCGGGCCTCCTGATGCCCCCTTATCCTGTAGTGCGAGGACGGAGGAGGAAAGCGTTGTTTTCTCAATTCCTGTTTCCTTTCCCCCTCTTCCCTGGAATCGCGTTTTTTTTCAGTCCGAGCACTTCTGAAGGTTTGCGCTCTTTTATCCGAACCCTCGCAAATGCTGCAGAGCCGTCTTCCTTCTGCTTGCAGAGACCGTGTTTTCCCACTGCTACACCCAACCTAGTGACATTTAGAGGGTGCTCCACCGTGAGATCTTTGTTCCAGCCCCTTCCGTCAAGTCGGGACCCCCGCCAAAAAAAGCGAGTTCGGCGTTGCCTTTCCCGGTTTTTCTGTTCGCCCCTCACGAAGTGATCGCTCCTGGCTGCTGCGCACGAACTTTTTTTTCTATTCATCCGTAACCAGCCTTCCGTGCCCCTGCTGGGGCTTACCGTCTTCCATGTTCCCGTTCGTCACTCAGGATCCGCCCAGAGGTTTTCCCCCTCCGCATTGCGCACAAGGGCTTTGCACGGCTTTTCCCCCGTGTACCCCCCTGCGGAACAGGCTTGAGCAATAGACCCGGACCTTGACACTTTCGAGAATGTGCCCCCCTCTCCTTTCTAGGCCCGGCTGCTCTCGCCGCGATGCTGCTTTTCCTCCTCCTCCTTTGCGCCCTCCTGTAGACCGCTCGTGAGCGTATCCCGAGGGTTCCAATGCGCGGAGACGAGGCTCGTTCTCGTTGACGCGGTACGGCAAGTCGCGCCCATAGAGTACTTCTGGCCCCCCTCAAGATTGGTCCGTTCGAGAAATCGGCAAGATTTTTTCAATATCTTTTTGGGCTGACGCTACTTGCGCCCCACCGGAGGGAGCTGGACCGTTCTGCGGCGCGTTGATGGTTCCTCGATTCTCCACACCCGAGGAAATAGATCTCATTTCACTAAAGGTACCGAATCATAGCCGCACTCAAAGGAACCACGGCTCGATCCCCCGCGGATGGTTATGCCTAGAACAATTTTTGTCTCCCTACTCTTGGACCTCAACACCTCTGATTGGGACTCGGAGTTTATCTCTTCAATCAGGAAGTCTTCATTCTCCCCCTTTGAGTTTTAGTCATAACGGGATCGCAATAGAAACTACTCCTGATTTATCTCCAAATAACGTAGGCAGGGACTTTCTTAGAGACGCTCAGATTTCCCTTCTTTTTCTCGCAGAATGTCTTTCTGGCTCTCCTTGAAGGAGTATTCTGAAGGATGTTTTTTCTTCCCTATGGAGACTTGTTGGACCGCCCACCTTTCCCTTTTTCCGCCTTAGGGGATTGCTTGACGGAGAGTTCCAGACTTATCTGTCGTTTTTTTCTTAGGTTATTTCCAGCTGACGTCCCGTCTTGCCGACCAGGCCCCTTTTACTTAACTGAAAAAGACTCTTTTCTCTCCCCCTTGACCGCCCGTTTCAACTTTCAGCGCCCCCCCCCCTCCAGGAAGCCGCGTTGTTCAGGAAGATAGTTGGACGCTTAGTGGCCTTTTCATCTCTCTCTTTTCCTCTCCTGTTTTTTTTTTTCGTCTCGTATTGAAAGGCCCCTCGCGCCCTCGTCATTCGGCCCCCCTAACATCGCCCTTCCAAGGTCTAAAAGCGGGCTTCGGCTTTTTCCTTTTGACCGGAAGAATTTATTGCGGTCCTTCTGAGGGCTCCTCCTGCCTTTAGGGTGAGGCGTCTTTTTCCTCTTCCTTCTCCCAAGGTACTCGCTCGTACCTCAAGCACGACTGAGACCGAGAAAGGCGACGTCCTCCCCCAGTCCGGCCCTCCCCTGGAGTACCTGTTGAAAGGGTTCCCTCCTCAACCGCGATTCGCTTGGTTTCCCCCACGAAGGGCAACTCCGCCCCCTCCGTGAACGCGGCCTCTCCCCCGTCGGCCTCAGACCTCGGGCGTCCTTTCTCTGAGCCGATCACGGGCTCCTCCTGTATGGTTGATCATTTTCCTTCCCCTGTCGTCGTAAGCGAGTTGCCTTTATCAGTTAAGACTACGACTTAGTTCCTCTCTCCATCTATCCGAGTCTTCCCCCCGACGATTCTACCTCGTAGAGCCCCCACCCCCCGTTGAAGCGGAGTAGTCCAGCAAGTATAGAGTTCAGTTGACAGCTTTCTATTCCCTTCATTTAACTACCTTTTTCCTTTCCTTTTTGTCTCGCTAGCCCTCGCGAAGATTGTCTCTGCACCGGTGCCCGTTGGGCTTCCGGGTTGAAAGATTCTACCCCCCCATATCTTATAGTTGGACTCATTTCTCCTCCCTTCCCGTGGCCCGCTTCTCTAGATGGCTCCCTGAGGCGTTCAACATTGCTAGTCACCATGTTTCATTTGAGCCAGCATCAAAAGTCTTTTCCTCCAGAGTTTAACAAATCGTGCTCGTGTCAATCCGTTCCGCTATTTTAGTCTATCTTTCAATCCCTCTCCTGCTCCCCGAAGCGGAAAACATCCCTACCTCCTTGTTATCTGCCGGTCCCCTCTGCCGTTGACGACGAGTTCCTAGAGGTTCTTAGAATAGGGGGTGACTCTTTGCCTCCCTAAATTGTTGAGCGAAGTTTTCTTCCCCCCTGTAGTCTTTTCTTGGACCCTTAGTTTTCACCAAAACATCTAAGAGACGAATCCTTCTTGTCACGCCCTCCCTGCTGACCCTCGAGTCCGTTCCTGTTGATCCTGCTGTCTAGACTGCTTTTTTTGAGTCTCTCCTTCGCGTCGTGTCCCTTTGGTCCGTGCGCCCCTCAACCAGAGCGATTTAAACCTACCCCCCCTCACTTTCTCTTTTTTGATTGGACCCCCTTTTCCTTCTCTGTTAACCGCTGCTCTGTCACATTGCGCCAAGAAAGTCGATCGTCGGGTTTTCCCGAGCCGTTTTGTCCCGGTCCCTCCTGTGTCCTCCCGAACCGCGTTCCAGCATTAGCTAGCCGATTCCGGAAGTACCGTTGTCTTAGTAGAAGATCTTTTTCCCTTTACGACTCTTCCCCCCCATGAATAGATCCCAGGTTTTTTCCTTTCTTTCTACTCACGCCCTTTCTTCCCGTCAGGTGCAGGACCCCGTTCTTAAGCCATCTTTCAAGAATTAGTACCTCCAGTACACGAGGGTAGTTTCTTTCGGAGTCCCAAGACGTCCCGACAGAAGAACTTTTTCGTTTTCCTCCGGCTCTCCCATGAGAAAGATAGACTCAAGGGTTTTCTCCGTCTTCAAAATCTCCCCTTATTTCAGTAGACTCTCGTGTCGGTCCCCTCACCTTTTAAAACGAATCCTTTCCATTGAATAACTTCATTTCATGCCTTGAGAGTGGTCGTATCTATCTCTTGTCACATTTTGTACTATTATTTATTTTAGAATATCGGACATCCGTCATATAGGGAAGAACTGAATCGTCACATCTACCCGATGACAATTTTTCTCTTGAGTGTATCTCGCTTCCAATAGTGTGAACCTTACTCTCTATAGAGGCTCCGTCCTATAGGAGAGGAAGTTCATCTAGTCTAGAATGCTCCAGCCTCTTTCGGGACTAGGACAGGGCTATTCCCCCAGTTGGCTGTCGATATATTTTTCGGTCAAAGACCCTTAGAAAGTGCCTCAAACATAGTAGGTGTTATCTTCCTCCTCGGTAGAGACCTCCCCGCTCCGTGACCTAGTTCACCCTTCCAAGATGATTTTTTGACCGTTGTGATAGGATCCTCCAGTTTGGGCTTCTTGTAAGATCGTCCTTCTCTTATCAGCAGATTTTCATCTCCATAAACACTTGGACGGCGTTTAGTACCAAGAAGTACGTCATATTTTACAACGCTTTGACGATCTTCGCCAGGAATGGGTCCTCCCCGACTCAATTGGCTGTGTTGAATTATTTCCGCAGAAGACCTGCCTTGTTCCGCTACGTCCAACTCCTCGCGAGGTCGGCCAACATCCCCCCCTTCTATTACCCCGTCAGGCGTCTTGGTCTGTTTTAGATTAAACCCCCATAGCCTAGATATCTCTCCTTCCCCTCCCTTTTTGTGAAGATGTTCCTCTTCCGGTCCTCTTCCCCCTAGACTAGAGGTACTTTTCCCCCATTCTCCCTTGTTTATTTTTGCCCCCCCCTACCTCTCGATTTCAGAGCGGCATGACCCAACTGATTAGTTAGGAGTCGCTCTCCATTTTGACCCCCAGGATTGGTTTCCTTCCCTAACATGCTTCTAAAGTCGTATTAGGCCATAATAGGTGCGTCCCCGATTCCTGATGGCCTCCATAGTGTTTTTTTCTCGCTTTCTCTGTCCCAATAGTTTCCCTCGACTGAGCGCGCAGACCCCCCCTTCCCTTTAGACTTCCGTGCTCAACGTCTTCCCCGACCTTCGAGCGGACCTCGGGAAAACCTCGCCCCTTATCGAATCTATCCCTTTAGTCCCTAATCTAAAGAGGTCTCTCAGGTTGCTATCTTTGTTCGTTAGCACTATCTACTACCCCACAAAGTTTGTCTTTTTGGGCTGAAGTTCCTAAACCTAAAGGCGTTTGCCCTTCTGGTGCCCCTGTTCCGCCCCGCGATAACCTCTCCTGTGCTAGACTTTTCCTGTTCACCACTGAAGTCCTTGACGGGCTACCCCCCCCAGCCCATGTTCACGTGTCCTTTCCGGAGACATTAAGCGCCGAGACTCCTTCCCAACCTTACATGAACTCTCCCCAATAAAAAGTCAAAAGGAATTTAACGCCACCACAGAGAACCCCAGTCCGTATCTGAAGGTAGGGTGTTTTCTGCGGTGATAAGTTTCTGAAAAACTCTCTCTTTTCATTAACTAGTTTTTCCTTTTTAAGTAGTTACCCCCTGAGATAAGTGTAGGCTCTTTTCCCCTGCTACCTTACACTGCCTTTCTTGTCTGAAAATCTTCTTTACCCCGCTGCTCCTGACTCGGTCTTCTGTGGCTGGAGGAATCTTCCCTGTGAGTCCGGAACCCTTGCTCCCAACAAGAGAAGTCGTCGATTGTCTTCTAGGTACAAATTTTCCTGCTCCCTATTCCTTTTGTTTCCCTATGCTCCCCGGGAACGCCGAGTAGTGACGTCGACGGTCACTATTAGGAAGTCTTGCTCGACTCTCCCGATGTACTCTCATTCATGGGCTCTCGTTGCTAGCTGAGCTCCCTCTCCCTTAGTTCTCCCTTTCGAAAACAGTGGTTCTTTGACCCCTATCGCTCGGAGCTTTCCCGTGGACCCCTCTCTCTTTTCCATTTCGTCAGTAGGGATAACTTCCCCCCCTACCTCGGAGGTGTCCGTTTTTTGTGAACCTCTCTGGAACTTTGCATGGGCTCCCTCCAGCAAGGCCTCTTTCCCCTTGTATATCTTTAGGAAATCTAACCTTTCTTTAGTTCACTCCCCGACTCGCCAAGCTCTTGTGGGCTAGCTTTTCCTCCGCGGAGAGGCCGTCTTGTAAAGAGGTCCCCCCTTCGTTCGAGCCTTTGCACCCCCTTAAGAAGCAGTGGTCAATAACTCATCCTCTCCACAAGGGATTTTCATCAAGTTCCATTTTTTACCTCGACGTCATGGTTCTATCAAATACAAACGGCCTTCTTCTCAAAAGTTCCTCCTTTCTTATCTCAGTCCTAACGGCGATTTTCTATCTCTCTAAGGGCCAGACTTCACCGCTTCTTTTCGGCTCTTTCAGTTACCTTCTAAAGCATTTTTCCCACTTTGCTCCTACTTCCTCTTTCGGTCGGGACTTGAAAAGTTTTTCCTCCTCCTATTCCTCGAGTCTCCAGTCCAGTAGAGAATTTCCCTCCTTGAAACATTTGTTAAATCTCTGGGGATCGTCTAGTTCTCCCCAAAGAGAGTGCCCCTTTCCCAGTTTCAACTGACTCCCCCCTTCTTGTCTGAGACTCCTACTCCCCCCCAGTCCATCACTACCACCCCCAGGTCCCCTCCTTATAACTGGCACTGCTCTCTCCCCCGCTAGTTTTTTCTTCTTCCTCCTCACTAATTTCACCTCTTTTGGGGCGTCTGATGAGAACTCACCCGTAGAGTATTTGACCCGTGCCTTGGCTCCGATTGACTAAAAAAGTCGTCATTCTCAGTACTATTCATCCACCGTCCTCAAAACTTCCGCTCCCTCAGTACTCACCCCCCTACCGACTTCCCTCGCGTGAGAGGATAATAATTATCACGTTCTTTCCCTAGCTCTTTAGCTGCCTCGAGTTTTCTGATTCCTGTTTGAAGTCTTCTTTTGTAAGCTCCCTGCTCGCTTCACAGGCGGACATTAACCTTTGTTTGCTCGACAATCTTTGTTATCTCAGAGAGAGGTCCCAGGTTCTACCAATAGTAGGTATGACTCTATTCCCGTCTTCATCTACCTTTTCAACTTTCCCCCCAGGAGGAAGAACTCCTACCTGCACGTACCTCCAAGTCCAAATATAGGGCAAATTCATCGAGTTTCGAGAATTGAGGAGGGCTGTACTCCTTTCTCGTCGTTCAGGGCTAATCCCTTTTTTTTTTTTCCCTCCCACCTCAATAAGTGTTTTTTTTTTATGATAGATGAACCTGCCCTCGTCTCTTCTTCCTCTAATTCTTTTCCCCCTCGGGAGAAAGGTTCTCCTAATATTTTTCCTTAGAAGGATTCCTCTTCCTTTCTGTTGAGGGCGTCCATACGAGGATGGGGCCGTTTATCTTTCTAGAGAAACGTCCTATCTCTCTTTAGAACGTGGCCAGATTTAGGCAGTCCTTCCTTTTTCAGAAGCTCCCCCTACTTACTCCACCTCCAGGTGTGACTAGGGGCACTTTTTCATCTGACATCTTATCTCCTTCCCCCCCTCCCCGTCACCCTGGCATCCAGTTCTCTAAACTCCGGCAAGACGGCCCTATCCGAATGCTGTTTCCCCGTAGCACGGACTCTTCTTCTCTGAAGAGTCTTCTATTTACTTCCATTCCTTTTTTGAAGCCTCAGTAATTTCGATGCACTTTTCCCTTCGGCCCGCGCTCCAGTCTCCCGAGAGAGTCACCTACCTCCTCTCAGACTCCCTCTCTGATCCCCCACTATGTTCCTTAGTCCCTCATGACGTTCTAGGACAGTGACCTTGCGTTCGTCGAGGCTGTTAGTCCTTTTCCCCCTGAGCTCAGCGGGTAGATTCTAGTCACCCCCCCACGGTCCATCGTTGTAGAAGCTCTTCCTTACAGTGCCCGGCGCACCTAGAGATCTCCGTAAAAGCTCCTTTTCCTCCCCCCCCCTTTATAACCGTCGGCCCGATTATCTGTCCCGACGGAGACAGACTCTCTGCCTCAGAATAGTAGCCCAACTTTCACAGACTTTCCGATAGCTCCCCGTCGGCGGCCTCGAAGTTTTTCCCCCCCTCGTGCTCTAGTATTTAAACCTCTCTACTAAGAGTTTCGGAGTAGTTCGTCCAGACTCTCTCCCTCTCTTTGAAAGTAATTGCACAACCTCTTAGCTCCGGGCGCGCCCGGTTGCCCTACATGTCCGGAGTGACTCCCTTCAGACGGGTACTTTCTACGGACTCTTCAGAATTGTTCGAGGCTTTCTTGACACACGTATGGTCTGGGTTGCATCTTCCTCGAAGAAAGTTGCCTGTCCGGTCCCCGTCGTCCCAGCCGCTCCGTGTATCCCCTAGGACCGTTTGACGGTCGGTAGATGCCATAAGCGTCCTCAACCCCCCTTATACCCGTAGCCTTTTTGATCGTGACCTTTGAGTGTGGAGTCCCCGTCGAGAGTTCGCACTTTCTTTTGTGGATTCCGCTACATTTGACGCTCCTGAAATAGTTACCAACGGATCAATTTGACGGTTTCCCGCGATTTAAGAGGTTGTTTCGCACGTCAGACTCTGGACTACGGCGATCAGGTCAACCCGAGAGGAAGACGTTCTCCTCGTCCCGAGTTCTTTCAGTAGCCTCCGCGCTTGCCTGTGCTTATTTTTAACCCCCAAGGACTCGTACCGCATTTTTTTTCTAATAATTCTGCGCACCCTTTCTCGAGTCTTGGCCATTCACCCCCAGCTTACCATCTCTGGGCAGGCAATCTGCCCCCGGTTAGTCGCGTGACGCGCTGCGTCCCCCGGAAGAATCCTGACAGCGATCTGAGTGCGAATTCCGCATTTTTGACATGAGACTAACAGCCCTTCCGAGTCCTGGTTCGTCTGCAGAACCCCCTGGCCTCCCACCCCCTGTCTGTGTGTGGTTGTGTGCTCTTTTCTATTTTTTGGTCCCCACATTCTCCCGCGGTCCATCTGATGGTCCGGCTCTGGGTACTTTTTTATCCCTTGTTCTGGATGTGGCCTTTCGTTGGTTTGCGAATCCTCAGTTAACCGTTCATCTCTACTATGGGGAGTTTTTTACTCCGGCACGCCTCCTAGGAAATGCTTCGCGGATGGTAGCGTCCGCGTGTAACCTTGACCCCAGGTCGCTTTTGGTCTTGCCGGCTGCGCCCTTCGAAGGGCAGCCTTTTCGGGTTTTTTCCGTGCTTGACCCCGCCAAGTGTTTTTCTCGATAGACGGGGACCCCCCCATGCATTCCGGCATTATCCTTTTAGCATTCCCTGTCGCGCCCGCGAACCTTTTCCCGGTTTCTAGGAGGGTATCCTCCCCCCGTTTAGTCGCCCGTCGGTGGGCGGGGATGAATGATACTCTTCGCGGACGACAGATGTTAGAACGAGACTCGCACCCCCGTTCTAGTCCCCGTCGGATAGCCTCCTGTCCGTGGATCTCTTCCTCAAGGATTTTTAGCCCCCACTCTTTTTCTTTTTGTTTGATCGTTTGTATGCTCGTCCAAGGAGTGGACACTTGGCAGGAGGGCCTTTGCCCCCCCTCTCGCTATTCCCTCCCGGGACCCTTCCCCTGGCGTCTTCTAGGGGTAGAGTTATTGCCATTTTTATCAGATTGCCCGACTTTCTCTCTTTTCCCCCATAATAAGGTGGTGTTTTCGATTAAGAGTCTGGATGGGATCATTGTCTCCCCCCCCCCCTTATCGCTGGTATACTGTGTCCTCTGCCGTGTGGAGTGGTGGGCTTTAGGTATGATGTGCATCCAATCGCTGGCCTCTCACGGGTCATCGTTTGCATTTTTTTTTTTGTGGCGTCCTCCGCTGTCCAGTCCATGGTCTTTTTCCCTCCCCTACATTCCTTTTCCGAGCTCGAGATAGCCCATTAATTTTGTACGCTTCTTAATCCTTGTTCTCCCCCCGGCCTTGGCGAGTTATATGGATCGACCATCTTTTCTGTTGACTTTCGGGAGATATTCACGCCGCCTGACCAAGTTTTTAATCCGAAGGACCCACCGGCTTCCGTTCAGACCCCCCTTGACCTCGGTCCAACTAGATTCCTTCGCGATCGGCGTGCCCCCCCTTGACTTTGCTTAATCTTTTTTTTTCTTTGTAAGGATTCTGTAGTCTTAGAGTTAGATCCACCGTTGTGTCCTAGCACGGTCGATCACTCCGGCTCGCCTGCGACTACGCTGCCAGTCCGCGCCGAGCGTCTTAATCTTCTCGGACTTTGGTCAAGGTTACACGCCCCTCCTGTCTCTATCTTCTCCCCCGTGGTTACTCGGTTGGCCGTTTGAATTCCGCGCGCCAGCCGTGGCTGCGATTTTCCCCCCAGAAACGAACTCCACCCTAGCAAGTTATCCAGTTCCTCTTCACCACCCCTCCGTCCGGCCTTCATGGTTCCCCCTGTGAGTTTTTGTCGCCCACCGGCTTGACTCGCTGTTCTGACCTCGTTGGAGTTCGTAGCCAAGTGCTCTAGAGCTGTTTCTTTCTTTGTGAGACCTTCCCGCCAGATGATGAAGTCGGTAATTTTACGCGGGACGCTGTCGTCGCTTTCTACGTTTTTTATGGAGGTTTTCCTTCGCCCCGTTTCACGTTTTTTTTTTTTGATGCACTTTCGCCTCCTCGAGATTGCGTTCGACCGTGTTTTTGATTTAACTTTTCTTCTCGCCGAGTCGGTTTGCAGTAAGCGCGTCGTTCCGCTTTTTTTTCGAACTTTTCTTCGACTCGAATACCGCCTCTGCTGCGGCCCCTCCGCTGGGGAGCCTGTGCAGTGCCGCCCAACGGCGGATCTGCCTGCCCCCCGACGAAGTAGTCTCCGACGGGGTGCACGACTCTCTTTGTCAGGTCAGGGATCCCACTTCCCCATTTGCGGTTTTAGTGGCGGGGGCTCTCTGCTTTGGGTTTTCGCGCGTTGTCCCCCGCACGTCAGGCCCGATAAAGGTTCAGGCGATTTTCTTACTCCTTAACCCGTCCGTTCACCCCTGGTTTCCGCTCCTTCTCTGGCCCTTCTTGCCGGAGCGTCGTCCTGGTGACGGACGCCTCACCTTCGTTAGCGGAGCCTGAACTTAGGACAAGCAGTACTTGGCAAGTTTTTTTTGACCTTTCCAGTTCCTCCTTCACTCGCGTCGGCAGCGTGACTTTCCTCGGAGAGAAACGCGAATACCATCGTGGAAAAGGCTCTGCTTTCTTTGCGGTGGTCCCTTTCCTTCCATTGCGCGGGCAGCTTATTTTTCTTTCCTGCTTCCGACACCTCTGGCCCGCGTTTTCAGATGTGTGTAAAGTTAAAACGTCTACTTGATCGTTGATTCTTTTGCCTTCTAGAGCCGGTCTATTTTGTTTCCGCCTCGTTCAGTTGAGATCTTCTTCTCTCCTGGTACAATTCTTGACCGAGGACAAGATATCTTTGTTTTGGAGATCTGGAGACTCAGGAGGGCCCCCTTACAAGTCCCCCACTCGCTAGACAAGGCAGAGCCGACGGGGCGACTCCTATTCACCTCCACCTAATCTCTCGATAGTGAACTTAAATTTTCCCCCGCCTCTCCCACGCCCTTACATTCCACGCGTTGCTGTGGATCCTCGACGGAATTGTTTGTCCCTTATATCTGCTTTCGTCTCCACATCGACCTTTTACGAGCTCGTGGATCTTCCATAAATGAAAGTCGTCAGTCGCCCTCCTGTTTTTCCCTTCTCAACCCTGACCCCCGAAATCTCCTGCCGCTTATGTCTGAAGACTCCACCTCCTCCTTTTTCTCCGGCCCTTGATCTTCTTCTTCGGAAGTGATAAGAGGTCTGTTCTCTCCTATGTAGATAGGGTAACTGATCCGGTATTTCTATCCACTTGTCTCTTCTTGGGGTCGGATGATTGTTTCTCTCTTAAGCCTTCCTCCCTTTCTTTTTCTCCCTTTTCTGGGTGAGAGAACGACGATGGTTTAGTACAGTCTCTTTTTTCCTCTTCAGTGACTTCATCTCGGCTCGTCAAATTCCGACTTTCCCTAGACCGTTTCCTTCCCAACCCTCCTGGAGAAGCCCTTCAACTTCACTTAAGAACTTTTTCCCCTCTGGATAATATAATATTCCCTCGTTGGTTCCATGCCTCCCTCTTTCTTTTATTCCTCTATTCATATTACAGGT
>Ga0179591_1195538_pt1 | contig 12385 bp, 18 predicted proteins | sample CZOMad2_1_08_16f_FD_182891 | JGI IMG/M metagenome (GOLD analysis project Ga0179591, IMG submission 182891) | Vadose zone soil fungal communities from Angelo Coast Range Reserve, California, USA - CZOMad2_1_08_16fungal (PacBio error correction) | ecosystem: Environmental > Terrestrial > Soil >... | reverse complement strand
TCTTCTGACCTTTCGCTCTCTTTCAGACTACTCCGTACCGTAGGGAGTAGCGCCCCGGAGAACGACGAAGACGATTTCCCCTTTCTTGTCGTTTCTTTTTTTTTTCCTGCAATCAAACCCAAACCCTTCCCTTGCGTCCTTCCCCGCGAGATTTATGTGTTTCTTGCCCCTTCAAATCCAAAATCACGTTTAGAGAGCACCGCCCCATCCCTCTGGTTGTTTTCCTTTCTTTAGATATTTCCTCTCTACGTCTCGGGTCCCTCTAGACTTTTTCCAGGTCTTTAATTTCCGTCTTCTTCCTTTTTTTTTTTTTTTTTTTTCTTCCTTTGCGTGAAGACATAACTTCCGTACGCGCATTTTTTTCTTCCATTTTTTTCTTCTCTTTCTTTCTTTTTTTGAGACTCTTCCTCCCCCTTTTCTGAGTCTCATCGAGGACTTTTTCCATTCTGGAGACTTCTCTGAAGGTCCCTTATTCCCCCTCCCCGTGTTTTATCTCGTCTTTTGAGCCAAGGATGATGAAGGAGGCTTGGCTCTAAGCTACCGCGTTTCGTTGTTTTCCCCCCCATCTCCCTTCTCTTTTTTTCCTTCTTTTTTTGAGCTAGATGTAGTTACCTTCCACCCCTTGCGTAGCGCCTTTCCCCTTTTTTTAAAAGGCCGCTCTCCACCTTTCTTCCTGGGCTGAAGGAACTTATAGATCTCTCATAAGTATAGTACCCCCCCCCCCCCCGGTGTTTTCCTTTTTTTATCCTTACTTCACTGCCCTTTTCCTTCTCATACTCAGTCCCCATGGGCAGAAGTTACCCTTCTTGTTTTTTTTTCCTTCCTTTCTTTTCTCACTCCCCTCTATGATAACAAAAGATACAGCTGTACATCGGAATCGACAGTTCACCGTTTTCTCTAGCGCCGTTTTCTCCTTTTTTTTCCCTAGAAGGACTTCCTCAATCCTAGCGGTATTTGTAGTTTTTCTACTTTCTCTATGGTCTTTTCCTTCCAAGAACTCCCTCTAGCGGTCCGAGCAGTTTTATTAGTGCGTTTGGTCTTCACCCCCCCGCTCCTCTTTGTTTTCCACTTTTTGTAGCTGTCTGAGCTATAATGGGAGATCCAGCACTAATTTCCCTTTTCTCCATTTGCCGTTCTTCCCTCACCAGAGTTAGGTAAGCATTGTCGTCAAATTACCCTGACGCGTTCGACCTCATTCCCCCCTAGCGTGTGGACCTCAGAGAGGATGCCTATTTTTGGCTCCTCCTGAACACCGAGAAGGAGGATGAGAGAGGGCGGCGTCCCACTTTCCCTTCGTTCTATAAATTCAGGAATACAGGTAGATGATATTTTTTTTCTCCCCTCCCCTCTTCAGACTTTTTTCTTTTTTGAGAAGGAAGAGATGGCCAGGGCGGAGAGGTCCCGGCGGGTTGGTTTTTTTTTTTTTTTTTGCTCCTCTTTTTTTTCTCTCATCTGTACCTCTGAATCACCCAGAGGCTCTGATTGGCGCCTCTTCTGACTCTTGAAGCTTCTGCAGTCTGCTAGTTGATCGTGACCGGAGGTCGGGTAGCTTTGCTCGCTCTTTGCCAGTTTACTTTTTTTTCTTGGTTACTAGCAGCCGTTCCTACTGCTAGAAGAAATGCCGCCCCCAACCCAGAGGCCCCACTCGCGAAATGAGGAGAATCATCTAGCTCACGTGTCTTGCGCCTCTGCGTCTTGCTGTTCTCTCCTTCCCTCTTGGTCGAGAAACCTGTCCCTTTGAATTGGAAGAGAGGTTTATTCTCTTTCTCTCCTCAGCCGTGTTGATTAGAAGAGAAAGTGATTGAACAAGAATGACATCCGCGGACTTTTTCCCTTCCCCTTCAACTCCCCACCCTTTCATAGCTCAGTCGCCTCTGAACCCTCGTCTCTTTTCCGCTTTTAGGTTGGTGTAGCTCGGGGCGTTCCTCCGATGTTCTTCGCCTCGTCTCTTCTTAGGGAAATGTATTGATGTGCTTTGTAGCTCCTCCCCTTTTCCTTTCCATTCTTCCAACAATATGGCGCTGAGACCCGATGCGAAGCTCGATTCGTCCCCTATCCCGTGTGACGGTCCTCTTTTCCCTCTTACACTCCCCCAAGCCCCTCTTCTTTTGTCGACTTTTAACTTGATCCCCCTCACCGCCTCTTTCCCATCTTCCAGCCGGAAGAGGAGCGCGAGGGGAACGACGATGACGACTTTTCTTCCGGCGCCCTATCTGGATCTAAAACTCAGTTCACACTTCGTGCTAGCCCAATTTTTTCCCGCCTGCTTCTCCTCACGTTCCTGGGAATGGTAGAGTAGCTACGGTCCCGATTTTCAGAACTTTATTACCGTTGGTCCGACCAACCTCTGCTTTCTTCGTTTTTCTTTTTAGACCACCTTTGCGCGAGGGAGTCACTGGCCTGCCTCTCTTCACCTGTTAGAAGGCTTTTTTGGTCGGGTCATTTTTCGAGCTCTCTCTTTGTTTCTTTTCTTCTGCTTCTTGTTACGTAAAGTCTTGGAGCAGAAGACCCTAGCGACCCCCTACTCCCTCCCGGAGGTTCCCTTCCTTCGAACCAACGAGTGTCGACAGACAAGTCTTTTTTTTCACTTTTTTTCTTTTCTCTCCTTATCCTTTGTTCCCCCAGGTCTTAATCAGGAAGGAGTTCACTGAGTCCTCACCGGCCTCCCTCTTTCTCTCATTTACCATAGTACTCTCTGGTCAGCTTAATACGAGACGTGCTGTTTTTTTTCTTCTTTTGAACGGAGATAAATAGACTCCTTCCCTTTCGTGGATTTCTCCCATCTTCCTTCCTTTTTTTCTTCGGTTATATGATACAAGAAAAGTAAAGTTCCCGGATCTAAACCCGGGAACTTGGGGGAGTGATAGAAAACCGCCCGTCTACCCCTTCTCTTTCTCGAATCAGAGTGAGTGTTTCTTCCCTGTGTTCCCAATTCTCCGGGTTGTGTTGCTGCTTTTTTTCTCCCCCTCCTCTATTTCCTCTTGTTTTGTTCAGTCGCCATCTTTTTTTTTCCACTTTCTTTCTTTGTGGGGTAAAAAAGTCCTCCTCTCTTCTTCCCTCTTTTTGTTTTTTTTTCCCTTTACCACCCCTTTTTTTACACGCTGGTCGATCTCTTTTTTTCTTCTTTTCTCCCTTTTTTCGGCCCCTCATCATGAAAACCGAGACCCTTCAGGAAGCGGAGCTCGATGCCCCCCCCTTTCTTCTCTCTTTAGCTGACTAGCAAAGAGTGTGAGGATTCTTCCCCCCCCTTATTTCTTTCTATCGAGGAAATGAAGCTCAAGAAGTTCTCATTCCCGCGGGTTTCGCCCGCTCCCCTTCTTCCTAATAGATCCTATCTCGTATCGATCTTCCCAAAAAGCCAGAGAGGTCAGCCTAGCGCCCGTTTTTCCTTTTTTCCTCCTCCTGAGGATTACTATATCTTTCTCCAATAACAGTTGTTGTTTTCTTTCTACTTACCTTTCACCGGCGAGAAGTGCACAGAGAGGTTCTTTCTGCGACCCCTTTTCTCTTCTTTCTTCTCTCTTCAAGACTCGAGTTTTTTGCCTTCTTTTCTTTCTTCCTCCAGGTCGAAGCGACAGCAGCGGCCTTTCCTCCCCCCCCCCCCCTTCTGTCTATGATGGACACCATAGATCAGTCGCCTCCTACTCTCACCTTCTTAGGCTCCAGATAGCCCTCTCTTTTCAGTAGAGGTGTGACTCACTACCTCTTTTCACCCTGGGCTTGTCGGGTGGAAGATAAGGACTGCCTACCCTTCCTGATCATGCCCAGGCAGCAATGCTCTCTCGTCTTTTTTTGAGATGCGAGTCTTGACTTTTTGGTCTTTGTCTCCCGTTTTGTTTAGAGAACACCGTAAAAAGGAGTGATGTCGTCTCTACGACGCTTTTCCCAAACCGTCTTTGAATTTTAGCGATCCCTAATCTGTCTTTCCCCTTATAAGGTTGAGATTCTTATGCCTAGCATGTTCTACCGAAGAACCAACGTATCGGCTCGCCTCTTTCTATCTTTAATTTTATCTTAGCACATTTTTTACGAATAGGTGAAAGACGCGCTGTTTCTTCTCCCAATTGTTTTTGCCTTTCCGGCGATCAGCGGGAGGATCCAGCCTTCTTCTCTTAAAGACTGTGGTCATACGTCTGACACCCGCTTGACCCTCTGCCTAGAGATGTCGTTCCCTTCTTCTTTCCTCACCCTCCTTTCTCTCCCAACGTTCTCTAGAGAGGGTTATCAAGCCTCCACTAACGCAAAACGGTACGTTCCCAACGTTCTTCTTTCCTCTTCCTTCCCCTTCTTCTAGCCTTTTAAGCTGAGAAAGTGGCATAGAGTCTCCGACGAGCTACTCTCTCTTTCTCCCTTTCCCTGTTCTGACCCTCCCTTTAGAGATGCCTATATACGAGCAGCGACCACGGCCGAATGCGCGTGCTAGTTTTCGCTCTCCGATCTCGTGGTTCGCGCCCAGATTTCTTCTCTGTCCTCCTTTCCTCTCGCTCCTTTCAGTTTTCCACCTTTTGTCCCCTGCGATGCCGCTTTCCCTTTTGCTTGGCTCCTTTTGGTGCAAACTGAGTGGATGAGATGTCTGTGTTTCCCCCCCCCCCATTTTCTCTCAAGATGTTCTTCTTTACCAAAGGTATCTCAGCGTCCATGACTCCGCTTTCTTCTTCTCTCCCTCATCTTTGAGTCGACCAGCCCGGTTGCTAGATTACAAACCTCACTCCCCCTTTCGTGCCCCTCGACGTTCAGGTCCAGTTGGGTTCTCACGCTTTTTCACCCCTGCTTCTCCCTCCCGCCCTGAGAAAAAAATATTTCTGTTTTCTCCTCATTGAGTTTAAGACCTTGTTCCTTGCGAGGAGTGAGGGGGGACTTTACTTTTTCCCTTTCTCTCTTGATTGGTCGGCGTGGTCAGCTTCTCGTCGCGCATTTTGCCTTGGCGAGAGAGGAGAGTCGAGCATTCTTCCTTTCCCACCTTTCTCTCCCCCCGAGTTGCGATTCGGCGATTCTAACCGCTTCAGAGAGAGAGTCGCTTTTTCTCCCCCGTGCGAGAGTCTTCCTGATTTCCTATCTCTTTATTCGTTCTTTTTGTTTTTCCTCGGAGATGGTTTTTTTTCTGTGTGGTCTACTCCTTTTTTTCGCTCCCTCTCTTTTTTCTTCAACATCTGATATCCGCAAGCATCGCCCCCCCAGACCCTACCTTCCTCCCCTAGCGCCCGAAGCTCCCTTGCTCGCCGCTCACTCTCATCTTTTCCTTTTCTATCGATTGACCTCTTGAGAATGCTCAAGATCCCTTTCTATACTTTCCCCCCTCTCCCTTCCACTTAAAGAGAAGCACGGGTCCATGCCCGAGCTTCCCCTTCCTCTCCTGAATTTTCAGCTAATTCGTCCCCTCTGCCTTCTGATTCCCGGCCGACGTGAGTCTTCGGCTTCCCCCCTCCCTCCTCTCATTTCTCAGCCTCTTCCCTGAGGTTTTGGTCTAGACTTTAACAGCCCGAAACCCTGCTGCCTCGCCCCTCCTCTTTTTCGCCGGTGAGAGTTGCGTTGACAATGCTGAAAGAAACGCTGTTTTTTCTTCTACCTTTTTCTCCTGTCGAGTCCAGGAGAACTCTCCCCCGCAGAGAGTTTGCATTTTCTTTCTTTTTTCTTTTGTTAACGCTAAAGCAGAATAACAACACATGCGCGGGCCCTTTTTTTCTTTTCTGGTCCCTACACCCGGCCCAATAAACAAAATCACTCGTCCTCCCCCTCCCCCCATTTGTCGCCCGGGAGTGCTTCGATCTGGCTCTCCTATCTCTCCTCGACTTCCCATTTCCTTCACAGGTCCCTCTGGTATGGAAGAGGGAGCTGTTCTTGCTAAGCATTTCTTTCTCATTGCCTTTAAGCGCCCTAACAGTAGTACGCGAAACCGTAGACGAGCGAGTGGATGTGTTTTCTTTCTTCATTCTTTCCTTTTCTCTCCCTCTTCACTTTTTCCCTTTTCTTAGATCTTTCTCAGGTACTGAAGGCCACTCCACGTGGTTCTTTTTGACTTTTTCGCCCTTCTTCTCCTCTTTTTTTTGGCCTTCCCTCCTTCACGCGCGTAGGGGGGTGAAGTACGAATTCTCTCTTCTCCCTTTCCCCCCTTTTTTGTGTTTGCCTCTTTTCCTTCCAACTCTTAGCAGTAGAGAAACCTCTCCAGTTATAATATACGGTTAGTCCACTTTTTTAGCTCCTTTTCTGTCCCTCCCTATGATCTCCCCTCTAGTAATCGAGGAGAAGAGGATGAAGTAAAGTCTTACAGCTTTCCCCCCTTTCTCCCTCTTTTTTCCTTCTTACGGTCCTCCTTTTCTCCTTGGGCGGGAGTGTAAGGCCGGTAGGTTTCCAGTACCCCCCAGTTCCCCCCCACTCCCAGCTGACATTTATCGCCGTAAAAGTCTAGAGTTCCCTGAGGCGATAGCCCTGGACTCCAACGCCCTTTCCGTTCTACTTTTTCTCCCTTCTGGGTAGAGAAGTGTTTGGATTGGCAGTGGCGCTCTCCCCTCTGCTCTTTATTTCTTCGTTTTTTTAGGCTTTCGCGGTCCGAAACCCAATAAGGCGTCCTTTCTTTTTTGCCCTTTCCCGATAGCTTTCCCTTTTCTGTTCTGATAAGAAAAAGTTGACTATATCTCCCCCTCTGCCTCCTCAAGAGTTCCTACTTCATTGTAGAAAAAATAGCCAACGCGGAGAATGGCGATCAGCGCGGTCAGCGTTTCTTTTTTCTCGGTTCTCTTTTTTTTTTTTTTTCTTCTTTCTTTCTCTTTTGTTTTTTTGGTTTTTTGTTTGGTGTGCCTGCCACGGCCCTTTCTCCCCTCTTGAACAACCCGTCCTCGGAGTATGACGCTTTCCCTTCTTTCTTTTTTCCCTTTTCAGACTTCAATAGTCCCAGTCCAGGACTAAAACTCTTCCTCGACCTTTTTCTCCTCTCCTCTCTTCTTTTTCTACGCCGGCAAGAAGGAAAGGAGCTGAGAAAGGGAGGGGACGGTGCTTTCTTTTTTCGGTCTTTTTTCCCCTTTTCTCCCTGTCGTTCGACATTTTTGATCTCTGGGACTTCTCTCACCTTTTTTCCATTTCTCCTGTCCTTCCTGCGCGTCTCTCGAAGGCGAGTAGTTGACGAGGACCTCCCCCTTTTCTCTTTTTTTCCTCCTCTTTGTCCATGGAGGTAGTAGATGAGTTGTGATCCCCCCCTTTTTCTCGCAGCCTTCTCGACCTACTTTTTTTTACCACAAAAAGATCAAGGACCACGCTGAGATCTTCATCATTCTTCGCGCCCCCTTTTTACGGCTGGACTCGCGCGCCTTATCTTGGTCTCTCTTGCCCCCCCCTCTCTTTTTTCCACTTCTGTACCTGGGCAGCGCGGTTGCTCTAGCGCCGCTCTTTTCTCTCCTGGTATGCTCAGCAAGCTGAACGAACTCAATCATTTTTCTCTCCCTGGAACTAGGAAGACCCCCCCCCACCCTTTTCTCCTTTCTTTTGAACTTCCTTATCCTTTTTCTATCCTGTCTGTGGTTGAGCTCGGGGAGGAAGAAGAACCATGGTTAGGTTCTTAGCCCCCCTCCTCGCAGGCTGTCTTGGACCTCTTTTTTCTCTTTCGATATATCAGGGCTTGGATAGACGAAACCCTTGAGCGAGATCTCTTTTCCATCCCTCCCCGACTCCTGCTTTGGACCGGATGGAACAAGATTGGACAAAGCAAGCATAGTATCCTTTCCTCGGACTTCCTCCCTTCTCGTTCGGAAAACTCTAGATCTGTTGAAGAAGGTCCTGGCTGCTTTTTTTCTCCTACCTCTTTCCCGATGAAAATCTTCCAGTCTAGAGATGTCAGAACAGAGCCTTCCTCTTGCCCTTCCTCCTTTCTTCTCGAACTAACTCAGTCCTTCTTTAGAGACCTAGTCGAAATAATAGAAACGGCTGAAGTGGACACTACCCCCTCTCTCCTTCTAGCCCCCCAGATACGCCTCTTAGGAGCCTTCGAAGGAGAACGGCCTCCTTTTTCTCTTAGTTCTTTCTCCCCGTTTTTTTTCGGGCGAGAAGATAGAGAGCGTGGCGCTCGATTTTGGCGGTTCTTCCCCACTTTTCTCTACTATCTCTTTTTTCCAAAATAGAGCGCCGGCGGGTTTCGGTCAGGAGACCACACTTTTCTCCCCCCGAGCTGATTAGTTCCCTCCAGGCTTCTCCCTTCACCTATCCCACCTGCGGAAGGCTGCTGTAAAAGAGGTCTCTTCACGGTCCCTCCCTGCTCCCCTCTTAGCTCTGGCGAGGAAGACTCTCCCCTTTTCCTCACTTTTTTTTTCCAAAACCTTTTCCAGTTTTCCTTTTTTTACCAAACAAGGTGTGTCGGAGGAGACCCCACCTGGCATCCTTCCTTTCCCCTCACCTTCCTCGGTGCCAGAGGACCGCTAGGATCTGTGTCCTCTCTTCCCCTCCCCAGAAGAGTTCCAGGAGTTATTACACTCTGACTCCTTGTCTTTTTCTCTCCCCCCTTTTACTGAAAAAGACTACTCTTATCTCAGAGATTCCGGCGGCGCGACTTCCTCCCTTCTACCCTTCTCCTGCAGGCAGAAAATGATCTGAAACCTATCCCTCTTCCTCTTCCTCTCTTCTCCAATATAGACAGAGCTGCATACCCCTCTCCTCCTCTTCCAAGTCTTTTCTTCGGGAATCTCTGTCCACGCACTCTATTTTTCTTCCTCTCTGATCTCTCCTGCTACCTTAGGTACAGATCAAGAGTCAACAGACGTTTGACACCTCCTTTTTTGGCTGATAGAGATGGACGTCGCGCTTTTTTCCCCTCTCTCTAATCTTTTCTTTTTTTTGAGTCGATATTCCCTGAATCCCGCGTACTGCAGTCGAGATCTCGAACCATCCTTTTTTCCGCATCTCGAGTAGCGATGTTTTGCTTCGTATCTTTTTCTCTCCCGGTCTCCATTCTCAGCCAGTCGGACTTAAAGAAAAGGAGTCTGAGCTTAGCCCCCCCCCCAACTTTTTACTTTCTCTACTCAAATGAAGTGTTCTGGCCCTTCAGTGCTTGAGATAGATGACTCCCCCCCTCTCTATTGTTTTTCATCGATCGCATAGGCCCCCCCTTTGGTATCTGGTTGACCTCCTGGATGAATCGCCCTCGTAGTAAAAGAGAGAAAGCTCGATCCGATCATCTCTTCATTCCTTGCGTTTTTACCCGCGGTGGTTCGATTAATACCCCCTTGTTTTTCCAGGTGTAGAATCTCTTAACCCTCTTCTTGTCTTTTCCCGAATTTCACAAATAAGCCCGCTTTCGATTCCCTCTGTTCGTAGGCATGGAGGGATTCCGCCCCCGTTTTCTCCTCTACCCCCCCCATCTATCCAGGAGTCCAGAGACCGATTTACTCTGTCCTTTTGTCTCCGTAGAAGGTCTAGACGACTGCCTTCTAAACCTTCTCCCGATTTCCTTTACTTTGCGTTTAAAAAGAGGAGGAACCGGCGACTGAGACTGGTCGATTGGCTTAACCGAGGGAGACTCCCGTCTCTTGTATCTTCCAAAGATCGAGACTTATGTGTTCCCATATTTATTTTTTTCGCCAAGAATTGGTGAGAAAAAGCCCTAGTTCTCTCTCTCCACCTGCACGTCTCTACCTCGTCCTACATGACGACGCACAAGGCGGATTCTCCTTTTTCTCGTCCCCCGAGACCGGCCCCGAGATCTTTTGTTGCTCTATCCTCTTTTTCCTCTTAGATAGGTTTTCGGGCAACGTCCCCTCTTCTCTCCCTTCCTTAGACTCGATCGCAGAAAAGCGGAGCAGAGCGTCCCTTTTTTTTTCCCTCCTATTCCCTTTTGATCGAAAGCGGTGTTTAAGTCCTCCTCCTTCCCTCTCTCTCGAGGAAGGAAGGAAGTTCGTTTATAGGAGCGGCCCTTCTTTTTTTCCCTCTCCCTCTTTTCCCTTCCAGCTTTAGGTGATAATAAGTGTTGTGTTCTGTCGTCTCTCTCCCTCATTTTTTTCCTTTTGGTTCAAAGATGTTTCAAAGCCGTTCAACCCTTAAGAGTTCCTCCGCGTCTCTGACCTCATTTTTCTCTCTTTCGCTTCCTACCAGCCCCTATCTTCTATCCCAACGAAATCAAGATTGCTTCCCAGTCACTTCCTTCGCGAGAAACGACAGGTCGGCTCTTCCCTATCTCCAACCCTACCTTATGAAGATACTCCGGAAAGGATGGAGTTTCAGTCCCTGCTTTGATGAGTGGTCTCCCTTCCTTCTACTTCGCATAAGATGATGTAGGTCGGTACTCCCCGGCTATATTTCTCGTCTCCTCTTGCGATCTATGGAGATTGATCCCCAACCAGATCGCTCTTCCATTTCCCCTTCTCTACATCGAGTCAGAGTCTCGTTCAACCTTCCTCTCGCCTCCCACGAGTCTCCCCAAGTACACATTGTCTTAGACTTTTCCTCCCCTACTCGCGGGTGTCCTACGGTCTTCGTCCTTTCTCCCTGAAGCTTTCGTATGAGATGATGACGTCCCTAGGATGCGTTAGCTTCCTCAAAGAGACCCCTTTTTCTCAGAAATGGAAGAAGACCCTGAACCGCCGGTCCTCTTTCCCTCTCTTGCTGAGCCCACTCGCTACGACAGCTATTCTTCCTCCTCCCCGGAGAAAGTCCTCCGATTTTAGAGACGAGGGACCAGTCTTGCTTTTTCCCCCTACCTTTTTCCTTCCCCTCCTCCCGCCCCCCTGAAGGACAGAAGCCGAAGGGGACCATCTCCTCCGTCTCTCTCTTCTTCTTAGACTTCAGGTCTCTCTAGTGGAAGGAGAGCCAATTAGATCAGTGCCGGTTCTTACCTCCTCTGATCGGTCCGGAAGTCCCTCTCCTGCTCTCTCCCCTCCTGCGGGGGTAAGAGATACCCGCCGTTCCAAACTGCGTCTTCTTTCCCCGTTTTCCCCCTTTCCGAAGAATTTTGACTATCTCAATTCTTGAAGAAACGGATGTCTTCTCTACTCGCGACTAGTTTTCCTTCTTTCTTTTCATGAAGACGCCTACCCGAGAGCGTGCACGGGATGACTGCGCGGTTGGTTCTTTCCCTCTGCTTTCTCCTCCCCCATCATGATCTTTCACGCGAGAGTATGTGCGGGCAAGGACGGCAATTTTTCCCTTTGTATTGTAACAGACCCAATCCGCTAGAGGGCGCCGGTTTTCTTCTCGTTGTCCGTTCCCTATCTCCTCCCTCTTGGTAATCTCGGACTTGTGACTGTCAGATCAGGATTTCTCCATGAGGGTCTTTTCTCTCCTCCTTGTGCCTTCCCTAACGGACGTACGCGCACGCCCAAGTCGTAAATGAATTCCCCCTCCTTTCTCTCTTTTTTTTTTTTTTCCTCTCTGAAGCTTCCATCCTCGAGATAATAAGTCACTACATCTGAGACGATCTCTTTAGGCTTTTATCTTCTTTTTTTTTTATTTAGTGTGGCTACGGATTAAGAGGGAGGGGGACGTCTTTAGCACCTCCTCCTTTCTGTTTTTTCTCTTCTTTCCGTCCCTTCCCCTTTCTTTCTCTCCCCTCTACCAGATCTCAGGGTGGAAAAAGGCCGCTATAAACGGTGGGCCTTTCCTGAAGGAAATTTTTTATCTATCCTCTTTCCCTCTATCTCTTTTCCTCCCGTTTAGCTGCACAATAAGGAATCCACTCCTCCCCCCCCCCTCGCCTTTTCCCCTAGTACTCCTTGGGACGGGATTTTACGGCAGAGTATTTCTTAACCACTTATCTATCTTCCCCCCTCTTATCCCTCATCAGATTCACGTCGCGTCTTTAATAGAGGACTAGTAGGACGCCAAATCAGAGCACGCCCGGTCTCCTCCTTCTCTGGGTTTCTCTTCTTTTTACGGGATTGTCTTTCTTTAAGGCCCATAAATACATCTTTTCGCTTTCGTTTTTCTCACTTTTTTGTTCCGGCGGGCGAGGTAAGACCACCCATCCCGCGGTCCTCTTTCCTTTACCTCTCATCCTTTCAGCGTTATCCTTGGAGATAAGAACTAATTTACTGTATCCGCTGCGTTACCTTTTCTGTACGAACTTTTCTTTCACCTTAGAAAGAAGGGCGGTCAGAATTAGTAAGTCTTCTCCTTCTTCTCTTCTTCTCTTTTTTTTCTCTTTTTTCCTAGAGTTTTTCCCCCTGCTGAGGATGATTAGAGGGCAGGTCCCCCGGCTCCTTTCTTCTTTTACCGGAGGAATACAAGGTAGAGCAGATTGGAGAGACCTTCTTTATGTCCTTTCTACTCTTCCGATAATCTCTTCCTTTCCGGCCCAGTAGGAGGGGTTTGATTTGAGTTGCGGTTTCTGCAAGTCTTCACACTTCAGCCTCGTTCCCCTCTTCCTACCAGAGTGTTTTCAGAGTGGCTGAGGAGAGAGCTCGGAGGCGAT
>Ga0179591_1365878_pt1 | contig 12386 bp, 11 predicted proteins | sample CZOMad2_1_08_16f_FD_182891 | JGI IMG/M metagenome (GOLD analysis project Ga0179591, IMG submission 182891) | Vadose zone soil fungal communities from Angelo Coast Range Reserve, California, USA - CZOMad2_1_08_16fungal (PacBio error correction) | ecosystem: Environmental > Terrestrial > Soil >... | reverse complement strand
AACTTGAGGTTTACTCGTACCCCACGGTCCACTGCCTCGCTCGTTTGAGAGGATGCCCAGTGTTTGAGTCCCTTCCCAGACCGGGGTCGCCTTTCATCTTCCCACCCCCCCCCCGCTGAAAACTTTGCGTCCTCCTCCGAAATGACCCCCCTCGAAATATTTTTCAACGCCCTGTCTTTAGGGGGCGCACAAAAATTCCCCCTGCCCCCCGCCCCTTCTTTTTCCCCCCCCCCGTGGGGTTCTCCAGCCGTAGGGATTGGACCCCCATCTCGATTTTTGGTAACAGCAGGAACCAGGAAACCTCCTTTACCCAGCTTCCTCCCCTCTGCAAGGCCCTCGCCCCACATCATTAAGGGGTTTTGACCAGCTCGTTAGCCCTCCCCCCTCCCCCCCTCTCCCCCCCGCCCGTTCTCCGCGGATTTTTCTTAAAGGTCCATAATACCTATTAAAACGTTTCGTCGGTCCTTCTGTTACCTTTTCTCTTCCTCTTCTCCCTTCTCTCTTTTCACCCCGGTTCCTCTTTTTTGAGTGGCCACGTTTCCGCCGATCGTCAATTGATATCCGAACGGCATGACCTAAGTTTTCTTTTAATGCTTTTTCTTCTCACTCCCTTTTTCATTCGAAGGCGATTTTTTAGTTGTAGTCTATTAACGACTTTCTCTCTCCCGATATCAGTGACATGTCGACCACAACACTCCCAGGGGATCCATTGTCTAGAAAATACCTCCTCCGTCCCTCTTAGTTATTCAGGTAAGTGAGTTCTACGATGGAAAAGACCTTTTCGACGTAATGACCATGCCCCCTCTCCCCAGTTTGCTGTTAACCTTTTCTTTCCAAGGTTTTTTTTTTAACTTCAATCGGACATACAGGGAGTCGCGTTCTTCCGACTACCAAAGGCAACTACCCCCCCAGGTCACTCCTTTACCCCCCCCTCCCGGCGGAGAAGACCCCTTCAACCAAATTCCCAGAGTCCACTAACTTTGCCGGCTCCTCCCACGTTCATTACATGATTATGCTACTCGACACCGTCCTACTCCACTCTTTTTTCCCAACGGACGATAACCTAAATTTTGAATTACCAGATTTTTCCTCCTGGAAGAGGGGCGTCTCCCAACTGTTACGCCCAACGACACAGCGTCCTAGAGGCCGTCCCCTCAAGATCTAGCTTCCACTCTCTTCTTCAGTTCCGGTTGCAAGAAGTTTTATGCTCTTATGCAGCACAGACAGAGACTCTCGTTTCCTTAGGTAACCTCCCCCCCCCCCATAACGATTTTCTCCATCTTCAGTTCTTCAGATGAGCGGTAAACTTACCTTCCCTCCCGCCGTTCAGGCGCTCTTGTTCTTTCCTTCTGTCGCCTCGAGAAGGAGTCTCATTTCTCTTGGCGTAAGCCCCCACGAGGATTACCTTTGGTTATTTTTCATCCCCCAGTGGCTTTCAAGAGTCTCTATCCCTTGCTCACTGACGGTAATGCCCTGGCGGTACCGCTGGAGACTCCCTCGCTTAACCTCCTTCGTTTTCTACTTCTTCCCCTAGAAGGTCCGTGGACTTTTTATGTTTCCAGCTCATATCAATACCTAACTCTCGCTCTTCTCAGAGAACGCCAAGATGTGAAAGTACCTCAGTTACCCTGTCCCGCCTCGTTGTTTTCTCCACGGTTCCAATTTCTTCCTCACCTAGTTCCTCCCCCCCTTTTTTTTTCTCTCTTTGGATACCAACCAAGATTACAACTAATAATGATTGATCAACTTGTTTGGTCTTAATCCTTTCCTTTGTGTTTTTCTCTATCAAACTCACCCCCCCCCCAAGTGACTCTTCCTGAAAGACCCTTTTCCTTGCACAGTCTTGTTTGGGACGTGATCTTTTAGCCTGCATTCCTCCTCCGTTTTCCTCCCTTAGTTAGCTATTGGTCCCATGGGACACATCGAATCCCTCTGAGAGATTTTCCCTTTCTTCCCCCTCCACGAATTGATGTCCGCAATAGCTATCTCTTTATCTACATCTATCGTCTGACCGTTTTCGGCGAGGGCTTTTGGTTGTTAAGCCCTCGTGAGCCCTTGTCTGTCCCGTACCCTCCCTGAACCGACGCTCCGGTGGTCTCCTCGGGCCCCTTTTTTTTCTCCGTGTGACTTTTCGTCTTTCCTGCTTCGGCTGAAGGCAGGTCCGCCATTTTTGATCCCCTATCCCTCTGTAGTACGACAGACCGTCGCAGAATCCAGGTCCAGTCCCCGGACTCACCCTCTTTTCTCATTCTTGCCCTCTCGCAGATGAGTGAAGAATTTGAGGTCCTGAGAGAAGAGCACCCCAGCGCGGGCCCTTTCTCTGCCGTTTCCCCTGCTACTATTTGCCGATGGTAGCGCCCCAAAATGCACTTTCCTAGACCTGGTTCCAGACCATCTTCCAGCGCTTCTTTCTGATCGATAAGTAAAATGCTTAGTGTCGGTCATGCCGGTTCTTGAGTTCCAACTCTATTCGCCGGCTTGACCGCGATATGAGAGTACCCCTTTTGTCGTTGTCCGTAAGTGTTACCTCGCCGGGTTTTGCAGGTAGCCCCGTTCAATCCGAATGCGCTGGCGAGCTCCTGGACCCTGTCTTTTTTGACTCCTTAGCTTGGAGCTCAGTTTTACCGGCGTCTCGGGGGTATTGGTCTCTTGCGCGGATTAGATTAGGCCCCTCCCCCGACCAAGGAGTTTCCTTTTGCGTGAGCCCACGCCTTCGTTTACTCCCCTTTGGTCTTTTTTAATTCCTTTTCTGAACCCGTCTTTTTGGTGAGGATTTCTACGAGAGCCCCGTGACGACGCTCGTCTTCTCTTTACTTTTTTCCTTTTCCCCCAACAGTACAAGTGGATTGTGGAGACTGTCCATTTGAAGCTCTTCCAGACCTCTTCCAGGAAGATTCCAAAAAGCAGTGAAAACCGAGCGAGACACCCCCGAAGAATCAATTTTTACTTCCCTGACCCTCCCCATGTGCGGCCCTATCTCGGTTTAGCTTTGAGTACGGATGCCATGAAGGTGTTGAACCACCCTCCTTGGAACCTTCAAATTGTACTTTTTTCATTCTCGACTGCCCTGCCCTCCCCGTACCGAACCATTTGTAATCTTAGTTTTTAGTCTAAGGACATTTCTTCTCATTTCTCTCCTCGGCAGATTGAGCCGTTATAGGTTCACCCATGAAGGATTTTTACGAACTCCCCTTTCCCCTGCTTTAGGAGCGGCGGCGGTGGCCCGTGAGTCTAAAATGTTTTTTGTGAAATCATCGACCCGTCTTCTTCATTATTTTCCCCCAGTCACATATTTGGCTTGAACGCCCCCCACACGTAGCGGTTCTTTTGTTCTCCCCCCCGACTCTTCTTTTTCCCCATGCCAGAGAGTATTGTTTGTGAACTCCCTTGGGGATCCTCCCCGAAGACTACTTGGTTCTGTCTTTTTTGGGCAATATTTTATTCTCTGTTTTACGTGGTTCCGTAGTACCTTCCATCTCCAGAGCCGATCCCTTTTTTGCGCCTCGTGTCGACGTGCCGCTCTTCTTGTCGTGCCTCCCTATTAGTCCTTTTCCCCTCCTTCCCCCCTCCCTCCCCTTTTTTTTAGAGAGATTAACCGCTTTAGGAAAGTGTATCACTCAAGGAGGTGAGCCTCCCTAGTGGATTCGGATGTGTTGCGTCGTGTCAGGCCCCGGGTGTCCTCCTCTTTTTTGGCCCCCCCCCCCTTTTCCTTGCAGATAACCCGAGAATTCCCGTGCCCCTTTCTTTTAAGTAGCCATGTCCCTCCCCTCGTTTTAACGAAGGCTCCCTCCTGACCAGGCTCTTCTTTAGGATTTTCCCCCTCCTTTTTCTTTTCCTAACCCCAAATACCAGGAGGAAAGAGGGCCCTGGAGTAAAGCACCCTTGGACCCCCCCCCCCTCGACTAATGCCGCTGGTCAACCCCGTCAGAGGGGCTCCCCATGAACCCCCTTGGAAGAGCGCGATTCCCCCCCTCGAATCGTAGGTTGCCCGATTGATCCCGTCCCTCCCTTCCCGCAGGCCCGCGCGCGCGAAAGGGCGCTCTATACCCTCGGAACCTTACCCCCGGTTGTCCCGGGGTTTTTAGTCTGTCCGAACCTCTCCTCCCACTCAAGGTCCGGGGGCTTTGTCCTTCTTCTTTCCTGAACAGGCAAGATTCGAAACATTTTTTCCCCCCTTTCGACTGCGCTCTGAGCCTTCCATTTTATTTCATTATAGATCTTAGTCATATGCCCCGGAGAGTTTTGAATAGTTTGACTATTTTCTCTTTTCCCCTCCCTTTCGTCGAGCGCAGGCCCTCGCACCCCCAGCCCGGGACTTGTTGATCTTGTCTTCCCCCCTTTCCCCCTCATCCCGACGGTCTTCAAGGTTGAGCCAAATATACCCCCCCCCAGAGGACACCTCGTTTTCCGAATTGAACCTTTTTCATCCTTTTCCACGTTTCCCCGGCGGCAATTTTTTAGTCTTTCCCCTGACTCGGTTCAGATAAGTGATTTTTTTTTTTTGTTGCCCCTCTACCTCCTCCTTCCCCAAATCTAAACCCCGAAGGAAAGAGTTAAATAATAGCAGATCCTCCCCTCCCCCAATCAGTTTTTTCCTTCCCCCGTTTCCATTATACACTCTCCTACCCAGTCCAGTCACCTTCCGCTTCTTGCTCGCAGAACCAAAGGGCTTTAAAAGAATCTCCCCCCCTTTAGCGTTCTCTCCCCCACATCCAATGCAGCTTCAGAGGCATTCCCACTCCGTTCTTTAATTCAAGGAATTGGATCAAAGACTTAACCCTTATAAACCGACCCCCTATTTGCCGTTTAAATAACTCTAATACGAGTCAAGCTTTAGGCTCTATCTAATTTGACCCTTAGGCGATCTGTACTGGATGAAATCTCTCTGATGATCCTTTGCAAGTAGCGAGCCCCCCTCCCCACCTTAGGAGGTTCTATCGTAGTTCTATCTTCTATGAATGTGATCGCGAATCTACTACTCGGGCCTTCGCTTTCCTTGGACCGGAGGTCCTCTGTTTATTCCTGACGGCTACTTAGAAATCTAAGTCTCGGCTTACCCCCCGAGTGCTTGCGGGCTCCCCACCTTTTTTCTTCCTTCCTTTCTATAGAGCCGCTCGTATAGAATCTACATGATTTTTGCCTAGGAGGATCTCTTTCCCCCTCTTGATTTATGATTAACTTTTCACTCACGGGACAAGACGACTTTTCCTTTTCCAACCGACCTCACAGCGCCCTCCTTATTAGCTCCCTCCCCTCCCTCTCGGCCTTTACTTCAAGTATTAACGGAGTCGTAGCCCCCCTTTAATTGCACTTTTTTCTATTATACCCTTTTCCGACACCGGCGTTTCCAATTGCTCTTCTCCCCCCTACGGCCTTTCCCCCGAGCCCTCCTCGGCGACTTTGCGCGTGAAAACTACTTTTTTATCTTTTTCATTCCTCCGTTTTTTGAGATATATCTCCAACTTTCTTTTTCCTCCCCCCAAGAGTCCCATACTCCTCGTCCTACTATTTTTGTCGTGTTCCCGTTAGGGCTTAGTTTGTAGGTTTGAAGTCCTGTGCCTTTTCAGTAGTAGTATTCTTTCAAGTTAGCCGCTCCCCCTCCATTCGCGCGAGACTTTCACCTCCTCTTCTCTTTCCCGGTCAGTTTTCGAGAAAGAAGTCTTGTAGGAGTTGTAGATTCCTCCCTTTGTCTTCCCCCCGTGACGTTATTTTTTTTTATAATCTTCGACACTCCGTATTTTAAGCATATTTTCGTCTTCCTCTTTCCATACTCTCCTTTGATGGTGAGTCTGCTATCCCCGCCTGAGAAAGTGAGTAAGACCCCCCCTTTTCCCCCCCCTCCTTTTCTCCGTCGGTCAGGGATTGCTTCAAGGCCGCCCCCCTCCGTCGAGAAGCCTACCCAAGTTCAGTAAGCATTTAGCAAAGATCTAGTCTTTTGTTGTCCCCTCAGGTGGTCCCCCGCCACCTAGATGAACTTTTCGCTTACTACCGCTGTTATGTGCACCGTCGAATGGTAACTACGCCGCAGCATTTTTTTTTCCCCTAAGCGTCGCCCCGTTGACGAATCCCTTTAAAATGGCTCTCAGCTACCCCCTCGACGTCTTTTCCTCCCGATCCAAGTACCCAATTTTCCCTCTACTTCGTTTAGCGGACGGAGGTTCGATACTGAACGATCCCCTTTTTTTGCAAGCCCGCTGGATTCTGCATTGTTGAGTTCCCTCTAACTTTGCCGTCTTCCTTTTGGCTGCGGTAAGAGTGGGTCGGCGCGGGACCTTCCTTCGGATCTGATTTTTCTTTTTTTGAGAATGCGTGCATTATGCTACCTTCCCTGCCGTGTTTTTTCCTTTCCTTTTAGCTCCGCTCTCTTTATTTTGTACAATGATTCTCCTGGTTCTACGGGGTGAGTTTTTTTGCTTCACCGCCGCGTGCCATTGATACACTTGTCTCTTTCGTCTGTCTTTTCTCCTTTTGAGAAATTGAACTAAGTATTCGTTCGTTTCCTCCTTCCCTTTTTTCTTCTTCTTTTTCTCCGCGTTTTTATCCCCCGTGAACTGCAGACCTTTCTGCTGTTCTTTCCTCCTATCCCCCATCCCCCATTGAATGTTTTGCGCTTTTCCATGATGCGCGCCGCCAGAACGAGGCTTGAATCTGCAACCGCGGCAACCCTCCTCCGAGACTCCCCCCTGCGTCCACTACCGGAAGAATGACTGAAACCCGGCATTCGCTAGACTTGTCCAGTGTCTTTTCTTCGGCATTTGTTCTTCCCTGCACGGCCCCTCCCAATCTTGGCCCCTTTTCTTTTTAACCAAGGGGGCGATTAGCCCTCACTAGAATGAAACCTTTTTTGCAGGTTCCCTTTCTTTTATGACTCTTTTGCAAGGCGTACTTCCTTTTTTCCTTTCCTCTTCTTCTTTATACTTCCCTGGCTACGTATAGTGATAATTAGTTCACCTTGCGTTTGATTATTTAAATGCCTTGTGGTGTCCCCCCTCCCCATTTGGTTGACCTCGTCGAGACTTAGATAACTGGTCCCTACTTTGGGATTGAATTCCACCCCCCCTTTTTTCATGGTCATGTAAGGGCTTTTTTTTTCAGCACCCCGAGATGTTCCCATGTCTTCCTGAGTACCTTGCATTACTGATTATTACTAGGACCAGACTGGTTCTCGTTCAGGTGGGCCTCTTCTTTTTTCCTTCTAAACCACTTTTTTTTGCTTTTCCCCCCGATGTGCAGACAATCGCTTTACGGCGATCGCCCCCCCATGTCTACACCCCCTCCCCTTTTGGAAGATTTCAAGTTCCTGATCTTTCTTTCCTCACCGAGTCTCCTCCTCCTGTTTTTTTTATCCTCTATATCGCTCTTCCCCTTTCCCTCTCTCCATTGATTCCCCTTTATGGGGACGAAGCCCGCGCGTATGTGAACAGTCGGTTGGAAGAGATGAGGGTTCCCAAATCCCTTTTTCTAAAACTTCGATCATTGCCCACAACCCTGCCTATAACCAGTCTTTCCAGTCGCCTGAATCTCTTCTCCTCCTCTGCTTTCCTTTCCCTCCCGGTTATTGTAGATATCGGTTTTCCAACAAACAGGCGCACTCTTTCCCAGGGTTTTTTATTCTTTCCCCTCCCCCCCTTCGGTTGACTCTTATCGACTCCTGTTTCTTTTCTTTCAAACCCCTGCTATTTTTCCCAGGCCCCCCCTCCCCCTCCCTCTCAGAGCGGATCTCTTCTTAATAAGCAGGTGGAAGCCTTATTTCGTCCCATGGACCTTCCTTTTATTCTCCTTGTGTTCCCCTGGAACTTCTCTTTTTTTCCCATCCTAGTCCCATGAAACGGTTTCGTACGCTATGGCTTCTTTATCTGACCTTTTTTTTTGGAAAACTCATTTTGGGGGTGTGGCGTTCTTTTCCCCCGCCTAGAGTAGACCTCCCCTTTTTTCCCCTATGAATGCGCTCTCTCAGCCTGGGCTTTACACTGCTTTCTATTTGAGGCCGAGTTTTTTCCTCCCCGTTGAATTCCCCTCGCGTTTTTTGCTCCTGCCCCCCCCCTTCCTTGGACCACCAGTTCTCCCCCCCCCCAAAAAGGTGCCTGTTTTCGTTGGTGAACCCATATCGCTGTTTCTTTAATTTACTTTTTCCCCCGCTCGTTCGACATCTTATCCCCCCCCCCCCCGTCGACTACTTTTTCCGAACCCATTCCCCCACTCAAGACCCTCCGGAGGGCACGGTCAACTAGGTTTCTTTTCTTTTTTCCGATAGCGTTGTTTTTGCACCCTCGCCCCTCCTCCCCTCACCCCACTCGCCCCTAACCATCGTCCGAATAACCTAGACACGTTCAAGTTTGTTTTTTCCAGTTCCTCTTCCCCCCGAGTGACATTTTCCTACCCCCTGGCAGGACATGCAATTATTTCTCCTCCTCCCACCCTGTGTTTCCTCTTATAAGAGCTTACAGTGGCCTAATACCCCCCTTGGATCCTCTTCCTTTCTTGGCAGAGTTTTTTTCGCATTCTTGTGTCCCCCGATCAACGCATGCCTTTCAACGTACCCCCTTGTTTTTCCTGACATTGAAGTTCATCAGAGCGCACGATGTAACTGCCCCCCTAGACCCCTTCCGATACTTTTCGTTCTTTCTGGAAAGACCGCTTAGAGGACCAGTTTCCCGTATCTCCCCTACAGAGGGTCATATCTCGACTCCCGGCTGAGGTCAGTTGACCCCCTCTTAAAGGCATTCCCTTGTGCAGTCAGCTGGGTGGCTCCTTCCTTTTCCTATCTTTCATGAGCGGCTAATAAAGTCCTCTAGTTATTTTTCGCCACCCGTGTCGTACTTCAGGGATTCATCTCTCAGATGAGAACTTTGCCCATATACTTTGAAGCTGTATTCCGCAACCCCCCCTCCGCGTGTCGCCGGTTGATTCACTCTGCCCTTTACCCCTTATCAAGAAGCATGCAACTCCCCTTTCAAACACTTCCGACCCCTTTACCCGTGCCAACGAGTGCTGCACGCAGGTTTTAGGAACTTGCTTCTCTCGTTCTTCTGTCTATTTTTTCCTCCCGTTGAAGGGATGAATAAGGATTCCCCGAAAGGAGTATGATCATACCCGTTGACCCCCCCCCCCTCCCGCCTGAATTCTGATCACGTTGATGGGGGAGTCTGGCTAACTGCACCCCCTTTTGGGGTAATCCTCTGTCACTTTTTGTTTTTTTTTCTATACCCCCTCACCAACTTGTCTCCCTGATCCAGCTCCCTCCTCACCTGACGTTCTTATAGTCTTGTCGATTTTTCGGTTAAGTCGTCACGGTGTACCTTCTCCCCCTTTCCCGGGTCCAGTCTCCCGAGAAGACCGAGCGCCCCTTCCTTTTTTTTTCCTTTAAGTCTTTGCAGTCCTCTCTGTGATTCCTACTCCCAGTTTTTTAGATCTCGTTAGTTGTATCGAGTTTTTCTTAGGACCGTCCCCTTCTTCTGGTCCGTGACGTTGCTCGGTTTTCCTCATTCGTCCGCAGCTGACTCTTTGGCTTTGGGACCGCCGTGGAATTGTTTATGAAGAGTCGTTCTCCCGAGTGTTCCAGCCCACGGAAAGGAAGTACAACATTTTACCCCCTCATGAGTTCTTCTGCACCGTCGGTCAGACTTTAGGCTCATTCGTCTCCCTTCCTACTATAACACTTCGTACAACGTATTCTCCAACCTATTCTTCTAGATGTTGAAGCCGTGACTCCCAGAATTTCCTTCTCTTACCCTAGATACCCTCGGTAGTGCAATTTTTCTCTCTGGCCCCCCCAGCGTTTCCCCCGTCTTTCGGTCTTTGAACTAAGACTTTTTAGACTAGAATCACCCCATGGATAGCCTCAGTCCCTGCTTTTTTCCTTGATCGTTCCAGTCCACTTGCCGCTATCCTTGTTTAGTTTGCTCTTCACTTTCGTGTTTTTCCCAGAGACAGAGGGACCTTTTATCTGCATGTATGTAGCTGATCCCCTTTTCCGATTAGGATAAAAGCCCTGGGGTTTCCAGGTATAGGCAGTCCGTCGTTTCTTCGCGGATTCATGTCTTTTTCTAGTCGACTTTTTTACGGAGGGGGTGAAGGACCCTTTTCCTCCGACGTAAGTTTTTCTGAAGGAGAGTTCTTGTTTCTTCTTGTGGACATCCGCCGCGTTTCCAACGGTAGCTTCTTGATTTATTCCTCTCTTGCAAGCATGTACTTTTTGCAAAGTGGAAGTTATCCTCCACCGTGGTCTTCTCGTGTTTTTTTCAGAATTTGCCGTTTTTTTCCCCTCGCGCCCCCGTGACCGGTCCTCCGCCTTTGCCTCTTTTCCTTCCCTCATGCAAATTTCCCCCCGAACCGTTGATTTTTTTCCTGTCCATGACGGAGTTCGCAGCTCCCCCTGCTTCAGTCTCCTCCCTCTTTGGGGTTTCCAACAAAGGCGGTCCTCCCCCCCTACAGCTGGTCCTCGGCCTCACGTGCAAACCGATCTCTCTCTTTTTGTGTTCTTGCTCTCCCGTCCTTCGTCCCCTCTAGGCGGGAGGCCAAACCCCGGCCACGCCGATTTAACCGTTTGAGGTGACAATCTCTCTGGGTCTTTCCCCCTCCCATACTCTCCCTTTAAGACTTTTTGTTTGGTTCCGTCATTCCATTCCTCTCCTCTCTTTTTTCCTACCTTGTTGAAACGTTTCCGGAGTGGAGAAAGAAGGAGCTCCTTCTCTGTCCATGGCCCTTGGGCCGGGGGCCCTTTCCATTTTTTTCCTCCCGCTCGAGTCTTCTCTGTTTTCCACTCACCTGGGGAACTTTGGATGTCCTCTTTTCTTTGTTTTCTCCCTCCTCTCTGGACAATTTTTTTTTCGCCCTGAGCTCCTTCTGTTCGTCGACTTTCAAATCGTTAAGACCGATTCATTGGCTAAAACGCACGAGGGTTTTTAATCTTTCTTTTCCTCTCTTTTCATTACCCTTGCTTTGTTGGTAGGCCCCCTCCTCGTGTCCAACCATGGCCTGTGTCCTCCTCCATCTCGTATAAATCCCCATTGATGTTCGAAAAAGTTTGCGGTTCTATAATTGCATCCTCCCCTCTTCATTTTTTTCTTCTTTCCCCCCTCCCCCTCGTTTTTTTTCCGAGCTACGTATAGCCTTTCGGCACTCCCGAACGGTTGCCTAGTCGACACGGTTGTGTTTGAACCTAAATTCTCTCTTCCTTCTCAATGGGGCCCAAAGTTTTTTGTTGGAAAGAGTTTTTGGACATGTCGATCGCCCCCCCCCCCCGCCTGAACATTTTTTTTCCTTTCTGACTCATCGTCGTCGTTCTTTTCCCGGACGGACCCCTTCCTCCCCTTCCCCTTCTTCCTATCGTGGGACAAACAACTCGTCAGTAGGTTTCTCTAGACCCCCCAGTTCTTCTTTCTCAGCCATTCTTCCCTGTCGCGCTGGGTTCCCCAACCCCATGTCTAGTTTCTGCCCTTCCAAACCCCCCCCGACCCGCATGCAACGTAACGATTTGGTTTTACCTCGGTTTCCCTCGTCCCGAGGTACGTCGCTTTTCCCAAGGGCCGAGATCCCCCATTATGGAAACATTCCCCCATTTTCTTTCCCTTTCTTGAGGCTGGGAATTAGATACATCTCGTCTGGCACACAGGTATATTTTAGTTGAGTAGTTTGGCCTCCCCTTGACTCTCTAGACTTCAATTGATTCCCCCCCCTAGCATCGCGTAGTTGCAATTTTTTTGATTTCAGCATTGATCCTTTCTTATTTCCCTTCCAGGGACGAGTTGTTGACTAGTGTCGATTCTCCTCGTTCTTTCCATTTATTCTTTCCCTGTATACCCCAACCCTTCCCCCTTTAATGTTGAGTTGCGCGGACAGTTACGGACGAAGCGAGCGTTCTTTACGGGTGGAGTAGCACCCTTTCAGAGAACGTTCCACTTAACTTTCCGTCTTACAGTTTTTCCAAACTCGGCTTTTTCCCCAGGTTCGTTCACGCTCCTTACTACTCAGTTGCTCTGAGCTGAACCGACATCCCCTTCCCTAACCCCGTTTTTCCCCCTCACACTGCACGCATGTAACCCCTTTTGCCTTTGCAGAATGTTCCAAATGATTTAACTCGCTAGTTTCTTTAACTTACCCCCTGGCCTTCTTTCCTTTTTTCTAGACGGACAACCTTTCTTGTACGTCACTCCTTTTCCGTTTGGTCCATCTCTTTAAAGCAGAGTGGGTGCAGTAGCTATCTTTTTTACGTATCAAAGGCTTCCGATCCCCCAGAAAATCGGAAGGAATAATCCCACCGTCCCCCTTCGTCGTGAATAGGTGAATATGCCTTTGAGTATTGCTCTCGACGGCCAGACCGCGCTCTTCGGATAGGTGCCTTAGTAGCCGCGTCCTTCCATCTATCATTACTGTATCGGACACTG
>Ga0179591_1352228_pt1 | contig 12387 bp, 13 predicted proteins | sample CZOMad2_1_08_16f_FD_182891 | JGI IMG/M metagenome (GOLD analysis project Ga0179591, IMG submission 182891) | Vadose zone soil fungal communities from Angelo Coast Range Reserve, California, USA - CZOMad2_1_08_16fungal (PacBio error correction) | ecosystem: Environmental > Terrestrial > Soil >... | reverse complement strand
AAAGCGCGTTCTTTCCAGTTGAGTGTTTGTGGGGGCCCGGTTTTTTTTTTTGGGGGAGAAGTCGTCTTCTCTCCCCCCCGCCTTCGACGATATTTGTTTCTCCCCCTGAGACCCTACGAGGCGTCTTCATGGGACCTTTTAGGAGAACAAACGGGTTTTTTTCGCGATCCTGTTAGAGCCCCCCCCCCGGCCGACCTCTTTCGTCGCCCTCTTACCCTTTCCCCTCTCAAAGTAGCTGAGGATTCAGGCTTGTTTTCCAGACGACAGGTTTAGAGCGGCTTCCTCCCTTCCTACTTGGTTTGATTTTTTTTCGAGAAAGGAGAGACCTTTCTTCCTCCTCCCTCCACGTACGCTCCCCCGGTACTTTCTCAATACATGGACGCTTACCCCTCAGAAGAATGGCACGCTCAGCCACACAGCTTCTTCCTGTAAGGAGATTGTTCCCCTTTCACCAGAAACCCAGTTTTCCTCCTCTCCTTTAGGTACCTCTCAAGAAGAGAGGCGCTCGGTTTATGTGCGGTCTCCTGCCCCTGAGAGATCTTCCCTTGCGATCCACCCTTTTATTCTGCCGCCCCAAAAGAATTTCCCCTATTCGTGGCATCGCCTCTTTTTTTAAAATTAGCTCGCAGCTAGGCCTTTTTCTTTGGGGCAACTTCGCAGTGAACTCCAGATCAGTCCGTGCCTGCCCCGAAGAAAACGTGATCAGTCCTTTCCTAAAGACTCCAGGATTCCCCGACTCTTTCCCTAGGTTGGAAGATGCCCTCCCCTTCCGAATTGGCTTCGGCAGGAGTTCTCCCTGAGACTACCATGCGCTTCGTTCGCCAGGCTGCTTCTGAGCAGACCCTTTCCTTCCACGCACACACCTTAGCCCTCCAGACCCGAGCAGAGCCTCGGACAAGCCTCCGTCGATTTTTTCGGCGAAGCGCCCCCCTCTTACAGAGTCCTCTCTCTTCCAGGCACCCGCGACGAGCACAATTTAAGCTCCTCCTTCGCTTCTGATCTGCTCTTCGTAACAATGGGGGGATGCCCCCCTTTAGCAAGGGAGACGACGCTCCGTTGATTTCCTTTATGCCATTCCACCGTTCTTCCCAATCGAGGCTCCTTATCGCGTTAGAATTAAACCGAGGCCTTGTCCGGAGCGGTTTCCTTTTTTTTCCTTTACCATTGAGACCTTTTCCTGAGGATAGGGCATCTTCAGATGCAGGGCTTTTCAATATAGTCCTTACCGCGTCTCTTTAAGATAGGATTTTCTTGCTCCCGAAGTTTAAAACACTCGAGCTCGAGGGAGAAGCCAGACCTCCCACGAGCAGGAGCCCACCACCTTCTCCTCTTAATACTAATAGAAACATTCCCCCCATCCGGATCCCGGTCTCAACTAAAGTCAGCGGCCTCCTTCTGTATGCTTTTTGCCCTCGGGCGGCGTGATCTGCCTCCACTTTGAAGTTTCCTCCCTCCCACTGAATGCATTTTTTCCTCCACTTTTGACGAAGGTCTTCCGTTGGGCCGCCGCCGTTCCTTTTCCTCCGCTCCTGCTCTTCCTTCCGGTGTACACATGCGCGGTCCCCTTTACACATTGATCGGGTCTATTTCCTCGGAACGTCTTCTGGGATGTGGTTTTTTCGCGTCGAGTAGCGTTTCCCGTTGCACTCTATCTTAGGTTTTGTTTTTTTTTCCCCATCTTCCTTCCGGGCCCTCGGGCTTTTGTGTGTGGCACTTCTTGTTGTTTTTCCCCCCCCTCTTTTTTACATGTCTCTTTATGTTTCTTTCAAGTGCAAGACGGGGACGGACCGAACTCAGCATCACCGCGTTATCTACGAAGACTTTCTTTTTTCTCCCTTGCATGCTGCGCATTTGGTAGAGTGTAGATATCGTTCCCACCCCCCATGATGGTACTCCTTCTTTTGTAGTGGTCCGTCCCCTTCTTCCTCTGAGAGCTTTCCTCTTCCTTCCACGATGTGCCTGGAGGTGGATGAAATGTACTGGGGTGTTTTTTCCATACGGCCTCTCTCGCTCCCTCCTACCTTTTGATTGAGATGGCGACTCTGTCCGGCCTGTCACATCCCCAAGTTTCTTTTCTCCACCTCCCTGTTGACGCGCACGGAGACTCCACTTCCCAAGATGCTCCCCGAAGACCTCTTCTTACCAGCCTTTTGAGAGTTTAGAGAATCACATCTACCTATAGAGCACTCGCAAGTACCGTTCCCACATGGGGATACTCTCTTCCGGCCCTCTCCAAGAATCATCTTGCGTCTGAAGAGTAACCCCCTTTGTTTCCCCTTTGCCAACGTTCCTGACCGCGTTCTCGGGGCAAACGCAATTTTTCAGACCCGAAGCCCGCCGGCAAACTAGACCCGATATCGATCTTTTCGCACCTTCCGTTTAACGCCTACCTTTCGAAAAAAAAACATTTCCATAAAGGAGGATCCGTCTATAGCCCCCTCGTGGACTCCTCTTTAGAATGTGTCCCCAGTGACCGTTCCCCGGAGATGTGACCCCCCCCTTCAACCTTTTCCTGCCTTACGAAGGGAAATCGACCGTGGAGATCAACGCCGTTTCCTTTCATTCCGTGCGGTTCTCTTCAAGGCAGAAAAGTTGCGGAATTTTTCTCACTCTTCGCCGGCGACCCTTTTTTTAGGTCCCACTTCAAGTAAACGCCCTTCCCAGCGTGCTTTAGAATAATAAGATGTTGCCTTTCCCAGATTCGTCCCCCGAGAGCGCGTGGGCTTTTCTTTTCTAGTCATTTTTCGGGCGTGGTATCTCCTTTTCGCTTTTCTTTCGAAAACCCTGCTTGCAAGACACTTCAGAGCGCCAGAGCGGCTCTAGAGAGCGGGATTCCTCCTCAGTACTTTTCTCGATTCAGATAGACTGCTAAGGGTCGTTTCTCCACTTTTACCAGTTAAACCCTTCTCCCATTCTTCCTCTTTTTGAAAAGCCGGAGAAGAGATCTCCCTTCTTTTGGCAAGAGGGACCTCCTTCCATCATCCTTTTTATCAACCCTGGCTCATCCCCAGATTGGGGAGACACATCCTACGCTCGCTCCCGAGCGAACTTAGGCTTACGATCCTTCCCTTGGGACTTGACATATCCCTCGGACTAGAGGTACGAGGTTTGGAGAGGGGAATATGTGAGCTTTTAGGGAAAGGCCTAACCCCGGCCTATTCAGGCTCGAGGTCTGTTGAGTTTTAATTACGTCCTCGTGAGGGGAGTGTTCTCTCTTGGACTCCAAGACTCTCTTTTAAGGCGCACGTCAGGGCTTCTGAACGCCCCCTGGTGATTGTAATCTCCCCTTCACTTCGGGGATGGAAGAGCTCCGGGATTTTAAGTTCTTAGCACGTAGTAGTCCTTTTTCTTCCCGGGGACACTGAAATTGAAACCCTTTCGAAAAAGGGTATCGAGTGCGAGCTTGGGGATTTCCCCCGTGAGGAGTCTCCCCCGAGATCTTCTTTTTCTTCGGTGGTGGAGGTGACGCTAGAGACAGTTCCGCTTGCGTGCTCAGCCTCTAGGCCCCGATCCCTCCAATTTAGGAGAAGCGGATGATAGACGGGCCCCTTCCCCCCGAGTTCATGGGTAGAGCTATATCAGAGAGTGAAAGAAGATTAAGGTTTTTAGGGTGGGTCCCTTCGGAAGCATTTGCGCCTGATTCTCCGGCGGCCCTCTGGAGGCGGAGCCGAAGGCCTTTCCCTCTCCTCCGTAATCCATTTTCTGAAGACGGCTTCTCTCGGCAGGGCGCCTCGACGAAACGGCAGGAGTCCCCCTTTTCCTGAATCCCAGCCCAGGGAACGGCCTTTTTTCCCCTCCTTGTCGACGAGCTCATGCGCACTTCCCTTTTCCCCTCGGACGAGGACTGCGCTCCTTTGTCTCCTACGAGAAGAAGTTTCGAACACGCCGAAGAGGTTTTACTCGGACGGTCCCCCCCCCTCGCCGCCCCCCGGAGAGGAGGGGTCTCCTCTTCCTTGCCCCAGTTCCTTTCTCCTTTTTGATTACTGTTGCGGTCCCTATTTTTACACGTCCGAACCGCCCCTTCACAGTTTTTTACGCCCCCGCCCATGCTTTAGGTTCTTCTGAAGAAAACAGGCGCTCCCCCCCCTACACGCCGTGACCCTTCCTCTACATCTACCTTTCTTTTTCTTTCTCCCCTTTGTGAGAGAGATGTCGCCGGCCCGTCAAGGTCACGTCCGTGTATCTCCTCGAATGGTTGCCGATTTCCCGCCCCTCCCTCTAAGAGTGAACTTGCTGAAGGGCTCTTTTTTTTCTCAGTAGCCGCACCGCTTTTCCCCCAGCTTGACTGTCGAAGTAGAGGCCCTATATGGAGAGCGGCGAGGGGTCCCTCGATCCCCTCCGCAGTTTCTTTCGTATGCGGAACCTTCTTTTTTCTTCTCAACACGGGTTATCTTCTTCCCCTAATCTTTCCTTTCCGAAGGTGAGAAGGTTTTCGAAAGAGGAAACAGGACGCCCTTTCTCAACGAGGGATCAGGCTTTTTGTTTTCTCCGACGGTTAGAGCTTTCTTTCTTCCCTCGAGTTTGTTTTGTATTAGAGAAGTTCGAATCTGGGTAGTCGCAAGTGACGCTTCGTCCGTCCCCTTACATTGAGAATCAGTTCCTGATCCGTGATCGGTCGCAACCGAAGACCTAGTCGGGCCTGTTCTTTGATTGGAGGGATAGGACCCACCCCAGCTCTAGATCTCTGTAGATAAGCCCGAGCGCACGAGGTGATTTTTCTGGAGGCCCTGATCGATAGCTTGCCTCTTTCAAAGTGCTGCTACAAAAGAATTCCGATGCCTCTTCTTCCCCTCCCCCCGGGACTCGAATCTTCTAGAATCCGTTTCGAGAGATTTTGGGTATTTAACGAGATCCCCTTTCCCTGACTTCTTTAGAACTTTCTCTCTAAAGATAGAAAGAACGAACCCTTTTCCTGATGTAAGAGGACCCTCAATTCTTTTTTAATCCCCTTTCCACGTGGCGGGAGGATTCGAGCGGAGGCTTTTTATTGGTCCGTTCCCCCCGAAAACCGACAGGTAGATCTTTCCTAAGACCCACCCCCGCCCGCCGTTAGAAGATAGGGACAAGCGCCTCCTGTGTCGTGCGACCTTCCGCGCCAACCTCCTCCTTTTGAGAGGCCCCGAGACGCCCAAAGAGATACGCTCTCCCTTTTTTTTCTCACTTCGATCGAGCGTAGGTCCCCCTTCCACATAGGGGGGATGTCTCCTTTCCCTTTCAAGGGCTTTCCTCCTCGATGTTTCCCAGCTTAGGTCGATACGGTTTTGATAGAGTTCGAGCACCGCGATTGAAGACTAGGTCTTTGGTGGAACTGGTAGTCACCTTTTCCCCGACCAGCTTCCTGCTCTCTTCTTTTAACTTAGAGTTACTCCCAGATAATAAGATAGCCTCTTTTGTCTCGCCCCACAGCAGGGGTTCTGTTCCACTCAAGATCCCCTATGTCCTCTGCAAGTACCTTCCGAGCCGGCACACGCTTTAAGCGCTCCCTTGCTGACATCTGCACCCTTCCCCCTCTCAACTCCGTGAGGATTTTTCCCCTTTGACGACCTTCTTTACTTTGGGGCCGGGCCGCCCATGCCTGCGTGATTTGAAGCAATTTGCAGTGACCCCGAATGCCCCTTGTTGATTCTTTCCCTTTCCCTCAATTAATGTGTCTGTAGACGCCGCCGTTCTGTCAGACGCTCTGGATTTTTGAACGTGTCCCAAATGAGGCCGTTCCTTACTTTCCTTCAAGCGAGGGCGATTTTTCCCCTTTTGCGATTGTTGGGAGAGTAGCCCTCCTTAGGTTGCCCCGTGTCTACGCTAGATCTTCTCGAAGGTTCCTTCCTTTCCTGGTACTTTTGAAAAGAAATTTTCGATTATGCGCGTAGGTCTTTGTTCACTTGCCGCGGGGACTTCACAGAGATCTCCAGGTTTAAGATAGCGCCGAGGCTTGCACTGCATGAACTTTCAGGTTGCTCTCTTTCGGATTTCCTTCTCCTGGTTATCTCCAACATTATGAATCAGAGCTCCTTTCCTCTAGATGATGATTTTTCCGATCGCTCTTTAATGCCCGGAGTGCCGAGAGGTGGATTGCACTGTTTGGGTTTCAAAACATCCCGGTCCTGAGTCTCTTTTTTCTGTTTTCTTTTGGAGGACGCGTTTTCCCGGAAGATTTGTGACCCCAAGATACAAGGGCCCCCCCCCCTATTGCATTTTTGGTATTGGCGATCCACGAGATAATCGCTCTGACCCCCGACTCCCTCCTTAGTAAAAGCATCTTGGTTCTTTGATCGCCCCTCTACCGCTCTTTCAATGAGACAGCTCTAAGACGGGATTCCTCCCAGGCTCCCTCATTCTTCGCCAAAGCCTTCCTCTAGTTTGGCGCCCCCCAGGAGTTTTAGTGGCACCCTCTTCCTTTTCTTAGTCCTTGCAAACGCCCCCCCCTAAGTACCCGAAGTTTTTCCCCGATATGTCGGACAATTCGAGAGTATTCGCCACTTGAAACGAGCCGTTCTTTTCTCCCTTTTTAGCAACGTCGATGTGCGACGACGCGCCCCAACCCTCCTCCAGTCTCGTCCCTTCTCCTCGTCTAGACCCTCTCTTTGCTGTAAATGTGCCTTGCAGGTTGTACCGAAGAAGAGACAGGAGCTTTATGAGAACGGCGGAGGCCTTCCGTATCCTAAGGGGCCTTCCCCCTCCACGTGGAGATAAAGCCGTTTTTCCCCGCAAAACTGAATTTTTCTCCCGGCAAATTTCCCCCCGGATACCACTTGAAGAGAGTTTTTCTCGCACAACAGGATCACTCCTAGGCAAAGGCTGCTTTCTCTACCTCGGATTTTTCCCCCAGCTTCATTACTTTTCCAGCCAGAGAGCGGTAAGTGTGGGGAAGTCCCCTTTTAGGCTGGACCTTTTTTTCTTCACGCGCCTTTTTTTTCTCACTTTGCCCTTCCAGGCCGAGCGTCATTGATCGGCTTCGCGGAGAACTGAAGTAATGCCCCTTTTCCCGATCTGCCCCCCTTTCTCCCTCGTGGAGAAAGTGGACAAGTAAAAAGCGCCTCCGTCTAGAGGGTGCACACTAGTAGGCCTCCCTCCCTCGAGCTTGGTCCATTCATTCCGGTCGTCGTCTCGAAAAGGGATCATCACCCCTTTACGCTCCCCCTCGCCTCGAGGCGGACCTTAGCTTGATCTTTTCTTTTTGTCGCGGGGGTTCGATCTTGGGAGAGGGTGGGCCTCTTTGCGCGTCCGAAAGAAACGGACTCCCGTTGCGCGTGGCCGAGTTTGGCGGGAGAGGGTTGGTATGCTTTTCCTTCCCGAACGGTGGTTTTCTTTTTGCGGCTGTCTCCCAACTACCCTTTCAGAGATAGAAGACATGCCTAGTCGCAGAGGCTGAACCCCCTCCCGGTATGGTATGCGGAAATCTTAATCTTTTTCTTTCCTCCTTTCGGACCCGCTATCGAAAGTTAGTTAGGCCTGTTTCCTGCAGGGCTCTTTTGCCACGGAACTTGCAACTTCTTCTATCCCCACAGGAGCCCCTTTGGATTCTAAAAGAGCGTGCCTTCGGCGGTGGAGGAGCTTTTTCGCCCGTTCAGAGGTCCATTTTTTCTCAGCGCGTGTCCTCTCAGACCCCTCGGCGCTTGCGCTTCCTGCTCCTCGTTTGTCTGCCTCGAGGAATGGGTCGCGCTCTTTTTTTTGTCCGATCCCTTTTACAGGCCCTGGGCTTGCGGGAACCTCTTTATCCTTTAGGCTCCCGTATTCTCCTTTTTCAGGGAGAGCGCGAAGGAGTACGTATTCCGTCGCGAGTCTGCTCCTCGAAGAAGGCGCCTCCCCCTCTCGGCCGGCCTCCCGAAAACGTCTTCATTTTACCACAATCTGTCCTCTCCAGCACGTTGTCTGCGGACGGTCGGCGGCCTTTCTCTCTCCTTTGCGCACACTGCGTACTATTACGCAGACGAGAACTTTTTTCTTCCTACGTTTTTTTCTTTTTTTTTTTTTATTGACTTCCATTTGCCGCCGACGAGGATTTCTCAGAAGAAAACCTCTCCCCCCTCCCGACAATATCCTTTTTCTAATCTAGGAATAAGCTGTTTTCGCGCTTTCGGATAGGGGCTTTTTCCTCTACAAGAATCTCAGCACCTGCTCCTTTTCAAGAACCGCATGGAGAGGCTCTTCCGGCAGGACATCTCTACTTTTTACCGGGACGGGCTACGGACTTCGCCGATCTTTTTACTCATCCATAAGTTGTTTTGTTTCTTCGAGATGCGGCGATTTCGTAGCACGTCCCCTTTTCTCTGATGCGCGCATGGTTCCCTTTCTTTCCTCCCCCCTCCCCCCCTCCAGTCTTTTTCCCAACTTGCTTTACGGATTTCTCTGGAGACGCCAACGATCCGCAGAGCGGCAGGCCCGATTGAGGCCGTGTTTAAGTAGAAGTCGAGCCCCTCCCCTCCCTGATATTTGGCGGGCTTTTAGCACCTCCCCTTGAGGCGGCACATGGTCCTTATGATAGCTAGGAGAACCCCTTTTTCTGCCGGGCCTCCTCGTCCCCCGAGGCAGAAGGTGCGCAGTTCCTTCCCCTCCCCTCCGGACCTGCCGCCTCCTTTGAGGATTCGGCTTTTGCGGTTAGAGAGGTCGAAGGAACCTGAGTTTTGCGCTTAGAGCTAGAATCTGGAGTTTCTCCCCCCCTTAAGAATTTCTCCCCCGGATTTATCCCTCCCACTGGCGCTACCTGCTCCTCCCTTTTGGGCACGAAACCTTCCCCACAGCGCGAATCTCCTTACGGCGATGGCCGTCTCCCCCCAGCTCCCTTACCCATTCCTTTTTCCGCGGGAGCGTCCCCGTAGATAAGAAGCGCCTCGCGACTTAGTTCTGGGAGCAGGCAAAGAGTTCCCTCCACTCCTCTCCAGTGGACTGAACCGAGCCTACACCGAATGCAAGATTATCGGGGGATTTCCCCCCTTCCCCTAGGGAACCCTTCACAGTCGAAAGATGATTTTGAGACGAGCTTTTTTTAAAGCGTGAAAAAGCCCTCCAGTGAAGGGTTCCTAACTTTTGTTCTCGGTCTCCTGGCCCAGAGATCATCGGAAATAAAGAGAATCTTTCAGATGGACCTTGATTCTTTCCTGAGACTCCGTGTTTTTTTTTTGGAAGGGGCCTTTGTCTTGTTGGGGTTTTTTTAGGCAAACCCCTTGGGCGGCTTTGTTCTTGCGCAGCTCCCCCCCCCCCCCCGCAAAAAGGATCGGTCTTTCTTATCAGAAGACACCCCCCCGCGCCGGAGCCTCCCCCGCGCTCAGGAGAGGTCAGGGTTCTCCTTCCACGAGTCACTTTTTTTTCATATCTTGCTTTTTTGCCTGTCTTACTCAAGAAACGCTTTCTCTAGGAACTCTCGCTCGCGAGCTTATCTTTTCCATAGGGGGGGATGAGCCTTGCCCTTTAGTCCCGGACTCCTCCCCTTTTTTATGCCTTTCTTTTTTCTGCGATCGCGAGCATCGAGGTAGACAGGAACGTTTTCCTGACGAGTGTCCTCTTGGAATGGTAACGTGCGCAAACGACCCTTCCCCAGTCTATAGAGGAATCCTTTCCTTTTCGAGTTATCCCTTTTCATAAGATACGGCTGTCTTTCGGCACAGCAAGAGTGGTGAGCCCTTCCTTTCCCCCCTGAATAGAGCAGGGTTCTCGTCCCGAAGAGCACTTCCACCCCCCTTTGCGTCGCTATGGCTTCCCCCTCTCTATCGGAGTATTCTACTGGAAGAGTTAGACTAATTTGGGGCGTCGTCTTTGGCTTTTGGTGACTGCGCCCTTTTGCCGTGATCCCCCCCTCCCTTTGACTCAGTTCGACCCCCCCCTTGATCGCTCCCTTGTAAGGCAGGCAGCGCTTTTGTCAGCCGCTCCTTCTCGTCGTAAGTGTACCCGAAGGGCAACAGTACTTCCTCTCTGTCCTAGCTAGCTCTGGATTTTTTTTGGGCGCGTCGTCGCTTCGCGTTTAACACGTGGAGATCGTGCGAGCTTGACTCTTCCCTCTTGAAGTCAGTTTCTTGTGTACTTCCTTTTTTTCCCCCACGAACATTTTCTGAGTCGTCGTGCGTTCCTTGCCGCCGGGGAAGTTCAGCCGCTGATATACACCCCTTTAAGCTTCTCGGAGGCTTTTTTGAACCTGCTGGAGCATGTCCCTCCCCCGAGCGGTTTAGGTTCTTCTCGATTCCCCCTCTCTATGACCATCTGCTTTTTCGACTCAGAGCTGAGCGCGTGGACCTGATAGAATCCCCCCCTCGTCCCCTGCCAGCGTTCCGAGGTGGATGTCCTTTTTCTCTTGGGTCTCCCGGCCTTTCCATCTTATATTTACTCCCGTTGTTGTTTTGAGTCTCTCTATCTTGCCTCGGCCGGTTATTTTGAAACATACCCACCCCCCCCGGTCTATCCACCTTCTTATGGAGTCGGCGATCTTTCCCCCGGCTCAAGTCTTTTGCTCTTACTTCCCTCTGGAGATCTTGTTGTAAAGCAAGATGGTCTTCTCGCTCCCGTATTCCCTCCGGACCTTTCTCCCTCACATGCGCCCCCTTTTGCAAGGGCTTCCCCTTTTAGCATTTTTAAACGCGATGTCCTCTCGGTCTTGCTTCCCAGTTTCCCTGCCTTTGGACATACGACTCTCCTTACATTGTTCGTGGAACGCAACAGGAGTACAAGAAGACAGACTTCCTCTGACATTACCACGCTCTCGCGAGTATTAGACAAGTTTCCCCCCCCCGCGGCTCGACCCCAGCCGCATAGACGTGAACGATCGAGCCCCTTTTGATCCATTTCCCGGCGCTTTCCACGTGCCGCAGAGACCCCCCTTCTGAGCAAGATTTTTCCTTGCCTCTAACAGCGAATCAAAGTGAGCCCTAAGTCGAACTAATTCCCCCGGCGGGGCAAGGTCAATGGCGCAGGATCCCCATCAAGAGGGAGGAGATCCCCCCCCCCCCCCCCTTCCAGATACTAACTCTCCCCCGGTTTAGCCTCCTCCCTACTTCGTCGTCAGGAAAGAGCGAGAGTAAGTGGTGTTTTGCAGGCTAGTTAGGTAGCTGATATCCGTTTGCACTCTCCTTTTCTTTCCGCACACCTTCGAGCCGCCTCTGCGGGAGAATACGATCTACCTGGCCATCGAGTCCCCCCCCAACCCGCCTGAACGATTCCCCTAACTGGTTTTTTTCTCACGTGCCCCCTCGACTACCGCCGAGGTGAAGTCGACCATCGGCGAAGCGCGATTAAGATTTCTTTGCGACAGGTCTTCCCTCTAAAGCCGGAGTAGTCCTTCCCCCCCTGCCCTGGTTCATTTTCCACATTTTCCCCCTTTACGCTCGTCTTTCATTAGGAAGAGGAGCGCTCTGAGTGAGTCGAGGGGAGTCATTGAGTCTTGATTCCCGAGGGGGTTCGCTTTTTCGTGAGTTAGCAAGCCTCTCCTCCCTCTCGAGTGGCTTTAGTTCTTTTTAGAAGTCTTTGATACGGTGTGGAGTGGGAGATTCCTTTTCTCCAAGACCCGCCGTATAGCTCGCCGGACGTCTTCAGAAAGGGGATTCCTCTCCCCTTGATCTTCCATCTTCACTCTATAGGGGCCTCCGAGATCTGTCTAAGCGCCCTTCCCCTTTTACGTAGGTTCCGGCACTTCCGTGGCCACCAATTGCAACACCAGTCCGAGCCCCCCGAGAGTTGATATCTCCTTTTTTTCTACTTCATGAGAGATCCCCAGAAAGAGCCATAGGGCAGGGTGTCGTCGATAGATTTCCCCCCGATGACCTAGAAAGGGCTCCCCGAGCGCTCTCTCTACGTTTTTTCCGATAGACGAGGTCCCCCTGTCCTCCCCAGAATCGTAGAATGGGGTCGCCCCCGCTCGTTGTTTAAGAGCCGTCCCCTCGACATGCAGCTGGTGGCTTCCGGTGTCTTCCAGTCTCGGAGAAGGTAGCGAATTCCCTCTGGAGACTAGGTCCGTCTGAGTGTAGCCGAAGGCGTAAGTACCCTCCCCCTCTCCCCCTTGAGGCGATCTCTCTTGCTCTCACCCTCGAGGTTCCTCCCATCAGAGAGAAAACCGGTCGGCTTGCCACCTGCCTGATCCTTCTCGCGGGAAGGCGGAAGGTCATCCTTTTCCCTTTCGATCCTGAGCCCGAGTACGATTCTTTTTTCCCTGCTTTTTCCGAAGAAACCCCCTTTCGCCTACGAGAAGACTTTTTTTTCGCTGCTCACGCCTTAGGTTGTTTCACATAGCGCTGCCATACGGCGAGGCGGGTTTTCCGTCGATTACCTTCCCGGCCTCCCTCGCTCCGCGCGTTCTTTCTTTTGGCTCTTCTTTTCCCTGCATGCAAGTCCACTATCCTATGGAGGCGTTTTATCTCTCAGGAACAGGCGGCTAATTCCCACTTTCGTCGTGAAGGGATGCTTCTC
>Ga0179591_1344305_pt1 | contig 12387 bp, 22 predicted proteins | sample CZOMad2_1_08_16f_FD_182891 | JGI IMG/M metagenome (GOLD analysis project Ga0179591, IMG submission 182891) | Vadose zone soil fungal communities from Angelo Coast Range Reserve, California, USA - CZOMad2_1_08_16fungal (PacBio error correction) | ecosystem: Environmental > Terrestrial > Soil >... | reverse complement strand
TTTTTCGCCCAGCTATCAGTGCAATCTTCTCCTGGGAAATCCAGCTCATTCCCCTTTTTCTTTTGACTTTCTAGGTTTCCTCATTCGACCCCCCACGTTTCTTGCATCTTATTTCTACTCTGGCGGTGCCAGGATCAGCCCGGAGTTTCACCTCCCTCCTCTTCACCCCTTTCTGTTGTCCTTTTCTTAGAAGTACCCCCCCCTAGTGCGCAGAGTCCCCTCCATCCCCAACGTGATCCCTGATACGTGATCTTTAAAGAGAAGTCCGTGTCTCTTTCTGCTCTTTTCCCCTCCCCTCCTCCGTTTCCACTTTTTTTCTTTCCGAAGGTCCCCTAAGCAACACCATCTATTGAGCTTTTTTTTTAAAACTCTGCGGATAAGATAGTTCTTCCCTTTTCATTCACACCGGTTGCCAGTTTGCCCCCTCCGCCGACGGTGTTTTTCCATTTTCACGTTTTTTTTTTTGTCTTCATCTTCTTAGACAGTTCCCTCTTCTCCATTCATCTCTTGCGCTAAATCTAGTGGCCGCGTTCCCAACTCCCTTCCCTTTCTCCCTTTCACCTTCAGGTCCCTTATCAGCGTTTTCTCTCCCTTTGCGACTGATGTGAAAGTCTTCCCAACTCGGACAGCATCAAGACCTGGTCTCTCCCTCCTTTCTCCCCTTTATCGCCCCTCTGTCCCCCTCGCCAGTATTTCCTTTCATCCCTTTAAACGTCCCTTTCCAAACACAGCCTTCCATCCGTAGTTTATGTTTTTTTTTTTGTTTTTTTGGTGGTTTTTTTTTACATCCCTCCACGCTCTTCTCCCCCTTAACATTTTCAACCTCCTGCCAGCGTTTTCTGGAATTTTTTCCTGTGCCTGCGTTCCCTGAGTCCGGCTTCCCGTTTATAACAACTTTATCCCCCCCCCCTCCTCCCCCTTCTGCGCCTCCATGTCGCTTTTTGGTTGACGCGTCCTCTCTTTTTTTTCTTGCGAACCCCCTTTTTCCACGCGGTCCGGCATCTTCCGGTCACATGAAACCCCATCTTCTTCCCTTCTTTTTTCTTTCCCAGTTATGACCAGCAGCACATCAATTTTTGATTAGAGGTCCCCTCGGTCACTTGAAAAGTGGGCGCATCATTTCCGCTTTGATTTCTGATTTTTTTGGTTTGGATGCCATTGTCGCCCTTCTTTTCCTTTTCCTGATTTTTTGATTTTTTTTTCCAACTTGCTCAATTCGCTTATTCTCTTTTCCCCTTTTTTCCCCCCAACTTTCCAGGCCATCGCCTCTTTTCCCACCACGCCCAGCGCTTCCCTTCTCGCCTGTGTCCACCTAGCCCGCCCTCCCGTTTGATAAGCAGGCCCCTCCTTCGGCGGGTCTGTGTTCTCCCGGCCCATTTCACCGTCTTTCCCCTACAGTACCTTTTCCCTGGTTAGGATCGCCCAGACCATAAACTTCCACGCGTTCCCCCCCTATCCCCCCCCCTTTCTTCTTTTCTTCTTATAGTGTTTTCGCAGATCCTCCGAGCTGCGCTTTTCCTCCCCTGTCTTGACTCGCGATTCTTCCTTCCTTTTTTTAACACCGTCACGAATTCCAAAAAATAACTCCGGTCACCTCCCCTTTCATTTAGAATTTTTACCAAATCATACATTCCCTATTGCCGTCTGATCTTTTCCTTTGGCTTAGTCTCCCCCTCCCCTTTCTCATTTATCGGACACTCCGATCTCCCGTTTTTTTTTTTGTGCAGATCATTTCTGCCGCTCTAGGCGTCTTTTCTTCTGGAAATTTTCTTTTGAGCTACGACACCCTCCTTTTAGATCACTGAAATCAATATGTAATCGTTTCCTCTCCTTTTCGGGTAGACTTGCCCCACTCGCAGTTCTGACTCGACCCTACTTTATTCCATGGATTTCGTTTCAGTGTCCCCTCGTGCATTTTTCAGCAAGGCCTCCAAAAAGCTTCTTCTTTTATAGTGCCCCTCATCTCTCCTCCTGCCCATGCTCCCAACCATAGTTTCCATTCGCTACTATCCTTTTGGATCGGGTGATTTTTTTTTTTTTTGCGCCCCTTTCAGCGTCCTAATGGTGGTTAGGAATACGGGTCAGCCCCCCCCCCCCATGGTTCCCTCGAGCTTGCGTATTGTTGACGCGTCTACATCGACGTTGATCCCGATCACCGCCATGGCCTCTTTTTTTTCCCCCCTCTTTTTGACTTCTTTTTTTTTATCCGTTCAGTCTATGGTGTCCCCGTCTTATGTCACGAGCTTACCCAGACGTGTCATGTTCTCTCACTGTCGCGCCCCCTTAACTCCTTTCCCTCATTAGAGACTTTCCCTCCCCTTGCGGTTTTCTCTTGCATCCACGAGAAATCAGAATACCCCCTTTTCCTTGAAATTACCCCTTTTTTTCTGGGCTTTGCCAGACGCCCCTTAGGGTGGACATTCGTGGCTGTTTGCTTCTCATTTATGGTCCATACTTCATTCTCCTTCCTGTTTCATGTTTCCATGTGGTTCGTGGTCTGCGTTTTTTCCCAATTGGAAACAAAATGAATCCTTCGGCCCTTCCCCCTCCCAATCTCTTCCTGCTTTCATCTATTTGGTTTGGATTCCCTCGAATCCTTGCTTCGTCGAGCAAATTCCATTTCCCTACCCCAGAACGCTGGACTTTTCTTTTATCTCTTTTTTTTCTCCACCACGTTTCTTCCGTTTCCTTCGGGATGCGGTTGCTTCCCTTGTTTCGACTTTTCGCTTTGGAGGTATGCTTTGCTTGCTGGTTGCAGTTCGGATTCTCCCGTTCTTAGTTTCTCCCGTTTTGATTTTTTTTTTTTGGGGTCTTCCCCTACCACGATATGGCGCCTTTTGTCCTAACAGGTTTTCCCTCCCAACTTGACCTCCGTGGAATCCTTGCTTGTACTGGATTCCCTCTTCATTTTGAGTGGTCCGGTTATTTTCTAATTTTCTTTTCCGATGGCCTTCTCCCCCCCCTTTTTTGCTTGAAGTTTTCCCCCCCGTCACTAGGACGTTCTCTGTTGATTGCGACGCTTTTTCTTTTTCCATTCTTTGGTGATGGCATTCCCTTGCATTGACTCCCGGCAGGTTTACCAATCCTTTGTTGTTCTCTTACTTGATGTGTTGCGTTTACCGCGACTTGTCCCCCCTCCCAATCTTTTTGTAGGAAGTCCCCCTGTGCTCCGGCGCAATTGACAGGTTTCTCAGCTGAGAAGCTTCCTCTCTCTGGATCACCCCTCCACCCCTCTCATTCAGTTTTCTTTTCGGCCCCTTCTTCGGCGAGATTGTCGGAATTGTACCCTACGGAGTCCCGCGTCGTTGCGCGGCTACCTTTGTTTCTCTTTCACCCCGGTCTTCCTCCCCATCCCCTAAAACTTTATTCAGTAACCTAATTCACCGTCTCTTTCTAAATCTCCACTTTAAATGCCTCTCCTCCCGGATTTCTTGAACAGCGACCTGTCACCAGCGGCCTCCCTTCTTTCCTGCGGGCACCCTCCTTTGTACACTCGGTGAGAGTGACTCACCCCAGTCCCCGCTCCATTCTCCGCTCGCTGTTCCCTCTCTTCCTTTCTGAGCTTTGTAGTTCCCCCTCTTAAGGTGGTCCCCCTTCGAATCGTTTGGGAACTCAGTTGCTGAGGTCCTCTGGCTTTGTTTTTCCTGATGTCCTTTTTTCCCTTCCATTCCCCCCCTCCTCCCTTTTTTCAACTTCTCAGCCCCTTTTTCCAAGAAGCAGAATTCTGCAACAGTCTGGGATCCATCGTATGCTTCCTTTTTTGCAATCCGCCGCCACTTTCTCTCTGATTCACCTTTTTGTGTTTCTTGGAAAGTCTCGCGAGTTCCCCACACCGCCTCCTTTGCGCTTGTTTCGCGCACCGATTTTTTTCTTCCCTATAAGGTTTCCCCCCCCTCTCCCTTCTTCGTTTTTTACAATCGATGGCTCCCCCCCCCCTAGTGGCCCTTTCTTCCGTCGACCAGACAAAGCCGTTCAACGAGGTGTTGAACTTTTCCAAGCACGTCCTGTCCTTCAATGTTTTTTCCCTCCTTCGATTTTAGATTTCCCAACCCCAGGAACTTTTTTTCCTTGTTTGAAAAATACGTCCTCGCCGCGTTCAACTTTGCGCGTAATTTCTGTCCTCCGGCAGCCAGGATTCCCTTTCCAAGCTGGCGCCGCTTCCTTTTTTGCTTCCCCCCCCCCTCGCGGCGGTCCACCTCTTTCTCCCTCCAGAAACCCAAACAATTATGATAACTACCATGAATTTGTCGAATCCGTCCCCCCCCTGCCTCCCTTCCCTTCCTCAGTATTTCCCCACCGGCTCCCCCCTCCTCCCCACATGTACCCGCCTTTCCGAACGACGGCTTCGAACTGTCCCCCACACCGAGAATTTTTCCCTCCAACAATCCATCCCCTCACTTTCTCCCCCTTTTTTTGTAGTTTTGAGGTTCCCTTTTGACCCCAAATTTTTCCTCCCCAGAGCGCATGGCTCCATTCTTTCAATCTTCCTGTTCCCCGTTTAGCAGCTTCATTTTCTAAAAGGTTTCACTTCCCCCGCCGGATCATGGCAAAGGAAGGACCTGACCTCCCAAATTTCCTTTTCCTGCTGCCTTTTTTTCCCCCCCCCCCACAGCCATTCATGATTTTTCGAGGCCTTCCTTTAGGACAATCTCCTCCCCCCCTTTTCCGAATTTCGATTTTGAAATTTCTTTCCCGTTTTTTGCCCCTTCTTACTTTCTTCGTTCCCCTTTTAGGTTCGGATTCCTGCGCGAAAACATCATCAGTCGCCCTCGATGATTTCCCCGCTCGGCGAGCCGTGGACCATTGGGCCTCCTCCTTTTTCTGGTTTCCCCCCCCCCCGCCTCCTTTTAAATTTACACCTCTGTGTTTCCGGCGACATGTATTCGTCTTGCCCCTTGACGCCTTTTAGGGCTGTTTTTTGGTGCTCCCGCTCTTCACATGTTTTGACCCCTTTGCCCTTTCGATTTTTCCTGAAAGTCCACCCTCCCCTCCCCCCCTTTTTCACGCGGACCCGACGTCTCCACCCACCCCCAACCTTCCTTTTGATTTCTTCTGATTTCTTGCACGCGCTTTCCTGAACTCCTTTTTCTTTAGCGTGGCGACGGCGCTCGCGAAGTGCAGCGGTTTCCCCTCTTCCATGCTGACCCCCCCCGTTATCTCTTCTCCATGCTTCTCCGGACATCCTTTAATCTCCGTTGATCCCCCTTCTTCGGCTTCCCCTTTATTTCCAACGATCCGAGACTTTTTTCTTTTCTCATCTCTTTTTCCCTCCCCACTTTGTGTTGTTGGTCTCTTATCCTGCCGCCCCCCCTTCCGGATCATCCTCCCCTGCGCGTAGCGTAAAGCTGTAAATCATCCGCTCTCTCCTCCTTGCTTCTTTCTTTTTCAGGCCCCTTTGCAGGTTTTCCCTCCGCCTTTTGGACTTTTTTTTCCAATGCTTCCTCTTCTCTTCGAAGCGTTTACGCCCTTCGTTTCCTTGGGTTTCCCCCATCAGTTCCTCTTTAAAGGCCTTCGCGACATCACTTTGGGAATATTTTGTTGGATCGTGGCCGCGGTTGACCTTTTTTTTCTTTTCGATCTTTCTGACCGGTTTTCCCACATTGGGACGCCGATAGCACGGTCCTCCTTCGTCTTACGTTTCTTTGTCCACTCGACTGTTCAACCGCTCGGTCCCCCTTTCCCCTTTTGCGTGGTGTTCACCCGTGCTCCCCCGCGTTGCGTACGCTTTTCGTCTTGAATTGACGTTTTCCAGCGTGTGGCCGCGCATTGTGAACAAAAATCCCTCTCCCTCGACAGTTCGCGAAGTTTCCTTTGCTTTTTCGATTTCCCATTCTCCTTTCCTTGCCGAGTCTGCCTTCATTTTCGATATTTCCATTGGAGTTTTATCCTCGTGGCTGTTTCTATCTTTTTATGCCCCCGTTCTCTCCGCATCCCCCATTTTTTTTTCTGGATTTTGAAGGGATTTCCCAAAAATACACGTTTCCAAAAATCATATCCGCTGTTAGTTCCCGCCTTCCCCCCATCGTTTTTAGAGTCCTTCCCCGTTTTTTCTTACCCCCGATCCGTTCCTCCGCTTCGGTCCTCCTTTTCCTTAAACCGGCCTCCCTTTGACCCTCCATTCATCTGTTGGTTGGAGTCTTTTTCCCCCGTAACCACGTGCAGTGTCACCCCCCCCCCTTTCCGCGGTTTTCCGCTGATGGCTTGATGATGATTGCTGCTTCACCTGTACTGATCATCACTTCTCTGTTCCCCCCCCCCTTCCATTTTTTGATTGTCTGCCTCCGAGTTCCCCCTTTTTGAAGTTCCTCCTTGCTACGCGTTGATAATTTCTGGCCTTCGTGTCGGGCACTCCCCCCTTTGGGATCTTCTTGTCAGGCCCCCCCTCTATTTAATTTCAATTTACTTCTTAGGCCCCGGTGCTTCTCGCACGGTTGACTCACTACCCTTAGCAGGCGTCAGGCACCCTGTGAAGTTCACCCCTCTCGTTTCCTTTGGCTGTTAAGCCCCCTTTCTGGCCATTTCAAACTTCTCAGCACTCCCTTTTACAAAAATATCACTTGGCTCCCCCGGATGCTTTTGTTGCTTCCTTTTTTGGTGTTTTTTATTTTCCCCCAAACGTGTTTTAACCAATGGTCTTTCCATGCGACCCTTTTGATCGCTGCTTTCTCCCCTCCCCTATTTCAAGTTCTTTTTTGACCGCGCACGTTGTGTTTTTTTCCCCTTACGACGCAGTTTTTTTTTTGATTTCACCCTTCCCCTTTCCAGGTCCCCCGATCTCTCAATAAGCAAGTCGCAGATTCTCTCACTTGGATTCTTTTGGTGACTTTTCACTCCCATGTCTCAAGCTTACTCTCTTCGTGACCTTATCTTTTCTTTCCCCCCAGATTCCGTGTTCATCGTAACATCGCAGATGACTCCTCTCTTTTCTCCGTTTTTTCTATATAACTTTTTGTCCTTGCATTTTGCTTCAAGCTACCCTCCTTGCCGCCTTCTCGCGTTTACTCTTCTTCCTTCACCTTTGTGATGTCTCGTACCCCCAATCCTGCGAGGCGATCCCCTGAATTGCTTATTTTCTCTCCTCCCGTATCAGCCCGTTCCGTAAATCCCTCTTTGAGGGTTCTTCAAATCCTCTCCCCCCACGAGGTTGGACGAAATTCACACCCGTTTTACCGTTCCCCCTACTTTTTTCTCGGCCGCGTGGCAGCTCTCGGCCCGTCAATGTCTCATTTCCTCCTCGAACAATTTCTGCGAAATTTCTACCAAAAGAATTTGCGGCCAGCTCTTTTTTTTAAAACACTGCTTTCCTTCTAAGCCTCTGGTAGCCATCCCCCATCTTTGGTTCTCCAAAGTGATGTTTTATGTTGTTTCACTCGTTTTCACCTCACCCCCCACACCCCCAACCCCCCCCCCCAAACCCCAACAACAAACTTCCCGGATCTCGACTTTTCCCCCTCACCTTCCTCGCCTGGCGACTTTTGGACTGTTTCCCATTCTTCTTCTCCCTTTCGAAAAATACTCCTTCCCCTCCCGCCCTGTCCCAACTTTGAGTATTTCCTCTCCCTGAAGTTCCCGCCATGATTCCACGGCTTCCTTTAAGATCTCTTCCCTGTGATTTCCCCCCTTCCTTGCGGCGGTTCTCGGACGAGCCTTTCCCCCCCTTCCCAAAATGAGTTGAGAACTCCTTGAAAAACTGCCGTTGATTACTCTTAAGCCATTGGCCAGAACCTCCTCCAGCGCAGCATCGTCCTTCAACGTCCCCCCTCTCCCCCCGTTTTCGATAACGTCCCCTTTTCCCCCCCCGAATCGTGTCTTCCAACACCCACGAGACCTACCGATGGCCCCCCTCTGGCAGTTGGAGTTTTAGTGAACCTTCCCTTGTGCTCTTCTCCTTTATGCGTTTAAACCCAAGCCCTCTTTCCTGAGCTCCCTTTTTTTCGGTGAAGCCTTGGGACGAGTGGACGTCCGCCTGCGGATTTCATTTTTTCTTTTTTGTGAACCCGCACCTTCCTTCCACAGTTCTCCATGACCAATGCTCGCTCCTACAAGTCCTATTATCATAAAATATTTCTAAACCCCTATGACGACCCACAGTTCAAGCCCCGTCGTCTTTTCTTTTTCGCCTTTTGATTCTGAATTTGATTTCTGGTTGTATCTTGTCCCACTGTCCCCTCTTTTCTTAGCGGTTTTTTTCCAATGCGCTCGATTTATCTTCTTTGAATTCACGCATCGTGACGAAGGGGAACTTTTGGTCCGGGCCCCAGCTTCGGTAACTGCCCCCTTCCGCGCGTTAAGGTCTTTGATAGACTCTCTCCAGTTGACGGCGTGCCATGACTGCCTTTTTTTTTTCTCCTTATGGATCCCCATAACAGTCTAGAGTATTTTTTCCGACCAACTCCCCACCCTCGCGGCACGTACCCCCAAACCTTTCTTTTTTTCCCTTTTTGAACCTTGCAGTTTTTCCCCTTAAGCCTCTTTTTTCGTGGCGTCCCCCTCGTTTTGCCTTCTGCGGGATTGCTGGTTCCCCTTTTTCCCCTCAATTTTACTCAACCTTCCCGCTGTAATACCCGACCCTGCTTGACACCATTCACGTAACGAGTCCCTTTGATTTTTTCTCTTTTGCGCCTTTTCTTTTACGCTTCCGTTTTCTCGCTTGCAGAATATATCTCTCCTTTCCCTCTTATCTGTTTGTTTTTGAGTTGATTCCTGCCGCCCGGGCATCGTTTCTGATTCTTTTTTCTTCCCTCGCTACTCCCTTTAGCCTTCTTTCGTGTCTTTTCTACTTGGCCTCTTTCTCCTTTCTTGCCTTAGCTCCGCTGGACGATCTCTTCCTTTCCTCTTTCTTGTTGTCCCCATGAGAGCCTTTGTCTTCCACCGATTTTAATCGGCCGCCTCCGCTTCTCCATCCCTCCCTTTGGCCTAGTTTCCTTAGGACTCAATATGTATTTTTAGAGGGATTTTAGGGATCTTTGGTATGTGCCCTCCCCTTCGCCTCTCCTACTCTGTCAGTAATTTCCCTCCTCGAGCACTTGCCCTACCGGCTTACGACCCCTCCCACCGCCCACCCCATATTAAGCTCTAGGTTTCCCCAACGCCCTGGACCATTTACTCTGGATTGGTTGGTCTCCCCCCCTTGTTCATAGATTTCCCTTTTTACCCCTTCCCCTGACTTTTTCAACTTCGTGCGTTTTTCTGACCCTGTTCGGCTCCTTTTTTTCACCCCCTCAACTCTCAGTTTCGAATTCTGCGTATGACGATACCCTTACCCACAGAACTTCAGACCCCCTTAGTCTCTTCTCCCCCACCTCCTTCCTCTTGATCCTCCTTTTATCATTTTGGGTTTTTTTTGAGATCCTTTTTTTCCTTTTTATGGAAAAGGCAGACAGGAATATGTGGTCGACGATCCTCTTGGATCCTGTTTTCGTTTTTTTTAGCCCTAACCCCTTATTCCGCATGCCCCTTCTTCCCCTTTCCCCCCCTCTTGTTTGGCCTTCATTTTCGGCCATTGCTTTTTTTTCTTTTTTTCGCTGCCGCATCTTAGCCCACAAGACCCCCTTCCCGCATTTCAGTGTGTCGGGTTGTCCTCCTTTCTTTCTTCGTTTCCCGTTCTTTTAAATTTTGGCGTGTTTCCCCCCTTGTTCTGTCTTTCTTGAGTGAGTTGTTTTTTTTTACGGATTCCTTCCGGGTGTAGTCAATCATTTTTTTCTTTTCTCTCGATTTTTTTGGCCCTCCATGTTCCCCCTCTGCGCTTCCCCGTTGCCTAGAGTTTTTGCCGGAGGCTTCCCGTTTGGGGACGTTTGCGGCGTCTTTTTTTCGGGCAGTGCTTACGCAGTTTTACCTTTCCAAAGCCTCCCCTCTCGGCCCTTCAAGGTTGTCCCATTTTCTTACCGTGATTTCTCCCCCCCGTTTATTCCTTGGTGCTCCCTGCCTCCGTTTTCTTTGGCAAATTTTGGTGGATGGAAAGCCCCTTCTTTTCTTATTCGAACCGGCACAGTTTTCCCCCCCCTATGGCCCTCTTCATTTTTCCTCGTTCTTCTTTGCTTCAACCCTTTTTTCCTTTAAGCCCACTGGTGCCTAGGCGCTTGCAGGTTTGACAATTCCCCTCAAGGATTTTCCCTTTTGTCTTTTTCACAAGTCTCCTTTTATTCCGATGTTGGTCATTCCCTTTTGATTCTTCCCTAATGTTGCTTCCCGCGCCTTTTCCTACTTCCATTTCTGGGCTTCACGCCGGACCTTTGCGAAGCGGGTCCCTGCATCTCTTGCAGAAATCCTTTTTCCCTTAGATTCCTCCCGCCCTTCGTTTTTTTCCTATTGATCTTTTCCCAGTTCACCTGAAAACCTTCCCCTTTTTTCCAAGGTTTCTTACGCTCCCCCCTCGCGTGCGCGACCATGCCCTCTTCCCACTTGCAGCGCAATTTCTCGCTTTGTTTTTTTGGGGTCCATCCTTTGTTTGATCTCGAGATAATTCTAGAGGCCTTTTCCTGTCAGGCGTCCCGGTTTCGTAAGTTTCAATCGTCCTGGACACTTTTCTTCGGATTTGACCTCCCGTAATGTCCCAACCCTCATTGACTTGTTCATCCTGCCCGGTCGTTTTCCCTCCCTTTTCGGGCGGGAAATCAGCATGTTATTTGCAAACAGTTTTCCTCCATTCGCCCGCCGATCCCCTAATACTCCCTCTTCCACACGCTTTTTCGACCTTTTGTGTTTTTTTTTTTACCTATTAAGGTCTTTTTATCCGAGCAGTTTTCCAGCTTTTCAGAGAGTCAACTGCAATGCTCGTCTCCGCCCCTTTTTCTTCCTTCCCTCTTTTCTTCATGTTTCACTATCCCCAACCTCTCTTTTTATTTGATCTCTGGTAAGGATACGATAGCCTTTACTCCCCAATGGTTTCCCAAAGCAAAACGTCTTTTCCCGTACTCCACCATCCAGCCTCCACCTTTTGAACTCCCCTCCCTCGCATCTCTTTCGCGTTCTTTTCGCCGGTCCCACCACCCTTCCCATTTCTTTACAACCAGCGCTTTTCGGAGCCTTGTCCCTCGACGCCGCGTTCCCCCTTTAATCCCTTCCTCCTTTTCCAGGATTTTTCTCAGGGCCCCCTGCGACTCTTCTGAAAGGCCCAACTACGCCTAGCATCAAGAAAACCACAATGGATTGATAATTCCTTCTCGCCCCTTTTCTTCCTTTCTTTTCCCTCAGCTCCTTCAGTTCCGCAGCTTCCCTCCCTTTCTCCCACCGCTCCCCCCTGAAGTTTTCAGCCGACCCGTAAGGATTTCTGTGCCCTCCACCTCTCTCTTCGGCCACCCCTACTTAACTCTTTTTTTGTTTCCTGGGTGGTAGTTGTTTTTTCAGGTTTCCGTTCTTAACGCGCTCTTTGGCGTTGTTGCACCAGGAACCCTTCCCCACTGTCTCCTTTCATGCGCGCACTCTTTTAGCATCCTTTCCGATGGGTCCTCTTCTTTTTTCTTCCTTCCCCCTCCCCCAAAGAACGTTTTTGACGACAGTACAGTAGACCAAACATGAATACCTGCTTAGCGGCCTTTTTTCTCTCCCCCCTCCCCCCCTGACTGTCTCTCCCCGAGCCTGCCACGCCTTTCCTTTTTCCGAGGAAAAAGCCCAGGATGAAAAGTTTTGCCTTTCAGTCCTCCTGCTTCTGGTTTTTTCTGTCGTCTCTCTTTTCGATGTCCTCTGGTCTTGTACAATCTTTCTCATTCGCATCCCTTGTGCGAATTTCCCCCTTCGAGTTTTCCGGGCCCTCCTTTTGAGCTTTATGAGCCCACCACGGTCCCAGAGCGCCCTAGCTTTTCCCGCCCGATTTTTCTGCGGACAGTTTTTTCCGCCGGCTCGGCCCCCCTTTGGGCTTCCCCAGTAGGTCAGTTTTCCAGATTTTCGATGATTTTCATTACCAAAATCGCCCAAAAACCCCCCTTTCCACCCCGTCCCCTCCAACCCCGGCTTCCCCCTCTTTTTTTTTTGCGCGACTTCGTCTCTCCTATTTGCGGCTATTTCGCCGCCTATTCGTGTGGCGAAACTCTGCTAGAGTCTTTTCCCGATTTTTCCTTTCCATTTTCATTCCAAAGTAGTTTCCCTACGCCCTTTTTTTTTTGGACCAGTAGCTGACAAATCATACAAGGCGTCCTGCCGGATGAGTCCCCTCCCTTTTTTCGCGCGTCCCTCTTCACCCCGCCGCCCCGAGGCTTTTCATATATCTCCTCTTTCCTCCTATCGTTGGTTTTCGATCCTTCTCTCACTTCTATGATTGCGCGATTTTTTAGCTCTTTTTTCCCCGGGCTTCGTTTTATGGAGTGTTCGGTCTGATTTTGACCCCCCCCCCTTTGCCACATGCGGACGCGCCCTCCTTTTCTCGGTGGTTTTACGGGAACCTTCTCTGAA
>Ga0179591_1232856_pt1 | contig 12388 bp, 11 predicted proteins | sample CZOMad2_1_08_16f_FD_182891 | JGI IMG/M metagenome (GOLD analysis project Ga0179591, IMG submission 182891) | Vadose zone soil fungal communities from Angelo Coast Range Reserve, California, USA - CZOMad2_1_08_16fungal (PacBio error correction) | ecosystem: Environmental > Terrestrial > Soil >... | reverse complement strand
CTTCCTATATAGTTTCGTTCTCCGGTCTCGCCCCTGCTGCGGGATTGATCGCCTCTTAAGAGAATTCGCACTCCTCGAAGACCTTCTTGAGCCAACTCTTTCCCCATTCCCCTCCGCCAAGTTCCCCTTCTCGCCTTCCTTTCCCTTTTTTGAGCGGGATGTACCTTCTTAAAAAAACCAGACCTTCTTAACCTCATAACCACCTTCAAACCGGTTTCCGTGTTGTGACATTCTATCGGCTCATTTGCCCCCCCCCCTCCCCCCTCTGCGCCATCTCTGCCCGTCCTCTGACGTCCCGATGACGCGTTCCTGTACTTCTTTCGACAAGAAGAAACCCTCTTCCTTTTCAGCGCTTCCACCCCCCCGTCTCTTTTCCCAAGTTCAGCTGATCCCCTCTTTTCCATTCTCTTGCCTTTTTTCCTCGTCGCGTTCATTTTTCTTCTTCTTCCCTCCCCCTGAGAGGCTTAGGACTCGCCTTATGTGCCCCTGATGAAAGGGGGGGGGGAATGAGATGCGACTTCCGTTTACCGCAAGCCAGGCGATTAACTTCGTAAAAATGAAAGGTATATTAATCCGGCCCCCCTTTACGTCCAGACCCCCTCCCCCGCCATCCCGGGTCGCCGACCTGGGCCTTTTTCCATCCTCTTCACTTTACAGGAGAGAGGCCGGCAAACGATTGGTCCTTCGTCGCGATTCGTCCCACCTTCATCCTCACTTTCTTCCCTTTCTTTTTGTCCCCGCCCCCTCGATCAAATCTGCGCTCCCGTTCTCCTTCTGCCCCCGCACTTTTCTTTTTTCGTTCCGATGGCCGGGCCTGGACGGACTTCTGATCATTAACTCCCTCCGGAATGGGTGACAAGAAAAGTCTCCCCCCGATCTTCGAGGGTCAATTTGCTACTCCTTTTTGTCTCCCCGCATCGCCTTCCTAGGTCCAACTGTCTGAATGTCTTGACAATCGCGCGTCGAAGTTGATTTCTTCCTCATGGAAGCAAGAAGACGGTCAAGTTCAGTACTTCCATTTTTCGTCGCTCCCCCTGCCGCGGAACTCCCTTCTCCGCACTTCTGACGGAGGATAGGTTCAGGCCCCTGCCCTCCGCCCGCTACTTCAGTAACAAAGAAAAAACACCCTGCCGCCCCCCCCGACTGGTTTTTCTACTTCCTCGTTTCCTCGCCGACTCCCAGTCGAACTTGCACTTAGAATCTCTCGTCCTCGCGTAAGGTCGAAGGCAGTGTCTCACCTCTCGACGACGGTCTAATGAATCTGGACTTCGTCCGCGACTCCTTACGATCGTTCCTCCCCCCCAGTTTTCTCTCGCATTCCGAAGCTGTTGAAAGGGTGCTGAAGACCTCTAGCTCCCTTTTCCCTGGGCCGGTCCGCTGAATCCAGGAGATACGAGCCCTGCCGTATAGACCTCTTCCCTTCAGACTCCCGAGCTTGTCGTCGCTGGTCGCCCCAGCGGGAAAAAGGAGCCATTTTGCTTGATCATGCTCCTCGTCGGGATGTCCCTGGGATTGAGAAAAAATGGTTTCCGATCTTATGCCGCTTCGGCTCCCACTCTCTCAAGTCCGCAACCATCGTCCCCGGTACACCCCGACTGCTGTCGTTGCCCACGTGACATGATGTATGCGCGGCGATCAAACCCTGGTTGTGGCCTTCAAGTTCCCGGCTTTCGCTTTTTCATTTAGGCCGCTTTCTTTCCAAAGCACTCTTCTTACTTCTCCCGAATTCCGGAAAATTTCCTACAGGTCGAGACAATACCCCCTACGGAAAAAGGCTCCTGCTTTGAGATCTCCGCCTCGCTCCTCCAGACGCCCCGATCCCTGATGACGCGCCATGTTTGAATGAACTTTCCGAAAATCTCCTCATGCAACTGATCCTTTCCCGAATCCGCGACCCGGTTGCTCCTCCTATCTCACACCGAATTCGTCCGGGTCATCATCGACACTGGTGGCTCGCGTTTGACTTCTTCTTCCGGATCCTAAGATCCTTTCTTTTTTCCACGCCTCCTCTCCCCGCCCCTCCCCCCAGGTGATAGATTCTTCTACTTCGGTCCTCTTGTTTTGACCCTGATGGCGCTTTGCTCCCCCATCTAGACAAATCCGTCTGCCTAAGGTCCTCCGGTCAGTCTGAAGGTTGCCTCTCGCTCTCTTTCCTCGATATAGTCCCTTCGGAGGAACGGTCTTTTAACCTCGACGTTATGTTGCATGTGGAAAAAAGGTCGCTCTTTCTCATCATTAAAAGGCCTCTGAGACCCTTTTCATTCTCAACGACTTTCCACCTCCTTTTCTTTTTTTCCCCCCTTGCTCAGAAGCTCCCCCTTTTCAGGAAATTTTCCTCTTTAATCCGTTCCATCTCCAGAGTGTGCACCGATCCAAGAGAAGGGAGAGACTCCTAGAGAAGGATCTATCCTCCCAATCCTCCGTGTGTTTTTCGATCTCTTTGAGGTCGTCCCTCTTCCCGCGGCTGTCGTTAATGACTCTGTTGATACTGCGTTCAGGCCTGATGAAAGGAGGAAAATTACTCCTTCCTGAGAATTTTCGGCCTTTACGGGGACTATTAGGTTCTTCTTATATTCTTTCCCTCCCCGCCGTTTTTCCCTAGGATGCTTGCCCGATAGGTCCCTTTCAAGGAAGGGATGAAATCGTTCTAGGTTCTTCCCCTCCCCTTCTTTCTCTTATAATGTTTTCCTCTAAGCTGTACCCTCGAGCTCTGATGCTTAAGGACTTCTCTCGTTCACGTACTCCTTTAAGTTGATGTGGTAGACTACGTCCTCCATCAGGTCACTTTCCCTGGCTTAGATAAGCTTATAACATGTCGGATATTTAGTCGGGCGTTTTTCCCCATCCGCTACTATCCGTCCTCCCATTCCCCGTCCCGACTGCGAGTACCTGTAATGACTTACTTTTTTTGCTCGATGAGGTCACTTTTGAACTGTTTAGCGGAATGTCCGTCCTGTCAGTTTCTCCCCTTCTCTTCCTTTTTGTTCGGACTTTATTTGACAAGAAGGGGATTAAGAAGGATGAGTCCCGGAGTCTTTCCAATGAGGAGCGATCTCCATCCTTTCTTGGTTTTTTATTTTTTTCCTCTTTTGTTCTCCCTTCCCCAGTTGCCTTCCCTTACTTTCCTAAGAAAATACTCCAGTTGATTTTGGCCCTCGCTCATCTGTGAAGACGAGTCGGGACTTGAAGGCACCGCCCCCTACTTTTTTTTTTTTTTGCCTTTCCACAGCCGAGTTCTTCCCACGACAGTGAGACTTACCTCGGCGTACTTTCTTACCTTTTTCTATTCACGTTGCCTATTAAGAGGTGTAGAGCCCGCTCTTTCCCAGACGGCCATTTTTTGTTCCTCCCGCCCGTTTACAGGCATTGAGAATATCAAGACCATGGCGCGTTTTAAACTATTCTGACCATGAAATGCCCTCATTTGAGTCTTTCTCTTCGCTTCCGATCTTCCGCATTTGAGAGGATCAATGTCTTTCTTGTCTTTGGACCGTTCCCAAGGAAACTCTCGTCGGAGTCTCACCATTTTCGGACCTTTTCTGCGTTGCTTAGTGTTTCGTGGGCTATTTCTCCGAGAAATGAGCCGACCTTTTCTTATCTCCCCCCCTATCCACCCCGTCGGAATATCGCAGCGTCCTTGGCAGACAGTCACATCTTCGACTTGTCTTCCCGGACCTCGCCGCTTGCTTCTCCTCAGCGTTTTCGCTGGACTTGTTTCAGAGAAGATTTGATTGTTCCTCTCTTTGTAGGGGCATGTACTTGAGTCATGGGATTGCCTTCGGGGCTTCTTTTGCTTTGACCTCCTCTTCCTGTGCCTCTCGTGATTCCTAAAGCCCCCATGGACTCCTCATGACCGTGTTAGGGGGCTTTCCTTGTATGTAAATCCCATAACCAGTAGCGCGATGCGGTATCTTCTGTCCGCCCGAATCACGAGGGGTTTGACCTCTGCTGCTTGACGAACTCAGTAAGATTTTGACAGAAGGTGTTTTTTCTTTTCTATGTAAACTTACCTCCCTCCGTTCCTTTCCAACTCACATTACTCCCCCAGTCTTTCCAGGCCTTGACGATCCCCCCGTTCGTTTCGCAAGGGTCGAGGATCGCCCTCCGATGCGAGTTTTCTCTGTTGTCTTGACGGACAGCGTCAGCGGTTGAGGAATCGGTGAGGTCGACTCGCGACTGACCCCGTCCCCCGTTTGTTGTCCGACGCCGAAGCTCGTGACTCTACTTCCACGTCCGTGGGGGTCATATATCCAGTGATGGCCTCTTTCCGACGTTGTCTTGCCCGTTTTCCCGTTTTTTCTTTCTGCGTAAGACCTGGCCTTTTCGAAGTTGTCCTTGATGAGGTTCAGCACATTTCCCTCGCTCCGAGTCCCTTACCTCTATGCTGGTATACCCCCTTTTCGGTCTCATCGCGCCTTTCCCCGAGGGGAGCCTTTCCCCTTTCGGAATGACGGGACGGGCACCGAGGAGAACCACTTGCCCCCGTCTCTGTCACTTGAGCCCCTCGTTGATCTTTCGCGCTCCCGGCAGAGATGGGTCTTCGGGCGACTTCCAAACGCGTCCTTATTTTAGCAAAGGATGAACGTTTCTCCCCTCGCCCTCCGGGTTTTGCATGCCGCGATCTTTTTCGAAGACCAAACGACCGGAGGTGTTGTGTCTTTCTCTTTCTTGTTTTAGCTGACTTACCGCTGAGTTCACGGCAAGAGAGGCTCTCCCGGCGAAGCGGAGAGTTGACCGGCTTCTTTGAGTTGCCCCTCTTTTTCGGTTTGTTTTTCTTCCTTCTGTTTTGAAACCCGATTGCGTCCTGTGCGAAGATCGACCTCTTTCTCCGGAGGCAGACAGGACTGACAGGCGAGCCCTGAAGAGTAGTACCCCTCCTCTCCTTCGCTTATCCCCACGTGTTTTTGTTTTGAGATCTTTACTACTATCTTTTGCTTCGCCCTTCGTCGGTCGCCTTTTCATGCTGTCCTTCTTGCCGGATTCGCACTCGGAGACGCTGGGTAGAAAGTCTTTGCCCCCCATGCATTGGCCTCAAACTCCAAGGGTCAAACCCTCCCTAAGCAAATTCGAAATCCCGACTCTGAAGGTCTCTTTTTTATCGCTTACGTGTTTTTCGCTCCTCCAGACGGCTGATTCCCTCACCTTCACCGGTCCCACCCCTTGTTGCTCTATAATAGAGTCTGGGCAACCCTTGCGCATCCCCTTTGCAGTTCATCCTGATGGGCTCCTCCCCACCCTCCTCGTTCCTCGTTCTTCGCCCAGATAAAAGCTATCGGTACTGCACCGCCTCTTTCTCTCTCAGTCAGCGACTTCAAGCTGTAATCTTTTTGCCCCTGGTCTCGTAATCGATTAAGAAAGGGTTCTTACGACGCGCCGTTTAGTCGGCTTGCTTTTTTTTTGCCTCCTCTCTGTAAAGTTCCTGCCGTCTCCTTTAGGTGTTCCAGACCGCCCTTTCCGTCAACTCCTAACGGGCAGGTCTCTTCAGTCGGCCCGCGACGGAAAGACACCTTCACCGCCATACATTTCTCTCTCCCCCCTTTGACGGGGCCATCCTCTTTTTTTCCCCGTTCCCTTCTTTGGAGGGCAAGTTCCCGCATGCCTTCTCGCGATCGCCGCCCCTCGCCTACCTGAGGTCTCTTCCCGCCCCCCGCTAAATATGGGCGCGCCCGTTCCTGGCTCCCGCCGTCTCTGGCTTCCCGATTTTGCAAGGCCAAGGACTCTGGCGTTTCCCTTCACCGAAACCTCCTTTCGTATCGTGATTAAGCCTCCCCGAGCCTCGGTACCGCCTAAGGAAGTTTTGGAAGTTTCCATACGTAGACTCGAGCCCTTCTTTACTTTAGGTAGTCGTCCGACTGTCCCCTAGCCCTCCACCCCCGTTTCGAATTTTTCCCCCCGTCAGCCTAGCCGTGTCCGAACGACGGTCAGTTGCATTTGCTGTTTAGATCGGGAACCCTTTCAAGCACCGAATCCGCCTCGAAGCAGATTGCCCCGTACTCCTTTTCGCCGCTGAGTAGCTCAGGAAAAAGCAACAAGACCTGATAGTAAAAGGATGCACGCACGGATGATGACGTCATGCCTTCCCTCTCGATTTCCTATTGCCCCTCGTCCATTGGATTTTCTCCCGGAAGATGTGACGGAAGAGCACTTTAACTCTCTACTACGGTCGGTAATGCGATGGACCAGTAGAGATAAGGCCCACGTCTTTATCCCCCTTTTTTCTACTCATTCATTTTCCCCCCCCGTGAACCGTTTTCTCCAGCAGAATATAATTATGTCACTTTCGCCACTCTCTGCTTTCCCCTGAGTGATACGCACGCATGACCATCGACACGTTTACCCAGACGCCCTCTCTTTCCTTTTTTTTTACCGGTGGAAAGAAGGGAAGCGATTTTTCTGTTCTGGCTCCTCGAGGACCTTCCCCTGGCGGTCGCAACAGGGGGTTTGGCCGCGGGCTGCGCCCCCCTCTTCCCACTTTTCCTTTGCTACCCAGAAAGTGTCCAGGACCCTCCCCCTCTTCCTGCATTCTCGTCGTTTCAAAACGTTCATGGGCATCTCGCGATACAAAACCTTTTTTTTCCTTCAATCTTGCCTACCTGGGACGATTTTCTCCCGGCCGCGCGGTGCAAAGCAATGGCGCTGCTGGCCTTCTGGACTGCCCGGAAAAAGTAGGTAGACTCACCCCCTCCCTACGGCGCCAACCTTTTTTGCTGTGATCCTTCGTCCTCGCTTTCCCCTTCGTCACCTCATGCTGGGAAATCTTGGAGGGAATTACCCGTCCTTCAATCATTTACTCATGCAACCTTCATCCGTCTCCTGAGACACCGCGACCGTGCTCATAGCAGTCCCCCATCATCATTTTTGCACCTCCTACTCCCGTGCTGCCTCGTTTTTCCCCTCCTAATGCTCCGACCAAGATCGAGGCTGCACGGAATTCCGGTGACTCTTTTTCTGCCTTTCTCCCCCCGACCACCTCCTTCCCTTGCTACGTAGATCAAGTATGAAGGCTTCCCGCGCTCTTTGAACCAGGGCGATCCTTCGTCACCACTGGCGCTTTGAACGGGGCCTTCCCCTCTGCCGCTGCTTTTTACTCCCCGTGTAAACGTCCGCTCGCTTTTTCCCCTTCTGAGTTATCCCGAATCTCACTGCACCTCTCCTTAATTCCTCAGCGTCCCGGCCGGCTTAATTTTTCCTCGGCTGACGTTGTTATCTCCCAGATGGGGCATTCCCTCTGAACTTCCGCCGCGGGCCCTTCGACGTTCCCTCTCTAACGCTCTCTCTCTTTCTCCTCTTTTGAGAGAGATCATTCGGTAGTCGCTTATGTTGCCCCCCCTTGTCGTTCTCTTTAATCCCCATCTGGAGATTTTCTCGATGTCGCTTCCCAAATCTGGCCCCGGAGTTGGACTTTTTTGTTTATGGCTGTCTTTGCGTGGTGGTGGTTTTTGCTTTGATTCTTTCCTGCCGTTGAGATTCTGATTCTGCCGCGTACAGTTCACGCCTCTTGCCCAGCGTCGAGTCCCCGCCCGTTTAATTCATTTTTTTTTTTTTTTTCCTCCTCTTTCCGGATTTTCCACCTTTGAGATGCCCTTCGGAATTCGATCGGAAAGTAGACGGCATTGAGTCTTTCCAGCAAAGTGCCCATTCCCTCTTACGGAGAGGATAAGCCGATCCCCGGGATCTGGCGGATCTTTCTTCGTGCCCTCCGCTATCTTGAGACCTTACTGCAGCCACCAGAATATAGTTAGCTCTTGCCCTTTACTGCCTCCTGTGTTTTTACGAGAGAAAGGTCCCCGTTGCCGGTGTCGTTGGATTTTTCTTTTGCCTTGTAGGCTCGCTTTGGGAAGTTCCCATCCGAGGGATTTTCCCTTTTCTTGAGCTCTTCGGCTGTGGCAAGGTTGATTTCCTCGTCTCCATCCGTTTTTTTTTCCGTAGGTGAGGTTTTTTTTTGAAAGGGCTGCCTTTCAGATTGCCTTCCATGCGCTCCGTTCTGTGTTCGCTTGCCCCCCATGCTTCTTCCTCCTCTTTTTTTTTCGATGGCCTTTCAAAGGTTGCTTCCCCCACGCATAATGTCATGAGCCCGTTTCCACTTTCTAGAATTCTCCTCCTCGTTATCTTACGGCGAGGCCCCCTGTTGCGCGTAATTTCTTTTTTTTTTGCCTCCCCTGGCTCCAGACGGCCCGGTGAAGCAACGAAAAAGCGTGCGCTTTCTTCTCATGTCCAAGGGCCTTCTCTGCAACCCGGTTGCACCCCCCCCGTGTTTTTTCTCCAGATTGCGTTTTTCTTCGTCGCTTTTTCTGTTAGAATGCAGGGGACTCTCTCTTTTCTTAGCGGTTTGTCTACCTTTCCACTGCTCGAGTCTGGGTCGTCCCTTAGAAATTCAGCTTTCCGTCCATATCGCGCCAGCTTCTTGCTTCTTTTCGCCGTGTGACTTCTCTTGAGCAGTCGAAGTATCAAGCGCCTTTATCCTCCCGTTCTCTTGTGATACTTGTTTAGGACATATCATTTTTTGCGCCTTCGTCCTTCCCCAGCAGCGGCCCGTGACCTCCTCTTTTCTCGTTATGGGTTGTTGCGTTGTGTATGGTGTTTTGGCGCGTCGGCCGCCTTGCCGACCGGGTCTGTTGCATCAGAGACGTGATTGCAGTCCTTTTAATTCCTTTTCCTTTTTCTTCGCGGTTGCTTCCTTGGTGTCGGTGACCTCCGCCTTCCTGGGGCCCGTCGGCTGATTCGACCATCCCACTGGCATTCCAATGACTTATGGTAGTCGGCTCTTGGCTGAACTATCCATTTCACTTCGACCAGCGGCCTGATTGCAGCCTGGAGACCTCGGAGGGGGCCTCCTTCCGCGTTCTTCTTCTTTACGGAATTCCTTAGGCTTGACCTTCGCTCTTATCTTGTTTTTTCTGGTGGGCCATGGACGTGCTTGAGAAATACAGTAACCTTTCCCTGCCTTCCTATCGGTTGAACTTCTCGCCAAGTTTAGACAGCGTTCAGCAGATCTCGCCATCTATCCCCTCTTTTTGCGGTCCGCGACATCCTTCTTACGTGAGTTTTGTGGGTCCCTATAACGTTCATCCGTCTTTTTTTGAGGACTTTCTCCCGAATAAGGCTCAGTGGAAGTGCTTTTGCTTCGTGGTATAGTCCACTTTATGGGGGAAGACTGGCTTCGATTTTTGGACCCCTAGACTGAACAGACCTTCCCTTTTTTGTTTGGGATACGATGCTGACGGCTCCTCTCGAGGCATTTCCGTCAGTACATAAATCGAGGAGTCAAGGAAGTACTAAGCCCTCTGGAGATTTTGAGGGGTCCTGAAGTTTTTTCAATCCTGACCATTCCGAGGGGAACCCCGGGCCCAAGAACGACGTGAAGTCTTTCCTTTCGCTTGGGAAGGTCTCGGCCAGGATGAACCCTTCCTGAGATTGGGTGGAAATTAGTAACCTTAACCTGTCAGTATTTTGTCCTTCCCATCATTATTTCCGTGCCGGCGTTGGAGCGCGTTTCAAATGAAGAGCTTCTCATTCTCCACGGGTGATTGAAAGTGTGACCGGGTCCTTCTGTACGAGTCCGGGTTATTTTGTTGAGTTGAGCCGGTACCCCTCGCTCCCTCCAATCAGGCCGAGCTGCAGTTGCTTTTTTGAGGAGGTTTCCCCTTTCCCGAGTTTGTTCCCCTTCATTTTCTTCCAGCTCGTTCGCGGTCTGGAGACCCAGGATTTTTTCGCGGAATCCTCGAGGAAGTCTACGCTTGATTCTCCCCTTTTGACGCCCTTCCCCTGTAGCACGGCCGATTATAGTTACCAGATCTATATATCCCCCTCTTGTTTTTTTTTCTGTTTCGGTCTATAGAGCGCTGTTTCTCAGCTACTTTTAGCTCTGATGCGGAGTTCCTTACATAGGGACCTCCTTCTTTTTTCATTTTTTTAATACGATTTTTTCCGCCCCCCCAGTGTCCTCCACAGGTCCCCCTGGTCAAACTATTGCTTCGCATTCGGTCGGTCCCTTTTATCGTCTATAATGTAAGCGGGTATCCCAAGCCGCCTTTCCCGGACTACCCATTCACTGCCCTCCCGTTTTTTTTTCTTCTTCGGCTGAAGGACATTTGGCCGATCGAGGAATCCTATTGGCTAACTACAAATCTAGCCCGTTCAGGGCTGTAATGAAAAATCTATTACTGGTCTAGAGATCCGGCCATTTTCTTCCCCCCAAGTCAGAGACCCTTTCCTCCCTTGCCTTCTAGTTCGCATTAAGAAGGTGTCTCTAACGATCGGTTTTTGAGTGATTATCCTCATGGACTTAATCTCCTGGCGCACGACTGAAGATTCGATTTCTTCTTCGTTAACCTGCCTTATTCTAAGTTAGCATCTTCAAGGAGCCTTCAGGCCTCTCTGGACCCCCTTCTCCTTTCAATGACACATGTTCCACTCCCTCTGGGCGTCTATCATTACTTTTCATCTTCATTCCCCTTACCGGTTAGTTCGGCGGCCCGTAACCAGGATGATTTCTTTTCAGCGCCGACTTTCCTCCTTTCTTTTTTGGCTCGTTTCCAAAAAAGAGAAACTCCCTTTGCCTTGCTTTTAGAACCCCTTCGACCCCTGGTTTCGAGCAGTCCCTGATCTTCCCCGGCCTGGGGACTTTGATTCAAACGCCACGGATCTGCTCGAGGTTTTACCTAACTGCACACCTCCCCATCTCCTATGGTAGTAGATCTAAGGAGCTTTACCGTTTCTCATCCTTTAAGCGCCTTCGGATTCTTGCCCGCTCGAGGGTTCTTACGTACGAAGCACTCTGCAATGGACGCCGAGTCGACTTGGTCGGGATTTTTCGCCTTCGGCCGTCAGTTCCAGAACGACCTTTTTTAACGAGGACGGTCCATTTTTTCGTCGCACTCTTGCCGGCACATCCTCTGATTTTCACGTTCCCCCCTACGTAGGCAGAACAGCAGGCCCCTTTATTGCGCTTCATTGTCCTCAGTAGACGTAGAAACTGCCCCCACAACTCCTTTCGTCAAGGCTGTTCCCCCCCTATGCTGCTCATATTGTGTCAAGCCGTTGTCCCACAATTCGACTCTGGGTCCTCGTCATAAGGAAGATTTCCAGAGAATTCCCGCCGTCATTGAGTGCGATAGCTTATCCTACTGGTCTTGGTCGGACATGGCTTGTTTTGTTTTTTTTCGTGATATAAGTCCACGCCTCTACCTCTACACTCTATATATCTGGCGATACCTTTCGGCTGACCCCGAGACTTCTTTCTTTTTGAACCCCGAGGGTCTCCCCCGCCCAGACCTTTCCCCCTGGCGCCCGTATCCCCCCTTGAGTATAAAGCGTGAAAGTCGCCTTACCCCGTATGCTCCGTCTGTTAAGGTTTCCCGAATCAGGCCCCGAGAATGGTTGTCATCCTGCTACTGTTTCGTTTCCCTTCCTTTTTCTATTTGCGGGCTTCACCGGGGGCTAGTAGAGTTTCGTTCCTGTTCACCCCCTATACATCCTCCCCAGTTTGAAAGAAAGCAAGTTCCCCGACACCCCGGCCTTCTTTTTTTCGATGCTTACTTGAAACGGAATTAAGGGCAGGGATTTAGCCCCTGCTCAACATTTCTTGTGAGGTGATAATTTTACCACACAAGTTCCGCCCGGTTCAGCTGAGAAGTTTTTGCCGCTTGTCTCCCAGCTTTGTTGTTGATGCTGGAATTCGTCAGGAATTAACTGAAAAGGAAGGGTTGAGATCAACCCTACTATCCCCCCCATAGAGGATGTGCCCTTCCCTGACCCAATTCCACTGACGCCTGCAGTTACTTCCGGACTGGACGCTCCCGCCCGGAGGACTTGCCCCTTCACCTGACCCCCAACGTCCCTAGATTTTTTTTGCTAGTATGAATGATACGTTCCGAGACACCCTTCCTTCCCCGTGCCTCCTAAGAGAGAAGTTAGTATGTGGGTCCTCCTCTGGAACTTCTTGTGATGAAAGCCCCTTTTGAACTGTATTTTTAGTTAAAGCACGGATCTCGTACTCCCAAAGGTGCTTATCGCGGAAGCTTTGCATGAGGTTGCTTTTCTCAATGAAAACATTTTTCCCCCCCCCCGTGCCTGCCCTCTTTTTAGAGAGAAGGTGGTCACGCTCGAGGTTAACATTTTTTCGGATAGTCACATCGTGCGCGAATTTTGGCGGTCAAGAACCCGACTTGATGTGTGGCACATAAGTGAACAATGCCGGTCGTCTCCCCCCTCTTCCCCCTGAGAGGCTGATAACTCCAAGCAGCCCTCATTTCCTTGAAAGGACTACATACCCCCCAGTAACGTGAGCCTTCACCGATTTTTACTCAGGTGACTTCCCTGAATCTCCCTTATTTCAAACGAGGCCCTTCACCCCGGGCATTCCTCCCTCTCCTCTGATGAGGATTTT
>Ga0179591_1227236_pt1 | contig 12389 bp, 10 predicted proteins | sample CZOMad2_1_08_16f_FD_182891 | JGI IMG/M metagenome (GOLD analysis project Ga0179591, IMG submission 182891) | Vadose zone soil fungal communities from Angelo Coast Range Reserve, California, USA - CZOMad2_1_08_16fungal (PacBio error correction) | ecosystem: Environmental > Terrestrial > Soil >... | reverse complement strand
CCCCCCACTTACTCTGTCGCCCCATTATCGGCCCCTCCCTTCCCCCTACACTCATTGTGCCAGCGCTACGGTTGGGAAATCACGTGTTCTTTTGAGTTGACTTTTCGTTGGGACCCCCTCCTCGGTCAAAGGTTGTTTCCAGAGTGGTGATGTTCATGATCGCTATATCGTAGCTTTCACGCGCTTCGTGTCACGCACCACTTGAACGCTGAGCAAGATTGATTTCCACCCTATCCTTTCTTTCCTCATACTTTGCGCTTGTTGTAAAGACTCTTCATATTGATTGATGAGTGAGCGTCAGGTTCCTTCTTTCTTACCCTAAACTTTTTTCACTCTACGTGGGTATCACGTTTGATGAGGTATGACCCAAAGTCTTGTATTCTCTTTTTCGTTATCCGCCTTGTTATAGCTTTAAGTTTGCCGTAGTGACCCTACGATCGAGCGTGAATCTAACTACGGGGTCCCTCTTCTCACCTCTATCGGTGTGTAACACGGGTGTGAGATCAAACAGTACGCACCCCATCAGACACCCCCCCCCCTCTCGTTTGTAATCTTTACACTAATGCCGGCTTTTGTTAAGCTAGAATAGGCAGAAATTTACTTGCGTTGCTCGCCGCCTCCCCCTCCCCTGCCCTGGTCCCTTGCCGCTTGAACAGATCGCAAATGCCTAAAATTTTGTCGGCCCCTTTTTTTTCCATTGTTTCGTCTCCCTGACGCCCACGCTTGACCGCACGTAAGACCCCTTTTTTACCCACGAATCAGGGCTTGCCCTAGGACTTCCGACGGTCGACTCATTCCTTTCTTAGCACTTTATTGCCCCCACACAATGGTGAAGACTGGTTCGGACTGCTTCTTCCCCCAGGTCATTTGCCCTTGCAGTGGCGCCGACATATTCGCGGTTCATTCTGTCATCTTGCTGCCACCTTTGCGCCAGCTAGGGACAATTTTTGGGGGGGTCTCCTCCCCTTCCCTTTTCGACCGTTCATCTGCAGGTTTCCTTCGACGGTGAAAATTCATGAAGTCCTGAGCCTTTACACTCACTAATTCCCCCTCCTGGTTCCCTAAATTTACGGAATAAGCCTAGGGATTCTCTAAGTCCTGCCCAAAAGATAAGCTAACTCTTTTCCCTTTCCTTTTATTAGAGGTTGGCTTTATCCACCTCCCCCTAACCTTTCACCTGCGGCCCGCATATAATCTGGTCGGTTTTTGTTATAAACTGGTAACCTGCCCGCACGCTGTACACTGTTCAATCCTGAAGCCCCTCGTTTCCCTAGGTCGACAGGGTTCGTTCTTACCGTATTACCAGTTAAGTGGTTCAGATATCCCTCTCTTTCCCTTCGGCCTCCGCTACGCCCCAACCCCCAAAACGTTGACAATCTTTTCCTTCCTGCGCTATTAGGCGCCCTTCTTCTCTCCCTTTTTTCTGGCGATCCTCGTTGCCCAGAATGTTCCTACGTTCCTGCCGAGGTTCACACCGTTGCTGGAAATTTAACTCAACTCCTTCAGCGGCATCAGTTCTTCTCATGAATCTTCCCTTTTGTACCCCCACCACTTCGCCGTTAAGCTTTTCAAAGATGATAACCACAAGCAATTCTTCCATATGTCCAGATTGTTAGCCTGTATTTCGGACTTTGAAACCCTTCCCCCTCTTTAATTGGTTTCCCTTGTCCTTAGGTCTACTTTAACTGCGAATTTCCTCTTTTTGAATTTGTCCTTTCGCCCCCGTGCAGACTCCTTACGCCCAATGCCTTTTTCGTTTTTTTTCGATCCTTCTTGGCCAGCGGTCCGAACAAAAAAACCAAAGCTTTTTTCTCGCCCAACGGATTTTCGGGTCAACCGCTTGTGTCCGTCATCCCTTTGATTGTTCACGAGATGGCTCGGCCTTGGCGATTTTTTTTGTCCCTTTCATTGTCCAAGGTTGTCCTTCCCGCCGTCTCTAGGGAATCCGAACAATGACCCCCGGTGCGTGTCGTCGCTCGCTGTTTATTTTTGCACAGTATCTCTTTCCCGCCCCGTCCGACGTCAGTTCCCAATGGGAGCTACTTTATGTCAAACTTCCGCTTTTTTCTGCAGTACTGATCCCAACCCACTCAGTGATTGATTGCGCCTTGGAAAGGCCTCCCTTTCTCTTGTACACCCTGTCTACAGTCAGGTATCAGACAGAATCATTCTCTCTCTTCCCAATCTCCCTACGTGTAGTTGTTTTTTACTCTTCTGAGTTTAGAGTAGTCGTTTTAACTCTTCCCATTGCATTTTCTCCTCCGTCTAATTTACTCTGATGTTGGACCGTGCCCTGCTCATAATTCTATCTTCCCACGCACTGTTATCGAGATGACCCGAAATTAGTAGTCCTATCTCTCTAGAAATTCTCTCGTTTTGTATTTACTATCTAGCCATCTGTATCCACGATCTGGAATACTTAGAACCCTTTTCTCCTGATTCCAGATGTCTAGGATGATCGCAACGTTTCCACACCTTCACCTGTTTTTCCTCGTTTGTTCCTCAATTGGTTTTTAGGAGCCTTCACCACGCTTTGTGTCTCACGAATATTTTTATTCCCACATTATCTCTTCAAAGTAGACATCTCAGGTAAAAGACTATCGGTCCAAACCTCGGACCATGTGGACTTTTTCCCCTCCCTCCTCTGGCGCACAAGAATTTGGAGAACCACATTGCTCCAAGCTTGCTGTCTTGTTTTTTCCTTGATCGCACCCTGAGTGCGTCCTGGACGAACGTTGTTTCTGTACCCCCTCTCGTGGATCCTGCTCCGACCGTCCTTGTTTCCAGTACTGGGACTATTAGTGATTTCCTGTATTCTCTCTTGAGTCCAGGGGGAAGTGGCAAACCCACCACCTATGGGTACGTGATCTCCATCGCCCCCCCTATCCACTCAACATTTGATTGAGGCCCGTTTTCAAACTCTTTTTTTGGCGGCCAGTTACCTTTATCCGGTAGAACAGATGTCCTCGCGCCGGGTTTTTATACTTACACTTATACTTTTCCTCCCCCTCCAAAGAGCTCCCTGGGTATCGAGCAGAGCGTTATGTGACGTAGTACGTGTGACACGTTCTGGAATTGGCTCTGACCGAAGTTTTTACCGACCTTTCATCCGCCTTCCTTTCCCCTCCCCAGGCACTTTCGTCTGTTTGTTTCCGGGGGTCATACCAATTGACCCACTTTCAGCCTGTTTTCGCTCTCTACTGCCAGCGTTCCAATTTTTTCCCGATCGTTGTTAATACTCTTATCTTTAGCTGTTCTTCCTCCCACAATATCTGGATTGTTTCCGTCTATCCACTTATTTTTTTCCGTCTTTTTCTTCCCTTTGACTGGAAAGTCAGTCTACTTCCACTGGACCCTCTGAACTTGCGCCGTTATCTTTATTCCCTTTTTCATGGACTCTTGGCCACGTTTCCGTACTTGCGTTTACAGTCAGCATGAACCCCTGCCGGTACTTACAGCCCTCCCCTTCCTTTCCCGGATTCACCCCACCAGGTTTCCTTTTTGTGGCAATATCTAATGATTCTTATATTTCTCCTTTTCCCCTTCCTAAGGTTGGTAATGTTCTTATTTTACCCCTGTCTTCTTTTGCTTGTCGATCCCTCGGGTCGATACTGTTCTTAATGGGTGAGACCCGTGGGACTCGTGTCCTTTCCTTTTGCCAGTATAACCACAGTAAATCTTAAGGTATTTTTCGCTACCCCCTCCCCTCCTTTCGTTTACCATGCCCTTCCCCCTCTCCCCCACCTGCTGGCTATTGCTGCTTGCTTTTTAGTTTTAAACCGGTTCCTCTATCTCCGTCGTCGAACTTCCGAGACGTGTTTTGTGTATGGCCTTTGATATCTTCCACGCTCGTCTCTTCTTCCCTACCTAACGTGACTCCCAACAAAGGCTGCGGCATTCTACCGTAAAACGTTCCCCCTGGTCTTTTTTGCTGTTACGCCCTCGCTTTTTCACCCCCGGTTAACCTTTGCGGCAGGAACCCCTTTCCTTCGTGCCGCCGACCACATTGCTAGAGACAAATAACAGCAACCTGAACGCCCAGATTCCTCTCCGTTCGACCCCAGTTCCGCCGTTTCTTTTCCAATGGTCGTTAGTTGTATTGACATCAATATTGCGCCCTAAGGATTTTGACACGATGGCCTTGTGCCTACTCTATTCCGAGATTACATCCATCCTCGCCAAGATTTTTTCCAAACCCCTTTTAGTCCTTGCGCTCCACTCTCCTTTTTTCCCCCCCACGTTTCCCGTGACGACTGTCCAATATTGAACATTTATCCGTGGCTGCTTGTAGTTAGGGTTCACCCGCTTTTTCCGACCTTCTCCGGCTTAAGACCTACTTCGGTAATTCGTCCCCCCCAACAACTCTTGCCCTTTTTCCAACGGTTCGCTCTTTTTTTCTTCGCCCCCTACCCGACCTGTCAGCGCAGATTTCTACCTGAACGATATTTGCACCTGCCGCAGTTTAAGGCTCTTCATTTTACCCCCCATGTCGCGAGGAGATATCCTTTGACGCGCTCGTTCCACTGGCCACCCATTGATTAAATGTCATGAGCCCAATTCAGTTTCAGTGCTCGGTGAAAACCTTCCCGATATTGAGCTCTTTTCCCATTTACTCGTGTTGACGGAGCCGGTGCTTTTCATCTTTTTTCTTCATTTTCTTTTCATTGAGCCACCCCCTCGCCGATTGGGCTTACAGGCTGCCGGTTACATCGATTCCGGTAGTACATGCTTTCAGCATTTAACACCTCGGTTTCATGTTCTGTACGTAAATGTCTTTTTTTTGTGTTCCCCCCTTTTAGCCAATTCTACGTCCGTTGAAGAGGGTTGCATGATGTGGTGCATCTTAGCCCTTCCACTTTTCTGCCCCCACCTTCTGCCATCTGTGATATTTACCCCATTGATGGCGTAGCCAACCCCCGTTGTCCCCCCTCCTTTCCCGATTCGGATAGTCTTTGCCTTGTTGCTAGAAGCTCGAAGGCGTGCGCTTCTGAGACTTTAGCACTCTTTTACTGAGATCTGTCGAGTGATTACGCGTCGCCGCCCCTCTTGACATATTTTTTTACTGTGTTCCCACGCGTTCAGCCTCGTCCCTTATGAATTTTGTCCCTTGTAGACGGAAGGAAAAGATTCCCGACCCCCACCCGAGTGAGACAGCGTAATGGAATTCGCTGCCAGTCTTTGTTCTCCTGCTTGTTGCTCACCGCACAGCGAAAATATTCGTATATTCTAACGTATTCTTTCTAGCCTTTGTCTTCTTGCACATCCATCTGCGCTTGCGTCCTGTACTATTTTCCCTTTGAGCAAACCACTGTCGCGTCGATGCATTTGTGATACTCCCCTTCACCTTTTTTTTTTGTTACTTTTGATCTATTTTTCTTTTTACTGTTTGACTATCATCCTATTCTTATGTCACTTGTGTTCCCTTTTTGTTGGTGATTAAATCGGCCCTGCGAACTGTTGCTTTAAAGCTACTGTTCCTATTTGCAGCACTTCCATCGTTTAAACTTTATCTCTCCGGACCCGTGGTTTTTGTTGTCATCTCTATTTCCCTTGGAGTTCTCACTTCACCAGTCTTAGTACCTGATTAAGAATTGTTTTTCACTACGGCTGTACAACGTAGGGGTAAACCTCGTGGAATTATATTCTCTCTGTTCTGCACCTTAAGTTTACAATCACGTTCATGTCAATGCTGGACCCGCCCCCCCGCTTACCCGTCAGTACCTTCCCCGCCCCATTAACCCGGTACTCACTTTGTCCATTAACCTTGGGCGAAGTCCTGTTACATTTTCTTCTCTCTTCCATCCCGTAGAAGGGCCTCTCCTATTACTTCTTTCATATCCGATTCTGAAACGAGCCTTTACGTACTCCCGCGGTGATCCCCCTAGCTTTCGCAACACATCCTTCCTCTTGTGCTTTCTCACTTTCTCTTCGTCGTGCTGTAAGTCTGGGGCCTGGCAATTAATCCCTCGTTTTCTCCCTGCAGTCGCTACCTTTTCCACTACTTTTAACGTAGCGGCTTCCGCTTATGTGCCACCGCCTATCCGCTCCTTACTGACCCATTCTCCGTTCCAAGCCTCCGTCACATTTCTTTGTATACCACAATTCGGCGCCGCACTTCCCTCTACGTTTGCCATCACGTCAACGTTGCTAACGACCAATCAATGGCAATTTGTTCTCTGAATTTTCAAAATGGCGTCGCTTCATATCTCTTTCAGGTCTCCTACCTACTTTTTGGCTCTCCCCCTTCACGTTGTAATTGGTATAACACGGGTAAAATTCAACCCCGCCGACCCTTAGTACCTACCTTCCCCATGATTACCTGGTTCGTTTAAGTGTCTTACGCATTCGATCGTTGACGACCTGTCTTCTCCCCCTTTCCCGTGCTAGCTCCACATTACGCACCCTTTCGCCTGCCCCACTTTTGATCCTGCCACCCTCACGTTGCCACCGTTCCTTTCCCGCCTCATAATTGGAATATTCTAATATTTTCTTCGACATAGCCTGTATTTTCTGCAGTTTTTTATCTTCACCTGAGTTACGTGGTCTCAAATGGTTGTGTGCTCCCATAACCATTCCCCCCCGTTCGTGAGACACTATCCATTATATACTTGTCCTTAACTGCGAGCACCCACAGGCACCCGTTGGTAATTGGCCCTAATCTTGATTATGCTTGCTCCTGCCCCCATCTTTACAACAAAATGACCTTCATCGTTTTTTCTCCCCTTTCGCGACCCCGCTGTAAGGAAGAAACTGTTCGGAGCCCCTTAACGCCTCGCAAATAATATACCTATCCCCCCCAGCTCCCTGCTTTACCTTTCTCTCATTGCCATGACTTCCCCGGGTGAATCCTTTCTTTATCTTTCGCCTGGACCCTCTCTTCAAACTTGTTTGAAGCCTTGTACGGTGACTATTTTTTTCTCCCTTCTTCCCAGAGCTTTCTCCGGTCCCCCCTTCTTTGATTGCTCCTAATCGGCGTCCAACGAATGACTTATGGACTTATCACGTGCGCCATTCATCTCTACTTTTCCCGATTGTTGTGAATGCCCTGTCGGGCCCGAGTTTCCTAGCTGATTCTTTATGAAGGTGTCTAGCCCCTATCGACCCACTAACTTGCATTCTCGCGAGTTTTACAATGTGTTATTGAAGCGATTGTCTCTCTTCACAGTCCTTTAAATCACAGCGTTCTTTGATACTGGTCTTAGTCTCCCCCCTCCTGTGGATAGTTTCTGACCCCTCTCGGTTACCCGCTTGATCCGAGCGTGTTATCTTCATCCGGCCGTCCCCTACGTCTCCGTGAGACGCGATAGAGGGACGATTGGTGAATCCCCTCTCCCCCATCGCCTCATTATGTCCCCGTATTGATGGTAATCATTAAACCTCACTTTTTCGCCTCCTAATAATACCTTGTTACTTCGCTGATCAGACAACAAAGTTCAATTACACCTCTTACCCAGGCCCCCCTGCCTAAATTGTCGCCGTTTTTATCTTTACGAATTCTCTGACCCCATTGCGGCATTTCTTCTCATAACCTGTACAATCCACGCCGGCTTGAAGGAAATGCAGATTGGCCAAGTAGCTATTCTCCCTTTCTTCCCCCCCAATTTCAGCACCATTGTGCTTGGAATCAGCAACACGTACTTTGCACTCATCCTTGCAATTACGTCAGAGGTTTCCTTGTTTTTCGCTTGTCCTCACCAATCCCTGCATCGTCCCATCCTGTTAACTTGTCCTAACCATAACGCACCCCTGGCTGCCGTTTCATCGACTTCAACTTCCACATACAGAATGCCGACCGAACCACTCCCTAACCTGCTCCGCCGGGATCCCACAATTTTAAGGATATTTCAGCCCCCCCTACGTTTTTCCCCCTGTCAAGCCAATCTCGAATTTGATCGGACTAGTGAACCTCCGTCCCCCTTCTCTTCCGCAGGTTCGCGGGTTCTTTTATTCTCTCCCCGCCACAAAATACCCTGTTCCCCCCGTGACGTCCCCTTACTATAATTTTTTCCGTCGTCTGCTATACTTCTTACGCACACGGGAACGTAAACTTGTGCCCCCCCTTTTTTCTTCTTAACCCGTTGCGGACTCGTTTGGAGAACGGATTCCCCCAGTTACGTGGACGGCTCTCTTATTCTTTCCCTTTCGAGGACCGGACTAACCCCACACCCAGTTTATCCATCTTTAGCCTTTTCAGCTAGTCACATTTCGGCTACCTTTTATGGCGATTTTCCTCGTCCTGAATACTTTTTCTCCCCTGAACCGGAAGAGCCGCCCTTTCACCTCACTCCGCTCCTGTTCAGCAGTCGCCTTCGTCTCAGATACAACTCGCACTTCCCCCACTACCCTTTTACCAGGAAGCCTCTCACTTTTCCACAAGCCAAGCCCCCTCTTGATCAATTTGGTTTACCAATTTCTTTTCTCTTTTCATTGTGACACCGGTCCAATTGGTCGATTTTGATTGACTAGCGACAGTCTTTCACGCCCTCTGCCTTCTGGTTCCTCCTTAAAATAACATTTCGAAATGGGTGACACAGTCGATTTCATTTTAGTTGACACAGAACTTCTGAACAAACTCTGCACATGCCTTTTTTTCACTTGCTATCACCTAGACTGGATCTTTGACGAGGAGCAATTTTATCTCTCTTGTTCTAGTCGATCTGATGTTCCCCCCAGTCCTCCCTTCTTCCTCTGCTCATACTCCCCTCTTTTTACGTCTGGTCCATCGCGACCGATCAAATGGATAGATTTTTTGTTAACTTATTCTTCTCGAGGGACAAGGCCACCTCAAGTGCTTCTTTTTTACTCCTTGTTTATTTAGTAAATTGACTTTGGCTTTTCTCGTCAATACGAGATATTTCAGGAATTACGTCTTCCTTTCTCCTTTTCCTGGCTATTAATCTTGATCTTTTAATTCTTAATATAGCGTTGCCTAAACCGCTATGCATGTATCACATCGCGAGAAAGCACCACTGATTCTTCCTTCCCTCTGCCCTGATTTTACCCTACTGGTTGTTCGTTGACGATGCAAGATAGTAGCGATCTACTGAATTTCCGACCCTACACCGAATGTATCTTTACCGGTAGAACTTCTCGGATGTCCACTTGAACTGGTAAGATCCGGGTCGATTTCTCTCACTCAACCTTCCCCAAGATGACTGTTTTCCAGAGTTTTTTCTCCTTGGTTTCGTTCTCTTTTCCGCGTTTGCCTTTCTCGTTTATTAAACGGCGATGAGTTCCTTCCAAGCCATGCTTTCCGTTTCACACTTTTTAAGCGCGCGGTCACCCACCCTCTACGCTTTTATCTTCCTTTGCTTAGCCGAGCTGCGCACCACCTTGCTTTTTGCCCCCCCCGACTTTCTCCAATTCTTTTTGGATGTTTATCAATGTGAGAGGCTTCAGTGGATAACCGGATGGTCATATTTCGCGTGTGATATTCTTTTTCCTTCTTCTGGGGGAATTGAGACCCCCCTTTTTTGCCCGCTGTACGGGCTAACACCCAAATTATGATAAAGATTTTGCCGGACAATCCCCACAATTCTCCCTCAAAGTTTCGTGATTTCATTGACAGCCTACCCCCCTTTTTCATTCCCGGTGGTTCCCGTAGAACAGCATTGTAAGAATAAAGGGTCTCTTCTTAACTGCGACCCCAAGCGCAGCCCACCATTTTTTTTCCTCCCTTGCGAGAGTCCTTCAATCACATTTCAAATTGGTTTATATACATCGTCGGCGTTTTCTGCCAGTGTTGCCGGCACGTTGGGTAGATGTTTCACCCTCACCTACGCGCCCCGTTGTATGAGATTCGGCGGACGCAATGACTTTCTTTGTTCTTTCGGTTTCCCACAAGACACACCGAGACGTCCGTAGGTATGCTCCGCTGTCAGCCGTCCCAAGAGCTTGTTGCCCCTTCATGATACTTTTCCATGATTAGTCCGTAATAATTGTTCTGTTTGCTTTAGCCCTTATTGACCCATTTCCTTCCCCCGCATTCTGTTCTGTTCCTAAAACCCATTCCCTGTAGAATGGAGACCCTTGTGCCGAGAAACGTGCGCTGTTATTTTTATTCTGGCGGACCCTGTGTCAAGTATTCTTTTTTCCGACTTACTTCCATTGATACCCGCTTTTAAGTCATTTTCCTCGCTTGGAAAATGAATGTTACGGTTCCCTCACATCCCCTGTTGTTCGTTTGGACAAAGGACGTCTTATCTCTTTATTTTTGCTCCTTGTTTCGGGTACTTCTTTTGTCAAATGTCGTATCCGGTACGCTCTCGTCTTTTCACGATCCCCTCACAGGTTGAACCGTGCTTATACATCTGGGTCAGAGTGAAGGGACTTTGTTTATACACCCTCTTCCAGTGATGCCGGACCTTATTCGTAACACGGTTGGTCCTTTACTGTGCTCTTCCATAATCTTCCAGGACTTTATGGTTTGGTGTGTGTGGGTTTTTGTTCTTTGTTTGTTTTTTCTCGAACCGTCCCGCTGTACCCTCAGTCCAATCTCTTCCTCTCTTTTCTACGATCTACAACCGTGCCCGCGAAGTCGAGTCCCCTTTCTTTAGGGTCTTGTGACTCTATTTCACGTGATCGTTCTCCTTCCTCCTTGGCTTCTATCAATACAAATGTGCTTCAGGACAGCCCTCTCCCCAACTTGGCATCCCTGTCAAAACGGTGTCAACCTGGAGCCCTTGCTACAAGTAGGTGAGCGAGACACTGGCGTTCCCTTCCCTCCCCTCGGTTTCTACGCCGTTACCCCTCGTTCCCGTAGGCTTACCTTTCCGTTTGTTCCCGAATTTCGTGTCGCAGTTTGCAGTACCCCTGTTCACGGTAGGGCCTCCAATGGGATGTCCTTTGTCCTCTTTCCCGATTACTCTTACATTCACGTATAATCCATCCCTTCAAGCTCCCCCCTCCTGTTCTGCCCGCCCCCGACTACGCCTTCTGTTGCTAACACGGACTTAACCGTTCGCTGTGCCCAACCCACCCACTATAAACATGGCCGCTTTTTCTCCGTTGTTCTTTTTCGGTGTCTCCGCATTCAGACAATTTTTGTTAGTTACTTTTTTCTCAACGCAGCCGGAAAAGTTTTTAGTCGCCCACCGTCTTGTTCCTTTTCTATTTTTTGCTGTTCGTGGAATTTGTTCCCTCACATTAAGGTCTTTAGGGCCCATATTAACCCGACGGCCGACCCATTTATTATAATTCCTGGCTTCTGCAGGAAGACCTGCGTAAGGTGAAATACCTTCTTTTCCCACTTATCTCAGTTACGCATCCCTCTCTGGTTTAATTACCAAAAGTACGCCTTGGCCTTGCCTTGATCTTTTCCCCCCCAATTAATATAACGTATCACCCCTCTTCCATTTCGTGCCCTACCTTTCCACATGCTTCTATAGTGGAGGAGATGCTTCTATCGGGTTTCCACTGTATCCTCGTTTTTATCTACCTATCAGCACCGTGGATCAGTCCGGATCGTCCTCTTCTTTTCGGCCCACTGCCCCCCCGCCGCTTTGTTTTGTGCCATATGGATACGGCACCGGAACCCCTTTTTGTGTTATTTGTTGTGGGCTCGCCTACACACCCCCTCTCTTTCGGTCCGGCTGATGAATAGGGACGTAGTGTCGGTGCTTCGCTTCCCACTTTTTCGCCCAAATCGCCGCTTTTCTTGCCACCAGTGCGTTGATGTCGCCTCCCCGCCTTGAGTTAGGTGTGCACACTCTGGTCCTCTCCTTCTCACCTGATGTACTACATTCTCTTGCTTATTTGTTGCTGACGCCTCCTCTATGTGTTTGTTGCCGCCCCACGTCGTTTTGTCTTTCATGTTCTTCGCAAGGCTTTTTCCTGCGCTTCGCCGTTTTATTGATTAGGGTAGTTTTCAGGCACCAGCTTCCCCGCTTACGATTTTTTTCATCCCGGAATTAGTGTTTTGGTCCCTCCTCGTTCGCTTGGGGTTTTTACATCCTTAGCGGATTGGCCCCGCTTAAGGGTCAGCTTTGTTGATGTTTTTTCGCTAGCCGTAGTTTTTTCTTATTATGCCCCATCTTTGTTCCCCCGTCCTTCAGAGGTCTATCACGTTCTTCAATCCTTGCTTACGCTGCCCCTTTCGTTTTTTTCCTCCGTCCCGATTCCTTCCCCACTTTCGCGGAGCCACTACCACTGATGTCTAGATTGAATTTTCTTGTCTTTGCCAGAGATCACTGTCCTTCAATACATGTTTGTTCAGGTTTAGATTAGACGCTTTGAGTGCCTAACGTTCTTTGGACCCTGTATCACCTTTCGTCCTTCCTTCATCGTACGTCACTTTTATGCTGACCCCTCGACTTGAACCCTCTTTTATGGTGTATATGTCACGTGTTGTCCTGTAATGCCCTTTTGATTTCCCCTTTCATCGTATTTTG
>Ga0179591_1200664_pt1 | contig 12389 bp, 17 predicted proteins | sample CZOMad2_1_08_16f_FD_182891 | JGI IMG/M metagenome (GOLD analysis project Ga0179591, IMG submission 182891) | Vadose zone soil fungal communities from Angelo Coast Range Reserve, California, USA - CZOMad2_1_08_16fungal (PacBio error correction) | ecosystem: Environmental > Terrestrial > Soil >... | reverse complement strand
GTGCGTAGAGGTCGTTGTCGACCGGTTTTTTTCCCTTCTAGCAAAGTTTTGCCTTGAAAGTCCAGCATTGCCTCTTCCCTACCTTAATCCTCCTTTTTTCAGACGCCTTGTTTTAATCTCCGACACCCAAAGTGTTGATAGATTCCCAGGGTTTACTGGCCCCCCCCCCCACTTCCAAGAGCTTCCTTTTCCAACTTCTGACCCCTTTCCCCTTCCCCCCTTTCTTCTCCTTCACACCCTTCTTCCCACTTAATTGCGTTGTTCGCACTCAATCTGTTTTTTATTTTTCTTTTTTTTTCTTTTTCCATGTGTCTCTGAGTCTTCTTTTCTTTTTCTCCTTTTAGTTCGTTCGTTTCATCGCGATCCGATGTTGAGTCCAGACGCACCCATTCGTTTTCGGTTCACCAATCCCCCCGGTATGACCCGAATGTTCATTTTCCCCTTGGTGATCGGTCGGTCTCGTGGCATCTCAGTGGAAATCTTCCCCGACAGTTCTGGCCTTTCGCTGGAGTCATTAAGGTCCCCCCCCTTTTCCCCCCCCAACACCTCTCTCCCCCACCTGTCTAACTTCTCCATTTTTCTTCTCTACTTTTCATGGACTCATTCGCTTCCCAAACTCTTAGGATCGCAATGAGCTTATGAGGTCGTACCTTCATTTCCCACTAATGCTCCTTTTTTTTGGATTTTTTTTTTTTGCGCGTTCCACCCTGCGACCCCAGCTTGAGGCCCCCTGTGTTTGTGATTCCCTTCCCTGATGAGTCTCCTCCGTCCCGTCCTCGTTTGCCTGGGCTTTCTTTTTTATACCCCGTTTCGCCCGGTCCACCTTTTTTATTTAGTGACCCACGGTTGCTCTTGATGTTATACGAGAGGGTCCCCCGATTTGAACCTTCTTTCTCGAACTCCCTCTCGTGAATATTCCATTCTTCCCCCCTTATGTCGTGGACCGACTCTTCGGCCGTTCTTCTAGAGAAGTATTTTGGTTGATTAAGCCAGGATTTTCGTCCGAGAACCTTCCCCCCTTCCCCCCCTTCCGTGGTACGTCCTTTTGTGTTTTTTCCCTTATCCAACCCCGCCTGCAAGGTTTCGTACGCGTTTCACCTCCCGTTCGTCTTCCGACTTTATTTTTGTTCTTTGCAACCCCCAAGCGTACCAGACCTGGGAGATTACTGCAATGCCTAATTCACCTTCCCTATTGCCATCCTCTCTTCATAGCCACGTCTCCTCGATGCCTGAGTTTTGAAAACGATCTGAATTCTTCTTGATGTCCATCCCTCCCTTTTTTCTCAATGACCCTTCCCCTCTCCCCCAAGAGCTTGGTTGGGGGGTCCTAATTTTTTTATTTTTCCCTTTGAGTTTTAGTCCGTGTCGACCTTGCAGACACCCCCCCAATCCCTCCTGTATCCTTCCCTCCGTTGCCCGCCCCTTCCTCCCCCCCCCTCTTTCTTTTATAGTGCAGGCTTCGGACGATTTCGAGCATTTGGGATTTTGGTTCTGGAAAACTGATGTTTCTCTCGGTACCCCTCCGTGCAATTGGCCCTTCAACCCCATGACCGTCGATTTCGACAGGTGACTATTTTCTAGTTTCCTTTACAAGAGTCCAGGACTGAAGAGTATCTTCCCCCTTTCCCTGCCCGAACGGCTGCATTCCTTAGGTAGTACTACCTTTTCACTGTTTTCTTCCCCCCTATGCCCCCCCCACCTTTTAAACCGGAGGCGCACCTTCGGTCCGGTATCCTCCCTCGTTTAGTGTTCAACAGTTGCTCCGTCCTCACATTGCCCCCTCTCGTGGATTTCTCTTTTTCTTCCTGTGATGCACGCTTGACCCTCTTCTGTCAGGTTGCTGCTCATTGTCCCGATTACGCCTGTTCGGCTGTTCCTTTTTCTTTTCAACCCTTCTTTTCTAGCGCCTTGCGCAACTCTGCTTGTCTCCCCTTAAGGAACGCCTCTTGGCGTTTTCTTGGATTGCCCCCACCGTTCCGGAGCCCGATTTCTAGAGCCCCTTCAGACGTCCCCCCTCTTTGCTCCTCGTTTTCCGCGTTTTTGTTTTGGCCTTTCCTTTTCGCTTCCTGGTCCTCCCCGGGTTTCTTCCCCCCAAGCATCCATGTATGCCTTGCCGCTTTCGCTTATAAGAGTCTGCCCGTTCCCCCCAGGTTTTTTTTTTTTGTTTCCACTTTGGGCGCCGACCATTTTTGACAGACCCGCAGGGGCTTGAAAGTGTGTTGGTCTCTTTATTTCCCCCAGTGCTATCCACCCCTTACCTTTTTCCGTCGCTTGCTTCCTTTTTAAGTCCGGCCTATGGTTAGGCCTTGACTACGACAAGGCTTGGTCTTGACGATCCCCTTTACCCCCCTCCATGTTTCCTTTCTATTTACCAAGTGTTTGTTTTTCGCGGTTTTCCCGTTCTGTCCTCCAGGCGATTTAGGACACCCTTTCTCCTTCTGAGAGGGTTGGTGGGGTTTTTTTTTTATTTTTTCCCTTATACATGGATTCGTCTTCAGATGGCCTCTCGCCCTTTTGCGACTATTTTCATAATTATCGTTTTTGTTGCTCTATCTCGACCTCGAACTTCCTCACCTTGCCAGCCTTGACTTTCCCTTTATCCCAGGAATATGACCCAACCCCCCCCTTCCGATTCTCCCCTTCCCGGGGGCGTGGACATCGTTTCCCCGCACTTCCCGCCCCAGCTTTTTACCCCTTTGTGGTAATATAACGTCAGCCTCTCCTGAAGAACTTTTCCCCTCCCGTGCGATTTTTGCGCGCCGTCCGACCCGGCCCCGTTTTCCACCCTTCCATCAAGAGTCTTCTCCCCATCCTTACTCCTTTTCCCCCCCCCTTTGGTTCTAACCTTTTTTTCATGAAGATTTTCTGCCATTCCCCAAGCTGCTGATTCGGATCTTTTGGCTGCGCAATGGTCGGCGTTTAGATTTTTTCCCTCCTATAAACCAAACCTCACCCCTTTTGCCCTTCCTCGTGTACTGCTGCTTTTTCGGGCGATCTCATTTTTGTCCCGAAGCCCCGAGGATCGTAACTTTTTTATTGCTCCCTTGCGAGTTCCCACGTCCCTCTCGTCACCCCGTGTCTTTCCGGTACCGGTCGTGTGCCCTACGTTGCGAGTGGAATGGTTTGCAACTTTCCCACCTTTTTTCTCGCCGTTTTTTTTGATGGCGCCACTCTTCTTGTTCCGGTGCCGTCGTTTTGCTTCTGACCTTTGGCGTTCCGAATTGCACCGCCTTTGCGCGGCGGAATTTCGTCGGACGTCCAAACCTCCCGTTCTCTTTTCTCTCGCGTCAGCAAACGGCGCCCTCCGTACATACTCCGGCATTTATTACATGAAGAAGACTGTGGCCCCCCCTCTTAGAGTTAGCTCCTGAGAATCCCCCTTAGTCCGCTTTTTCTGAATAAATTTTTTTCGAGGGGGTGGCCCCCTTCCTCGAGCTTGAACTGATATTGACCTTTCCCTTCGGTCTTCGACTTTTTCATGCTTTACAATTGTCTTAAGTTAACGTTATTTGCATTCCTCAGACATTACCAACTTTTCTCTCCGGATTTCTCCCCCCTTCCCTGCCACTTTTTTTTCAATTAGCTTAAATCGTTAATCTCACCAGCGCTGCACTTCGCTCCTCTTTACGATCCAGAAGTCCTCTCTTGAGACGTTTTCACTTCTCCCTCGTGGCTTTTCTTCTCTCCAATGTCCCCCCCTGGACTGACCCCCCATGCTAGCAATGTGCCCGCAGATTTTCAGACCTCTGGTTCGATGCTCCCCCGGGTTTTTTTTCCCCTTTCTTTCCTTCTCACCTGTCCTCGATCGTTTTTTCCGGCTGCAGCAATGATGTATCAGTCCGCTTGGCGTGAAGGTAATTTTCGGTGCATAGCTCGTCATTCTTCAATTGCGGCCCTCCCCATTTCCACATTGTTTTGTGGACCATCGCTGTTTTGGGGTAGAAAAATTTTTCGTTTTTGATTCGATCGCACATTTGCCCTTGATTTTGCGTCCTTTTTACCAACTTTTTTATGCTGATCTCTGCCGAGCCATGTCCAGCCGACTTGCCTTTTTAGAGCCTCTCTCCCCTTTTCCCTCACAGCTTTTTTCAGCCTGTATCTGACCCCTGGCCGGATATCGGGTACCTCTACTCCACTATGAGTCTTCCCTCTTATATACTTTTTATAGTTCAGAGAAAACCTTCCATCGGAGCACCCTCTCCTTCGGTTTCCTTGAACCCTCGGGTAGAGGAACCCCCTTTTTTTTTCCCCCTCTACACTGCCCCCCCTCCCCCTCTTTTTTTTTCCCTCCCCCTTTGACTCCACCTTTTCTGGATTTATCGAAATTCCTTCGCGGTGTCTTTTATGATGATTGTACACGTAGATTCTCTTTGCTCTCCTTATTGCCCCTTTTTTTATCACCGCATTTGCAATGCGTCAACGTTCCCGAAGTGAAGATTCTTTCCTTCAGAGCCTTCCCTCTTCTCTCTCAGGCATTCATCAGCGTTGTTCCTTTTTCTTTTCGGAGTCATCGTGGGGGCCCTTTTCAAATTTTGTTACCCAGCTGAGCGCGCTGAGCGCATGACCATCTCCTTTTGAACTCAATTTTTCGAAGACTGCTCTTTCGCCTTTTTTTTTTTCTAAATTTCTTTTCGTCCCCCTCTGTATGAGGCAGATGCCGTCCCTCCCCCCCAAAACTCTAAAGAACTCTGAAATATACCCAGCGTTAGTCACAGACCCTTTCCCCCTTCTGCGTTTCGACTTTCCCCCCCCCTCTTGCCCCTTTTACTTCTTTCCCCGCTTTGCAGTCCCTTGCAGACATCCGCTGTTCAGTTTTTTTTTAACTTTTGAAAGCCCATTTTACATCCCCCCCCTTCCCCACCCTTTCAACTTTTGTTCTTACGATGCGAGGCGTTTTTTTTTTTTTTCGACCCTTAGCCCTGCTTACTGTAGCGGCGGCTGAATGCCAACGGTCCTCTTTTTGCCCCCTTTGACGGCTTCCTTCCCCTCCCCTCCTCCATTGATTTTTCTATCTTTCCCCCTTCTTTTTTGTTGGTAGGCTCCATGGCGTGAGGTCGCCTCGGCACTTTGCAAACGGTGGCCCGTTATGCAGTCCCGCACTACCTCTCCGATCAGCAATCCCGCTTATGGGATTTCAAGCCCTTTTCTTAAGTAACCTGTTTTTAGTTTCCGATAAGGGTCAGGTTACACCAAAACCATTCCCCTGCGGAGGCCTTTGCCCCACGTCCCCTTTTCTTCCCCCTCACTTCCCCTCTACACATTTGCCCCAATAATTTTTTTTATTGTCATTAGTCCATCCTTTTTTACAGTCTTGGATTCCCTGAGTTGGAGAGTTCCCTATTCTTTCTCCTTTAGCTTTTAAAGTTCTTCCCCCCCCTTCATCCGCTCCCCATGTTGCTGAAAGAATTAAGCTCACGAGGCCAATCATGTCTTTGCAACCCTTTGCTTCCTTCCCGTCACTTCTCTTTGCTTTTTCGCAAGCGCCCCAGCTGGATTTAATTCCTACAGCCGTCTGGCTGCCCGCCCCTGCGATACGCCCTCAACTTAACCGCCTTCTCCCAAGTTTAGCCCGCTTCTGCATTAGCTAACTGTCTTGGATTTTTCAATATGTTGCCACAACGGTGAGGTTGAGGATCTTGCCCTTTCTATAGATTTCTTCTTCCGTCCAACTCCTTTCCCCCCCCTGCCCCCTAGCCGTGATCTAGAGTTAACAATACTTACTCAAACCAAGCGGCCCGTCCTTCGCCTCCTGCGAGGTTCTCTTACAGTGCAACTTTTTCCTTGGTCATTGATAGTTCTCCCCCCCCCTTCCCTCGCCCCCCATATCTCTTGAACCCGACGAGCTTGTGACTTATGCTTATTACGAGAGGTCTCTGCTAATGATGTCGCATCGAGCTTCTCATCGTCCAGTTAATTCCTTTTTTTTTTCGTTTGATCCCTACTTCCTCTTTACCCAGGGTCGAACCCCTCCGTTTCCTTTACTGCATATTTTTTTTCATTTGTCTCCCCCGGTTCCAGGCCGTCGGAGGGGAATATGGATGTCGTGAGCTCTGAGCACCCTTCTCCTTCCCTTTTTTGTAGGAGCCCTACTCCCCCTTCCCTCGATGAAGCCAGCTGTTTTTTCGGCACAACCACCCCCCCCCACGCTTGCCCCCCCCTTCCCTTTGTACATCCCCCAGCCCCCCTTTCCCCTTTCCCCGCTCGGTCACTCCGTCTAAGATCGCCTGATCGAAATGCCAGATTTAAAACCGAGATACTCCTTTTTCTTGCTTTTATTTCCCTCCTTCTCCCCCGACTCTAACCTGAACCTTCTCGTTCCTTCACAGTTGTCCGAGCAGTTTAGCCCTTGCTAGAACCCCCCTAATACGTATCAATTCCCCCTTCAGTGCCGCCCCCTTTCGCTCTTGATAGGCGTCATTCGAGCGCGCTCCAAGGTTCTTGCGGTCTTTTTGGCAAACTCTTCAGATCCCTTCCTCTTTATGTGTCTTCTCACCCACCTGTTTCTCACCTCGATCATGAAGAGAAGTTTAGGTTCCCTCCCATTTGTTCTTCCTGTCAGTTTCCCTCTTCCTGAAGCTCCTCCCCTTTTTTCCCTCTCTTTCACTTGGAGTCCACTGCAAAGTATAGCGTGAACCCCCGATCCAACTTTGATGCCCACCATTTCCGCCTTCCTGCCTCTATCCCGCCAATGTTTCCACCCTTCCCTTTTGCGCAAGAAATTCCGTATCGTGCTGGATTCGTTCGTGGACGTTGATTGAACCGGGGGAATATAGTTACCGGTTTTGCTTTCCTTGTCTCCCCTCCTCCTTCCCCGCGTTTCTTTTCTTTTTCCCCCCCAGTCCCGACTTGCTCTTTTAGAAATTTTGCCCCATCCGAGTTTTCCTCTTTTACGAACGCGAGCTCGAGTTGTGACCCCCTTCTCCCCCCCAAACCTCCACCCCTTTACGCTTTCTTCCCCCCCTCGCGTCGAGCAATGAATGTCAAACATCTTTCGCGTTCATTTAGACTTTATTTCAGGAATCGATTACATTTCCTCTCCCCCGTCACCTTCCTAGGGCCACCATCACTACGCCCTTGACCTCGCGTGAGCGCGCCAGGGTCCCCTTCTTTTTTTTTTTTTTATTTCTTTAGTCTACCTCTCCCCCCTTCTTCGGTTCTCCCCCCGATCCGAATCGTTTCTTATTTTCTGCATTGGCGAAGCTAATCACCCAAAGGTATCACCAGTGACAGTATGTCGAGGGAGCAAGTGTTTCTTTCCGTCCGGCTTGTTAGGTTCCCTTTCTGCTCTCCTCTACTGCCTTGGGCCTTTTTCGCATCGCTTGCTAGTTTTTCTTGAGTTTGGTTGTAAGGAGGAGAACATGCCCCTTCTGGGACTTCTCCTTCTCCTGCTCCCTCCCGATTTTTTTTTTCCAGTATGACCCCTTTTTTTATCTTCCCTCCATATCTTGATCCCACGATAGGGTTCCTCTTCTCCCTCCGTTTGGTGTGAGGAGCGATCGCCTGAGCTTCTCCCCTCCGATGCTTTTCATCCCGCCTCCTTCGGTCATCCTTCCCCCACCTCAGCTTCGCGCGTCAGGAATTCCGACGGAGTCCGCCGCACTCCGCCCCCCTTCCAGAAAGTTTCCTCTAAATTTCCCCTCAGTCTCCCCTCCCTCTTATCCTCCCTTCCCGTGCCTATTACCCAGCCGTGCCGCCTCCGCACCCGGGACGCGGAATTTTCACCTCTTCCTCCCCTCCGACACCCAGTTTCCTTGGTTCTCCCTTGGTGACCCTCCCTGACTGCTCCCTCCAGACCTTTCCGCGACGGACCCCCGACGTTCAGTCTTCTTGGTATCCCCCCTTCCTCCCAAAACCCCCTCCGGCAATGTCCCTCCTGCGATCATTGGTGCGCGAGGTCAAGGATAAATTGCCTGTTTTGCCCTATCCCTTGAATCTTCTGCCCCTTTTCCCCCTCCCCCCCATTTCTTTCTTTAGTCTCTTTCTTACCAAGAATTCGTCAAGTTCAGCTCGCCTCGGGCTCGCCTCCGTTCTGGAGTGAAGCCCCTTTTTTTTTTCCCCCCCTATGGGCTTCTTCTTTTTCCTTCCTCCTTTTCCCCCTATTGGAGCATTCGGGCTATCGTCATTGGTGGCGATCGAATGCAGCCCCTGACGGAGGAATAGTATTCTCCCCTTCCCCAATAATTTCTCTTCCTCCGGAGTTTTCCCCTGACTAACTGCCTTCGTCTTCATCGCAGTTCTTCGGATAGGGCCGGTTTCCCGTGGACACTCTGGATTGGCTATTACTCTTCTACCCCAACCCCGCTTGCATGCATCCATTTGCAGCTTTTTGGTGGCCGCGAGAATTAATTCAAAGAGCTTTCTCCCCCTCAGGGTCGCTATACTTCCCTCGCGTTAAAGTGACCGTCCTTTTTTCTTCCTTTCAGTTTGATTGTGACCCACCTCTGTCTTCTTCAACCGAGGCTCGCATTCATGTTATTGAACAGGCCTAGTTCCATTTCCCGCTCCTGGTTTTTTACCTCCCTCCCCGCTCGAAATTGGCTTCTCCTTTTTCCGAATAAATCTGCCGATCAAGATGGCGTCGGCTCAATTGCCGTTATACGCTGGATTTTGTGGTTGGTTTCCCGTCTGACCTGTCTCGACTCCTGATCTACCTGTGCCGAACTTCTCAAGCGCTTGTTCGACCCGCGGGTCGTATCCATCTCTGGCTTCCGACTTTATCATTTTTCCCCCCCCCCCCCCTCTTTTTTTTCCTTTCCCCCCTTGCCCTCCTTTCTGATTCTATTTTTTGCCTTCTTAGTGCATCGGATTTCAGCTCGTTTCCTTATTCCCCTTGCTTATTACCCTTCTGTCCCTTTGATTTTGGACAGTCCGGTTGCCGAAGGCTGGAACGTCGAACATCATATCCTGGTTTATTCCCCTTTTCCCTAACCCTTCCCTTTATGAATTCTTTCCTCTCGCCCGACGACCTTTATTGTCCGCGACTTTGCCTTTTTCCCCACCTAGCCCCCCGCCTGTCATACCCCTTTAGATATAGTCGTCGATGGTTTGCGTGCGCGATGGATCCCTCGCATGTTTTCCACCTTTCTCTGTCCGTATTCTTCTCTTCTCTCACCTGCTAGGCAGTCCCTCCCCCTCTTTTCGTAATACTCTCTCGTCCTGTAGTCGCGGAAAATCGGGTTGTAGCTGCCGACCTTCAATGCCCCTCCTCTCCTCTTCCCTCGACACCCTTTCTTCCCTGTATCGACTTTCCCCCCCCTGAGTCCGCAAGTTGTTCTTATTGTTTGTCACGCGCTAGTTCAGCTCTAGTAGAATTTAGTTGCCCCCAACCTTTTTTTTTCTTCCATGCATCTTTTAATTGCCTCTTTACCCGTCCTGTGCGCAGGAATATGTTCGGCCGTCTCATCATTTATGAGAGATTATGGCCTTTTATTGCTTTTTTTCCTTTCTTTTGCACGGCCTCGCAAATTAGCCGGCCAGAACTGTCGGGCTGAGATCAAGATGTCGCTTGCGATGAGATGCCTGAACCTCTTCTCCTTTCCCTTCCCCCTTTTTCTTCACCCTTTTTCCCCTGCCCGTGCCCTCCTTTTGTTGGCTTCTCCGGCCAACATGTTCGGCCGCGCTGCCGGCACGTCAAACAGCCGTCCAAGCCTGCACCTACTCTCCATTTTTCCAAGTTATTCTTTCGACCTGATTGAGGTTTTATTTCCCCACTCAATAAGTTGCTTTCCGGGTCCTTTATTTTTTCGATTTGAAGACCTTTTCCCTCTTTCCCAAGTCCCCCTCCTCCCGTGGTCCTTTTGTTTTCAACACTGCAATTCCCCTTTCCCCCCACACCGGTTTGGTTTCTTCGATGGAGGCGTTCGCTTGCCAAAATAGCGTGCTTTCTGATCGGTCCGCCCTTTTCGTACTTGAATTTCCCCCTGTTACTTCAGGTTGACCCCCTTTCCGGAACCCTCCCCCCCCTCCATTGATCCACTCCTCCCGTTTTTGTTGTCTAGAGATACATGGCGTCGAGTCGTGGCGCCACTTGCCCACGGAGCGGTTTTTTATTGGCATCCGCCCCATTGCCGAGTTCCCTCCATCTTTCGTTGTTTTCCATCCCTTTTTCCTCATCCGAAGACCCCCCCTGTTAATCTTGTAAGATTGTTTTAAGGTTAACAAAAATAAGCGCGGGAAGGTGCAGCCCTTTTGGTTCCGCCAAATTCCTTGACCTCCACCCCTTCGGACACCATTCCTTAGTGTAATATCTAATTCCCCGTATAGTCGTTCGGTCGCGGGGAGGTGCTGAGTTAGCGTTTGCTTTTGGCCATTGCTAGTCCTTCCTCCCTCCCCCTGAACGAGTTTTTTCTTCCTCCCTGAAGTAGGTCTGCTTTTCCACTTTTTTGGCACTTGATTCCGGCGTCGGTCAGGCGCTCGCGGACAAGCGTATGGATTAATTCTCCGACCGTTCTGGCTCACTTCTCCCCCTCTTACTGTCCTTTTCCCACTCTACAAAAGCCCTACAAGTTTTTCGAGTCTTCTTCCGACTCTTTGAGGGAGACATATTACTGGCCCCAACGGGGAGTTTTTCGCTTCCTCCCCAATGCCCTCCCTCTCGCGGTGGTTCTTCTCTAGGTGCAAACTTCTCTGCGATCTAGCGAGGACATCATCTAGAATCTTTCTTGAATGGGACTGAGATACGGTTGCTCCTTTTCTTCTCTCTTCCCTCCTTTTTTTCTTTTTCGACTTTTATCGTCCCGTGACCGAGTTTCCATACTTTTCTTGGGAGAGCTTATTACTAAGAGTTCCGCTGGCCTATGCGTTCGATCCCCCGCGCTCTCGTCTCCGTCTTTTTTCTCTTTTCACTCTTTTTTCTCTGACCTTTTAGCCCCAAATTCCCCTCTTTCGTTGGTTCAGCAGGGCGGATCGGACAGGCCTCAGTTAGGGGGGACTTATGGATTTCCTTTTCCTCTCTTTCGTGTTCACAAAACTGTCATTCTTGGTGGCTTTTTTTGCACTGGTGAGGAGTTTCGACGAGTCCAATCTGTTTTCGTCCCCCCCAACCCCCCCCCCATGTATTTCCCCCCAACGTCCCCAATTTGGCATTGTCAATCCGCCCTTGAATATCCCGCTGAAATCGATGTCTGAATAGCAACCGATCTGCATTTTTTCTCCCCTCCCTCCCCTGTCCTGTCCCCCTGACCCCCCCCTGATCTAAGATCTGACTGCTGTCATTTTCGAATTTAACGGGAAACGGCGTGACGCTGCGGGAAAGTGACGCCCGTCAGTCTCTTCTCCCTCCCCCCCTAATGAGACTCCAAGTTAACCGTGCGCTCGCCGATCTGGTTGGTCAGATTTAGACGAGGAGTATTTTTAGGTATCTGCTTTTCCCCCCCCGGATGATGAGCATTGCTCGGGTGGGTTACACATGAATGCGTAGCTCGATCAGTTGAAGAGAGGCGAGTTCAGACAACGTTTCAGGACGCTTACGTGCTTCGATTTTTCCCCTTTTTGACTCTCCGAAAATCGAAGCTCAGACGGAGTATATTTGACGTATGCCGTCCACAACTCGAAAAACCCCCCCTATCTTGACAGACCTCCTTCCTGCACGGCCTATCTCGCCATTTGTCCAAAAGTAGTCATCCCGCCCAGAAACCTGCAGATATGATTATTTGCGAAGCTTGGACTCCTTTGTTTTACCTAGGTTCCTCCTCGTGTCCCCCTCTCTATTTATGAGCCCTTCCCCGATTCCTTTTGCAGCGTGCTGCTGCAAGGTTGATAGCAACACAGTTCCTGCCTGACTCTCTGCGCCAATCCGAGTGGTTCCCCCTTTTTACTCCAGAGCTGACTTTCTTTTTTCCATTCTCCCCCTTCCCTTCTCACCTTGATGTCTATCCGCGTGTCTTTTGACCGAGCGAACAGCTTGCCGCGCGGTGCTCGCAGCCGGGGAAGCAGCCGTGCGGAAGTTATTTCTTCCTGACCCCGATCTTTCCCAACCCGCCCCTCCCCTTTGACGGTCCCTTTCTCGACTTATCGCGCGCCGGCCAAGGTCGTGGTGGTTGATCTGTGTGTGAGTCGCCGACAATTTTAGCTTTTTTTCTTTATTCCTCCATGTCTAATGTTTTTCCTCTTTTTTCTTCCTGGCTAATCCTAATTCCCCCCCCCATTCCCCTAGCCAGGATTGTTCGCACTAGTGAGTTACGGCGGACACTTCGGAAAGGGCGATGATGAAATCGCCAAGTGATTTCCTTGCCTCTCTATTCTAGCTGCCTTTCCATTCCCCCCGTTTTTCTTTTCTTGTTCCAGTGAGGTTTTCCTGCGGCGGCATTCCTGACCTTCGCAGGCGCGCGGTGTTGGTGTGAGGCCTAAATGTCTTCGTTCTCCCTCACTATTATTTTCAGCTCATGGCG
>Ga0179591_1377866_pt1 | contig 12390 bp, 11 predicted proteins | sample CZOMad2_1_08_16f_FD_182891 | JGI IMG/M metagenome (GOLD analysis project Ga0179591, IMG submission 182891) | Vadose zone soil fungal communities from Angelo Coast Range Reserve, California, USA - CZOMad2_1_08_16fungal (PacBio error correction) | ecosystem: Environmental > Terrestrial > Soil >... | reverse complement strand
CTCTTTTTTAGAGCGTCGCCGCAGAGCAGTGTCTTCCGATAATTAGAGCGTTGCGCCTCTTTTCTGCCTCTTCTTTACTCCTCGTAGCCCGTTACTCGAGGCCGGTCGTTTAAGTATAGCGTTTGTCGATTAGTGTCGTTCGAGAATTCTGGTCGTCTCCAGCCCTGGCGAATCGCCCGTGTTTCCCCCCCTTAGTGTTCTGGGACATTTGCGTTCGAGTACCGGCCCCATCGGCTTGTTTTCTCTCGAAGTGTGACTGGAGAATGCTTGTAACGCTCAAATAGACGCTTTGCATCCAATTCTCCCTGAGCTTGGAACATACGGAAGGCCCGACTCGCTCCCCCTCCCCCCTTTTCGCTTCCCCCCTTCTCGCAGCCCTGACGCGATAGATACCCTTCGTCACCTCGTGTCGCTTTTTCCGCCGCATGTTGCTTGTCGAGTCCTTTTTTAGGCCTCAGTCTAGTTGCCCGTCCTTTTATCCCACTCACGCTCCCTTTCCGTAGACGCGGACAGTTCCTGGCTGTCGGTCTTCTTTGGCCTTCCCAGGATGAAGGGCGGAGGGCTGCGGACAGTCTGTGAGGATTTCGTTTTCAAACAACTCATAATTCGCCTACCCATGCGCTCTCCACTATCAACCCTTCCCTTTAAGGGGCAGTAAATTTCCCTAGTGACATTTTACGGTCAGGGGACCTGATTCATAGACCCGGTGAAGACCTTTTGGAATCCTTGGGATGTCGCGATTGTATTACGGTTCCGTTGTCTCAGAGATGAAGTCATGGTTCTCGCTGCGGTCTTCGGCAACCGCCTTCAGACCACTTCATCTCTTTACCACAATTTTCGATGGTTGCCTTTCCCGAGGGCCTGTAATGTCCACACTCTGACGCTCCCGGTGCCCAGCCCCGCCGGTCGCCCACCGCCACTAATTAACGTGCCACCGGATCAGGAACCTAGGCCCTGATCTTTTAACGACAATCCTTTTTGGAGCTATAGGCCCGGCCGGCGTCGTGCGTCCGTGCTTTTAGGAGTCCATGCGTCATATTTTCGCGCCTCTCAGACATCGACCGACCCTTTTTCGAGCGACACAGAGTGCGGCCTTGCCTTCACCTTGTCCGGGGTTGGACTCATATCGGTACGTCGTCTTTCCTGCACTGTGCCTACCTTCCCGCATCCAGGGCTCAGGGAAGCCGCAAGGAGAGTTTTTTCTATATCGGGGATGGGTTCAAGCAGGATTCCCTCCCCCGCCAGATATTGAATAATTACGAGTTTACCGTCCCCTACCGGACCTTTCCACGACGTGTTCCCCCGTTGCTTGATATTTTCTACCCAGTTAAGTTCTAAATTAGTCCCTGAGCCTTTTGTCGCCTCGTCTAGATTCTCGTCTCGGTTACGTTTCGTCCCTGACAGCTAGTGCCGACTGCAATAGACCTGAGGGTGAGCTCGGTACGGAGTTTTTCTTTTCCGAGAGGTTTTCCCGCTGATATCAGCTTCAGCTTTGACCCCCTTCCCGGAGGCTTAAGTCTCTGCGAAGGAATGAGAGATACAGTCTCCGGACTAGAGAGGTCCCGGTTTGCTGATCGGGTTCCCGGCGCTGAGGGGAGCCTCTGCTCCCCACGATTCGTTTCTTCACGGTGGGACCGCGGTCTACCCTACGGGCACGCGAAGATCTGATTTTTTTCGACAACTCTTCACAAGACGGGATCGTCAATGCTCCTGCGCCCTTTTTTCTTGACTTCTTTTTTTTTCCCCGAAGGGTCGCGATTTCCCCAGTTGTCATGATCCCAGAGCCTCCCACCTGCACTGTGCTATAAAGGTTACCACACGTTCGCGTTTCTATTCAGTCGATGCTTCTTTTCGGCCTTCCCGCCAAAGGTGGGCAGCGAGAGTCACGCACTTTCCCTAGGTGCTTTTCGTTTCTGATCCCGTCCTCGGCCCCCCCTCGCGTGTCTAAGCGAAGGACGTAAATTGCGCACCCAAGCTTAAGGATGCCGAGTCGAAGGCCCCCTCTTTGGCCAGTCTCTCGCGGTCTATTGAGAGGGCTTCCTTGTTCATCGATTTGACATTTCGCTGTGGTGTTCACGCCTTCCCCCAGCTCAAGTTGGCCAGCTCCATATCTACGTTTTTCATTCAGTCCCCGCTTATCCCAGTGGTCTCGCGGGACCCTTTTTTTTTGTTTGCCCCGCACCCCCGCCCGCCTGGCGGGCGACGTATCCGGTGTGTTTGGTAGAAGCAATGATTGATAATGGCCAGCACAGAATTTTCTGGTCCCGTTTGGTTGTGAACACAAGGGACCTCCGATCACGCTCGCCACGCCCTTCTTTCTGCGGCTGCGAGTCGACGCGGCGCTAAAGCTCGCCAGTCTTCTTGGACATTTCAAGACTCTTTCTTGGCCTTAGATCGTCCTATCTTGATTACTCTCCCATGCGGAACGAAAAGAAAATGCGACTCGCCCACGAGCTTAGTCTTACCCCCTCCCCCTTTAGCTTTCCGCCATTTCTTATCCTGATACGCGCTGAGGCCCCCCCAGATTGGCGCGGGCCTGCTTAGTAGGTTGTCATCACCCGTCCTCTTACTTCTCAAGGCCTAGAGGAAGAAAGTACCTCCATTAGGGGTGCAGACGCTGATCCAATGTCCACCAATACACTTAAAGGCAGATTGCGAATAGGCAACGGATGGTTATCCCCGGAAACACTGAGGGGCACGTCCGTTCATCCTAACGTGCTGCAGCGCGTTTACGGCTTCGTGTGCGGCAGTCCCGATCCCCGATTAATTCTTGCCCCAATCCGACCAGTCCCTATCCAAATGCCCCCCTCCCGTAGCTTCATGCTTTTTTTCTGTAGGGACTGACTAGATCTTTCCTTTTGAATCTTTCAGATTGTCCCGTTTTCATGAGCTTTTGTACATCCCACCAGCACCCCTCCGTATGCGGTCGCCTCCCGAGCATCAGCGTGCTATATCTCTTTAATCTCTCAGTGTTGTTGTTTTCTTCTTGAGACAGGAAACTGCCTAGTTTGTATATCGCCGCCAGCTTCTGATGTGATGGAGTTTATCTAGTGCTTATTCAAGGCGAAACTTTGACCCTCAGGCATCTTATTTCGATCGATCTCTCTCAGAGAAACTTTTAAGTTTCAAGTGATAAGGCTCTTGTGGTGGCTCGTGAATGGTACGCGTGTTTCAACCTTTACCTCGCTTATGAACAGGAAGGATAGAAAAGGACCACCTCTCGTCCCCTCGCTTCGCACGTTCCCTTCTGCTTGGCACGGTCGTGTGTTGGATTATAATCAAGGGTCCCGCCTTTTCAGCCTGAATTGCCTTGCCTGTGGACGTTCGCCTACAGCCACCGCGAATTCCGTTTCCTGTCGTCATTTCCCTTTACCTGAAATTTTGACGAAACGGTTGCTCCTCTAAGAGCACGGAGTAAATTGGTGAATTCAGAGCAACCTTGAAACTGTAGCGAGATCGATTATTTCTTTTCCCTGCAGTACCATGTGACTGATACTATGTGTTCGGCATTCCTATATTTAACAGTCGAGCAGGAAGACAACGGCTTCTAGCCGGAGCTTACTTAGTTTCCCCTTGATGTTTAACAGTTGAACGTTTGTTCGTTTTTTTTCCCCTAAATTGCAGCCGCCGACAGGCGGCGTCCACACCTCTCTAGGAGTGTAGCCTTGATGCACTTTCATAACAACGTTTCTGCGCCAGACAGACGCAGTTCCATCGAACCAAGATCCCGTCTTACGTCGCCCTCCGCTTTCGGGGTCTGTGGTTGGCACACGCCCGACGCATCGGGTGAATTCTTCGGTACCTAGTGATTTTTGCCCCCCCCCCCCCCCCCCCCACCTCTAGTTGTCTTCGTGTAGCAGAGAGGAATTTCGCTCATCCCCCTTGACATATATAGACCCCCCCCTTCCTTCCCTTAGTGGCCAAGTTGTATTCGACTAGGCTTAGCCTTTTTCGACAGAGGTCTTCAAGCCGCGTAGGGCGTTCTAGAGAGGCTTCCGATGTTACGATCACCCGTACTCACTTTGGCCCGCCGTGATAAGTGATTCTCAGGAAACAGACCTGTGGCTTATGTGCCATCAAGACATTTGCACCCGCCCTGCCCCCCTTTCTAAGGGACACAGTCCGGTTTTGTCTTTCCTCGGATCACACTTAACGTGTGTAAGCTGAGGTGGGGCAGGTCATTTCTGAACGTGAGAAGGTTACTTGCGATTCCCCCCCTTATCTCTTGTGGCCAGCAATCAGATAATGGCAGTCTTTTAAGCAGGTCCCCGGGATAGCCTCCGTGAGATTTTACATCGTCCCGAGCAAGTAGAGTTGTCAGTAAATTGCACCCCTGATTCCATCTCCTGCGAGACCCCCGAAGTCTGCCGTCCCCCCCCTCTTCCCCCCTTGAACCTGTCATTCGGAAGTTTAGGCGGCGCTTCCCCCTATTGCAACCCCTCCCCTTCCTTCCCCCGTCGCCGTGCAGACGGCCATTCGAGCTTTTCCCCCTAACTCCCGCGCGGAGCTCTTCTTTGAGCATGATCCTGACCAGTCATGAATCTTTCGTAGAACAGTCGTTATTCGTTTAGCAGCATTTTTTTCACACTGTAGTTGGACCGTTTCCTCCCTCATCGTTTCTCGGGAAGTCTCGTCCAGATCTGCGGGACGCCTTCCCCCGATGCTTCCTGACCAGGTCTATCGTCAGTCCGGGTTTATTTTCTCCTGTTGCGGTACGGGATGAGGCGTTCCTGGCAGGTACCCGACCTGACGTAATCGCGTAGTGTCTTCCACGTCTTGACAGTGTCGTCAGATGTCCCAAAGAACTGCGCCTCTCGACGCTCAAGGTCGTGCGCTTCGTTTTACCGAGTGATGATAACACGTTGGCCTCGCCTAGACTTCCCAGTGAGCCTTTGCTCCACCTACAGCCGTGTTCGTTTGGGATACTCTCGTATTCCCGGGACGAATCGGCGCCGTAGCTTAATCAGGGATCGGTTCTTCTCGACCTTTTGGAGGTTGGAGAACCAATCTGGTAGATCCCTTTCCCCCTCTTTGTTGCCAGATTGTTCGCCCAATTCCGGCCGTTCGCCTGCAATCGGCTTGGTTCGTCCGTATTTTGGAGTTCTGAGGGTGCGTTGCAAAGCGAGAGACCCAATTTCCGAGGCTCCACCTAACGGCCGTCCCGTCCCCTCGCGCCTCCCTTCCCTTTAACCTCTAGCAGCACTTTCCGCCTTCTACTAATCGGATCATTGTGAACCTGCCTGGATCGTGTCCTGCGCCTGTGTGTCGGCATGTCTTCAGATTTGACGTCCCCCTTTTGGCCCCTTCCCCCCCAATCCTGTCTTTGCCCCTCTCATGAATTGACAGGAGGAGACTGACCTTTTTGGCTGTTCCTTCCTGGGAAGGTTATGAGAATTGTCAGGTTCGGTGCGGACGGATGTTGGCGTGGATTTAAAGACGTAATTTTCAGAAGCCGGCTCCCTCCAAGATTCCTGCGTTCAGGGGCCTCCCCCCTACCCCCCCCGCTTCTTGCAAGTACGACTTCGGTCGCGATGATTCCACTTTTATCTCCAAAGCGCTTTTTGCGTGCGCTCTTCAGTGGCCCTCCCGTTTCAGCATAGAGATCCCCTGAGGATGGTTCTCTCCCGGTGGTCTCTCCCCACCCTGCCCCCCGCTCACCCTTCGAGATCCCCCGTTGTGCCGGTCCTCTCCCCCCGGCCGGTTTCGCCCACCTCACTCCGCGAGCTCCCCAGGGCTTCTACCGCTTTCGCCCCCCCCACTACTTTTTACGACCGATCCGCCCTCGGAGCCATTTTCAGAAGTAAAGTACGAGGAGGCTTTCTTCCGGCGTTCCGGATTTCAAAGTTCGCGTCCCTTCTTTCCGACCCGGGGTCAGTCATGGGGTTCCCCACCTTCCCGAACCCTTTTTTCGAGCGCCACAGGAGTTCTTGGTTCATTTTTTCGATGCCTGTCCCTTGTTGACGCCACTTCTCGCTACTGCGTTTTTCCCGGTTGTCTAAGGGCCCATCAAGGGCAGGCGCAAGCCGCACCAGGACGCTTAGATTCCTGGGCAAAAAAGGTTCTTTTCATTAATGCCATCCCCACCCCGCCCCGCAGGCCCTTCGACTCCCATCTAGCAGACTTAGTCGCAATGGGACTAATTCTTGTGTTGCCTGCTCTCGACCCGACGTTCCCGTTCTCATCCGAGCCTTCATTCGCTTCCTTTCCCACTACGGCTCGTGCCCTCTCGCCGCTCGGGCCGTTCTACGCGCTCGTTCTCTCCGCTGCACATCGCGTTTGGCGGTTTCTCCGCTTGTCTTCATGAGGGGCGATCGGGTCGGCGGCCGCATACCTTCCTGACCCTCCTTCCCGGCTTCCCTGGAACCTGGTATTTTCTGGGTCAGGACTGATTGTCGGTCGTGTAATCTCTTTGCGGTGGTTCCCGGCGATACCTCCATTTTTTGCTGCGCTCCTGAGATTACGATTTCTTCTTTTTCAACTCGGGAAGCGGTCCACGGAGCCATCTTTCGGCCCCTGATCCCTTTAACGCTTTGTCCTTTCAAGAGCCTGCGCCCTTTCATCTTCCTTCCTCTCTCCAGCCGATGTCACAGCTCCGACTGTTCCACTCTCTCCTTCCTCCCCTCCCACTGGCCATGTGGCCCTTCATACCTGCCCTGTTTCTGTCCCTTCTCTTCTATGATGATTCGGCTCAACCAACAGGTGGCCGCGGCAAGTTAAGCTAATGGCTGTTCTGATGTTCTCGCATCGGCCTCCTCCTTCTCTCTTCTACCAGGCTGTCCTCCCGGTCTCTCACGGTAGGATGACGTCTGCAGAAAACCTTGGCCTATCGCGTCGAGGTCGAGGAGCTTTTCAAGTGGACTCTTCTTCTCCATCTCTGTTTCTACATCGCAAATTATCTTGGTCAAGCACCCTATCCGACAGAACTCCCGCGTCCTTCCCCCCCCCCACTTTCTCCTTCTCGTTTACCAACGACAGCCCACCCAGGCGGTGAGTAGCGTTTGCCGGGTTGTCCTTCCTGCCATCTGCCTTTCCCCTGCCATCCAGTGAAAACCCGGTCTTGCTTCCCTCACAATTATCACCTACGTAAGATTTTATTTCACGCGTACTTTTCTTTCTTTCCTTCCTCGTATGAAGAGGTCGACCGACCACTATCCACCCGCGAAGATTGCCCCCCAGAGAGGAGATAAAGCTTTCAGAGATTCTAGCCTGCTGGAATGGACTCTCCTCCCCCGAGACGATCCCCTTACCCCGATCTTTCTCTGCTCTCCCCCCCTTACCGCCTGATCGCTCCGATGACGTGGACCCAGAGCGTTTTACTGCTATAGCTTGGGTCAAACTTGTATCCCAGTTCCTTCACTTCCCCCAGCCTGAGCGACTCCCACTCCCTCCCGCGGTGGAGAGTAGCCAACTTACACATGCGGCATCGATTTGTCCCGTTCTGTTGCTTGCGCTTCCCCCTCCCCACCACGAGCCCCCTGCCCCCTCGTCTCCGGTTAGTGCTGAATGACTGTACGGCGGCCCTTTTCTTTCCAGTCGGGAAGTGCACAGATATACCCTTCAGCACATAAAAGCTAATAGCTGGTATGAGAGGCGTTTTGATCTTTCGTACTGAAGTTGTGTAAGCGGGGCTAAGATAACGCTTCCTCCCAGCGCCGCCCTCTCCTGAGCCCCCCCGACGCTAGATATAACAGAAGTTTCTAGTCTCTTTTATTGACTTCGTTTTTATCTCTAGACTGCAAAATAGCTCTCTGTTTTCTATCCTAGATTAGATGAGGGATTGACTGACCGATGTAGTTATACTGATGAAGATTAAATTCCTTCAAGAGATGATCCTCCTTCTGGTCCTCTCATCAGGAAAGGAGTCTTTGTCTTGGATAGGCTTGGTTTGTGTACCCCCCTCGACTTTCTTCCTGTCCTGACAAGCCCCAAAGGCAGTACACGACTACTTGCCTCCCTTCCCCTCGAAACGGAGAGGGTCCTCTTCGCTTGTTCCGTATAATCCCAGACGATCTCAAATATAATCGGAATTTCTCCCCCTCCCCGCCACGCCACGCGCAGTTCTTTCTGCTTCTCTCCTTCACCCCTTTCCTCCTGGTAACTTTGAAATACCCCCCAACATACACCTAGCACTTCAGTCCCCCTTTTTGACCAAGGCGTCCCTCTATCTCTTCATCCCATTTCAGGATCGATAATGCTGTTTCCAAGTACGTATAGTGCAAGTTCCCTATAGTGTTATTGCCCCTGCCCTCCGCTCAGCTACCTTCTTTCCGTGTACTAGGCTCATTCCTCTCCTCGATCCCGATAACCTCTGTTACCTCACGAACGTTGAATGCGCTTGCAAAGGTACCCAGACTAAGCATGTACCCCTTCTTCTGTCTGCAATACATCTTTCTCTCGTCTTTTCCCCAGGGTGAAAGCCCCCCCCATGTCCAGTGTGACTCCTGTCTTTTCATTTTTGCTTCCCTCTTTTCTCCCCCAGCCTTCATGCTCGACCCTGTCCCCCCCTCCTTCTAGAACTATTTCAGTGGTATTGGGTCACCCCGGTCACCGTAGATAAAGTGGAGTCAGTTTCTCGAATGCTTCGTCTCTAGTTATTTGATTCCATTGTCGTTTCACATTGGGTCGAAGAAGACTCCCCCTAGATACCATTGCCCCTCCCATAGTCCCGCTGTATCCGAGTAGTCCACTTGTCTTTTTATCTGTAATTAGCATCCTGTTAGACTACCGCGGAAGAAGTTCGGGGCCCCCCCTCTTTTCCTCCTTACGAGGCCTATTCCCTTTTTTCCCCTCCTCCCCTTTCGGGCATAGTGAAGCTGCTAAAGTTTTCCCTACTTTTTTCTCCTCTCAGCCGAATTTTTTAATCATTCTACTTATTCCCCAGGAACCGAGAGTTGTCCCGTCCAAGGGAAAATGGACCTTTCTTGGTGAGGGATACAACCGACTGCCATGCCCGCGCTGAAGTTCTTTCCTGAGGATTACAGTCTCCTTCTCTTAAGACCCGGAGGGCCGTATTTTCTGCCTCCAGTCTTCGCCGTCGCCCGCTTTTCCCCTTTCCCTCAGTCATCTCCGTCGCCCCTCATGGCTTTCCTTCGCCGATCACGGTCCATCCTCTTCACGAGTCATCGCCTTCCAGCATTTCCTTATAACGGTCCCTTCCCCCCCGCTCGTCCCCCCGACTATTCCCTAGCCGAGGCCCTGGAAATCATAAGAGACTCTTTCCCGCCACGGTCATTTCTCCGGCCTAGAGCGCTCCAGTTCACCTTTGCAGAGCGCTAGCTCTTTCTCTGACCAAGTATTAAAGTACCTTCTTGAATCGTGGACTCGGTCTGTCTTTCTCGATCCCTTTTCCACACGTGTTGTCCCCCTTTCGACCTCCCCTCGTGCTCAGTAGCGCCGATAGTGTTTTTCTCATCAGTAGATTCCCCTCCCCCGTTCCCGTCCGAGACTGCACCCAGTCGGGGTGCGATAGAAGAACTTGGCCCTCTGAACACTTCCTTCTAGTCCCCTCGAGAGTGGTCTTTCCCAACATTATGCCTTTCTCGTGCCCCTATGCCCCTCCCTCCACCTGTGCTTTTCTCAAATCTGGTAAGTATGTCTTCAGTTTGAGTTCCCCTGACCTCCACTGGGTGTTCGAAAGAAGTGCTCCCTCTTTCGCATAAGGGTCTTCCTGACGGCGCCTCATCCATCTAGCTTTTCCATCTAGCCAGGTTACGAAGACTCTCCCCTTCCTTCTTTGCATTTAGTGTAGGTTGTGCTGGTAGACAGAACTGTCCTAACTCGGTTTGGACTCTCATTTTGGCCCCCTTCCCCCTGACCCTCTCAGAGACAAGTAACCATTTTGTTATATACTGTCCTTTGTTCTTTGCGAACTTTTTCCCTATGCCCCCGACGAGAGAAACTTTCCTTCCTCTCGTCCATCAAGGGAATTTAAAGCCCCCTTCTCATTCTCTTACTCTCACCCCCCCTTTCCTGATCTTTTCGATACGTTCAAACGGATGGTCCCTCTTTATTCTTTTACTTTCCCATGTCTTGTCGCCTTCTTGGTTCTTAGATTCGAGGGAACGTAGTAACTGAATACCAATTCCTGTTCCAGCCCAGTCTCCTGACCCAATGCCTTCGGAGACTTTATGTTACCTCTCCCATTGTGGGGTAGGGAGGACTATGCTTCTTTTCTCTTTGGAAAGACTCCCTTCTTTCTTTCAAGAAGTAATCTCCGGACGTAAGGACAAAGGCTCCCTAACCCTTCTGAAGGCCGGAACGTCCACCTTTGACCCTGAACTCCCTTTCATTTTCTCCGAGGTGATCTGGAAGACTATGATTTTTTTTTGCTGGATTCCGGGTTTATTTTTATTTTCTCCGCTAACTCACTCACCTTTCCCGGACTGGTTTCCACCCGCCTTTCGTCCTAAACATCGATTTTTCTCCAATTTTCCTTCCGTGTGGTACAACTGAGGTCTGAAAAAGCCCCGCACCTTTTTCGCCATCTTTCTCCCTATTGTTAGCCACTACAAATCAACAGCCCGATCCTCTCTAATCCCCCCCGGCAGAAAGTTAGCCCCCCTCACGAGAGTTCTCCTGGTCCAGAGCTTAATTGCTCAACGTGGCCTGCGGACTTTCTTCTGCCATATATTTTGCTACGGATCAAAGACATCGCTTAACCCCTTGGTCTCTTGCCACATTTTTGTTCTTTCCAGGCCATATGCAAAGTGACTTCTTCTTATTGACGACCTCAGCTGGGCCGTATTCTTCCTGCACGTTTCCTACGTCCAGACTCCACCTCCTTCCAGTAGCCCCAGGACCCCGCAACGTTTACTAGGGCTATACTCGCCAATGCGGTAACCCTACTGCTCAGCCTGATCTCTTAGAATAATTTACAATATCCTCCCCTCTTAGTAGTTTAAAAAGAATGTCCCTGCTGTTCGAGCACGAGTCCCGTTCCCCTCCAGAGATTAAGGAGCCATGACTGTATGTCTCTCTATCTTCCTTAGCTCATCTGGCACTCCTTCTCCTCTCATTAGTCGGATGATCGTTGTGACGAGCAGCGGACCGTCTCCGCTTTGTTCACGCGGCTGCAAGCTTCCTTCCTCCTATGAGTTGAGGTAAAGGGACCTGGTTCGGTCTTTAGCGATCTAAAAAGAGAGCTGATGGTCCCTTTTGTGATACGGAGACGGAACCTCTCATACGAGAGGTTCTCTTCCTCTAACTCCACCTCTCTTCTTTAAAGGGGTTGGCCTGAAGTCGACGACTCAGTGGATCTTCCACGGTCCTCGGGATTTCTCGTCACTGCGTCTTCAGCGAACCTTTAATCCGCGCCGCAGCGTCCGCTCTTTCTAATTCCCGCTCCCAATTTCATATAAAGACAACGGATAGGTTTTTTTCCGACTAGTCGATGATGATTCGGCCTCCTCTCCCAAACTGTGGCCGGATCTCATGCCCTATGAAAGAGTTGTTCATGTTTTCCCTCGAGCGAGAGATAGGGTCGTTTTCCTTCCCCCCCCGGCTCTAAGGATGCCTCTTTCAGGGAACAACGTGGCGATTCGCGGGAAGAGCTTTCCCGATTCATTCTCGCAATTTTTCCGTCCCCCTACTGCCCCTATCCCCAGTTTGCCAGCTAATACCCCGCTTCTTTCTCCCAAAAAAGTCCTAGTAGGTACTGTTCCCCCCCTCATCCACCCCGACCGCTGGGTAGACTTCCAGCGGTGCCTCTGGGTAGAGCAATCGGCTATATGCCCCTCCCAAGATTACGACCACCCGTTGTTTTTCCCACACCGGCCCTCCCTCCTATCAAGAGTGCACGCCCCTTTAAGGCGTCTGCAGATGAGGATTCGCTATTCTTTCGGCAGTTGACTAGGGTCCATTCTCTTCCCCGCCGCTCTCTCCGTTTACTCGCTCTTCATTTCCATGAGCCGATTACACCTTTTTTTCATAAATGGGTTCCACTATCCTTTCCGGACTTTGCAACATCATTATTCGTCTTAGAACCTTTTCTTTGTCCTTCTTGCCGATCCCATTGCTTAGTTGTTATCTTTCTTAGGTTTAGTGAAGTGTTCGTTAATCATATCCTTTGAGTGCTCCCTCCCGCGCAATTTGTTCCTAGTCTTAGGCGCCCTTCCCATTCCGGCCAGTAGAGAATATTTTACCGCGGCGATCGCTTTCCCACCACCACGAGCCCCCTGCACGACCCTTGAAGAAGGTTCCTTTCTCCCTCTCGTTAGCCGGGTGTGTCCCCCTTGCCGAGTACGAGGTACCTTTGCAGATAGAAATGCAGCAAAAGCCCTCGCCGTATCCTTCTCTCTCTTGTCCCGAGGCTCTTCTCGGCTCGAGGGCCGGCTGTCCTACGGAGAATGATAACCCTAGAGGCTAGTTCTCATTTCCAGAATCCAGCGTCCT
>Ga0179591_1314796_pt1 | contig 12390 bp, 6 predicted proteins | sample CZOMad2_1_08_16f_FD_182891 | JGI IMG/M metagenome (GOLD analysis project Ga0179591, IMG submission 182891) | Vadose zone soil fungal communities from Angelo Coast Range Reserve, California, USA - CZOMad2_1_08_16fungal (PacBio error correction) | ecosystem: Environmental > Terrestrial > Soil >... | reverse complement strand
ATTCCCCATCTTCCTACTCTTATCCGCTGGGTTCAGAACTTGCGACTGAGTACATTCACCTTTTGCGGCCTTGAGGTCTAATGTACGAGGATCTTCTCTATCTTTCTTCCCTTCCTTTCTGTTGTTCTTATCCATATCCGAAAAAGGCAAAACTCTGGCCCCGTCCTTCCGGTTCAGACTCGATCCGAAAACCCCAACCTCTTCCCGTCCTATGGATTCCTCAGGCGTAGTCTTCCTTCTTCCCCCTTCTGCTTCCTCAAACTCCTTACAAGAATGAGCCCCACGAACTGTAACAGCTGGATTTTTTACCGTTTGGATAAGGATCAAGCATCTCTTAACTGGCTTTCCTTTTCAGAAGGATGAGAACTTCTCCCTATGACTTCCTTCAGTGTCTTCCTTTCTTATAGCAGCAGTGCAGGCGCCCTCCTGAGCACAATATTCCCTTCTTGTCGATTCGTTTCCTCCCCGAAAGTCTAGCGCCCAGTGGAAAAACCCCCGTTTCAAGAAACCCTTCGCTTTTCAAGTCGGCTCTTGGGCTGTCCCTTCATCTCCTACTCTTGTGCCCCCCTCCACCACCAGTTCTCTCTTTTTATCCTCAATGGACAAGTCCTCCGAGCTGTTGGTATTCCCTTTTCGTAGTCCCCATGAGCAGTATCTTAGTTTCCGGAGTCACCCTATATACCTTTTATTGCGAACTCCCTTCTCTCCCTCATTCACCCAGGAAGGGACCAGGGTCAGCCTGGTACCTGTTTTTCATTCAAGAAGTGTCCTCCCCGACCTCCACCTTCCTGGACCCCCACGTCCCCTCTCCAGGAGGAGGTCCGACCGACTATTTTACTCCTCAGGGGAGGCCAAATCCTCTCGCCGACACCCATTCATCCTCCCAAGGCTTGGTCTCCTCCCTTGTTGAGGTCTTCCCCATTTCCTTCCGAAACGGTCTGATTTTGCGGTCTCCTGAAAGCTTAGTTTTCTCATGGTTTCCCTTTCCAAGGTAAGTACTTATTAAGTGCAGCCTGTTCCCGTCGCCTTGCATTTTTGCTGACGCTTACACCCTTCCCAAGTTGTGAAGGCTTTCTCTACTCGCCCACCGCTTCCTCCAACCATAGGAATACTTTTTTTGCGCCTTTTAGATGTTCCTTTCCCTTGGTTCCTATGAAATTGTATTGCAAGTTTCTCCCTCGTCCTCAATGGATTTTGGAGGTGGCGAGGCTCCTTCGGAGCAGGCCTGATCTTATCCTTTCGCAGCTTTCTTCTTTACCCCCTTTCGATTATTGTTAAGGTCATATTTCTGCCCTCCTTGAAAGATTACGTACTCTGAAACGCGGAACCTCCTTAAGCTATTTTCCTCCTTCTGTTCCCGACCTTATAAGGCCCCAGGTACCGTGCGCTCAGTTGAAGACTTCTTTCTCTTTCCATTTTTAAGTCCACCTTCTTTCAACAAACAACTTTTTTTTTTTTTCCACGTGAGGTAACTTTTTGTCCAGGAGTACCCTGTCCCCCCATTAACTCTTTTCGTTTTCGAGGGCGCTATTTGTTCCCGGGATCTTTCTCAAAGAAGTTGAAACCAGCTTGAGTTTTTCGCTCCAGAGTGCTTTTTTCCAGATACGAGGTCTTGTCTTTTTCTCCCCCTCGTTTATGTCCCCTTAAACCTCTGGCCCGTTTCAAAGTGTGTGTGGTCTTCTTCATAGTCTGAGTAAAGACGGCGCTGACCTTGTGGCGCCTCCCCCCACCCCCCACCCGATTTTTATTATTGTTTTGTTGTGTTGGGAGGCTTTTTCTCCGGCCCCAAGTTAGTCCCCCCCTTTTCCTTTTCCTGCATGTCCCCTCCTCCCCGTAAATACCCGAGAAGTATTTTGACTAAAGATTCTTCCCACGAGTCCACACCTCCCCCCCCCCCCTCCTCCCGGCCCTACTCCCTCCTTAACCACATCCCACCTTTTGTAAGTCCTTTGACTGCCCCCCAACGCCTTCGAGACTGCAAGTATTTACTCCCCCCCTTTTATTACTCGTTTCCCTTTCTCTTTTAAATTTCATCGGAAAGGTTTGAAATCGTTTTTATTCGTGAACGGTAAATTTTACGTCTCTTCCTGTTACTGAGGTCCGTCATGTTCCCCCTTTTTTTTTTCACCCTCTCCTCGAGGGAAGGCGTGTTACTTTTAGGGGATCTCGGAAGCGGTCTTGTTCCTTGATTTCGGAAGCCCGGCTACAATCCCGGTAGCACCTTCTTCCCATCTTCGCCATCGATTACGAAGACCCTGACGGACAGATCTCACAAAATTTCGAGCGTTTTCCACGGTATTATCCCGGTTCCGAACCCTCCTTGGAAAGATGTCCAATACCCTCCCCCCTTGCCATCTCAGGTATTTCCCGGAGGATATGACGACTTCATCTCTTTAGAGCTGTACGCGACCATCCTTTGACGCCCCCGTGTCTACCTATGGCCTAAATCCTTATATCTCTTCTTACCCAGCTCTCGATGAGTTACTCCTTTTTTTGTTCTTTAGTGGACAGACCGTAAGGGACAGGCAAAGTTTTGTCTCTCATAGTGCCTTTGGGCGGTTACAACCCCTTTCTCTTTGGTTTTACCCCAGTTTCTACCGTCATACCCTTTGGCAACCCGGTATCTGATCGTTACTAGAGTACTTCTTTCCTCTCTTTGACTCTTACTTTCCCGTTTCAATTAGGTAGGTCTTGATTCATAAGCTCTGTAAAGGATTGTTGCCTTGCCCCTTGGTAACTGAGGGCTTGTACCTGTTCCTTTTGGAAGCCTGCATCAACGATTTCCCCATGTGTATCCCTTTAATCTACTTTTCATCTGGGGGTGTATATTTCTCCGCGGGGAATCTAGAAGGCATTTTTTCATAACTTTTTTCGACGGCGGGTTTCTTCCCAAGTCGTCTGGAAAATAAATCAATGCTCCCTATTTGAGATTGGTCAACGTTTCTGGTTGAAGCCCCCCCGTGACCCGTAGTGGCCTTGCATCTCCTCTCCCCCCCCTGCCGGTCTTCTTTTCCTCTCAATCGCTTCCCTCTTGAGGGAACACTTCGCTACAGCCTCCCAAAAGTTGTCGCCTGTCACTTTCAGTACCTATTTTTTCAACAGAATTCTGTCGCACATGGAGCCCGTTGACCCAGCTACTCTCTTTCCCCCTTTTCAGGCTCCTCTTATTTCTTTCCCAGGCGACCCCTTTCTCTACCTACGAGGCTTAAGGTCCGACTCTCTTTTGGTTCTTCCGCATTTTTTTTTACCAGGTCACTGGCTTTTTCCCACTTTCTTTTCCGTTGAAACTTGTATTTTCTTCTCTCCTAATTTTTGTATCCTGATATAAGAAAACGAATGGCCCCCAGACCCTTTGATCTTTTTAAGTTTTTAAGCACTTCCTATGTCTAGACCTCTCTTTCGATTCCTCCTTCTTCTTAGCTCTTTGATTCTTTTCTCTTGTCGTACCGACCCCTTTGATAGAGAACCAGCCGACCCCATGGAAAGGCGATTTACAGGTTCCTCTCCAAGGGCCCTCCCATCATCTTCTTTTCTCCTTGTCAGTGATGTTTCAAGTCGAGTGGCTGACCGTCCTGGAAGTGAGTCCCCAGCGGCAGTTCTAAGCATTGACTCCATCATTCCCGTGAGGGCTTTTTTAGGAGGGAAATGACATCGAAGACCGGGTTTTAAAGAACCACCCCAGTTAGGCCCGCCTGTAAAGGCTCGTGGGGAGTCCCTCGGACGACGTTGCCGCCCCAGCCTCCCCCCCCCCTTGATATCTCTTGATGCCTCCCAACAAAGATTGTCCAATCCGAGCGTGGTTTTTATATTATCCCGCGTTGACGGTCATTGGACTGTTACAGATTAGCCCCGTTGTCCCCCGAATATTGCCCCTGGCCCTCAGAACGGTTCTCGGGTATCATTTTCCCCCACTCACGCCGGACACCGAACTAGCACTGTGAACACTGGACCACTGCTTTTAGGGAAGCGCCCGACTGATCTCACTTCTGCTTCTCCCTTGTACGGTAACACAGCCAGCGGAGAACCCTAAACTTTAGTTTTTTTTTCCTCTTTTCAAATTTTCTTTTCTCCCCGGCGACGGCAATCGACCATTCCATTTCTTGTAGTGCCACTCTCTCTTAAGTTGTTTCGACATGACTGCCCGTAAGTTCCCACGGGGTGGGAGTTTTTGCCCACCGGGTAGATTCCAAGTACCTCCCTTTTACTCACTCCTCCGTGATTGTAGTCCCGCTTTAATAATACAGATTGTTTTCCCCGGCGGTGAGCTTAGTTGAACTGGAAACATATCCTTTCCCTAAAGAATTCCCTCTTTCCGTGTTTTTTTTCGGTGCAGACTGGGCTTGTTTCTTTCCAAAACCCACCGTTACTTAAGACTCATTGACTCTTAGGGAGGTGGCATTGGCCCTTTTTGCGCCGGCCTGAATCTAGCCTTGAGCCTTGCTTTCCTTCCCTGTGATTCAGACTTTATTTTGTAAATTATTTTCACGAATACTGATTGATGCATCACCCGTGGCCCTTTTTATGCAACAGTTACTTAGGCCCCTCTATTTCGGATTGAGGCAAGAAACGGGTTCCTAGGACTCCAGACTTTTGAACCTCTCTTCGATTTTTTTTTACTTTCCTGCTTCCTCAGCGTCAGTCATCTTCCCCCACCAAGAAGGCCCACACGAAATCCCTTATTCCTTACCTTTTTTTCGTAAACTTTGGTGGGCTCTGCGTGGGATTGCCGCTGCGGTCTTTTCTACCACCTTCATTGACTTTTCCTTGTAGCGGGATCCTCGTGTCTTCTCTATGTAAGCATTCGGGTGGTCTTGCTTTTTTTTTTCACAGCGTTTTTCTTTCCCCTTGCTGTCTTCTGTTGACTTTCTCCTCCTCATCTTTTTCTTCCCTCTCCCTAGCAGCTAACTGGGCTTTTTCTCCCCAATTTGCAGCCCCCCCTGATACTCCCCTCCGTTGTCTGTTGATAGTCTCTGTTTTTTTTTGTCCTGTGCTCACTTGGCAACCTCCTTTTTCCAAGAGCCCCAAGTTCCACAACACTTTACTCATTTCTTTCCAACTGACCTTATTGGACGAGAATGAAGTTCCCACAACGCCCCTATCCTCTTCAAGTTAGAAGCTTTCAACGCTCGGCTACAAGGAAACACTCTTTCCTGGTTCTCCTTCATCTCCCAAGTAGAAAGAGTCCACGGCCTTAGTCTTGAACTTTCCTTTTGTTTTTCCTCTTTCCCTGAGTTTGCTTTTTTTCCTGTTTGGTGCAATCTGGCCCGTGCTCGTCTTTCTTACCCCTAGGTTCCGTTTTCTTTCTTGAACCCTGTCGACGTCTTTTTCGTGCAGTTCCGCTGCTTCTTTTTCTGGATTGCACTTTCGGGAAAGAAGAGCCAAGTCCGTTGTACTGGGCAGGTCGAAGGTTGTGCCCTTTTTGCTTTTCGTTAGGACTTTTGAATCCTTCTTTCTCCCTCCTGACTTACTCTTCTAGTTTCCTTTCCTTTGCTTCGGAACCGACCTCAATACTGGGCCCCATCTTTCATCCCTTGAATTGTTTTCCGCCGACCGTGATCCCGTTTTCCTTCCCCTTCCGGGTTTCCCCCCACTAGCCACCAATGCCATCCAGACCAACCTATAAGAGTTCTCCTGACTTTGAGAGGTTTGTGTTTCTCGGTTACTCATCAGGGCATAGTTTACGTTTTGTGCCTCCCCCCCAACAGTTAAATTCTATCGCCCCTGCCCTCGGTGAATGGAGATACTATTCTGGAGGCCTTTCTGCCAATAACACATATTCGTACCTAACCTGTTTTTCCTTTGATTTTTCGGTTTTGCCCCTTCCCTGCCTCAACCTGGGGTAGCCAACGCCCGCGGTATCTTGGGATTTCGTGTTGCCCTAGACCCCTTCCCTCTCCCTTTGAACTCAGTAAATACCCTCCTGGCGCGAGCCGGTACTCCTTTCGGTTTTTTTTTTACCGGAGTATTAGTGTATGGCTCCGCGAATGCCGGGGCCCTTTTGCCGGTGTTTCTGCAAGGGAGGTAACTTTACGTCTTTGTCTATCTTTTTCTCCAAGGTACCCCCTCCTTTCCTTTTCTCATTGACTTATCCCCTTTTCTTCCGGACCCCCACGTATTAACCTTTGGCCATCCTGGGGGTGAGGGAAATCATTCGCTCTCGATGCGTGGCGACTCGTAGCGTGTCCCTGGTTACTTCCAATCGAAGTGTTTAGCAACCGTTTTTTTGCAGTTTGACCGTCTCTTCGAGGGCAGGGGGTTAATCGACCCCAGGCTTTGATGCTGGCTCACTCCCGATTTAACTAAGAGTTCATTTCCTCATTTCTGCTTTCGTGACGTCGCGTTTTCCTTCTTACTTACCGTTGAACGAGCTGTCTGTGCTACTGGAAGGCAGAATCCTAAGGCGGAGTTTATTTTCCTGCGTTCTGAATTGTCCCATTTTCCCATCTTTTTATCAGCTAAGCGTCATTCTCTTCGTCCCCGGTAGAAATAAAGTGTGTGTTTCGACGCAGCGACTTTCAAATTTTCCCTTCCCTGACGATTCTACCCTCCCCCTTTTTCCCCCAATAATCCGTTTTTTTGGAGCACGAGACTTCGCCCCTATATGCCGGTGCGGGGTCAGCTCCGCCAAGACACCCACTTTCTCTTTTTTTACAGTACTTTTTGGAAGCCGCGGTACAATCTGGGATCCGCCTTTATCCCCTGGCAGCCCGTCTCACCCCGCCGCCCGGATGGGACAGTGAAGAGGTATTTGCCCGGCTCCAGTCTGTGACAGCATAGATTCACGTTCCTGAAGAGCTGGACGTAAGCCCCCCTGATGACCCTTCTGCCCCTTTACCTCGTATCCTTTTTGTCTCTGCGCGGCCCGGTGAGCCCCATCGGCAAGATTATTTCTGAAGCTCTGAATCGTCACAGGGAAGGTAGAGGCCCCCTTTTTTCCCTACCCCCCCCCTTTCCTTGCCTAAGTTTGGGAAGTGTCCGTAACAGCTGAGTGTGCCCTAACTAGTTTGCTTTTCTAACTAAACTGGCTAGAGTATCTTTGTTTGCAAGCTCTTTCTATATTCATGAGCCCTCCCGCTCGGGACCGCTTAGGCTACAATTTGACCTCTTTTTCGGAAGCAAGCCAACGAGTCAGTCACAACTGGCCAGTTCCCAAGCCCCTTCCCCTTACGTCCATCCCTCCCCCCCTATTCAAGTACAGCCGGAGTTGAGGGACTCCCAATGATCTCGAAGCTGGCCGCTGTTTAACAGCCGCAGCTAGACCGACGTAGAAGGATTTGGTAAAGGTCCGACCCCCCAAAATGCCTCGGCACAGATGCTACAGAGTGTCGCCCGCATTAATTGTTTGCCCCCGGTTCCCACTGTGAAGTCCGAAGCCGTCTCCCCCTCCCTTTTTTAGTCTTTTTTCGCCTCTTCCTGTTCTCCGCCGCTCTAAATAAATTGGGCGCGCGGTTTCATAGCAAAGATCCCCCGTCCCTCAGAAACTGGTCCCGAGTAGGGTTCTTTTTCCCTATGGTCATTCTTTAGGAACTGTACAGGTCCTTCGAAGGGCTTTATTTGGTGAAGTGGAGGCCAGGCTTGACTTGACGCTAAGTGGAGACGCAGGCCCTTTTTCCTCTTGTAACCCTTTCTCCTCCCCTTTTGCCTTTCTCACTCCAGATGCCGGCTTCCATGTAGCCCGGACCCTTTTGACTCCAGATGTCCAGTCTTGGTTTGCTCCCGCAGGCCATCTGTTACGGCGACTTCCTAGTGGACGTTCCTTCCTTGAGTTCCCTCCCTTCCACTGGCACACACCCCCGGCCACCGGTACCCCAACTCACCCGGTTTTTTTCCCTTAGCCCAGGAAATAGGCGGCAGCGCCTGGCGATCGGTCTTCCCAAACTCCCCCCCCCCTGTTCATGGCTCTTTTAGCGAGGGTTCCCAAGGTTCAGTGCGGGATGTGTTCGCCCCTTCCCCTTTTCCTCGGGCGGTTCAATGTTTCGGGTTTGTACCAGGAGATGATGGGCCGAGTCAGCATCTCTCTTGCGAATGGTGCACTGCCTTCCCAAAAAAACTCTATATTCCTCCTCCTTTTTCTTGTTGAGCTCTCTCTTTTTTTTTTGAGGTTGGTTTTCGTTTTCACCTCATGATCGTCCAGTTGCTTAGTCCATCATCTCGCCTTTTCCCCTAACACCCCCACCTCTCTCGTCCTGCAGCTGATTTTCTCTAACAGAACGTACACAGACCCAAGCCGTTTTTATAAGCCCCGTGAAAGATTTTCTCCTCTCCCCCCTTTTTTTACCCCTTCTTTTTCAGCCGAAGAGAACTCACCGTGTCCCCTCCGCGGGCCAGGAAAGACGTGAGTACTCTTTTTTCCAGTGATTGGGAGTGGTTTTTTGACCATATTTTCCTTTTCCTTCTTTGCTAGTAGAAGGCCTTTGCAGTAATTTTTCTTTGCGTCCATCTTATTCCTAAACCAGACCCCAGGTGTCGTTTTCTTTCCTTGATCCATGGACGTTTGGGCTGTAAAGACTGGTGCCCTTCCGACAGGAAATCCCGCTCCGTCATGGACCTGACCTTTTCCCGTCTCGATTCGTCGTCTACTTACTCCCCTAAGGACAAACGGCAAAAAAGAAACAGATTTCTATTCAAGTTCGGTAGAAGAACTGCTCCTTGCCTCCAGATGACCGACCCCACCCCGATCGCCCCCCCCCTGGTCTCTCTCTTTATGAGATTCTAGCGTAAGAGTCAAGACTGTTTTTCACAACGTTCTAAGTTTGTCTAGTCACTATCTCTTCACCCAGCTTCTGCTTCTCCTCCCCCTTTCATTCTGTGGAATTCAGGATGCGTGGCCTCCTAATAGGCGGTTGAAGTGACATATGTTCCCGTTCAGGTCTCTGTCTCCCCATTTGTCTTGCTCCCCCCCAAGAAGTGGTTTACGTGGGAGCTCTCTTCTGGTGTACCTTTCACCGCGGCCGTTTTCCCCTTCTTTTACTAATACCGGGGACGTGGTTTGAATGCTGTTCTTTTCGTTTAGTTTAATCTTCTTCTTTTATCCTCTACCAGAAAGGGCCTTTCGTAGGAAAGGACGGCGGATTTGAGCCTTTACATGGGTCTCCCCAGAGAAGGAATGTCACCTGCTAATCATCTCTCCATCTTTTTTTTCCCTATCCCACGTCCGCTCCCCCTTTGGACTGACTGAGGGGACCTCTGCAAACAATATTGGGAGTTGATTCCCCCCCTGGAGCTCTCCGGGGAAAATCCCAAATCCGCTTGCAATGAGCCAAATTTTGTTTTCAATTCTTTCTCTCTTGACTCCTCAGATGCTCCCCCCCCCCCCAGTAGTGGCCGGCGCATAGACACAAAGGCGGGTACTGATGCCTGTTTCGCCGAAAGTGAACTTCTGCCACGTTTGAAAGTTACATCACTTCACCTGTGACTTTCTACGCCCCCGCCAGTATTAAACTTCCCCTTGATTATGATGTTGATTCCCCCCCTTTTTTTAATAGTCGACTGTCCTCCGTTCCTGGTGCCGCTCAGCGACGTTGGCCAAGTCTACCATCTTTTTAAAAGAAGTCACTCCTCTTCTCCCTCAAGCTCCTGGAAGCCTCCCTTCCCGTGTCACGCCCTGTCAACAGGGTTCAAATGAGGTTTTTCTTAGAGATCTATTTGTTGTGTTGTATGCGCTCCCCCTCGTCCCCCTCCCCTTTCTTTTTTCCGATTCTTACCTCCACCTACCCCCTGATTCGAGAAAGTAACGCTCGGACTGAAGAGCGTAGTGAAACGGAGTTCGAATTGACCAGTTCACCCTCCCCCTTAGGTGGCCCCTTACCCGAAGCTTCACCTTTGCTATTTACTGATGCTGAAATTTTACTTTCCTCCCTTCAGATCCAAGGGGCAAGTGTTCTTTCTGGCGTCGACTTCCTTTTCCTTGATGAAGTCATCCATGGGTCTTCTTGGGCGCTGGCCGCATTATCCCCCCCCCTGTCCCTTCCCTTTCTTAGTATGAGATGCCTCCCAAAAGACAGGCGCGGACCCGTTTTTCCCCCCAAACCCTTTTTTCTTTGCAGGTAACTCGAGTGGCCCCGTGGCCCCTCCGACCCCAGGAACCCATAGGCACGACTTTCAGCCCGAACAGGATGTACCCTTTCCGAAGTGGACCGCCCGATGTGAGATTCTAGCAAAACTTCCTTATCTGTTCCCTATTTTTTTCTTTGAGGACGGATGACTTCTGAGGAACGAATCCGACACGCAGAAACCCCGTCTTTTCCCCTGGACAGCCAGTCCTGAGCGTTTACGCATCACGACTCTTTTCTGAACCTTCTGAACCGCAATCCTCCTTCCAGTTCCCAAAGTAATCATGAGACAGGAGAAGTTATTTTCTGATAGATGCTTGGCCGACCTTTGACGTTCCCAAATTTTCCCCCTACAAAATCTTTATGCTTGGAGACGAACCCCGTTTTGATCCCGGAAGCCACGTCCCTGCCGGCACGACTCAAACTTTAAGAGTGTTCCTTAGCCCGACCTGTTGCGAGTTCAAAGTAATCTGTCCTTAAACTCCTTCGCCTGGAGCTTCAAAGCCCGGCCTCTTTTTCCCTTCGATCTTGACCTTTTTTTCTCTTTCAGACGAGGGTAAGATTGGCTAAAGGAGTCTTTTTGACCCCAGAGGCAACAAGATCCTCCCCCCTGATCTTATACCGTGTTTCGCGTTGACTGCTTCTCTCCTTTTTCCGATCTGAAAGGGTTTGCAGAGTAGGTGGAAAGGAGTTTTGAGATTTCTGTGAGGATTTTCCCCGTGGTTCTTCTTCTGGGGCGGCTCGGGCCTTACCCGCTAGCAGGGATTTCCGCTGTCCTTCCTTGGTCTTTACGATTTCAGACAGTTGCTGCAGACAGATTCCGGCATGGATCCCAGGCGAACGTAGAAGTGCACTCTTCGTCCCCGGAGGGGTGCCCCATAACGGTATCTCCTTCCCGGAGGAAGACGTCTCTGTTACCTCTCTCTTCAAAGGCCCCCCTCGCCCACAACCCCCTTTTTACCATCAGCATCTTCCCAAAATCACCACTGACCCACCAGGGCTAACTAATGGCCGGGGCGCGGCTGGGGTTCTCTCCCGGACCACCCGCATCTAGGAAATTTCCCCAGCTTCTCTAGGTGTCAGCGTTCGGGTGCCTTGAACGCTCCTTTTTCTGGTGCTCTTTTTCCCGGCAACCTCGGTTCTACTTCGGCGATTTTTGGTCACTTTCTCAGGGCGGAGGACCCCACGAAGGATGAATGTTTATGACACCCCGACGCATCCAATCTCTCCTTTCTCAACCTCCTTTTTTTGTCTATCTATGATAGGGTGGCGGTTGGGACTTCCGTTTCGAGACGCTTTTGATGCTTTTGCGGCCCAGCCGATCGAATATACTTCCCCAACCCCCCATCTCCTTTTCGGCCAGTGATTGGAACTGAACCAGATTCCTACTAAGCGGCACTTCATCCCTCCTCCGTTACCCGAAATTATTAAACGTGGACCAGTTCCATGCGTCGCTTTCGAGACCCTCCTTTCAGCTGCTCGCCCGCCGGTCCCATGTAGTTACTTCCCCCCTCCTTGTACTCATCCCTGGATGTTGACGTTTGGAGGGCCTGGTTTTATGATTTTGTGTGCAAGATTTCGTGAAGCGATGCTACCACCTCGTAACTCTCTCTTAATAGTCCGTAAGTGAAGGATACTTTCTTATGGAACCCTAATTCTTAAATCACCGGGCCTTGTTCCTTTTTTGGCTTTATCTGTTCTAACCCGGTTCTTTTCTTCTCCCGCCTATGCAAGCGTGTCACTCAAGGAACGCCGACCTGGGTTCTCGTGGATATTATTAAGGCAGGTTCTTTTCCTCCCCTCCTTCCCACGCAACCTCCCCACCCTTCCGAAACCCCTATCTCCATTCTCCCACTACTTTCACCGAATCTTTTTGATTACAGGGATCATGCCTGGAAAGACTGCCACCGAACAGCCCCTTGCCAACTCGCGCCAAAACCTTTATCCTCGAGTTCGATCCGGACCCTTTTTCCCTTTATTAGCTGAAGAGTGGCAGCCTTCTCCTCTTTCGGTACCCCAGGTAAATTCTCTTCCGCCTTCAAAGCGGATTGAATTTCTTCTATTAGGCTCTTTTTCTGGTGCCTAGGATTCTGGACGTGTCCCCCAGCCGCGCAACGGGAGAGCTTCCCCTGAAGAAATATGTCCTGCATTTCGTGAGGCGGCCGTTCCCGGCATGGATCACAGTTGGTTTAGATAACCCAATAATTTTTCACTCTCCTCTCTGCTCAGGTGGTTGCTAACGTTCGGAACTTGAGATAGATCTGTAAATCTCCTAGTGTGGTTCCTCGGTGCGGTCTTCTTTCCAGCGTTCCTCCAGGAGTATTTTCTCTTTCCCCCA
>Ga0179591_1156537_pt1 | contig 12390 bp, 19 predicted proteins | sample CZOMad2_1_08_16f_FD_182891 | JGI IMG/M metagenome (GOLD analysis project Ga0179591, IMG submission 182891) | Vadose zone soil fungal communities from Angelo Coast Range Reserve, California, USA - CZOMad2_1_08_16fungal (PacBio error correction) | ecosystem: Environmental > Terrestrial > Soil >... | reverse complement strand
TATGTTTAGCTGTGACAAATGACCACGGGTTCAGTTTGAGTAAACGCCAACTTTGACATTTGACACTAAGGTCTTAAACGTTCTTGCTTCCGCCCCCCCCAAGTGATTCTTCTCGGTCAATGGGTGGGGGTCGGCCTTTGAAGCCGGGGACCTGAAGTTTTGCCTGTGTTTTTATGTTTTTCGCTTCAGGTTTTCCCCCCCGTACGTTGCCTGAGACTAACAGTTTCCCCCCCCCCTTCTTTTCACTGGCCCACTGAGGTTCTCCCAGGGGCGCGGGCCCTCCATCTCGGTCCCCATTTACTCTGATGCTTTTGCTACAGTCATTTCCATTCGGCAAAGATCGTTTCTGCCTGACTCCGTTTCTTTTACTGCGCTATTTATTCATTTTCCCTGATGTGTGTATATTTCCCAAATACTTGATTTTTTGAGCTTCCTCGGGGTCCTTCGGCCGTCTCTTTGTCCGTCCCCCCTTGCTTTATCAACACACCCTTTTTAGTTTTTTTTGTGCATTCTGTCGACCGTTGAGTTTTTTGATTTTGGGCCTTTTTTTTTGATTTCCCCCCCCCCCCGTCCCTCTCCCCCCGTCCTGGTTTTGGTCTTCCTTTCCCTTCCCCCCCTTATGTGCACCCCGACGCCCTTTTTATTTTTCGGTGAGGGCGTTCCATTTTTGCATCTTTTCCCTTTTTGCCCCGTCTTTTTGCCATTTTTTTCCAAGATTGCGCTTGTTTATTTCTTTCAGAAGACACCGGTTCCGCGCAGCGTTGTGATTTCCTGTTTCAACACCCTAGTACGGTTTTTCTTCCTCCGTTTGTCCTTCATCCTCCATCTGACCCTTTGCTCTTCCGGTCGGGTCAGGGTCCTAAGTGGAAATTTTTTCTGGAAATTTTCCACCTGTTTTTTGGTCGTCATTCCCTTCGTCTGTTCGGCGGGGTTGTCTCTTTTGGGGGTTGGGTTTTTTTTTTTTTAGTGCTCCCCTTTTTTTACTTTAGTTCTCTCCCCCACGCCCTCACCTCCCGGCTTTTTTTATATTCGACCGTGCCAAACACCGGCCGTTTCGAAGGTCGATGTTTCACATTGAGTGCCCTAAAGCAAAGGCCCCTAATACCCCAACCCCCTTTGCTTCTTGCAAACAGCATGACGTCCTCCCCGGTAGTCCCTCTATATGGGAGACCCACCCCCCCCCTGTCCGCACAGTCCGCCTCTACCGAATTTTTCCCTTGCCCTTTCTGCCCCCTTTGCCTCTTTTTTTTCTTCCTTCCCCCAAGGATCTTTTTTTTATGTGATTTGCTCCCGGTGAAATTTAATAAAGCCCACCTCTCTTTAGTAGGCGTTGGTTCTTTAGTTCAGACTTCTTTTTTTCAGACAGTTCTCGATTTTTACACGAACTCTTTGGCGCCACTTTTTAGGTCAGTACCGTTTCACTTTTCGATTAAGACCTTCCCATGGGTATTTTTTTAGTCCTGTGGATGTTTTTTGTTCCAGCCCCGTTTTTTTTTTAACCTTAACAGCCTTTGCTTGTCCCCCATATGTTTTTTTTCGTTTTTACAACCTATGGGATTTTTTTTTTTTGTGTATACCCCTCTTGAACCCTTTAACCCACGTAGCGTTTTCCCTCTTCCCTTCGGGTCATTGCAACAACGCTCATTGTTTTTTATCTCTTGTGCCTTTTTTGCATCCCCCCCCAGATACTGTCGGCTCTTCTTTTTTTACCTCCGACGGCACGCCTTTTTTTTCACCCCGAACTTGCCACGTCTTTCATTTCACCCCTCCTTTTTCTTTCCAAATTTCCTTTTGTAATCCCCTGGTTCACTGCTCGTGCACGATTTTTTTACGCTTGCTTGAGTCTCCTTCCGCACGTTGCACTCCTTTTCTTAGCCCCTGACCCCTGAGTACCCCCTTTTATTTAGTGTGATCCTGCACCTCCAGGTTTTTGCCCCTTAAGTTCGGCCCCCTAATGCAACAGTGTTCATTTGTTTCGGAAGGGGCCAATTACCGTTTGGATTTTGCTGCCGTTCTCATATTTTCCCTTCCCTTTTTCTTTTTGTGGTTTTGAAGTTGGAAGGCTTTGAGCCTCGCCTGCTGACCACGGTATTGGTCAATTTAGCCCATCTCCTGGTTGCTTGACTTTTAAAAATTTCTGCCGGTGCGTTTTGAGCATGTATTTTTTTTTACCCTTGCAGCGCAACGCCGGGGCCCCCTCTCTTCGCCGTTCTCCACCTTTTTTTTTTTTTATTCTGTGAATTTTGGTGCCTGGTTACGTTTTACGTTTACGTTTTTTTGTGCAATCTTACATTCCCAGTAAAGTCTGGTTTGGACCCCCGATGATTTTGACCTTCCTTAGTCATTTTTGAAAACCCAACCTCGAAGTATACAGCGGAAATTTGGGGCCCGTGTTTTTTAGAGGGGCTTTGTTTTTTATTTTTTTTTTTTTTATTTCAACCCGAGGATCGTGCCGTTCGGAGATTTTTGATCCTCTCATCCACTCCACCCTCCGGCTGCCTTTACATGTTACCCTTTCCAGATTTATCCAAACAGTTCCCGGGTTTAACCTCCTCCCTTTTTCGCCGGGTCCTTCTTTTTCTTTTGGGTACGATTTTGTTTCCTAACCTTGTGTTTCCTATCTTTTTTCCAGTCCATTGCCTGGCCGGCGAAATTATCGCCCTGTCCCTTTCCGTGCCACCCCATCAAGACAGGACCGACTTTTTTATTTTTTTCTGGCCCCCCCCATCGTCGACCATTTTTTATGCGTAAGAAAAGATTTTAATACAGATCCTTTGCCTCGTCTCCCCCCCTGTTTTTGATTAGGACATCCCCCTAGCTTCTTTTCGAATCACCCCCCTATGTTGGCACTCCTCCTATTTCCGCCCCATCTCCTCGAGTCTTTTATTTCTATTCTGGCTGTATGGTTTTTTTGTTGCTTACTTTTTGTCGTTTGTGTTAGTTTTTTCCTTTGTCCCCTTTTTTTTTTGCTTTTCTTGGTTTGCCTTTTGTTTCTTGGAGTGGCACTTTCCCTGTTCCTTCGATTCTGTTCGGCGTTTTTTTCCGAGAATTTTCATCTCTGCGTGTTCCCCCCAGGCTTTTTTTTTTTTTTTTTTTTATGCATTTTTTGACGAACATGTTTTTTCTTAGCTACCTGCCCCTCCCTCTTCTTTAGATACCCCCCCCTTTCAACGTTTTGGATTACACCTGTAACTTTTTTTTTGACCGTTTACCCGCGGCTCTTGCAAGGTTTTCGCTTTTTTTGCTCCCTTAGTATTTTTGCTTCCTCGTGATGAGTGTAACCTTTGCCCAGTCGGCTTTATTCCTTCGTACCGCGCAAAATTATTTTTTGGACCCCGGCCTTCGGCTTCCCGAGTTCAATGGCCTCCCTGTCCACATGACATTAAGATGCGTTTTCTCGTTGGCCCCTTCGGTGGTCCATTTTTTTTTTTTCCTTTTTTTTTTCAAATGTGTTTGCGTCACCCCTTTGACGGGTTCTTGCCTTTTTGGTCGACTTTTTATCCTGGCACTCTCCCAACCCCCCCTGGCCGAGTCGACCTCCTTGAACCCCCCAGCCCGTTTTTTGTTTGACTTGCAATCGTGGTGGGGCCGTTGATTTTTTCCCTGGTTTGACTGATCGTCTTTTCACCTCCCCTCTTCCCCACGTTTTTCTTTAATTTGTCATCATCCTCTTGACACCGGCCTTGTCAATATCCTGCTTCAAATTCGCAGAGGCTAGACGCGCTGATTTTTGCCGTTTGTTCCCTGGAAATGCCGGCTTTCCTTTTCCCTGTTTTTGCTCAATTTTTTCTCCTTTTTTCTTTGCCATTCAGTCCGGTTACGATTACTCTGAGTGATTTTTTCCCCCCTTTTTCCTAGAATGCCACACCCGCGGTTTCTTCCTTTCCTTGATTTTTTTTTTCCCCCTGCTTCTCCTCTTCCCCTTTTGGGGCGGAATTTTGTCCCAGTCGGTTTTCATGTCCCTTATGTTTTTCCTGAAACTCCATTACTTTACCCCTTTTCATTTTTTTTCGCGTTTCCTTTTTCCTGCCCCCGACATTCTTTTTTCTTTTATCCTCCTTTCCCTTTTTTTTTTTTGTGAGAGTTTATTGAAAAAGTTCCGCGTTTGCCAGCGATCCTTCTTTAACTTTTTTTTCCTAAGTTCCTTTTCCACTAGCCTTTGCCAATCATCCTTCCCCCCCCTCTCTGTTTGAACCTTTTGTCTTCCTGCACGGATCTCTTTCTTTCCGGCCATTAGTATGAGCTTTTTCGTGCCCGTAATCGAACATATGAATGTCAAAAGACTGTCAACTTTTTTCTTGCCCAATTTTTTATGCCTCTAGTGAAAAGATCCCTGTTGGCTTATGACGTCCCCTCTTCAAAGGATAGAGATTCGCAGTTGCCTTTTGGTACGTTCTTGATTAATTGGGTTTAAAGTTTACGTCCTTCCACTATCGTTCACCCCTTCATTTTTGTTTTGTGTGCCGCTGGCGGTTACCTTTCTCATAGTCCCGCCCCCACTTTCTCTTCCCTTTTGCTTTAACCATGTGCTTTTTTTCCTGTATTGTACTTTTGGCATGGTTTGTTGTGTCCTGCTGTTTTGCCCCCAACCTTTCTTCTTTTTTCCTCCATCCCGTACCGCGGTTCACTTGTACCCGACCCAGGTCCCCTCTGTCCCCCCCCCTCCCTGACACGCCATTTTATAGGAGTGCGTTTCAGCGCTTTCTCCCTTCATGTCTTTGGGAAGTTTTTTTTTTTCATATGGCCGTGTATCTCCCTCCCCCGACCCTTCCCCACTCCGTTTTTTCCCGTCTTTCAACAATTACTGGGGCATTCCCCTCCTTGTTAATCTTTCCTCGTTTTTGTCACCCCCCCCCCCCCCCCCCCTTTTCAGAAGAGTGGTACATTGTCCCCCGTCCCAGGTTTTTCTTAAGTTTTGTCTTACTGCAACTTCGTTCCTTGGGTGACCCTCTCCCCGACTCCCTTCCGGCGGTTGGGATTTTGTTTTTTTAGGGCGGCACTTTTCTCATCATTTCGTTCCTTTTCTTTCCAATACTCCCCCCTCCCCCTCATCCGTCCTCTGTAGTATTTCCCCTGAGTGATCCCTTCCAAAACCACAAGACAGGTCGTCTGTGTCCTTTCTCAGGTCCTTTTTCACTCTTTTTTCAACCCCCAGTTTTTTTTCCCCACTCAGCGGCCAACGCAGTTTGTTGCCTCTTACTCACCCCTCCGCCGGCAGCAACTCCTTCATGCCGTTCCTCGCTAATACTATATTATTTTTTGGCTGTCAAAGATTTTTTTTAGTCTACTCTTTGTCGAACTTTGTCCTTTCAAGGGAACCGCACCCCTTTTTTAGGGGTTTTCGGCCGAAGGTATTTCGCCGTTTTGTTCAGTGCTTACCCCATTGTGACGTTAGGACTTTGACGTTGCCGGTAGGTTTTTGGGTTCCTCTTTCACTCAATCTTGGAAATGTTCCCCCGTCCAGCCCCTTCATTTGCTTTGTTTCCCTCTGTCCCGTGCTTTTTTGTTTTCCCTTTCTGTCGGTCTTTTTTCAAATCTCTGGCTTTTTTGCCACACATTTTTCCTTTTTCGTTCCCCCGGTTTTATCCGCTGTCCTTTTACCCACCACGAGTTTTTCCGTCCTTCTTCTCTTTTCCCTCGGCTGTTTTGTTCTCGTTTTCTTGGCTATTTTGGAACCACACCCCTTTTTGATCCCTCCCCGGAAACTTAGAGGTTCACTTGAATCTGACAATTGACCGTGTTTTTCGATATCCGGCCCCCCAGTATTTTTTTTCCTCTTTTTGGTGGCCCCCATGACGAAGAGCTCCAGACTATCGTGCCCCTCTTATTTGCGGATTCTGCTCGAAGCCTCGGGTTGTTCAAAGGTGCTTCTCCCAGAGAGAACACACGTTCGATTGATTTCCGTTTGCAATTGGGATTGCAATTCCCCATCAGGTCCGGCCAGAGCCCATAAGCAAAGTTCTCTTTTTTTCGTGCTTTCAACTTCCACATTGGTTTTATTTGCTTCGCTTTTTTTTACCATCATTTTGACCTCTTAATACGTTTTGTTTTTTTTTTTTTTTTTTCTCATTCGATTTTTTTAGTTCCGAGGCAGTCGACACCCGGTCTTTCCATTTTACCGTTGTTCACATTGCTGTCCACCCCACTGTTTCTGTTTGGCGACTGACCCTGCAGGATGGATTCCCATTATCATACAATCTTTATGTTTTTCTATATGTGAGTCTTCCTCAAGGATCGTGGAGTCCTTTGTATTTTTCTTCCCGCCCTCCCTTCGGACAACAATCCCGTGGGGGGAAATATTCGCGTGGTGGAAGCCCCTTATTCATTGTGCCCCCAACACCAAGCGTCGAAGTCCCCCGAAGGTTTAGGCATGGTTGGTTGGCTGTCGCGACCAATTTTGTGGACTTTGCAGTCTTTTACATTACCACGGGACGAGATTCTGGTCCCCCTTACCGCTGGTTTGGCTTGGTCACTCTTACAAGACACTCACCAATCCTTCTGTTTCACCAAACCCATGAGTGTATGTTTTCTACAAGATCAGTTTTTTTTTTACCGTTCTCGATCCCCACGTTTTTTATTTTGGGTTTTTCCCCCTCGAAATTTTTTGCCCTGCACTGAGTCATGTTGTACTGCGCCCCGGTACCCTCCTTCGGCCCCCCCCCTACAAAGTCCCCCTTTGCCGGGGCTTACCAATTCTTCGGGTAGTTCCTGTTTAAGTTTGCTTCCACCCGAAAATCTCCCCCCTCTTCCAAGAAAAGTGCATCTAAATTTTAGACTGTCCCTGGGATTTTTTGTAGTACCCTCAACTTTCCCCTCCCTACCATTTACTAAACTCTTGGAACGTTCGGGACCTTCCCCCTCTTTGCATCCCCCCCTTTCCCCCCGCGATGTCAATCTTTTTTGAGTTCATTTGTTTTTTTCCCTTCTCTGGCCGGTGAGGTTTGGTTGTTGATTTTTTTTTTTTGCTCCCCTGGGGTTTGCCTATTGTTTCCCCTTGCGTGAGGTTTTCAGTTACAACTAGAACTACCCCCTTTTTCCGCTTTTTTTTGCTTTTCATTTCTCTTCACGTGCTCTGGATTTGATGTTTTCGATGTCAATGACGTGCAGTCCACATTCTTTCTAACTGCCCTCTAAGTTACCGAACAGTCTAGTTTTTTATCTCCCCCCCCCCGTTCCGATCCCCTTACCCCTTCTTTGCCATAAGACTGCCGCAAATTGTTTTTTTTTTCCCTTTTTCTTTTTGCCAGGGTCTCCCTTCTATTTAGTCTCACTGAAAATGTTCCTTTTCTTTGTTAGCGCAAACAAATCCTTTTTTTTTTCGCTTCCAACTTTGCTTATTTGGGGCTCTTTAGATGCCTCCCTTCCGAAATAGTGACCCCGATTGCAGATTCTTCCTTGTCTTTTTGACCCCAGTAACACCCGGGGCCCTCATTACCGTTGACCCCTGCCTCTTTCCACCCCCCCACTCTTCTTTCGCCTTTTTTGTTGTGTCCCTACGGCGGCTTTTCCTCATAACCCCCCCCCTTTTGTCTCAATTAATGCACCCCCACTCAAACACAGGGTTTTTGTTCTTAGTGGCACCCCCCGATCCATAGGTGTTTTGTTTTTTTTTCTTTACCCTTCCTTTTCTGTTTTTGACCCCACTCCGCTGTCAACCTCTTCAACGCAACCAGTTTAACCCCCCTTGTATTTCCCCCCCGTGAATTCTACATTTTTCGACCTGCGGTCCCCTGGTCTCCGATTCTCAATTTATATTTTTGTTTTTCGTCCCCAATGGTCTTGTAAGCCTCCAGCTTTTGCCCCATTTTCTATTCTTTATACCCCACATTGGCTTGTCATGAGTCCTTTTTTTTTCCTCTTCTTGTTTTTACAGTTTTTCTTGAAGTTTCTCTCCTCGTATTCGATTCAAATTCTTTTTTTTTTGGAACACCTTTCTTCCCCCCCCCGAGATGTTGTTTTTTCCCCTTCCCTTTCCCCCTGCCCACTCATCTCCTTGGCTTTTTCGGAATTGTCCAAACGGGCGCTATCCCTTCCCCCCTCTTGTAATTCAATCCTCCTTTTTTACCTCCCGCTTGCTTCGCGCTTTTACGCCCCCCTTCCTTTTTAATACCTCCCTTTGTTTTTTGGCTGAGAGATTTCTTCAAAATCTCGTCCCCCTTTTGCCCTTTCTAATTAATTTTCCTACCAGGTTTTCCACATTCGTCTTTAACATTCCAGACCGCAGTGTACTTTTTTCCTGATTTTTCGGCTTCTTGTCCCAGTGTCCCTCATCAGTTCTCTCTTTTCGTGTTATTGTTTTATCTCTTTTTCTGTCTCTGTCAGTACCATTATTAACCTGCCCCCTGTTTTCCCTGTGCCCTCTCCCACGCGGTGCCTGTTCCCCCCTTTTATGCCCATGGGACCTTTTCCTAGAGGGGCGCTTCCGCAGTACCGGCCAACCCTTCTTTCCTGCTGGCCTTCTCGTGCTAGATTTCATTCGTCTTTTATTCTTGACAAACACTCACTTTCGTTTTTTTCCGGTCTGTCTCCCCCCCCTTTTGAGGGCAGTTCCCACCCCCCCGTCGCTGCCTCCCCCCCCACTTTCCCCTTTTGTTTCATTATGTCTTTGACCGGGCATCCCTTTTTGTTGTGGATCCCCATCCGTGTTTGAACACCCTTCCCTTTCCGCTCTTTCCCCGACCGGTGCGGGCATTTAACTCAACTTCAAATTTTCCAACCCCAAAATTCCCCGCTCGCTATCGGCGGTACCTTTTGACGATCGTGAGAGCCCTTCACTTTGGAATTTCCTTTTTCTGTTTTAGACTTTAACTGCAGCAAACTTCTTGAAAATTCCCCCTTTCTAAGTTTCCCACTCTTTCCCCTTACATCAAAGATGTAAGTTTGAGGCCCCCCCTTTTTCCCTTATTTCACTTGTTTGCACGAGTTTCCCCTTTCCTTCCCTTTTAGGTGTTTCCTCTGGCACTTGTTTCTTTCCTCTTGAAGACTATTTCCCGGCTGTTTTCTTCCTTTACTTTTACTTCATGCGCAATTAGTCGAGACCAAGCCATGCCTCTCTCTTTTGTCCACACGTTAGTTTCCTTTATGCCTCGATTTTGTTTCGCTGCTTTTCGCAAACCCGTTTTCCCTTGGAGCACACCAGTCCCTCTGTTTTTTCCTCCTGCCACTTTTGCACCTTTTTTTTTGCAATTTCTCCGGACCCCCCCTGTTGCTCCCACCCTCCGCGAGCAAGAATGCAAGATTTTCAAACCCTTACTAAGGACTCGTTTTCCTCCACCGTTCTCGTTGACTGTCTCTCGTTCGTCTTACCAGATTTTGATTCTTTTAGTGGTTTTCCAGTTCCCCCCTTTACCCCCCACATACCTCCCCCCCAATGATTTATGCGGTTTCTTATTCAGATGTTTTCGTGTGTCATCCTGGCCAATTTTCCCCGCCGAAGGGCTCCCCCCCTGGTTTTGCCGATAGTTCTCTATTTTTCTTTTCCCCTTTCCCCCATGTGAGTAGTTGTTGTCCCTGCCCCGCATTGCCCCCTTGGATTCCCCCCAGCTTTTTTTCTAACCTTTCCCGCCTGGCCGGCCCCCACCACACTGGGATCCAAACCCCAACCACCTGTCGCTTTTTTTGCCCGCCTTCTTTTTTGTACATTCTTTCCTTTACACCACTTATTTTCGACTTCTTGGCATTTTGAAAAAAGCACCCTTGTGCGGCCCTTGAGTCGTCCTGGGGTTTCCTCTCTTTTAATCCAAACCCAAGCCCCTTTAAGGAACAATGTTTTTCCGTTTTTTCTTCTCTTCCTCCCGTTCCCCACCGAATTTCGTGGTGGTCCTTTTCTTTTCCATTGCCCCCTCCCTTCCTTTATTTTGACCTTTTTGTTTGGGGCACACTTTTTTTCCTTAAGATTGCTTCCTCTACTAGTTACCCCCCCTACTATTGCCATTACATTGTTTTTTCCTTTTTCAGCCCCCAATCGCTGCTAGAGTTTCCGCGGAGACGGCTCCCCCCAGATTCTCAAACAACCCCTTCGAGTGAGTCCAGGCCAACCCCTGTCCATCCCAGTCCCTCTTCCTTTCTCGGCCAGAAGTCCCCCCCTACGTCCCCCCCCAGGGACTGCCGTTCTCCCTCAGGGTTTTCAATAACCTTTTTGTCGATGTTCGCTTGCCTTTCCCCAGAGAGACTCTTTTGATCTTGATGAAGTTTTCGTTATTTGATTTTTTTTGTGCTTTTTTGTTCATGCGTACGCGCCCCACGTTTATTTTTTTTTCCACCCGGCATCACCGCCTCCCCTTTTTTTTCTGATTCCGCCAAGGTTGTAGTGCCTTCTATGCCCTTGACATCGACCCACGAACAATTTGTTTTATCTATTTTTCTCTGCTGTTCCCCCGTCCCAGGTCTTAGTCAAGGAGGTTTTCAGGGTCAGTCAGTTCCCAATTTTAAGAGGGTGCCCCCCTGTTCACGACCTTAGTTTGCTTGTCAAAGTCCCTTTCGGTCATTTTTTTCTTTCACCCCCAACAACGCGTCGAAATTCGAAGTGGAATTCTTTTTATCTAGAGGACCCCCAGGGTTTGTCTGCATACTCCATTCCCTCTTGGCCTTCCTGTTCTTTTTTTTATGGTTGTGTTTGATGTTCCACACGCTTCTCAATGTTTCCCCCCCCCGCCCCTGTTTCTTTGCCACAATGTCCTTTTCCCCTTGAGTCGAACCGAATAAGTGGTGTTCCTTCTCTTCTCCCCCCCCAGCTCCCCTCCCTCGTTGGTTACCCTTTTTTTTCCCCTGTTTTACTCAAATTGCTTGGCGGATCATGCTTTTTTCGCAACCCCTTTCCTTGCCGTCCTTTTTTTGACTTTTTGAAGCTCGGGCTCCATTCCCATTCCAATCAGGCTTTTTTTTCTTTTGTTCGGCAAAATTGCGGATACCCCCCATGCAGTATCCCTACTTCACATTGCCTCCAACCTCGCATACCCCGTTCTTTTCCTGACCTGGGCGCAGCCCCCCCCCCCACTCCCCTCTTCCCCCATCCGTACTCTTTTTTTTTGGTGTGTTGTCCAATTCCCCTTTTCATGCCCCCCCTACTCACATTTTGGTTTTCCTCACTTACGATTATCGGTTCTTCAAATTTTTTTAAGGAGATGCCTTGCTTTTTCGACTGGTTTTCTATAGTTCATAGTTTTTTGGTTTTTGTCCTTTCGGACGGGCACTTTTGATTGGGGGTGTAGATGTACTTTGCTTTTTCCCTATTTCTGTGGTTCTCTATGCTGGAGTGAGGTCCCTCTTTTCCCACCCCCTTTTCCCTCCGTTCGGGTTTGTCTGATCAACTTTTTCTCTTTTCTACATTTCGGGAGTTGTCCTTTGGCGGGGTTTCCTTGTATTGTCTGACTACGACCCCCTCTCCTTTTTGCGCTCCCTTCCAGCCTCCGTTCGTCTTATTACAACCATTGTCAACTGACCCCCCCCATTTTCCCCCCCTTTTTTTCTGTGGCCCTTTTTTAACCCCCCTCCGTGAGCCCTGTTCTAAGTCTTCCTTTAACTTTTTTTTAACCCTGTCCCCCTCAAGTTTTTGATACCTGACATTCCCTCCGTGAAATTCTATGAGTAATCTGATCTTGTACCCCCCTTCGTCTTCTCTTTTATTTAAAGGCTTCTCTACTTGGAAACAAAAACCCAACCCCCCCCCCCCCCCAAGCCGAAGAAGATAGTCCCTTTTTTTTGCTTGGTTTTGAAAATTTTTTTTTCGTTACTGGGGAAGGTTTCCCTCTTGAGTATTCATTTTTTGGTCTGAATTACTGTCCTCATTAACAAACGTACGTTCGCCTCCATTCTTTTTCCCCCACCCCAGAACCCGTGGTGTTGTGTTTCTTTCCCATGCGTTGTCCCTTGGTTTTTGCGGAGATTCGCCCCCCTTTTGTTGGTAACCGCGTCGTGCACCAAGCCTCCCACTGACCTATTTGTTTCAGCTCTGATGCCCCTACCGGTGCATTTTTTACCACTGCGTCCGTTCACCGTCCTTTCATTTTTTTGAGCCGTCGTCGAGATTCTTCCGTCCTCTTACATTCTTGACCTGCCCCGCCGCTCTTTGTCCCATGCTTTTTTTTTATGTTGTGCCAATTGGCTTTTCTCGTTTTTTATTTCTTGCCACCTTCTGGTTTTTCAATGAGTTTCACGGCGCTTTTTTTTCTTTTTATTAGATTACCCCACTAGAGTTTTCCCCCCCCCCCTTCAAGACCATAACGCTGGTCCTGGGAGTTCTTGCCGACCCCAATGCCCCCCCGCGCTTCTCATTTTTCTTCGGGAATGTGGAAAGTTCTTGCCTTTTTTCCGCCTTAGTTGTAATGTTCCTTTCCCATTAATCCGTTAACTCGCTCTTTTTCGTTCCCTAGTCCTTTTTTTTTCGTCGCC
>Ga0179591_1144296_pt1 | contig 12390 bp, 12 predicted proteins | sample CZOMad2_1_08_16f_FD_182891 | JGI IMG/M metagenome (GOLD analysis project Ga0179591, IMG submission 182891) | Vadose zone soil fungal communities from Angelo Coast Range Reserve, California, USA - CZOMad2_1_08_16fungal (PacBio error correction) | ecosystem: Environmental > Terrestrial > Soil >... | reverse complement strand
AGTTGATCGTATGTTAGACAGATTCCCCGAGCCGGTGGTTAATCGACGGAGATTCCTTGGGACGTGCCCCCAGAGGATGAACCGAGGCGTTTACACCCCTCTTTCCCCTGCTGCATCTATTGCGTTGTTCGCCCCCCACGTTCGTCCGCCGCCTCCTGCCCCGAGTGCCCGGAAGCTCTTATTTTCCGTTATCCTTGGGCGTTTTTTGGAGGGTTACGAAAGGCTCTCGCTCCGGCCACCCCGTGTGCGCGATCGCGGTTCCAAAAACACCAAGTCCTTGCCAGAGACTGCTTACTCAGTTTTTCGCATTCCGGCGCAGGTGTTCCTGACTTGATCGGCCGTCGGCGCTTCTCATCGACGTAATTGCCGATTAGTCTGCGGCGACTTTCCCCTAATCACAACGCCGTACCCCCCTCCCATGAAGTCCCTTTTTTAAGACCAGCCTGCCCGCGCTCCTGGGTTACTGCCAATCGACAAGCCGAGGGTCTTGTTGTGTTCCTACGGCGGACGACGTGTGTCGCCCCATTCTCCTCCGAGGACTGCTCCTTCCCCATGATTATAACAACACGGTTCTGTCCGGTTTCGCTTTTTTGCCGGCTTAGCACGGAAGGCGTCCAGATCCCCGAGCCGATTGTTCTACCGGGAGGCCCGCCAGTCCACATTTCCTCTTTGACCTTTCGCGGCTCCGGCTGCCCTTGTGTTTTTTTGTCTAGTAGTACACGTACCTTAGGTATAGATAAAGTGCAGCGAGTCGTCGCGTTTTTAGATTCGCCCGCCGATTCTTTTGGACAGTGATAACGGAACCCCCGGGTGGGCTTTAAAATATCCATTCGCCACGACTGCCCCCAAGACGTCGTTGACACGTACTTCGTCCCTACGCGACCTCAAGTTGGTCTCCTTGCGTGGTAAGTCGAGGCTCGGGAGAGGAGACCGCAAAGTCCTCGTTTCCATACGAAAAGAGTCGATCGCCCGTCACGTTCTGATTAAATCTGCAAACGTCTTATTCACTGTATCTTTGTTCCCAACGGCACGAGTGGAGGGTTTAGAAGAAGAACAGCTCTGTTGGCTGTTGTCACCGTCTCCACAGTAAAAGTAGAAAGCGCCGCACTCTCCCCCCCACCAAGTTTGTGGCGCAATTCCGTTCTTCTAACGCCGTGCACACGGAAGCTCCCCACCTGCCTCATGTTTCGAAGAATCCTTTGTACGCGTGATCTAAAAAACTGCCCCACGTCTCTAGATGGACGAGGCCATCGAGCTTTTGAGCGCGCTCTTCTTGAAGGTCTCTTGTGACTTGACGATCCCTTTTGGCCCCTTTCCGGTCGTATGGTTCAGATCGAAACCGTATCTCACCTTACATTTGAACGGCTAAATGTCCCCTTTTGGTTCGGCATCACACGCGCGGTCTGCTGACCCCCCTTTCTTTTCGACCAGTGAACGTACAAGATCAGTCGCCGTCGTTTCCCAAACGTGGTCGACTTCGGCGTAGTTCATTGTGTACGTTCGGAATTTCGACGTGCAACACCTTTGCTCTACCAAGCGCACCGAGCTGTTCTTGGACTCCGCAGGAAGCCAGCTCTGACCTTTAACAACGCGGAGACGGCCAAAGTTTTTTCGAATTGCGTGACCGGACGCCACCTCAAAAGGCCACCCACTCGTAACGCGCGCGGATGCCCAAGACGATATTTCCCCTGGTCGCAGAAATTACTTCCAACTTCGCTACTCTTCGTCAACGTGGTATGGCCCAATCTAAGAGAATCAGTCCGTCCGACGCGCCGCCCTTACTGCAAGGACGTCGATAACTTCCGCCCTGCGATAAGGCTAATAATGTGAGTCTTAATATAACTCGTTGGTGTCTCGTTTACCGTAAGTAGTTTAGGCCGTCCGACTCGTTCTCGCGTGCTCGACTTACATTCCTGTACATTGCGCCGAGTCCGGGTAAGATAGCTGGGTAACCTGGGCCAGACCCAGTGTTCCGATGGGATAGAGAAGTGGGTGGGATACGGGAAAGGATCCCCTTGAGCTCCTGTGATCCTCTCGCCGTTAGGCCTTGTTTTTTTTTTTTTTTTTTTCCTTTTTTTTTCTTTTTTTTTTTTTCTTTTCTTCTTTTCTTTTTTTTTTTTTTTTTTTTTTTTTTTTTTTTTTTTCTTCTTTTTTTTTTTTTTTTTCTTTTTTTTTTTTTTTTTTTTTTTTTTTTTTTCTTTTTTTTCCTTCTTTTTTTTCTTTTTTTTTCTTTTTTTTGGCACGTTTTATTTCCCTTAACGACTTCGACGATAGTTGCTCGACGAGTGTAGAGGCTCTTTCCCTGCGTAGGACGGCTCTTTTTTTCCCCCTCCCCAAGATACGGGCTCTTGTTAGAGCGGTTTATCTTCGCCGCCCCCCAGCAATGTGTCCCAACTGTGGCATACGCCGAGTCTCACCTTTTTTCTGCCCTCCGCGAACCTGGACGTTCGTGGTTCCGTCTCCTCTGAAGTAGATTTTGTCAGACTTCCCCAGACTACTCATTATGAATGTACAGAATGGTCCTCTGCCCCTTTCCCCGAGCCGGACCTCCGCCGGCACACAAGCCCGACGTATCTTCCAGGCAACACATTCTCCGTCCCACGAGCGCGCCTCCCTGTGCTGTCCTTTGTATGTACAGGTGCGCTATGGGCGTTGTCGATCTCCCTCGTAGTAGCCGGACCCTTTCTCCCCTCCCCCCCATCGGTCTTTGTTTGCTAAGGAGGGCGGCGGCGGGCAACTCTCTCACCAACCCTTTCCGGTTCCGGTGGGATCTGGCGGGCGCTGTTCTTTTCCCGTTTTGGCTTTGTGGGCAAACCGCCCCCCTCTTTCTTTTTAGCCTTCCGTCATTGCGTTTTTTCCCCGCTACCTGTCATTTGTTAATGCGTACTCTGAAGAAGTGTTGGTTTTTTTCGCGCCCGGCCTGATTGGTGAACCAAACAGTTTCCACGAGCGTGAACTTTTCCCCCTTCTACTCTCCCCGCTTAAGAGAACGTCCCATCCCTCCCTTTGTCGACCTTGTCTTGCTAAGTCACCTTACCTGTTGCACCTACTGTAGCTGGTGCCGTCGTGCCCGCCTGCATGATAGGTGTACGTCCCGGTCACACCTTTCTTTTCCACTTTCCAACTCGTGCTTCTGAGATGACACTTGCGACCCATGTCTTTCCATTATCGATACCGAAGTCCGTGTATTTGGAGCTCGACGCGCCCCCACATCTCTTCCCTCTAGAAAGAGCACCCCCTTCTATTGACGAGTGAAGAGATGACTCGGCCACCTTTTTCGGCCACTTTCGCTTTGGATTTTGCCCCTCAGAAGGTCCCCGTCGACTTTCCCCCGCGTTTCCCCCAGAACCGCCCTTTTTCTCTTTGAGGAGGAACTTACTCGTGCGCGTCCGGCGCGCCTTCGTTCTTTTCTTTCACCCCATCAGATCGTCTTGTTCTTTGGCGGGAGCAAAGGAGGTCCTCTTCGTCTGGATGACCTCTATCTTTCGGGGTCATGTTGGCGATTCTTCAGCAACTCCCCTCTTTGCAAGTTAGTCGCTGCTTTCTTTTCCCGTAGTCCACCTTATCTGCCGCTCCCCCTGTTCCTGACTCGCCCCCGAGACTGGTTAATGAGAAGCGGTCTCCGTTCTCCTCTGAAGGATTTTGGACCTTCTCTTCTCATCGTGATTTGGACCGCGCTTCGAGCTTTTGCGCGAACAAGGGCAGTACCTCCTCCCCCTGGCGTGCTGTTGGGCGTTTAGAGGAGGCGATCCTCCCTTTTTTGGTCGAAAAATTCTCGATTGGTCGCAGGATTGGGGTTAAGCATCGGTTTTTTCATCCTTATGTTGCTCGCCTTCATTGATATCCTCTATGCCCCCTTAGAGGGAAGATGTTGTGCGATCCGCCGCCAAGGATCTCTATCTTTTCCTCCTAGAAGTTGTTGTTGTTGATCTTCTCCCCCAAAGTTTCCCTCGTCGTTCCTCTTCCCCTCCCCCAGTTTGTTCCCCGTCGCGATACATGACTGTCCCCTCCGAGGATGAACCCATGTTCTTTCACACCATATTGCACCAGTATTGCGTTTTTTCCCCACCTTTCGAAGCCGACCCTCCTCCCGACGCCCTTTTCCGAACGCCGAATTTCCGTATTACCTTTGGTCGCTTCTTGCGGGGTTCGAACTTCTCTCTCGTCGGTTCCCATAACAAACTAGTTTCCTTTCCCAAATCCGGCAGATACGGTTTCCTCTGCATCTGCTTCGCATCCGGCTTTTTCAGGCTCTTTTGACCAAGGATTCGTCTATACCTTTGCGAAGCTCATCGACACCTGTGCCCTGCGTGTTTTGCGGTACGTCCCCGTCCTCGTAACCCCCGAACTACTGTTTTTCACCCCCCTGACCCTCTCCCGCGCTCTTCCGGTGGTTTTTCCTTCAAGAAAAGCCGTCTCTTATGTGTGGGGCACCGGCCCCCCCCCGGCGTCCCTCGCGACCCCTTGCAGCGAGAAGTTAATGCGGCCGGCCCCAGGTGGTTTCTTCTTTTTTCCCTTGTGACCGCAGGAGGAAGACGCGCCTCTTTGTTCCGACAAGCCTGTTTTCAGATCGCTTCAACATCGGCTAGGCATTTTTTCTCCCTTGTTCGGCTCTCGTCCCCTTTTGTGGTGGAGAGTCTTCCTCTCTTCTCTACTTACCTTCGGTAGAGATAACCGTGTCTCCTTCGCGCCGAGTTTTCAGCTCGAATTAAGTGTTGGAAAATTGCTCCACCCTTTGTTCCCGTTTAAGTTAACCTATCTCCGTCTTTACGGCACAACGGCTTCGTTGTGCCCACCGGGATCTTTTCCGGATAAAGACAAGACTCCCCCTCCTTTCCACCTGAAGGGAAGTTCTGACTGATGTCTAGCTAACCTCAGGGTCACTCTCTTTTTTGCATATGGAGCAGAGGCACCTTTCAGTCTAGTACCTTCTTCCAATTAGATGACAGGTAGCCGTTTGTTCCCCCACGCCATAATTTCCTGGGGGTTTTTCTCTTAATAGAGGTTGGGCGGTTTGCACCGGGGCACCGTCACCCTTCCCAGCGCGTACTCCCCCACGGCTTGTGGCGATACCCCGTTTATCTCTCCCTAAGCAAGGCAGCAATCCCCCCCCCTACCACTGGTGCCTCCGTTCGGCTAATCGCGTCGATCACTCAAACACTGCCCCATTTCCCTTTTGCATGTAAGAGTAAAATCCTTCCCTCCTTCGTTTCTTGACGTGTGATGGAACTTTTCCCCTACTTTTTGGCCCTGGGACGATCTGATGTCGGCGCGGGGCTGGTCGCTCTGCCCTTTTGCCATGGAAATTCTGTCTTTTGTTTTCTCGGCTCCTTTTTTCGCCTGACCCCCTTATTTCCTGCCCCTACTTTTCCCTGGTCCAGACCCAGTCTCGGAGTGTCCAACCCAATTTTTTTTTTTCTCCTTCTGCTTTTCCGCCGGCTGGAACAGCCATTTCTTCTGCTGTTGAGCGCAGGCTACCCTCTTCCGAGCTGTTTGACCGGACTTTTTCGAGGTGAAGAACCCTTCTACGCGGGCTCCTTCCCCCTTTCTCTTATGAGTGAAAGGCCCCCTTCCACTCATCCAGGCCAACACAATTCTCCCTGTGCCGGCTCTCCCAGGCGCTGATAAAGTCTTCGATCCGGAATCACATTTGCCCTCTCTTTCCCCGGTGGGGACAAGGACCACCGTCTCATCTTTTTTCGCAGAGGAAGCCTTCCTTTTCCGTTCCTTTCGATCCGTTCGCCCGACATTGAGTACGGCCCGAAGTTGTCTCTTATTCCTCTATTTGGAATACGAAGACGGTGTTGGTGTTCTCTCGCGCCAATCCTGCAGTTATGCATGCGAGAAGTGATCCTGCCTGCCCTCTAAGGTATGGCCCCCCGTCTAGCCGATTCGTTTTTCCCCTTTTGGCTCCCTGGGTGACGAGTTCTCCAATTGGTTCCGTATGTTTTCTTCTGGATGTCCGTCTTTTTTACTGCCGCGCGCCTTTCTCTCTTGGTTGGCGTGTGGATGTGTGTTTCCGTTTAAGGAAGCATTCAGACCCGTTTCGCCCGCTTATGGTCGGTCCTTTTATAGCGTCTGCGTCCTTTTTCCGTTTCAAACCCAGCTCGGGCGCCTTTTTATTCGTTTGTTCACGTCGCCTTGCCTTCATGCTTTTCCGTCGTCATCCCAGAACGTCTGACCTTTTTTTTCCCCCTTTCTGCCGCGATATCTTGCGTTAGTCTTGTCGACCTCCCTTTTAGTAAAGAGCTTGTGAGCTCTTCCCCCTCACGATGCAGTGAGCCTTCAGACTTGCCCTTTCGCTTCTCGTTCGATCGTTGACCCTCAGTCGCGACCCTCATGCTCGTCCAGTTCCCCCCCCCCCCCTTCTCGACAGTTACATCACTCTCGCTCTAAGGCCGGTCTCTTTTACTGTACTCTCCGGCCGATTTTTTCGCTTGTTGTCTGATATCCGCGAGTAGTCACTCCTGGCTTCCTGTTTTTTTTTGATGCTGACCCCCCCTTGGTTTTTTTGATCGCCCCTTTAAGTCGGGAGGATTCTCCCCTTTTTTTTCCAAAAACGTCCCCCGGTTGGTTCGTGCGTTGCGCTGGTCCTTTGCTGGGGCCCTGGCACCGTTGCCCACACGCCCCCCTTCCTTTTTTCCCCTTTTTCTAGCCGCACCGTAATTGCGTTGTCCCCCTGCTACTCGTCCTCCGTTTCTTCTGTACTCTCAAGGAAAGGGCTTTCTCGCGCCTTTTCGTGAGCACACGAGCTGTCCCTGTCGGTTTTTTCCCATCTGCACGTCTCCGCTCCTTCCCCTTATTTGCCAATTAGGTAGGCTTTGGCTTTCTCCCGTTCCTTGGTGGGCACCAGACAGTCGTGTTCTTTCTCCTTCCCCCATTGTTCCTTTTTTGGTCCCTTTGTATTTTTCTTTCCCAACGACACTTCGGTTCCCTCGAGGAAACGCGGCTTTCCCTTTGGCTGCAAGTGAATAGATTCCCGAAACGTCGTGTATCGTCGATCGACCTAACCGTATCCCCCTCTCTAGCACACGCACCTTTGTGGTGAAGCGACGAGCGAGTTCTTTTATTTCTTGCCAAATCGCGAGGCGTCGGCCGCATTCCCTGTTTCGACTGGTCCCCCCCGCGACCGTTTAACAGCAACGTGTTATCCAGGCTTTTTCTATCATTTTCATAGGCTTGATTTCTCATTCGCTAGAATTCGGAAGAATTTTTTCCCCCCAATCCTCTCTGCTGTTAGGCGTTGCTCCCTGCGAGCTCTATTTCTTGGTGGGATATGTGGACGAACCGTTTTATTGGGTTCGTTGGCGCTTCCCCGCCGCCACTTTTTGCCAAGTTCGTGCTTGGCTCTTAGAATCCTATCGTCCCGCGATAATTTTCCTCCTCAAAAGGAGAACGGATTGCCCTTTTTTTTCGTTATCTGAAGGCTTTTTGTGACCTTTTGTCCTTGCTTTTGGACTGCGCTAGTTTTTTTAGACCCCTCTCCCGAGAACCCAGGGCAGCCCTCCCCCCTTCCCTTAGCTGGGCGGTCTTCTTCGGCGTGAGAAGTTTTGGTGTTTTTTAAAACATAGTTGATCGATTCCGTGTCCGAGAGGGTGAATCCTTACATGTTTCCTCCCTTTTCAGATAGCATCGATGACACTCCCCTTTTCCCGTTTTTTCCAAGCTGAGCCGAACGTTCTGCAATTCTTCTCTCTCTGGCTGTTCTCGTTGTTTTTTTGCGTGTGAGATTGATCTTTTTTTTTGTACGTTCGCCAGAGGCCACGGACCCTCCCGGGTGAATCGCGTCCCTATTCTCGTCGCCCTCCCAAGAGAGGCATGAACCGAGGCGGCACCAATCCCTGTCCTCAATCGATTGCCTTTTTTTCCCCAAATATATTTCTCAGAAGCCAGTACTTCGATTTCCGCTGCAGTGCTTTGTTTTGCCTTTGTCGCCGGAGGAGCGGTAGAACGTCGTCGGAGCGCCTGGTCCACCCCTCCTTCGCGATCTCCTTTCCCACCGCCGGCAGCACTTCTACTCTGTTAGCATCCTTCTCCTTTAAGGAGAGTACTGGTGACCGTTCCGAGTCCCGAACCGGCTGATCACGCCCCCTCAGCCAGCCCCCCTCCCTTGACGAGGTAGTTTTCCTCTTCTCCTTCACAGATCACCCTCCCTCTTCTCCGACACGATGCCGGCTCTGGTTTTTCCAGAAGAAAATCACGAATCGATTTTGGGCCTTCCCCGGCGCCTAAGGAGGAATCCCTTTTGCTCCGGAGCAGTCCTCTGAAGTTTTTTCAAGCGGTTTAACCCAGGTTTTTTTCCCTTGTTGCGTTCCCCTTTCCCCGGTCAGGGTCCGACTTCCGCGCTTCCGCACAGCTTGGTGGCAGACATCGCCGTCCCCCCCTTTAACTCCCTGTTTTAGTGATCGTTGAGTCGGTTTTCCTTGGGCCTCCGTAGATCTTCGATTCCCCCTTTCCTCTTTTCTTTACTTGCTTCATGTTCGCCTCCTGTGTCAGCTTGACCGCATACGACTGTAGTTTCCCATTTCTAAAGAACGGTGGCCTTTCTTCCCCTATAAATGTCAGCGCATCCTCCTTCCATACGTCGGTGCACCACGTTGGCGGTGACTTCCAGCATCCGACGACAGTTCCCCCCTTCTTCCTTCTTTTAGGAGAGGAGACCGCACCTTTCTTTCGTGTTTCCCCTACGCAGCGTCGCGAGGCCCTCCTCGACCTCTGCAACAGGCTGATAAATCTTCTTTTTTTAATGCCAAAAGAGACCCCGTTTTTTTTCCTCCTCCCTCCAGCGAGGTGGAGTTTTCCCTTTTGTTCAAGGGGAAAATTCCATGCCCCTCTGCAACTTTTCCCGGTCCTTGTGGCTGATCGCCCTTCTTTTGCAAGTCCGCTCCCCCCCCCCCTCTTTTTACTGGTTTCGCATACTTGTCCTTTTGATCTCCTCTTTTTTAGATCTCCAACCACGCCATCTTTGAGGAATGTACTGTACTCCCTCATCCTTAGGAGTAGAGCTCTCGTTGATTTCTGTTTACGTTGTTCCTGTTGACGTTCTTCTGCTGTCTGCTCTTATTTCTCCCAAGAAGTGCAGCCATTCCTTTTAATTCCCCCTTGCCGTTTCGCGTATAAAAAGATCCGGTGCTCCTTCCCAGAGATTTTTCTCCACATTGAACCCCGCCTCTCAAGGCGACCGGTTTTTTTTCCCAAAAATTTTCGTCCTGTTAGTGCCCCTCCGTGTGACAGTCCATGAGTCAAGGGAGATGGACCCTTACCAAGAGCCCTTTCCTTTGTAAGGTTTTCCGCCTTATTCCCGCCTCTACGCTTCGCCCTTGCCACGTTTCTCCCTTCCTGCGGGGGACAGGACTGGCCATCCCCCGTTCCCAAAAAAATTTCCCCGACTTTTTTTGCCTCCTCCCTCGCGCTCGCCGTCTTCGGAACCACTTCTCCGAGTTCCCCTTTTTTTCAGGACCCAGCGAATAGGCCTTGTTTCGAATCCCCCTTCCGACTTCTTCCTGCGTCTGAGCCACGTTTTCTCCCCTCTCCACGGATCGACTGGGAGTATTTTCTTCTGTTCATCTGTTGTGTCATTGTGAGATCTTCCATCCACGTATTAGACGATAGTTTTCTCGATTTCTAGACAGGCCTGCAGTTCCTCCGTCCTCTTTCTGGACGGCCGTACGTGTGTCCCTGTCAGAAATGTTGACAGCTCCTTTCCCTTTGTTAAGGGGGGAGGAGCAGTTCTCGGCGTCTCTTCTTTTACAGTCGGCCATTGTGTTGCTGTTCTCTTTTTTCCTTACTGTCACGACTTTATAGAGCTGGACTTAGCCTGCGCTTCCTGTCTTTTTTCCAGCGGACGGCGTTTCTCGTCTTACAAAGCTCGGAGCTTGGTTTTTCGTTCGACGGTGTTTTTTTGAGTTTCTCTCTAAAGCTTGGAACCGAAGACGGATGTCCACCCTTCTGGAACCTCCCCCCAGTCTCCCCTTGACAAGGGTTGGCGAATCCCCTCCGACTTCTTTGTACTTCGAGATTTTTTCTTCCAGCTAGAGTTGCAGACCTCAAGCTGTCTTGTCTCCCTTCAGACCGCGCTTAGCATTTCAGATTTGCCACTTTTCCCCGTTGCCCCTGCTTTTCTGCGAAAGAGTACCCGATTTCCTCCGTTACCAGGGTCCCCGTCTGAACGTTCATACTGATTGCCCCCCCAGACGTCCGGTTTTTTCCGATGGGGTACTGCCATTCGCTTCTTTGAGTGTTGTCGTCTCCCCCCGAGAGTCGGTCCCTGGCTGCCCTCCCCCCTTTTCCCCCCCTTCGGTGTGTTGAGCTTTTTTGTTTGGGGAGGAGATTCTCCTGGACCTTCTTTCTTGCACACGTTCCGTTGGATATTTTTGGGAGATGGTTCCCCCTTTGCCGTTCTCCCCGGTTGCCAAACCCGTCCCAACCCCGCTGTGGGCTAGACAGCCACGGTCTTTTGTTCCCCCTGCTAAAGCGCCGACAGTCCGTTTCTGGTACTCGCTTCCTTGGTTCCTCCCTCGACGTCTTCGGTTTGTAGCGTTTTGATCCCCCGTCGTGACCTGTGCTTATCTATCCGAGACGTCTTTACTTTCCAACGTTCTGCACTCTTTTTGATGGTTGGGCCTCCCTTTGGTGTGAAACCCTGTACGTCTTTTCCCCCTTGCTCTCCCCTGGATATTACTTCACGGTAACCTTTTCTTAGCATGTTTTTAAACGGTCCCCTTTCTGGTCGAGTCCATTACATTTCTTCAGTCGTGCCGGTTCTCGACGCACCGAACGGTATGGTTATTTTCGCAGCCACCCCCTTTTTCCTGCAGCATGACTTGACTCCCAGACACCCCTTCATGCCCCCGATGTGGATTCTATGGCGCCTGTCCCATGGATGGTGGCACTCGAGCCGTTTTTAGTAGGCAGAAGTTGATTTCCTTCGTAACCCCAAGAGGGGGGGAAAGTTCTTCAGTTTGATCTTCCTCCATAGGCTTCCTGTCGACCGGAGTCGACTTCTGAGCTTTGCCCTTCACAACCATCCTGCATTACGGCTGGAGTAACCCCCCATTCTGAGTCTCGGCAGTGGCGGATGCCCCGACCTTCTTTTTTCCTCCGTTGGCGATTTTCCCCCAGGGAGGTTACGCCCCTCCCCGACACTTGCCCCTTTTAGTGCATTTCGCCCGCAGTTCTCAGTACCTCTTCCAGTGCTTTCCTCCCCCCTGACGTTGAAGCGTTGTTTGAATGTCGTCCGTCTTGAGTTTGCTTTTTTTACCGTCTCTTGAAGACCCGTCTTTTGGACTTCTCTCTCCGGCAAGTTACGCCCCTTTCCCTGGAAGCAACCTGATTTCGTTTGAGTGTGCGTCGGAGTCCTCCTTCCCTTCCTTGTTGGGGGTTCACCCTCTAGTCTCGCTCTTCTTTGTGCTGTTCATAAGAGATCCTTCCGCATTTCGCCTCTTTTCCCTCTGTCGGGGAATTGTTCCTAATTTAAGGCGAAACGGATCATCTTTGCCCCCTTTTTTGTTTTTTCTCTCGAGTTGCTCTTTCCGTTCGCAAGATTACCTCGTTGGTCGGTCCATTTTGGCCCCCTATTCACATGCTTTTTCATAGCTTTGATGAACCCCGTATGTGACACCCTGCGCGAAATACTCTTTTTGTTAGAACCACCCATTTCCGCTCCTCCCCTCGCGACCGTGCGCATTCTTCCTCTTTACGGGTATTCCTTTTTTCTGCCTTGTTCTACCATTCTCCTAAGCGGTCCCCAGCCGGCTCTATAGCGTTTCCTCCCTTCAGAGACGGATCTATATTTTTCCTTAATTTTTCGTCTCTGTCCTGCCCGGCTCGTCGTCACTCTCTTTTTCGCGCTTCGACGAACGTGCTTTTTTTCTTGGTCGAGACCTTGTTTCTCCCCCCCAACTGCGTACCCCCCCCGACACGAATCTGGTCTCCCGACCGACTTCCTTTCCGGGGTGCGTCTTGTCTCCCCGCATTTTTTTACCGTGCTGAGGATGGGCACTTTTCCACTGCGCCGAAGGGCGCGCTTGTGCTCCTAACGCGCCTAGGTTCCCTTTCCGATCAATTCACCTTATAACCCTTTTCGGGTCGTTTGTGGTTTCAGGTGCGACGGCTTTTTTCCGACGCCTTTTGCCAGAAACTATTTTTTTCGCTCATTTTATTACCTCTGGCTCCTTTTGAACTCGTGCGGCGTAGTTTTGTACGTTTGTGGCGGCAGTGTTTTTTTCAGTTAATTCGGTCCGATTCCAGTGCCAGTTTTATGTCGCGCTACGTGGAAGTCCCCTTTTCTTTTCCGAAGTAGTTGTAATCTTCCGCCGTTTTTTTACGGGGCTTTTTACTATCATGTTGGTCCCAGCGATTTGTTTCACCCCGACGTCTGCCCCACTGGGA
>Ga0179591_1367812_pt1 | contig 12391 bp, 11 predicted proteins | sample CZOMad2_1_08_16f_FD_182891 | JGI IMG/M metagenome (GOLD analysis project Ga0179591, IMG submission 182891) | Vadose zone soil fungal communities from Angelo Coast Range Reserve, California, USA - CZOMad2_1_08_16fungal (PacBio error correction) | ecosystem: Environmental > Terrestrial > Soil >... | reverse complement strand
GCTTGCCAGCCAGGGGCTTCTCACAAGCTAGTTTGTGGATTTTTTTGTTGTTTTATCCTATCCGCGTTCTAACGAGACCACTTCTTCTTTGGTTCCCCCGTACTAACTAACTCTTCACCCCCCCTTGCCTCAGTTTTCGAGACGGTCTCATATCGAAAACAGGTCAACTTTCATGCTTTTTAGAAGTCCTTCACTTTTTCTGATCTAATCCACGGAGTAAGAAATCTTCATTCGCCACTATCCATACACTAGCCCCTAGGGAACCATTCCTCTCATCACACACATCTGCCCGCTCGAGTTCGCTGCCTACCCACCGCAGCCTGGGCACGCATGCCGAGATCGTACCCTCCTGTTTTCAAAGCTGTCATCTTCCTTTTTCGCGATACCTGGCTGAGCTTTTTCTCCCAATTTTTCCCAGTTTCATCGCCGACGTGCTCTCCATACGGCTCGAGGGCCAGAACTTAAAGCAATGTGTATCCAGGGTATTCAGGAGTTCGACCACGGGAGATCGACCTTTCTCCGATATCAAGGCAACGCGTGGCACCATCTTGTACCACCGCCCGATCTTTTTCGTATCAGCCCCTCGATCACCGTTCCCCCAAGGGTCACAGTCGTGCTTACTCTATGTTCATGGTTAAGAGATGTCGGCGCGTTTTTCGGTCCTTTCAGAAGTTCAATCTTTTGATCCTTCCCTTTCTTTGGCGCGCGACTTGCGTTTGCCTCCAGAGCGGTCATCGCTCATCTGGTTCTCTTTTTTGAACTTCTCGGACAGGGGTTCTTTAGTTTTTTACCGGCGGGCTGAATCCGCGTAACCCCCCCTTCCATGATCCTTATCCAGGATCTCGCGTCCGGCAGACTGCGCAGAGGGTACGGTCAAGTTCCTCTTTCCCGGTATCGCATGTTTTCATAGCCCCCGCACGGATCTCGGCTTTGCCGAAAAAAGACTTTTGCTCTTCCCGGTAGAAGAGCGGTTTTCCCCTAGAAATATAGACCCTTCTCGCCCTTGGAGACGAAGGTGAGATTTATCCTCTCCATCGCGCAGGCTTACTCTGCGGATTGTTTCCTGGACGGGGACCCCCTTCCCCCTTTTTCTCCGAGTCCTTCTAAAGCCCGACTCTTTTTCCTTTTCCGGTGGTCCGATCAGGACACCCTTAGGGACCCCCCCCACTTTCCCTCTCCCAGTGCTCTGTTTGCCGGTTGGGCATGGCTTTTTTCCGCTTTCTCGACTTAGTTTTTGTTCGTACATCGTGGTTTGGTCGTCGACCTTCGCTGCGCTTTCTTTTGTTTCGCTTCGTGCTGGCTTTCACCCTTAAGGTTTTTTTCCCTTCTGTTTTTTCCGGTAGGACTGCCGTGCACCTTCCCGGTGAGTCTGCCACGGCGTCGGATTCCCCTTTGTTCCTATCGACGTTGATCTCGTGTCGGTCTCAGTTGGTTTATTGGACTTTCCTTCCCTTATGTCTCTTTGACTTGTAGCATTCAGTCTCGGCTCAGACCCTTGCTTCTTACTTCGGTAACGGCTGTCCTTTCTGCCTGTACCGGGCCCGACCTGGGCTTTTTCGTGCCTCGGTAGGGTCATCCTATGCCGTGTGAGCACTACCTGCTCCTTTGACCGAGGATTTAATCCCCTCTTTTCTGCTTACGTTTTCTTTATCTACGCTTTAGTGAATTTTTTTAGAGCCAGGGAGGAGTCCCCTGTCCGTTTCTGGGACCGATCTAGAGAGTTTTTCCCTCATCTCCTCGGACCCTCCCTTATTTCCTGCTCCTGGATAATTGCCCTTCCAGCCCCTTGCCCTCCCATTTAGAGACCAGTAGGCTCTACCATGCCAAAGCGCGCGACGGCATCGGTTTCCCCATCTGTCAACCCCGCGGAACTTCGGCAAGATCTTCAGACTCCGATGTGAGGCTCTTCGTCTACCGCCTATCTCACTTATTCCCACCGTTTCCCCTCCTCGAGAAGTCCTCGTGGTAGATATCTTCTTCCTCGTCGTTTCTCCCCTAGTTTCTGCCCTCGTCGTTTCCCCCCTTGGGATGTATCTTTGAGCTTGTTGTCGTCTGACCGGGTGTTTTTGTCCTTCGATCCGAACCAATTTGTCCTTTTCCTTGTGCCCTCGGCCTGTCCCGCCTGTGAAGCGGACCGCATAATTGTTTCCACTTTTTGACCTGCGTCCTCTGTGACTAATTGCCGGATTCATTTTACCTTTCCCTCAGCCATATGGACAGCTTGAAGTCTCCGGAAGTTCCTCCCGAAGACTGAAAAGCCGCACAAGATATGCCGTTAAGGTCTGCTCCCCCCGATGTTCTCAGCATGTTTCGTGGCTATTCAGGAGAGGGTCATTGCCTCAGTGAGCTCCTCTAGTTTTCCGCTGAAGGGCCCGCTGTAGTTCTTCCCCCCTCCGCCTTTATGACAGGGTCATCTCGTTTTTTAAAAGTAGTCGTCGTCATTTTTCCTTTTCGGCATGCCCTCCTTTAGAGAAGGCCTTCCGAAGTTTTCCCCGAGGGGGGTGTTGGTGCCCCTTTCCCCTCCCCCGGACGTCCTTATATTATGTCCACCGATTTAAGTGCCCATCACCTTTGGTGTTTAGAGAGCGCGAGGTCCTGGCCCTCCCTTTCCTCGCCGAGAAAGATTTTCCCCGTCCTGTTCATTCAGGTGCTCTTATTGGTCTTTTCTCTATTTTCACGATTTTACCTAGAGCATTCTCTTTCACCCCGTTGTTGCTTTGATGAGAGAGCGTTATCTTTTCCCCATGCATAGCCTATGGCTTCCCCCTACACCGGCCGACCCCGATATCACCTTCCTCCGACCATTTCCACGCCCCAGTCCCCTGATGTATCTCCAAGGCGTAGTGCCCCATCGGCATCTCATTCCTGGCACCATCCCCCAAGTTACTCTACCCCTTTTCCCTCTTCAGATGCAGAACAAGGCAATTTCCGCGTGCCGACCGCCTTTTTTTGTGCTCTTGTCTGCCCTTATCCTCTTCAACAATGGGAGGATTTGGCCCCTAAGGGTGTTCCCCCAGATGACTGGAAATGCGTGTTTGGCGTGTTCAAGGCCTGACTCAGTTCAGACGTTCGTAGGACATGGCCCTCCCCCAGACGCCCTGCTCTATTTCGGGCACGACATGCACCCATGCCGAGGGGCCCGTGAATCGCCTTCCCCCCCCATGGCTCTGTGCTTCCGCCGGCACGTTGGGCCCCTTAGGGCGGTTTTTTAAGGCGCTCCGGCGGCAATGGCCTTCGTTAACGATGTACCTTCCCCCGTCGGCTCCCAAGGTTCCGGTCTTCCCCTCCGTGTGGGCAAGACACGGCTAACAGAGTTCCCCCTTGCTGGTCGGTATTTTCTTGTCTACGATTCCTGCCTGCACCTCCCTTGCAGACCGAGTCTTAGGTGCCTTAGGCCAACTTAGTCGTCTGCAGCTGACACCTAATTCTACTGTCGCAAACCGAATGCTTTATCAGTCCACCCCCCCCCAGAGATTCGGACTGACTTCGCCGAGCAGCCTCCGCTGTCGAGACGTTTCCAAGACGATTTTTCCAGTTTCAGGTTTGGTCAAGCTCTCCTCAGCAAGTTAGTTCATTTGAAGGAATTCCTGGTCCACACGGCCCCGCCACCGGATCGCCTTCTACCCCGTCTTCTTTTTTTGTTTTTCACCTCGCTGTACACGAGTGTGAGAGCCTCGTTCCCTCCCCAGTCTAGTCGTGCTGCCGACATCCTTTTCGCGAGCGTCTCCCCCGCGATGCGATTCCCCCCTACTCCCCCTTGGTTGTCCCTGCCCGGAGGGTTGCATTTTCATGTGTGCGCCGCCCAAAATCACTTCCCCTGTTCGGCTTTGGACGCAGTGACGCCTCAGGATTCGCCTTCCATTGTTCCCCGGTGATTGACCCCTGATCGAGGAAGGGCTTTTTTTGCCGGCTGTTATTCTGTTTCCTGTGTCTGTCTCTTTTTGGTGGCCCGCTGGCTCTTTGGCGCTTTGGTTCCTTTTTTTCCAGGCGTTCGACCACCCCCGTTGATGCGCCGTTTGTCCCGGCCGCTAGCCTTCAGCCCTCCACGAGCCCTTTTTTTTTTCCGCATGACGATCGGCTATTTATTCTTTGTAGTCCTTTTTGGCCCCCCGATCCATTTTAAGCTTGAATTCCGACGCACATCGGCTTTTAACCGGACACCGCGCCCTCACACCTCTCCCCCGTCCTCCCGGCCCAGTAATGAAACCCCCTTCCCAGTGCTAAGAAGAGTTCCCCCCCTTGAGCAAACGCGTTGTAGAAAGCATAGATTCCCCCTCCTTGAGTAACGTGATTCCCCCTCGCCCCCCTGTTCTTTTTTCGTCCCGGGCCACCCCTCCTCCCAGCTTGCCTACAATCCATTGACGAGACCTTTCATTGTAATCTGTTTTTCCCCCCCCGATGCACCCACTTCAGAGAATTAAAAATCTCGAGCTTTTTTCCGAATGGTACTCGGTTTGCCTTCTTACTTCGCGGGCCAAGGCAATGCGTTTGCCATCACCTCCCCGAAAGATTAGTCCTGCTCTACGTTTCCTCAATTATTCGTGGTCCCAGCCTCAACTTTTTCGACTAATTCTTAAAGGTTGCTTCTCTCGCGTGACCTTGGTCGATCTCGTGTGCCTTCCATGCCCATTTAACGTTTAGAAGTGACTTGAGTTATTTGATTAATGCCACCTCTCTTTAGTCTGCTCCTGTAACTGAGCCTTCGACAGGACTGCTCTCCTCTCTTTGGTTTGTTCGCGCCTGTCGCGCGCGTGCTTTTTTTCCGAAGCACGCGATTCCCAGCTTTCTTCCCGCTGCAATACGACTCCTACTGACCAGCGTGTTTTTCTTTTCCTTATTTCGATGCTCCAACATTGGCCCGCTCCCCAGTTGCCCGCTTTCGCTCCGACAAATGTTTTTTACCAGACATGACACTCGACGACTGGATTCGATTTTTGAGCCCCCCCTCTTTGTTTTCCCCTTCAGGCTAGGCGTGATCAATGTCCCCTATCGCTGCTTTTTCTCGTAAGACTCCCCCCCCCCCCCCCCCGCCCAGCGGCGAACAGCTGGACCGCTGCCCTCAGCCGCTAAGCAGTTGCTTTCCCGAGTTTATCGTATTCTTACTTCTCCGATGTGCGGTTTTTTTTCCAAGCCTGTCGGGCCCTGGCGGGCGATTCCAGCCATTCCCCTCCCGTGGTTTCTGACGGTGAGTACCGGGCCTAAGTTTTTTTCCTTTTCGCCGCGGCGATGACCTACTTTCTCCCCTTTTTCCCGTAATCTTCCCTGAGCGCCCTCTTCATTCGTCAGTGGTGCCTTTTTTTTCCGGGACGCTTGACGGGATGCATCCCGTACGATCTCGTTCATTTAGGGCTTTTTCTCCTTGCCGATTGTATTGGAGGAGGTTTTCGCCCTCTTGGGGATCTGGGAGAGCGTCTTAGGTCCAGGGTTTGCGTCGGCTTCTCTGCGTAGTCAAGGTGTAGTCCCCTTTTCGGTGAGCGGGAAGTGAGGATGAGGAGGTCCCTCTCCCGAAGATTGTAGAGACTCTTTGATGGAGGGCTGGCCTATTAGTATTTGAGTTCGTACGCGTCCAATGATATAGCCGATACAAACCATCTCTTGGTGTTTCCTCCCGTGGCGATTTCATCCCTTTTTGTTGACGTCCTAATCATTTTTGCTCTGTGATTGGAATTAATGTTCCTAAAGGGTTTACCCCCAACTTTTAGTGGTGTTGAATTTCCCCTATATTACTGCTTATGTAAGCTTAAAAGTGCATATCCGAAGTACCGCCAGAGAGCTAGCGCTTAGCATCATTTTTCCTCCTCCCGAGACGATGCCGAAAGACGCATTTCTCCTAAAAAAGTCCCTTTTTTTAACCGGTCAGGAGTCGAGAAAGGATTGAATCAGAACACGCGCGCCGGAGTTTCCGCCCCCACCCCCTAAAAAGAGCCCAGTTTGGTTGGCTTTACACGAGCGTTAAGACAGCCTGCGCCAATACGTTCCCGGTCCCGCCTTGCACTTTACACTTTTGCGATCGTTATAACTCCAGCCGCCAAGTCCCCTTTTTACTAAAGGCTACAGATCGAGGTAGACATAGCTCCCTCGGAGAAAATGGAGATCTAGGCGTCAATATTTCAGTTTTAGGTGGATTTCCAGAGCGCTTAGTGAGAACTAAACATTTTTCCTTTTTGAGCGCCACGAAGGAGCCTTTAGGTACCCCCCAAGCCTTTTACTTCCTTTGCACAAGGTCTTGCAAATGGATAGGAAATCCGGCGTAAAGTCACCATGATTTTGACCCCACGCCACCGTTCAACTGCCTACCGTCAAAGAACATAAGCCCCCTCTCGTTCTGAGAGACCCAAAGGATTATTGATCTTAGTTCCTTTATTTCGTGCGTCCCGCTTTTGTCGTCTAGCATTGCCGGCCCTGATCCGGCCTCGCCGAGCTACGCCGAGTCCGCTTTTCGTTTTTTTCAGCCTTTTTCATGGAGCGACTCTGGTAGAGCTTTGACTGCCTTCTGTTTCAGACTTCTCCAATGTGGCGCGCATTCTTACGCCCCTCCACAGGTCCCCCGTTGACTCCCTCTTCGTCGCGTGGGTTCAATATTCCCTGTCAGACGTCCAATTTCTTCCCCCGTCCGTCGACGCCTTGCGCTTGAACAGGATTTGCCCGCCGGATCGCTTCTTTCCCACAAGACTGAGTCACTGTCCGGAAGGCCGAGCCGAGCGTGTCTCCCTAGCAATCTCTCGCAGGCGCGCCAGAGATCTCAAGAATCAGATTCTCTCTTGATAGTAGCCTTGTTTTGCGGGGAACCCTCTGCCTTTCCAGAACCAGGAAGTGGAGACTCTTTGCTATCGTCATAACCCCTTGTCCCTTTTGGCCGGCGAGAAGTCAATCTCTTCCCCCTTATTTATCGGGTTCGGTATTTAGGTTTTTCTTTTATGTTAAACTGCCCAGGACTTCGCTAGGGCGCGGAGTCTTCGTTCCAACCTGGCGTACCTCCCCCTTGCCGGGCTTCTTAGTCTAGGACAGGCAGTTTTCTTGGTTTCACCATTCAGGAAAGGCAACATCGGAAAGGGAATTTTGACATGAACGCTTCCCGTCCCGTCCCAAGATGCGATGTGAACTTTTCGAGTACTTCAAGCTAATAGTGCTTAGAACTTAGTTTGCGGGGAATTGATAGTCTTCAGTGATTCATCGCGTCTACCAAGTCCTTCTTAGGCTTCGGACGTCGCGCAGCATTGATCAGTCATGAGCCCCCCCCGTGTAGTTTCTCTTTCCCACCCCTCTCCAGAGGTTTGAAAGCCAACCCAGCCTTGCATTCACATCGAGACTCCATCCCTTTCCTCCGCACGACGATCCAAGCTTTTTCCTCCCGCTCACCAGCTTTGAAGGCCGCCTTCCCCTCTCCATCATCCCCGCCCCAGACGCTGTTGCTCAGTGTAGGGCCCCTACTGGGATTTAGTATTTTTTTCGCGATCGCAAGCCGTACTTTCCAGTAGGTCCTGCATCTCCTCCGCGCCATCTTTGTCTATGAGCAATGCCCTTTATTTTAATTTGCTCCCTATTTACCATCGCTGTCCCTTCAAGCAGCAGAGCAGTTATTTTTTTAATTTTTTTGTCCACAGGCGACGAGATAGTCGTTTGACGATCCCCCTTTTTTGACCACGCGGCACCTGGTAGAAGGCATCCAGGTGCGTTCTACTTGACGCTGCCCTATAAACGCCTCCCTTCACACGGCGCCGCTGACCCCCAAGCGTATGCAAAGTTTCTCCGCATCGTCAGTTGCCTTCGGCGCGGAGCCAGGTCCCCCCGCCTCCGGAGCCTTGGGCCCCTGTTGATCGACCCCCTAACCTTTGCCCGTTCATGGGTCGTATTGCTTTCTTTTGCCCTTTTGTCCTTCGGGTGATGCACTCCACCTTTTTGACTTCAGCCCAATTTTCTCAACTACGGAGGCGTTTCTAAGCCCGACCACCCTTTGGCCTAAAATCTTTTGTGAGTTTTTTTCACTTCCCTGGTCCGAGAATCTGCATTGTAATCCGTACCAGTTCGCCGTGATCACCACACTGGACCAGAGTTCAGTTCGTTACCGTTCCCCTTTCAGGTTTGCGTTGACCCGAGTCTTTTTGATTCCGTCCATTGGTCTCATGCGCCCCATGTGATGTTGACTCCCTCTCTCTTTCTCGGAAGTTTATTTCTTTTTCGCCCGGTGGTTGAAATACGGGATTCCCTCTCGTTCGGCCTTCGTACGGGCCTTTTTTTTTTTCCCGACTAAAAGAGAGTCGCGTGACCCTTTCATAAAGGTGATTCCGTTCTGGGGAAGCTCCCTTGGTGGTCCCATTCAACTTGCCTATATACAGTATTCCCTAATTTCTTTCCACCGCTGCCAGTCGCATCCGACTAGCAGACTTTCATTTGCACCTCCTCTTCATGGCGAACAGGTTGTTGTTTCGCTAGAGGCCGCCAAAATTTAATTCGTTTGAGACCTCCCCTTTTGAACAGTTTTCGATCCTTTTTTACTCTCTTTCGCCATCTCTTTTTGCGAGAGATTTCTCGGGTCTCCCCCCTCCTCTTTTCCTCTGATACCGAATTGACAAATTATCTTCCCTAGAGTGAGTGCCTTTATCGGAGTTTTCGGGCCCCCCGTCGCGGCGTATTTTCCCCTTAGTTGGCAGCTGCACGCGTCTGGCTCCTTCACCCCCCCCCTGTCTGAGAAGCGTGCATAATTCGGTCCTTTTTCCCCAGGCGGCTTCTAGTTGACGTGCTTTAGCTTTTTCCCGTCTACCCCGGGAGTGCTTCCCCCCCTTTCGAGCTTTCCCGCTCCTCAAACGCTGTCCTTTACCTTTAGTTCGTTCGTTTTTAGTCCTCTGACGGACATTGCAGCCTACTTCCCCCGTTCCACCGACCCTTACTAAATTCCCTGCCTACGGATTCCCCGAATGTTCCCTCTGGCGGCACATGGTAAATGGTCAAGGATCGGTGAAGTCGGGGCTCTTCAACATCAGACGGTCAAGATTCCTAGTTCTTTTAGGTCGCCGGTCATCACGGCCCCTTTCTCAGGCCATTTCTCCCCCACATCAGAAGATTTTTTCTCCTTCGGCCAATTAGTTCCCGAGTCACATGGCGACCCGCAAGGCTTACCCCCTGCTGGATTCTTCGAAAGGTGGTCGGGCCGATCTTTACGTCACAACGCCCCCTGCCCGCCCGTCCTTTTTTCAGAAAACGCTGACCGCCGGCGTCGACCCTGGAGACCCTCCCTCCTCCTTCTAGCCGTCTTCTTCACCTTTAGTTCTCTGTTGAGCGTGCGGCCTCTTTTCACCGGATCCCTTTTCTTACCTAAATCCTCCTTGAATCGCCCCGGCAACGAAGTTTTCCGTCTAGTTCTTTTTCTTTTCAGGCTTCCCCGAGCGCGACTGGCGCTCCTCTTCGATCGGGCAAATCCCGCCTTATAGGGTATCCGCCGCGGAGGAGATGTACTGAAAGCCTCCCTGCGATAGAGGTCCTCCCCTTTCTCTCAACGTGAGTCGAGGAGGAGATCGAGTCTCGTTCCCCTTTTTTCCCTGCATTCGGTTGATCTTTTAGAGGCTCTTTTTTTCGCTTCCGTTTTTCCTGGTTAGGCGGAGGAAAACAGTCCCTTTGGTTCTTTTCCCCGCGCAGGCCTCCCTATCACCAGGAAGCCCGGCCCGACGTTTTGTTCCCTCCGAACGTCTCCTACAGACTCTCCTGCACGAAGGTCTCTTCTTTCACCCGATGACCCCCCCAAACAGAGAGAATCACTTTCCCCAGCCCCTCCCATTCTATCTTCCAAGGCGGCCGACCTTGGCCGTCAGGATCCGATCCCCACCTCCTTCCTTCCGTGTGAAGCTCGAACGGAAGATCCCTCAATGCCCCACTCCCTCGAATGGCTCCCCGCGTGTCCAGAAGCCGCACGAGGCGATTCAATTGTAACTCGGTCCCCTACGGCAACCCTTCGCCCAACGTATTCTTTGTGCCAGCTAGTTTGAATCTCGACACTTTCCCCCACGTCGGGGACCACCTCTCCTTTATCTTCTTCTTCATTTGACGTGAACCAATGTTTCCCCCCCCCAACATGACGATTACCGATGCCCTTTCGAGCCCCCTTGCCGCGGGCTATTCTGCGACGCGCCGCCATTTGATGGTTGGCTCGGTGATTCTGACACATCTTTTACCGCCTGGACCGAAAATGTTTGACTCGAACTTGCGAGACTAGATCATTTTTTGATATAATGTTCCATACTGTTCGAGACCCCATTGCCCCTGCCCTGACCCGAATCGATATCTCTTTTAGGACGAGACCCCATTTCCGACTAGACTGAGGGGGAAGTTTCCTATGCCATGAGCAAAAGGCTTCACACCTTTAGATGCCCCCAAACATTCAGACCATCTTCCTCTTACCTCTCCCTTTTCTTACCCCAGAACTTCTCTGATATCAGATGATTTCTGATCCCTATCACTTCTCCTACTGTCATTTCAGCCGGGCCTCCCGGCGACCGCTCCGAGGCCTGATCCCCCTATCCCCCTCCGACCCATTGACGGAGGTTTTAGAGGGGAGCAGGATGCCTTTTTTTTCTTTGTCACACTTGTCCACCTTTCTTGCCTTGGCAGGGCGATGGTACTGAACCTAATTGTTGTTAGCCGTTGGTCGACGCCTCAGACTTCCAAGCTGGAGTTCCCTATGCTTTGAAGTCACCGTTCTTCAGAGGACCACATCGGGATTGTTTTCGTTTTTCTAAGGCCATTTATATGGAATGGGTGAAGTTCACCACCCCTCTCCTATAGACAGGTGATAGTGGGCTCTTCTTCCTGATCGGGTTTCGCACTGTGGCGTTTTATGTTCCTATTCGTCCCGTGCGTGTCATTGTTCCTTGATTCTATGAAGTTCATCGCGGTCCTCTTCAACTTATGAGATTCTTTAAAGTGCTTTTTATCGGAACCCCCCCCCCTTTTTGTATGCTATGTCGTGCGGTTTAGAATTGACGCTTGCGTTTTTTCAGGCTAGAGTGCGCCCCTTCGTTCCCCCCGACGTAGCGTGAGTGATCTTGCACTTCATGCGCGTTTTTATCTTCGGAGTATTCCGATGCCGCGTCATCAGGGTCATAGCAACTAGGTTCCTTTGCGTATTCGCGATCTTTTCTCCTCCCCCCCAAAGACAATAATAGGGGTTGAACCTTTTTTTTATTCGCATCGCCCTTTCTTGTCCCTCCTTTCCTTTGTTGTGAGCGATTTGACCCATTTCAGGGCTAGACAAAGATTCTCCTTTGTTGTCCTTTCATTTATATTATTGTTCACCTCCAGTCCCATGACCTATTGGTTCAGTACAGCCCAATCTCCTTTCACACCAGCCTTTCGCGACGTCTTCTCCTTTGGATTCTGTGAACCTCCACCGTCCCCTCGCCTTGTCCGTTTTTATCTTCATCATGCTTCTGTTCCGCCGGCCCTAAAAGGCCGACGCCTCCCATCACCCCCCCGTGAGCGGTCCGCCGATACATCCTCAGAAAATAAGTGAAAGAGGCTTTCGTTTCACACCCACCCTGCAGGCCCTTTAGTGCCCCCCCTTGACTTCTCGTCACGTAGCTCACCGCGATCCGCTGCCCCCCGCATTTAGTAAGGTCAATAATATCCCCTTTTCTGGTAATCGCTTCCTCTTTTTCCCCAACGACTTTTCTTCTCCCGTGCATCGCTCAGGCCGCGTAGAGTTTTCCCGACGACACGGAAAAGGCCTGTTCTACCCTTTTTTGTCCTTTTTCAATTTGGTCTGGACCCCGTACTCTCATTGTACTTTTTTCGTCCAACTAACGGAACATTCTTTTACCTGACTTCCACCTCCACACCCGTACGCATAACCGTCTTCTCAAAGACGCGTCATTGAGTCGACGAGCATACTGACTTGGTTCCTCCGGTTCGCCTTCTGTTGCGAAGGAGTGTCACTGCCTTTGAGACGCATGTCTTGTCAGCTAGAAGAGCCTGCCGTTCCCATTGATCCCCTTCCCTCGACGAGCTATAGGAGATCTCGAGTTTGTGTCTTGAGTACCTCCGATTTTTAATCCGGGGTTCACTATCCCCATTAGATTTTTTTACACAGCTTCTGGTACCCGTTTTGGACAATGTGGACGATTTTTCCCATTGCCATACTCCGGACCAAGCCCCCCTTCACATTTCCTTTCTCTTAAGTCGTCGCGTCCTGGTCCGCGCCTCGACTTTATGTCCCCTTTTCAAGTGTCCGAGTTGCTGTTAAGGTCTGCCTCCCCCCCGCTGCATTTTAAATATCGCCTTATTTTTAGATTCCACTCTTTCTTCGGCGGCGCTAGGTTCTCTAGTTTTTCTTCCCCAGTCCGCCATCGACATTTGTCATCCGTAGAGGATTCCCTCTACGCACTTCTCGTTTTTGAGGAGA
>Ga0179591_1357904_pt1 | contig 12391 bp, 8 predicted proteins | sample CZOMad2_1_08_16f_FD_182891 | JGI IMG/M metagenome (GOLD analysis project Ga0179591, IMG submission 182891) | Vadose zone soil fungal communities from Angelo Coast Range Reserve, California, USA - CZOMad2_1_08_16fungal (PacBio error correction) | ecosystem: Environmental > Terrestrial > Soil >... | reverse complement strand
AGTACCGCATAGGAGATATATTTTTACTGGTTTCACAGCATGTCTTTAGAGCGGTCGTGAACCATCTTCCTGCGGCCCCCACGGAGACGGTGAGATTCGCCCTCAATGGGTTCCAAGTTATTCACTTTTAACCCTCTCCCTTCCCCTCAGCCCCGGGTCTTTTTTTAGTACTCCATTTAGAGCGCTCTCCCTTAGCCCTCCCCCCAAGTGAAGCTGGATTCCCGGCGGGCATACCGCTTCTCGGATCTATAAGTAGTCAAAGATCACCCTTCCCTCAATCTAAATCCCTAATGATGCAGGCGTACTCCCTTTTGATTTTGCTTCTGTGCAAAACCCAGGTCTCTTCTGAAGTGGCGCGTTTCGGGTTTTTGCCCCTCGGGTAAGAGGTAGGCCATACTTTCTGGATTCGATCTTATCTTCCTCTCCCCCCCCCTCCCTGCCCACGGGACCATTTTACCCTCCCGACGCGATTTGAGTGCCTCCCCGTGGTCGCCTGTCCAGCTTATGCCCCCCTTTTTGAATTTTTGGTCACTTTAACATGCGCTTTTGCTACTCCGTTTTAGCTTTTACTTTCCTCGACCCCGCCAATGACCCCTTTCGTACGACGGGCCAGGCAGAGCCTTGATTTAGCGCACGGAAGCGTCCGATGCCCGTTTCCTTGTGCAGCAGATAGTCAACTTAAGGACTCAGCCGGTCTCTCCCGATCAGCCGGCGGTTTTGTCTCCTTCCCTTCGTCAGTTCGGTCGCTTTGCGCACTTAAGGTGAGAGTGTCTGGTTGTGGCGAGGGCCTCTACGGTCAGGTATGTCGTTGCGCTTTTTCATAAAGGGCGTCCTAGCCATACAAGGTTCAGTAACCACCTCTCCTTTTATTGCTACGTGATGTTCCTGACTTTTTATCTTCCCTGATCCCCGGCTCAGAAAGAGCCTCTCCTGGTACTTTGGTCCTTAGAGTCCCTGCATCGTCAGACGAGCCTCCGAACGGCCATGACTATCTACTTAGAACTTACGTGGCTTCCCGTAACTCGTAGAGATGGAGTCCAGAGTCCTCCCTCACGCCCGTTCAGTCTCTTCCTTTTTCAGCGTCCAGTGATAAGGAGTCATAATGTACAGCGCGCGTTTCTGGGTTGCTGCGTTATACATTCACATTTCACAGCAGATTTTTTTTTGGTCGCCCTGTTCGATTTACTTCTCCCTCTGTTCGAGTACCGTTGGAAAAGTAAGAAGTTGGTTTCCCGAGGTCTGACTTTTAGGCTGGGGATCCTCCTCCGCCCCCCCCTCGACCTTCCCCCCTGTCCCAAACCCGGTCACCTCCCCCTGTTTCTCTGCGCCAGACTCTTCTCCTTCGGATAAGGGAAGAAGTCTTTGTCATTCCTTCTTCATCCTTTCCAATCCCCACTATCCGTTATATGCAATGTACGGGCCAACTCGCTTGCCCAGGCTTAGAGATCGGTGAAGTTTAGGGAAAAATCCTTGCCCTTCCCCTCCTTAGACTCGGATGTCCCCTTCCCCTTTATCGTAGCTGCGCCGACGGCTGTTCCCTTTCTTTCTGTGATTTTTTTCTGCGTCCCGCCAAAGTGTGCGCGAAGGGAGGATAGAGCCCCCGATCTGGGACTTCCCCCCGTTGGCTATGGTTTCGTCTTGTGTGAAAAGCCGAGATAGATCCCCTAGCACCCTGGCGTAGAGCCGCTCAGGTTCTGGCACCCTTTTCTTGATATCCTTTATGGACATTGTCTGATCCTGACCCTTCCCAACACAAATAGGATTACTGTCCCGCCCCCCCCCCCCCTTCTGTTCAACCGTGCAATGCGGTTGTTGTGTCCTTAGAGTAGACGTTCTCAGCGCCATTCGTCTTCAAAGCGCCCTCTCCCCTTTTCCTGTCGTCTAACACCGGGACGTCCCCGCAGAACGTTGTGCTTTGACTCCGGCGAGCTCTCTATTGAAGCACGGAGACCTATAGCGGGCTCCGTAACTAGTCTGCCCTCGTCGGTGGCTGACCCTGTTGACATACGTACGTTACCACACCGTCGCCTTACCTCCATTTCCGCCCCCGTTCCCAGGACTAGTCGGCAGATGAGTCCGGATACTTTCTCGAGCCCCGCCCTTTTCCCGCCTTTGTCGTGTCTTACACCCCCGTCCCCTCCATGGCAGAGATTAGAAGTAGTGTCCATCCTCTCTTTCTAATCCCCCCTCGCTACGCCCTTTGCTTCTTTTAGAAGAAGAACCTGCTGCTTTCCAGCACCAATGTCTCTCTCTTTCGGCATGCAACTTTCCTTGGTGTTAACCTCTGAGACGCCGATCCTACCTTCCTTTCGTCACGTCTTGTTTCTCGCTTTCTTCTCTCGAAGCTCCCCACCTCGACACTGAGACGCGGAACCTCAGACTCCGGTAGTTTTTTGCTCTCACGCTTTTTCCGATGTGCGCCCCCCGCTTCGGCGACAAGAACGATAATGGTATCCCTAGAAGACCGTCCCTTTTTAGAACTCCCCGTCACCCTTGGTTCGAATATTTCTATCGTCATGCGGCCTCGCGAGATGATTTTTCTGGCCCGTATGCCGTCCATGTCTGTGAACGCCCATTCTTCTTGGAATGGAGAGGGGTCGAGGAGTGCCAGCCACTTCGATGCCCCTTTTCCCTTGGCCACATCCGGTTAAGCCTAACTCGATGGTGTGTCAGGTCCCCTCCTTCCCCTTCTATGCTCTCCCGGGAAAGATATATCTATATTACTAAAATTGACTTTTTTTTTTTTTTTGTTCTATTCTGCACCCCCTGCCAGCCGTCGCTGCGACTCTTCCGCGACACCAGCGAGTTCTCCCCGTTTGAAGTTCAAGGCGATCTTTTCGCACTTCACGGGCCCCTTCTTGTCTCACGTCTCCCCGACAATAAAATACGCGACGGCATCTAGGAGACACTTTATGCCTTACTCCTGAGTTCTTCCGTTATTCTTTCCCCACACGTGATTCTTCGCTCTAGAAAGTTATAGTGAGGTCGCTTGATGTTGAGAAAATAGTAATTTTACCTTCTCCCCCCAACGAACGATAGTCCCTGTTTTCCAGTCCCATGTCTCGGTGGATTGTCTTTGATCTCGCTCCTGGTCCCCACCACCCCTCTTGTTGAGTAGCTACCTTGAATTTCCCCCCGGTGATAGGCGTCAGTTATCTCGAAGAATCTCCCCCCCCTTGAATTTGATAGTATCCCAGACCGAAATTGGCGCTTCGTGCAGCAGCAGTTTATCCCTAAGAGAACCTTAGTTCGCGCGGGTGGCCCCCTTCTTGTTCCACACGTTTAAGTGCGACGACATGAGGGAGAGCCCGGGAGAATTTACCTCCCCTTGGCTCCCCCATGGCGCATGGTCTAGTATACTAGTTTTTCTCCCTTCAACCTTCCTTCGATACTTCCGGATTTGTGCAGACGGAAATGTGGCTATTTTTCTTACGTCCTTTTTCAACCCTTTCGCCACGACGTCTGAGTAGCTTTTTAGGTAGAGGTAATGAGTCGATTCAGGGTCTCATGCGGCCTTCTCGTCTCGTCTCCTCTTTTTAAAGACCCTTTCGAGGACTTTTCCCCCTGACAAGTCATGGCTCCAGCGGCGTCGTGTCGAAAGCCGCCTGCCTCGCTCCTGCGCGAAGGCTATGCCCTTGGGAGCATCGTGACTCCCACATCAGTGGGAGAGGACGCAGAGGGTGTTTGTGACCTCCTCCAGACTCCCCCTTTTCAGACGTATGAACTGTTTTCAATAGTACCGAACCGTCTTTTTTTCCGACTCCCTTTCCGAGGTGATCTATCTCGGTCAAGGAAGCAACTCCTCAGTGTTGTCCAAGCTGCGTTCCTTTTTTCGTCCCCTCTCCGGAGCCACGTTCAGCTGAAGCCGAATAATGATCGCCCTTCTTCGGCTTCTCCTACCGCTCTTTCTCGTCGGCGTGCAGTCACGCCGCATCAATTCCAATGACCTTACAGCCCGTCAGCCCTTGTTACCGGTTCCCCTATGCTAGAATTTTGGAGAAAATGTTTCCCGTTGTGCGCAGGATTCACCCCTTCTGGCGGGCCTTGATTCCTGTCAGTAAGACGAGACGCCTTCGATCGAATTGAGTCGATAGCGGACTCTCGGTTTCTTCGACGCTCCTGTCGCGCGGTTTCCGCCCCCATGCAAGACTGAAAACCCCATTGGTTTTTTGTGTATGTTACAGGACGCGGTTCCTCGACCCGGACCGTTCTCCCTCATATAGGGACCTTAGGCCGATCGATTCGACGCCACGGCGATTGTAATAGACAAGTAACGAGACCATCTGATTTCGTTACATGTTTCCCCCCATGGATCCCCCCTCTCAAAAGCGAGCGTTGATGTACCCTCACTCCCTCAGCTGCTCCTCTCCGAACATAATAGTTTTTTTTCCGCGATCTAATGATTTCAGCGATTTCCCGTGCTCTTTCATCGCAGACTTATAGCAAGCGTTAGCTGATAGTATCGACCTTCGTTGTGGAGACTTGGGTTTTTTGTTGGGGCGTTGTGGGGGGGGGGGGGTGGGGTGATGCAAGTCCCTGAAAGTCCGGCTTCTTCCTTTTTTTTTCTTTTGCTCTCCCCGGCATGATCTGAGAGTGGAAAAGAGGCCCTTTACCAACGCCCGGCTGGACTCTTAATCCGTTTATGCTCAACGTTTTTTCTGAACGCTCCATGAATGTCCCCGAGATCGCCCTCTGCCATCCCCCCTCACTTCCCCCTGCTTCTCTTTTCGACAATTACGTCTACTCGTCCCGAACCTTTCCTGCACTCCGCGTCCCTACTTGCGGAGGCGGACGTTCCCGTGACGAGCTGCTGCTACAAAGAGCGCAAAACGTGTTAATCGACTTCTCCTTGGTCCCTGTCAGAAGGAAAGGAGGCTCATTTGGACTCCTGAAGTACTTGCGGGGTCCCTAGACCCTTCTTTGCCAATCCGGCTTAGCAACGGCTAAACCCGTGACCTCGCCAGTCTCTTGCCTCTTTCGTCTGGACTCCCGGCAAGAGAGGGTTGGATCCTAACCAATAGAGATTTCGCATTCTTACCGTGTTCCTCTGTTGTTTCTCTTTTGGATCCCCGCGGATAATCGACAGTCGGATACCCATCTTTTTTCTTTTAGCCACGTAAGTTGCTCCCTCCCTCCAAATAGGAAAGCCCCCCCACCCCCCCCCCCCCCCCCCCCCCCCCCCCCCCCCCCCCCCCCCCCCCCCCCCCCCCCCCCCCCCCCCCCCCCCCCCCTCCCCCCCCCCCCCCCCCCCCCCACCCCCCCCCCCCCCCCCCCCCCCCCCCCCCCCCCCCCCCCCCCCCCCCCCCCCCCCCCCCCCCCCTTCCGCAGAAATGGGTTTTTATAAATCACGGAGTCGCCGCCCCGTTGAGAATTTTCAGGAGAGTTATGGTTACCTTGCCCCGCGGTCTCCTCCTCCTCCGTGGAAGCTGTTTGTCGCGGCCCCTCCTCTCTTTCCCCAAGCAACAAATCCAGCTTTGTGAGGTTGCGGCGGCTTTGGAGAGATGGTCATGCTTTGTTTCCCGATGAGTGTATCGGACGCCTCTTCCTGTCTTTTTTTAAGACGTTTTGCGAGGGAACCTACTCCGCCAGTCCCCTTTGACGCCCTCGAAGGATACTTCTCGGTTCAGCAGATTTCGTTTTGTAGTCTCTCCTCCCGCATGCTTGCTCTGGCGTCCTTCGTTTGAGTAGTACCATCTCCTGCTCCCCCAAAGAGCGAGATGTCGAGGGCATCTTTGGAACCCTCTGCCCGACCGTTCAGATATTCACTTACCAGAAGGGAGTGCTTCCCCCCTTCCTGAACGAGTTTCTGGGAAGACCTCTCACCTTCTCTCTCTGCTTTCATAGTTCCCTTCCTGACTCAGGAGACAGTCCCTCCCCCTTTCTCCCGTCACAATTAGAGAAGATCGAAGTTCTTTAAACCAGTTAGGTCTCCCAAACCCCACCTTTCTTTTCGAAGTGGCTTCTAAGCGCGGGCAGTGGTTTAGTCCAGAAGGATGTCGGTCCCTCTTTTTTCCGCCCCCGAGGCTGACTGCCCCCATAAAACTCGAAAGAGGCCCAAATTACTTGGCGTCCCAACCGACGCATGTGGGTGCGTCCGAGAGTAGGTTCCCAGATTAGATGTGACTTCGACCTTCTCTGAGGTTGGACCAGACGGTGTATCCCTCCATATTCCTTGCCGCGTGATCTTGAGCCCGCGTACGAAGGGCCCCATTTCCTGTCGACTGAGGAGATCCCTCATCTTTGAGTATCGATTGCCCTAGGGGATTCCTTTTGAGCTCTCACTCTGAAGTAATGGCGCCTCCGCCCCCCCGTCCTTTCTGGAAAGAAGAGAGTTTTTAGTAATGAAAGAGGCTCCATTAGTCTGTGTCTGCACCCCCCCCGAGGTTTACTTCAGGCTCTTCCGTTGGTTTCGTGTCGTGGGCCTGATCTCGGTCCTGGCGGTTTTTTTTCCCCTCCGTGCCCACCCCTTATAAGGTGTAAAGTTCGATGCTTAGTGTCCTTATTTTGTTCTCGTCTGGTCACCTGGCCAGATCCGCCCGGTGAAGAGAACCAGCTCAGCCTCCACTTCTTTTATTTCGAAGCGGGAACTAAAGCAGGCAGTACGACGAATCTCGCCTGCTGAGTTCCTGGTTTGGGGGGGGGCGGAGCGTATTTTCACTCTGTCAAGTGCCCAGAGATTGTCTAGAGAGCTGTTTTCGTCTTTTATGTCTCCTTCTGACGCTTCGTATAGGGAATCAGCGCGCTTCCTTTTTGTGATGGATCCCAATTGTGGTCACCTTTCCCATCTTTTTGTCTCTTGTTCTATGGACATCTGCCTGCTGTTTTTTTTCCTCAGTGAAGGGGAAACGCGAACGGCATTTTCTCAACGGAGTCCCCCTCGGGACTCCGATCCGTGTCTGTGTACCCTCTCTGTCCTCGTAACCGGTCACTGACCACAAACAGAGCAGCGAAGTACCGTTACCCGCCAGCCCTCGTAGACTTATGAACCTTTCGCTTCATGTTTCTGCCTCCGTCGATCTTCCCGAGTTCTGTCAGAATCCCAAGCCCTAAGTTTGAGTGCAACGCTCCCAAAGCACGAATGGTCGACCCCCGGCTCCCCCCTCGTATCGTCGTAGGGAAAATCTACTCTCCCAATCCTTCCTTTCTTATGATCTTTGTCCGCCTGACTCGCTGGCTTTCGCCCGCGGCGCCAGGCAGTGAGTCGGCAGTTCTCTCATCGGAACTTGCGCTCCTGAGAGTATAGACAAGCCCCCCCCTCCCCTATTGCAAACGTTTTGTCTTTGCTCTTTCTGCCTCCTCAGCCCGAGATAGATCTCCACACGAGTAGGAATGCCGTTTTCCCGAGCTTGCGTCCCTTCTTCCTTTTCTGGTCTATGATGACCACGGATCGGATCGAACAAAATATTTTGACATTGATTTGTTCCCCCCAGACACGTTCCCGCATTTTATCCAAAGTTCTTCATAGCCGCGGCTGATTCATCTTTTTTAGAACATTCGCCGACAGAAGACCAGTGCCGGTCGAACTTCTTCCTCCCCCCGCAAAAGGGTGATTTGAAAGGTTCTCCTTGACCGTGCACCTCCTCGTCTGTCTTCCCGTAACCCCTCGCCCTCGCTGAGGTCCAGTCGCGTGGCTAACTGTTGATCACCCCTTTCTCCCCGACCCGCTCTTAGCCGTGAAACAGTGGACCACTCCCCGCAGGCTCAAGCTGGCTGCTCGCCCCCTCCTCGACCATTTGCCTCCCCCTTCCCTCGTTCCAAAATGATCTCCCCCCCCTCCCTGCTGCCCCTCCCGGTAGGTCACGCGTAGAAGGATTCGTTTTCCCGCCCGAGAGAGCCCCCCGTTGCTACGTCTGTTTCTGCGCGAACTGCCTGCTTTCCGCGTCCCAATGTAGTTTTTACCCCATTCAACTTTGTTTCCCCCCCCGGACGGGGAACATCGAATTGACAGAGCGCAACTCGGTCGACGATCCGCTGCTGTCTCGTAGACGCAGCGCCCGAAAGACCGAAGCGTCAAATGCCCCCGATAGGTAGTTTTTTGCGCCTTCCCTTTCCTGTGTCACCTTTGTGTGACCACTTGATTAAATTGTATTCTCGCGCCTTTCTCAGACCTCCACATTGTTTCTCAACACTGTCGATTCGTCCTCCCTCTCTAGAGAGTTCCCTAGCCCGTAGGTGATGCCCCTTCTCTTTGAACTCCATCCTTTTTATTGGCTAGTTTTTTCCGTGCGTCACCAATGATCATCTTCACATCCGGTGGCCTGCCGAACGCTTGTCCTGCGATCAGTCTTCAGACCGGATTAGGTGGCCATCTTCTTCCCCCCCCCCCCCCGTGTGTTGTTGAGAGAGATATAAACCTTCGAATTATCCTCCTGCCTCACCGCTTTTCTACTTTCATCCTCCCGTTTGCTGTTCGCACCCTCTCCCGCAGGAGAAAATTTCGGGATTGAGTTAAAGTCCTTTCCTTCCCCCTCCTCTTCTCTTCCTGCATTCGCGCTGCAGAAGACATAGAATCTCAACCATTACCACAAAGGTACTTTCTTCTATATTCCTCCAATCTTCCGCTTTTTCGGCGACGATTGCGAAAATAGTAAAAGTTACCAGGACCCCCGCCGATAGTTCCCCTTTCCGTTGCTGTCGTCGCGGGGTCTCTCCCTACGCGAAGAACCAAACCCTCGTTTTAGGAATTTTTACGCTTTTGGTCTCTGTTGCTCGGCCCCTGCGCAGTCGCTGTCACGCGAGTGGAAGCTGCTTTGCCAGTAGGACGGAGTTCCCTACGAAATTTCCCGCTTCGGTCTTTCAGAGGTTCTATGCCTAAGAGGCTCGTCGCTCTTGTCTTCCAATGCACCATAATGCTCTGACCTACTCCAGGAGGAAGGCGTTTTGGAGATTACCTCCCTCTGACACAGGGCGTCATGAGAGATCGTCCGTATCCTTCCTTCATCCTGCCGACGAGGCCGTTCCAGTTTGAATCGGAAATGTTGGACATAGAGGGTTCTTCGGTTTCACCCCCTTTTTCCCCCCCCGACGAGGAAGATCGTCGTCCTGACTTAAGGGCGCTTGGGAGGCAGCCCCTTCCACCCTTGCGGCTTACTAGTAGAAAATGAAAGAAATGAAGGCCCTTCCGAGTTTTCTACCCCCAACCTCATTCCGCTTTTTTTTCGACTCGAAGTCCTAAAAGTGGGAATATCGTTCCCCCTCCTCCATAGTTGGGCGAGTTAAGAGCGGGTTTTTTTCCTGAGCCCACATTCGTAAGACCTTCTTAGTCGTAATCTTTTCCCCCTTTTTCTTCGCTGATTTGTCTCGACGCTTTTTACTATGGTTCTATATATAGGGCTTCAAGGAGCCACTTCTTCCAAGTAGTTTACCTTTCCTTTCTTTTTTTTGAATTTCCGGCCCCGTCGTTAGAGGAAGTTCATACTACTTAGGCCGTGAACGACTTCATACTCCCTTCAGTCTCTTCTTTGTCCTACGCGCAGTGAAAGCTTTCTGAAGGGCGAGTTTAGCTTCTCTTTTTTTCCCCCTACGACCTCCTCTCCCCCCGCCGTTTATTTGTTGTGAGATCACCACAGTTCTTGCTTCATTCCGACTTACGATACCGATAGAATTCTCCGAGCCGAGTAGCTCTTCCTACCCCTTTAAAATTCCCCCCCGACGGTTTCCTTTCCGGGTAGAAGTCCTTCCTCACACATGGTAGAGGCTCCTTCATTCGACCGTGCCCCTGACTCTACGACGTTAGTTGCGAATTTCCATTCCCCGAAGTCCTACCCCCTCCCTCGTCTTTGCCATGCTTCTGAGAGCTCCTTTATGTTAGAACATTTTGGCCCCCCATGTTGAAACAGAAACCAGCTCCTCTTCTGCTGCCTTTTCCCTGGATCACTCCGTCAAGCCTGGGAGAAAGATTAATTCTCTCGACCCCTCATTCGACGCTCAGCGACGTGTGCGTTCCGAGACCTCCCCCTGCAGCCGTTCTTTTCCTTCCGACATGCTGGGGTGCCAGCAGAAAATAGCCTCGGCTTCTTTCTCTCTCGTCACTGCAGACGCTTGTGCCCCGCGGCCTACACCCGCCATCTCGTGTGGGCTGGACGAAACCGGAAGTTTTGTCTTTCCCCCCTGCGCCAAGATCCTTCCGATTCTCCTGCCCCAAGGACGGTATCCGACGTAACCTTTCGCCCTCCTCCTTTTTTTTCGTTTCGATTTCTTGAAGAGCCCTTTCAGCCTTAAATACCTTGCTCTGGCGATTCTTCCTCGGCTCTTGAGAACAAAGCCCCCCCCCTCTTTCCCTCTCTGAGAAGATAGCTCTATATATCCCGTTTCAAGTCGCGGACTTCGGCCTTTCCTCCCTATTTCGCGGGTCAGAAAGTCGTTACCCTCAGATTTTCCCGCTTCCCCACAACGTGTGAAACGCCCTTCAAGTTCTGATTTTGCCCTTCGAAGATGGCCCATTGAAGCGTTTTATCCTCCCCCAACATTTCCTCTTTCTTTCTTTGTCTCACCATAGTGTACGAGCTTGAGATTTCTCTTTTCGCATTCCGAGAGGACCTCGACCCTAGGGCCTCCCAGTTCCTCTCGCCCCCTTCCCTCCCCTTCTCCACACTAGAATAACGAATGTGTTGCGTCCCCGCAACATTCCCCCCCCCCCCCTTGTTCACGCAAGTTCCAGTGATGATGACTTATGGGAGTCTTGTCTCTTTGTACCTGATCTTATTCCTTCCGTTTACTTCTCTTCCGCCCGCAGTCTTTGTGGACCTTTGCCCCTTTTTTCTTTTTCTTTTCTCCTATTTTGAAGGGCAACAATGTAAACGAGGCTTAGGTTCTGAGGATAGCACTGTCTTTTCCTCCTTTCCTTCCACGGATTGAATTCTTCTATCATCATGACAATATGATATTTGGTGCTCCCTTATCATTTTTCCCCCTACCAACAAAGGCCTGATGACAGCAACTGATTTTCTTCTATCCTCCTAATTCCCCTTTTTGTTGTTTCTATATATCCGTTCCTTGATGATCATTATAGTTTTCCTAATGGATTTAGGAGCTCATCCTCCCCCCCCCTCCTGGACTTCCCCAAAGATTCATCTCTGAGTTAGATCGAAGAAGTGCCTTCTTGGTCTGTTCTTCCTCTCTTCCACTCCTCCTGACCGCCCTGATGATGAATTTTTTTTTCCCCTCCCCCGATTCGTCAAGATGGCTTTAGGACCAAGAAGCGATCCACTTTTGCCTTCTCACGCTTCTTCTTCCCCTCTTATCTCCTCCTTATACCGAGATAAGCTTTCCCCCTCTCCATGGCCGGCAGGCGTGAAATCCCCGTTTTATGATTGGCCTGCAGGTCTTATTCTCCTTGCGCGCTCCCCTTTTTCCGCTATTGTTATGCGTACATAGTCGAATCCTCCTCTTTTTTCTTTTTTCCTCCCTTCCGAAAAGGCGACAGGAAAAAAGGTTCACAACGCCCACCGGAACCTCCGGCTTTTTTTTTGCCCGGATCCCCCGATGAATGGAAAGATTCCGGTTCACATCACTCTTTTTTTTTGTTTTTTTCTCGGGTCCCAACTGGTTTGTTGGAAGAATGCCGGCGTTCCACTCCTTATCCGTCCCCACTTCACGTAGCCTCCTGGGCCAACCGTCTTACTCCGTTATAGATCTTAGCGTTCTCCATGTCGTCATTTTTATTGGCCCTTGTCTCGAGCGCATAATTCCCGTCCTTTACTTCCTCACTTCTTTTTCAGCCGGCTCCGAGTTACAGAGTAGTTAAGACGGCTTGAGTCTACTTGTCCCCGTCGGTTCGTTGTTCTTTCCCTTTTCCGGGTTGTTGTCCTGAGGGAGATATCCGCGTAAGGTAGTCGTTCTCCTTTTCGGTGTTTCCCCTCTCCCTTCCCGTTTTATGACATTGGTCTTCCAGCAACGAGGGTTGTCGGTGCTCCGTGCTTTCCCCTCTTCATTCCCTTTTAGTCTCAGTCCAGAAGCCGCAACGCACTTTCTCCTTTTTCCTCTGGGTCCCGCCCCCCTACAACATGATTTAGACTAAGGCTGCGGATGAACAGCTTCCCGCCCTCTTTTCCCCTCTTCGTTTCGTATCAGAAAGAAGACGCTACCTTTATAATTGCCGCTTTTCTCTCCCTTCTGTATCTCCCGAGATTTTTCTCTTTTTTTCTGAGGTTCGTCACAATTTGACGCCCCCCTTCCTGTTTAGCCCTTTACTTATTACATCCTCCGAGTTAGTCGCATTTTCTGAGCTTTCCTTCCCTTTTCCCTCCCATCCCTTTAAAAGTCTTTTGACATCAGGATTAACGATTTCCTGGTGCCCCCTTCGATCTCCCCGGTCCTCCCTCTTCCCCCTGTTCTCCCCTTGCGACCACCCAACAGAGATGTGGTTGCCTAAGTACACCTTTAGCTCGTC
>Ga0179591_1363546_pt1 | contig 12392 bp, 20 predicted proteins | sample CZOMad2_1_08_16f_FD_182891 | JGI IMG/M metagenome (GOLD analysis project Ga0179591, IMG submission 182891) | Vadose zone soil fungal communities from Angelo Coast Range Reserve, California, USA - CZOMad2_1_08_16fungal (PacBio error correction) | ecosystem: Environmental > Terrestrial > Soil >... | reverse complement strand
TTTTGCTCGCTTGATGTTTAGATCCCGCCGAAGACTTTTTTTATGATGATGTCCTTCTTTCTTTGTGGTGTCTGAGACCCCCCAGAGGCCACCCTGTTTTTTTCCTTCGAGTCCCTCCCCCATCACCGGTCTCTTAAAAAAAACTTTCCCCTTTTGCCCTCAGAGGTGGTTCGCCTTTCCTGTTTGTAGACGAACCAAGGCCCCCTCAAATAAAGGTTTCCTTTTCGATGTATCTTCTTGTGGCATGCTTTCCTAAATTACCCCCCTTAGAACCATTCATTTTCCCTCCTCTCCACCAGGAAGCATTGGGGGATTCTCCCGTAGTGTCCCTCCCCCTTTTGATAGAATGACTTCTACCAAAAAGTAGACATGTTTTCCTCCCGGATTTCTGACCCTTCCCCCTTTTTTCCGTCCCTGAATTAGATCCCCCTCGAAAGTATAGAACCCGCTTCCGGCCCAGCCCCCCCCCCTCCCCCTCAAGGAAGATGTGTTCCCCCTCAACGGGGCTTTTGAACGAAGTTTGCTCGGGAAGTTGGGGCTTCTCTGAAGGGTTTTTTTTTTTTTGAGGAAGAATCTCCCAGAACTTCCCCTTCGTGAGAGTGTGATGCCTTTTCAAACCCATCCCCTCCCCCCCCCCCTTTCTGTTCTTTTTTTTATTTCAAACCCTCTCTTTTGGGAAACTTTCAAAAGGGCTCTCCCCATCGAGGATTAGTTTCCCTCTCCCCTTTGCCAACCGACGGCTAGAAAGTGAAGAATTTCTTTCTTTCTTTCCCTTTGTGCGGCCTCCCTCCCTGCGTCCTTCCTCCCCCTCCCTTCTTTGAAGGATCAATAAGAATTGATATTTCCCTTTGTGAACAGTTTCCCCCCTCCTGTAGGATTGTGCTTCGTGTAAGCTCTCTTTTTTTTCCAATCGGATCGACCCCTCCCCCTCTTTTTTAAGCGATTGCGGAAGTCCGTAGGTGAGATCTTTTTGAAAAACACGCACACGGTTTTTTGCCCTCCTTTTTTCCAAGAAGAAGGTCCCCCCCTTTCGATAATATTCTTCCCCTCGGCCCTTGCTTCTTTTCCTCGATTTTTTCGCGATTGAATCCTCTCTTACAGTCCAGTTCCCCTGGTTTCCTTTCTCTCCTTTAAAAAAGGGTGTCGAGTCCGTCCTCTAGGTCCCCTTGGAAAAGTAGAAGTGCACCCCCCCTTTCCTCAACGAAAGGCCTCCGAGATAGCTTCTCCGTGGACTTTTTTGGCCGCTTTTCCCCCCACGTTCGTGAGTTGGTCCCCCTCGGTCTACAGCCCTTTGGCTACTTTGCCTTTTTCTCGGCATTCCCCTTTCTTACTCGGCCCCTCCTCCTTTTTTTTTCGACAGTATTGCCGGTAAAGGTGGTACGTTTCCCCGCACGGTGACTTCGTTTTCCCTTTCGCGCAGGCCGGTTCCTCTAAATTTTCACGAGGGATATTCTTGTCTTCTCTTCTCCCTTTTTCTGCCATGGGCTCCCTCCTCGAAGCTTTTGGCTAGCCCCCTCCCCTTCCCGTCAACGGAAATGACAAGTCCCTGACCCCCGTCTTTTTTATTGCAGAATCCTATCCCGGGAGGGAGGGTCATCCTCTTTGAATGGAGTTTTCTTCGATGGAAAACGTTCTTTTTCCACCCCCCCCCCCCCGGAGACGAAGAAGCTTCAAAACCATTTCTCCCACTCTTTCTTTTTAAAGAAACACGCTCCTCCCTTTCCCTTGCAGTTGCCGGATAGCCTCCTCCCTGGAATTTAATCCCTTTCCCCCCTCCCCTTTCTGTAGAACCCCCCCTTTGGTGGAGGTTCGAATATACCTTTCTTTTTCTCCTTTCCCGGAAGATTTTCCTCGAAAAAGAACCTCCCCTTCTTCTTTTGCACACATAAATGAAGTCAACGTGTTTTTCTGCGTTTCTTCGATTCCCCCCCTCCTTCCTGATTAGATACAGTGCCACACACCCCCCCGTTTGACACCCGGGTGTCTTTTTTCTAAAAAGTTCTCCCCCCACTGGGGACATTGGTCACCAGGTCATCCCCTTCCCCCTTCTCAAGGAAATTCCCCTCCTTTTCCTCTGAGAAGTAACTCTTTCCTTCTTTGCTACACCCTTGATGGTCAGACACCCCCCCCTCATCGGAGCCTTTTTTCCCCCCTCGGTTCTTCTTTCCCCGAAAAGCTTAGGATTCTCTCTTTGGCACATAAAAGGACATTTTTGGTCTCTCCCCTTCCCGCGACGACGTTTCGGTAGGGACATTTCCCTACGCCGTCCCCTTTTTTTGGGAGATTATCGGGACCTTCCCTGCGCTAGAATAGTGGTACCTAGTGTGTAAGCTTTTTTCTTGTTTAGTGGTCTTTCCGAGGGCCCCCCCAACCTTCCCTTTCAAAGTTTTTCGCTCGGGAGACAAGCGCCCCCCTTTCCCTTTTCTCTCCCTCCGGCTGAAGACACCCAGGACAAGCTCTTCCCTTGATGTTTCTCGTTCTGCCAAAAACCCCTCCTTTTCCCTCTCTATTTTTCCTCCTCATCCTTTTTTTTGTGTCTCTTCTTTTTTTAGAAAAAGCGGTGGTTGAAGAACGTCTCCACCACGCCTGGTCATTATGAGGGGACGGGTTTGGTTGATTTGAATCCTTTCTCTCTTCGTCGTCGACCGCTTCCCCCCTCCGTGAACAAGTGGATGTTTTTTTGCCCCCCCTGCGTGACTAGGAGTACTCACCCCCTCCTGGTCCCTTTCCTTACACACTCCCCTGAGATCTCGGACGAGAAGTCCCCCCCCCTCCCCCCCCCCCGGCGGCGTCTTCCCTCCCCCCCCAGAAGAGACGTCCTCCTTCCCCCCTGTGGAAGTTTACGACTCCGCTGTTTCGGTTTTTTTTTTGTAGGCGCCCCCTTTCTTTTTCGCAACCTCCCCGCGCTCCCTTCTGAATCATTCGGATTTCTTTTTTTTTTTTTTCCGGAGCATAGTTCGTCCACCCTTCCCCCCTTCCCGAGTTTTACGGCCGCCTCTCTTTCTCTTTTGTTAGGTCCCCTTTCCTTTCCCAAGATGTCCTTGGCGAACCCTTTGGCCCACTGCCATTGCGAACAGGTGTGTTGGGGTTTTCTTTTCCTTCGTCTCCTCAGCACCTTCCCCCCTTTTTCGACAGGGCTTTTTTTTTTTTTCCCCCCCCCCAACTTTTTAAGTCAGGGATTTTTCTTTCCGGTAGTTAGCAGAAGATCATTTGATCTCTCTTCAGAAGAAGAAGTCTTGGCGACCCTTTCCCCCCCCCTTTCCTTGTCGACAGGAACTCCCCCCTTCCAATGCAGACAGAGTTTCTCTGAGAAGAACTGTCCCTTTCTCTGAATAGTGGGAGTTTCGTGCTCGTGCTCTGGGTCTTCCTCTTTTTGAGTAGTCTCTTGTTCGGATCCTCTTTTCAAAATCGATTTCCGCCCCCCTTCTTCCCCATCGCGGAGAGGATGGAGTGTCCTGCCCGTTTCCTATGGATGCTGAAATGCGTGTCTCCCCCTTTCGTTTTAGAATTTTTATCCCCCTATCTCCTTCGTCGGAGCCCGCACAGTCTCCCTGTTCGTCTACTTCTCGAAGAGAAGACTCCCTTTCCCTCTTCTCGTTGAGAGAATTTCTCTCCCCCCGATGGGTTAAAAATGTTGGTGGTTAAATTTTCCCTTTTTCTCGGTCCAGAGGACGTCTTTTTCCCTCTTTCAGGTTTCCCTCCGGTATGAGTCCCCCCCCCTTTTTGCATTCGGAAAGGGCTGCACCCTCTTGTTTCGTTAAAACTCCCCTTCTAAAGGACTCCCCCTCTACGAGAATTCTCTCTTCTGTAGTCGTGAAGATCTTCCCTTTTCCGTGGTGAACAGGGATTTCGATACTTTTTCCCACCCCGGGTGCCTTTCTCCTTATAACTTCAGTGGTCCTCTTTCCTCTTCGCCGACCTCTCCCCGCAGGGACTCTTTTTTTTTTCCTCGAATCGTAAGATCTCGTTTTTTGTCTGTCGTTTTTTTCTTCTCGCAACCGTTGCGTTCCCCCCCCCCCCCCTCATCTCATCGCCCTTTTTTCCTTAGATCAACCGGTATCTCCCGTTTTTATGGAGACAAGCTCTCCTCCTCGTAACACCTTTCCTCCCCCCCGCCGGCACCCCCTTTTTTGTTGGCACTTTCGACACGATCACCCCTTTTTTTCGGACCCTTCCTTCTAGGCGATCCATCCCCCCCCCCCCCAAACTTTCTCTCCGGAAGATCAGAACCTTTCTTTTGTCTGGCTAAAAGTTTTTCTTCTCTGCCTCCCGTGGGCCCTTTTTAGGGATGATAGCACCCTTTCTTCCCTCACTTTTCCCCCTTCTTCAGAAAGAAACCCCCGTTCCCAAAAAAACAAATAATATCTTTGTTTGGTTTTCCTCTTGTTATAGGCTTTTTTTGAGGATAACCTCCAAGCTTTTCCCAGAGACTTTTCCCATGATAGATAATAACTACTTCGGTGGAAACTTTCTGGCCCCCCCCCTTTTTGAATTGGGTGTCTTCGGTTTTGATTACTCTTTCCCCTCTGGGAGCCCGCGAGTTTTGAGTGCTCCTCTTCTCGTATTCCCCCCCCTCTTTCCCTAACACGCAGATCGTCTTTATTTTTCGTTTTCCTGTACATCTGCGTGCAATTTTCCCTTCGAGCTCCTGCTTTTTTCCCCTCTTTCAGGCCTGATATCCTCCGGTAGGCTTTAGTCCCTGTCGAAACCCCTCACGGCGCCCCCCCCTCCTTTCCTCTAACAGATTCCTGAGACAACCGCGGAGGCTTCCCCCCTCTGACCGGGGTGGTAACCCACGTGCTTTTCTCCCCTCTCCCTTCCTTGAATCTCCATACACCGACCCCCCCCCCTCTTACATCATTAATACCTCCTTGGGAGAAAAACTCTGCGGCGAAACCCATCCCCTTTCCTTTCTTCCGTTGTTGCTTTTCCTTTTCTTATTTGCTCTTTAGTTATTTTCCGCCGGGTATTTCCTTTCCCTCTTTTTTTGGCGGTAGGTGATGTCTACAGATTCCCCCGCGCGAGGCTTTCTACTCCCTTTGAGTAAACACCCGGCCTCGATAGATGGCCCCGCGTTGCGTGTGTCTCCCCTTCTCTGTTCCGAAAACCCCCCCCAGAATCACACCTTTTGGCCTTTCCTTCCGCGGGAAGAGGATATCTCCCCTCGTTCCCGTTCTCTGTTTTTGAACCATCCCCTTCCTTCGTCGCTTTTTCAAGGAGAAGTTCTACCCCCCCAAAAACTGACAAGCTCGTGCTCCGTCGGGGTGTGTCTCCCGCTTTCCTTTTTTTATAAAGAAAGTCCCTCCCCCCGTGTGTTGATCTTTGGCTCTCGTTTGATTCCCCCCCCGATGATTCAATAGATAAAAGACCTTCGTCGACTTTCCCCCTTTCCGCAAAAACAATTCTTTCAAAGACTCTCCCCCGGAAGATGTGTGAACCCCCCCCAGGGATTAAGAAGTATCCCTTCTTGATGATTCTCTTCAGGTTGGTGATAATAATTTTTCATAGAAATGTCCCTAGAGGTGCTTTTCCCCCCCCTCCCCATAGCAACCCCCCAGATTTAGCGATTTCCCTTCCTTGAGGTTGAAAAGTTGAGGCAGACCATTGTGAAACAAACTTTTAACCGTTAGAGACTCGATTTCTTCGAATTAAAGTATGAAAGTACTCCGTTGCGTCTGAGAAATTTTTTTACGATTCAGATCTTCTGTTTCTTTCTGAGACACTGCGTGGTTTTCCCCCTTTCCTTATGAAATTCTTCCCTCCTTTATCCTCCCTTTGCCCCGTTGATAGCTCCTTCTTCACGACCAACCTTTTGTTCCCCCTTTTTTGTAAACGAGAATTTTTCCGGGAGTTCCCGACCCTAGTCCTCCCTCCCCCCCCCCCCCCTATGACCTTTTCTCCCCCTTTGGACTTCTTTCGGATGGGTTCTTTTTCCCTTTTCCCGAAAGGGACTTGTCTATCCCCCCCCCCCTGGGAAGACGGAAAAAAACTGTCGATAGTTAGTATCTTCCCCTTGAGGGGGCTTTGGCCTTCCCCTTTGTTCGTGTCGCTAGGACGTCTTTTCCCCTTATAGGGAGGTACACTTGTGAGAGGCCCCCCCCCCTTTTTCTTCCCTGCCACTTATGTAGGAAGGAAATCTTTCCCCTTCTCTAGAACGTGCTAAGGAAGAAGTTCCCCCCCTAGTTACTAGACGTCTAGATCCTTTGTCGGCGTCGACCTCGGGTGTTGTTCCCTTTTCCCAGCGTTTTTCTTTTTGTCAATATGACCTTGGTCGCGCCTTTTTCCCCCCGCTCCACGAGGGAGGTCTCCCCTTTTTCCTTAGAGAATTTTCCCCCTCTGGTAACCCTTTTTGGTAAGACAGCACTTTCCCCCTCCGTTTGTTCTTGTAGTGGAAAAGCGCCATTCCTTCCTTTCATTCTCCCCCCCCCCCTTTTTTTCTACTAGTCCTTCCCTACTTGAGAAAAAGCCCCCCTGGGCTCGGCTAGGCCCGGTGGGCTTTTCGTCCTGCGGCTCCCCCCCCCTACCCCCCTTTGAAAGTAGTAGGACAATCCCCTTTTCTTCCAGAATTAGAATTCTTTGTTTTCCCCCCGTTGCGTTTTCGGTCATTACGCTCCTCTTCTTCGGTGTTTTTCCCCCCCTTTCGATGGCAAAAGTTCCGTTTCTCCCCCCCCCCTCTCCTTTGAAGAGATTCGGAAACACGATCCAACTCTTTCCCCCCCTGCCAAAGATCTCTGATCGCCGCTTTTTTCCTTCATTCCGCAGTCCTTTTTCCTTCGACAATGAAAGGTGCGGTCTACCTTATTTTCCTTCATCTTCTCTCCTTCTTGAAGTGATCGTTCTTCTCTGACCCGTTTTCTTTCCACCTCCCTGACTTAAAAACTTTCCTTTTTTCCCCGATCAGGGAAGGTTCTGGTTGTTTGTTTTTATTCCCCCTTCGATCAGTCCCCCCCCCCCCCCTGGTGGCGATTTCGGTGGGCTACCCCCTTTTCTTGAAAATCTGGTTCAGAAAGGTCCCCCACGTCTGTCTAAACCCGAGGACAATTATATTTCCCTTCGGTCGACTGCTCTTTCCGATAAAGATGAGGTCCCCCCCCCCCCCCCCTCTAGAAGGATTTAGGAGGAAAATTGTCCGTATTAAACTTTCCCTTTTTTTGGCACTTCCCCCCTTTCTTTTAGGTAGCGCTTCCTCACCGAACTCATTTCTTTTCTTGAGAAGAAAGAATTTTCCCCGCGGGTATGTCACCCTTTTCGCGGCGGCGTGTTTTCGAATAAGCGAAATTTTCTCCCCCTTTTGTTCTTCTGCGTGTTAGTGACTCCTACTTTTTTTTTTCAAACCGCCGAAATCAAGTTTCATTCTCTCACAGTTTCTTTTATAGTTTAGACTCTCTCCTTCCCCTCCCCCGTGGGAACCCCCTTTTAGAAGTTTTAGGGAAACCCCCCTTTTTTTTTCACGTACAATATTCTATAAGTTTTTAATTCCTCATCTTGTTTTTTTTCTCAGAGATGATCTTTTCTCCCCTTTTCGAACGTTCGGACCCTCTTTCTTTCGGGGACGGGGTGTCTTTCCTCCTTTTCTTTTTTGACGATAAGGGAGGGTCGCCCCCTTTTCTGCGACTGTGAATTATTTACGTTTCCCCCCCCCTTCTATAGGATCTCCCCATGCATAGTACACACCGGTTTTCTTTTCCTTCTCTCTCGAGCGCAGTCGAGCGGTCGGGAGATGTCAGTCGGGTCCCGAGTTTGAGTTGCTAACTTTCTTCGGCGTTTTGATGTCGGTGAGGCGCACTCTCTTTTGCTGTGGCCCTCGGAGAAGGTAGCCCCTCCTTCTGAGTCAGGTTGTTGGCCTCGAATCTTGAGACTCTTTTCCCTCCCTTTCCCCGCGTCTCTTTTTTCCCTTTGTAGAGGGAGTGTTCCCCTGAACCCTTGAGTCTTGGCTAACACGTTGGTAGGCCGCTTCCCTCGCCCCGTTGTCACCGTTTTTCCCCCCTGATCAGCAACAAGGCCCTTTTTTTTTCTTTTTTTTTTCTTTTTTTTTTTTTTTTTTTTTTTTCCTTTTTTGTTTGTCTTTTTTTTTGTTGAATTTTACCTTGGCGACCCTTTTTCTTAAGGGAGGTGGTTGCCCTCTCGTGATCCTTTTTTTTATCACAAAACGTATCCGGGGTCTTTTCGCTTCAGCGAAGACTTAGATGGGAGACCTGAAAACTTTCTTCCCTTGACCAGCTCCCTGCCGACCGAGGGATTTTTTTTCTTTCTAACGTCCTTTTTTTTAGAGGATCGTGGTTTTCCTCCCTTCCCTTCTTCTGGGGTAAGTAATAGGGAGTCCTCCGGTTTTTTATGACGAAAGTCCTCTAGCCACACCGTCTCCACTCTCTCGGATGGTTCTTCCGGTCTGGGAACCTGATCCCGATTCTTTTTTTTTTTTTTCCTTTGGGTGTAAGACTAATTAATGGTTCTTCTTTGTTTGGTCTGGACTATCCCCCCTCCCCCCCAGAGAGACCACTTTTTCCCGTGGCCGAAGGAATTATTTTCTCCCCTTCAGCGTCTAGACGAAATTCTCATTAAGTTTTCCCCCCTGCTGCGAATTCCCCCCCCCCCTTAACAGTGAGGTAGTTTCCTTTTTTTCCCCCTTACCAGAGTTTCCTTCTTCGGAAGGGGACTGTTGGAAGAGCTTTTTTTCCCTGGTCTTCAGAAAGGTGTCCTTCCCGGATCCTGGTGGATCCCCCTTCCTGAAAATGGGTCGAACGGTCTTCCCCCCCTCTACGCGATCTTTCTTCCTCCCCTCTTTAAGTAGTGAATCTCCCCTTGGCACTCCTAATGGGACCCCATAGGTTCTTCCCCTCTCCTTTTCCGAGGACAACAGGGTTTTTTTTTTTTCTCGATCGTGCCCTCCCGATCACTTCTTTTCCTCCCCATACGCGAACCTCTTTCCATCCAGAGAAGAGGGCTGCTTCTCTTCCCCGCTGGACAGTAGTAGGTGATTTTTTTTTTCTGTCTTTGGCTGCCCCCCCCCCTTTTCCCCCCGATATAATAGCTTCCGAATAGATAACCGTGGTATTGGTCGATCACTTGGGAGGCCCTCCCCTTTTCCCTTCGCTCCCCCTTAAGGAGGACCCCCCCCCCTTCCCCCGAAAACAAGGGTTCGTGACCCTTTCCCCGAATCTCCCCCCCCAATTCCTATCCGTTTCCCTTTTTCCCCTCATTCAGACCCCCCCCCCGAGACGAACTTTTCCCGTAACAGATCTCCATGTTTTTCCTTTCGCGGTCGGGCACGGCATCTTTCTTCTTGGCTCGCTCCGATTCTTCCCCCCTTTCCCCCCCCTCCGCAACGTTAAAATCCCCTTCTTTTTTTATCTAAAGGGCGGGTGGCTCGCTGGCGTTTTCTCCCTTCCTGCAGGGCCCTTGTTTTTCTTCCTCAACAGCAGTGCTCGATCCTTTCTCTATTTCCGCGGTTTCCCTTCTTCCCAAAACACATAGGAAATTGTTCTTTTTTGCGGTTGCCGATCTGAGGTTGCCGCGTTTTCTTTCTCTTTTGATAGGTACGATTGGTTTTTCTTTCTTCAAACTTTCCACCCTTCGCAGTAAACGGAAGTTTTGGTGTAAGTTTTCTTTTACTTTCTTTCTTTTTGGGGGGGAGTGCAAACCTCCCCTTCTCCAGGGGTCTCTTCCCTTCCCCCCCCTTCTCTTGCAGACGGAAATCCGCCGATGTTACCCCCTTCCCCCCTCCTGGCGAGATAACTTCTTTCCCCCGCTTCCAAGATCCTGCTTTCCCCCTCTGGAGGCGAATAGAACTCTACGGTTTTTTTCCCTCACCCACGGGTGAGTCTTGACATTTCCCCTGTTGCTCTCCATCCCCCCCCTCTCTCAGGACATAATCATCCCTTCCCAGACACACTCCTCCGCGCCAATTCCCTTCCCTCCGTTTGTTGTTGTTTCCCTGGAGATTCTTTGGGGGGCCTTTCTTTTGCCTGGATTCTTCCCCTTCTTCTCTTTAGGAGGGGATTCTTTTGCCGGGTCGTGCCTTGTGCAAACGTTTCTGGTCGGTGATCCAACGACCATACTTTTTTGGTAAACCCTTTGCTGGATCGCATTCCCCGCTTGGCGTGGACTGCCTCCTGTTTAGAAGTAAATCCCCAAATCTTCAGTTTCCTTTGAGAATTCTCTCTTGGGTTAGGCCCGGCCTCCCTGACCATTCGTTTTGATCTTCCCTATCAGTTTTCTTTCGACACCCGGAATCGCTCCTTTTGCAAGCACGCTCTCCTTCTCCCCGTTCTCCCTAGAAAAGTCTCCTTTCGATCGACGGTGTGGATCCGAAGCTTTCGCTCGGCACTCGGATTCACCTCTGAAGCAGATTCCCCGCTCGCACCCCATTCGATCTTTCCCCCCTTCACCAAGTTCCTCTTTTGCCATCAACGTTACCGCAGGAGCGATTTTCTTTTATTATTAGTTTTTTTCTTCTTGCTTTTCGGAAGAATTTTCTCCCTTCCCTTAGGAACTGGACGTCTCCGGCGGTGATCATAACTCCTTTTCGAGAAAAAGATTCCTTCTTCCCCCAAACCTTTCCCTTCTGTTGTGAACGTTGCTTTGTCCCAGTAACCGTGAGGCTTTCCCCCGAGCATCCGATTCTGTTCCCTATTTTTACTCTTTTCGTTGAGCAGGATCGATTCTTCTTCCTGTAGGATATCTGTGCTTTTTGGTGGATAGCCGTAGTCATGGGCTTTTACGTAGCTTCTCTCCCTTTGAATTTTGGTCAACGTGCACGACCCCTTTTTCGGTGGTTCCGTCTCTTTTTACGTCGTCTTTCGCAGGCTGGGGAGCAATCCGTCTCGGGGCCCCTTTTTCTCGATGCGGCCCTTCCCTGTCCGAATTCTCCCGGAAAGAAGCGGTGGCCGCCTTTTTCTCCCCCCTCCGACGGCCCCACACATCCCCGGTGGCTTCCTTTAAGCGACAATCGTGTCTCCTAGAGGTTCGTCCTTTCCTCTTGATTGAAAGAATTTTTTACTGCGTTTCCATTTCTCGGGTGAGGAGGCCCAGTTCTCTCCGACCATCCACCCTTCAAACTTACTTCCTTTTTCCCCCGTTGTGATCTTCAACCACCTGGACGGTTGGTCAAAATTTTTCTCTTCTTCTCGATAGAGTAAAGGTCTTTCTTCTCCGTTTCCAAAGTTAGGGAGTTTGGCCCCCACTCTCATAAAAGGTGAAAGTCACAAGTGGGTTTGAATCCTTCCCCTTTAGGAAGGAGGAACTTTTTCTTTTTCTCTTCCCTTTAGGTAACGTTCCCCCGCTTTGTAAGGGACTTCACTTCCCCCTTCCCCCCCCCTGACACTGTGAACCAAACTCTCCTCGAGTATTTTTCCTGGAGGTTGTTTCCTGGTCCCCCCTTTTTCCGTATAGATGATTAAGAGGATCTTTTCTTTCCCCCCCCTCAGCCCCCATTTTTCTGAAAGTAGGAAATGGTGGCGATACCTATTCCCGGTTCGGAAGGTGCTACCATTTCCCTTCAAATTAGTTCTGACATCCAGGAAGAATCTCTTTTGAAAGGCGGATGTTCCCTCTTTTTTTTTTTCCGCGGTTCTTTCTTACCTTTTTTTTGCTTAGAAATCCCCGTTAGTCTAAAGCACCGCTCCTCTTTTCCTCGATTTCCCATCCGAGTCTCCCCCCCCCCCCCCCCTTTACTTCGACTGCTCCGGTTGGGCCCGGGATCCGTCTCTTCGGCAGTTGCATTCCTTCCCCAAGGCAGGGTTGTTTTCCCCCCCCTTCTGACTTCGTCGGAGAATATTTACCCCTTCTCTTGACATCGGTCTTTTTTTTTTCCTTTATACACGGCTTCCCCCCCTCCCTGACTTTTTCCCCCTTGAGTTAAGAGAACCGTGTTTCTCTTCCTGTGATGTTTTCCTTTTCTTCCTCTTTTTTCCCACCACGGTGGACCACTTTTGCGCAATGGGGCCCCCTCCCCCTTCCGTGTTTACGCACTTTTTCCATTCCCGGCACCTTACCCTTTTTCCCGACATCTGGGACCCTTTTCCGCGTCGCGATTTTCTTCCCTTGAGCGGCACCCCTCCTCCCCTCCGATTTACTCGGAGAACCGTTGCCTTTCCCGCAACTTTTTTCTTGCACAGGCTCGGGATTTTCTCTGCCTCACCTCCATTCCTTCGAAAAAGGATTTTCCTCTCTCGAAAAATTGGTTCTACCTTTACCATCTCCCGAGAGGAGGCGCTTTTTCTGGAAAAGAAGGTTTTGTTTTTCTTTCCTGAAGTGTCCTTTTCCCCGAGGGGTCCCTCCTCCATCCAAGTGCCCTTTTCCTTTCAAGAGGGCCTTCCTCCTCGGAATTCTAAGCTCCGTCCCAGTTGAGCCCTCTTCCTCCGGGTAGGGTTTTTTTCAACACGCGTGGCTAC
>Ga0179591_1330750_pt1 | contig 12392 bp, 13 predicted proteins | sample CZOMad2_1_08_16f_FD_182891 | JGI IMG/M metagenome (GOLD analysis project Ga0179591, IMG submission 182891) | Vadose zone soil fungal communities from Angelo Coast Range Reserve, California, USA - CZOMad2_1_08_16fungal (PacBio error correction) | ecosystem: Environmental > Terrestrial > Soil >... | reverse complement strand
TTTTGTGCCCCTTCAACGCGGGACTTCTAATAGTTTCCTCACTTCATATTGGGCTGGTCTTTCTCGACTCCTTGAGGACCAGCCATGATTTCTTTCTCCTCTTGTTCCGTCCCCATTTTCCGATTGCTTCAGAAGCACCTCCGGGCTTTCGCCCTTTGGCGAAGGTTCTGTTTGCCCTTCGTTAAAATTGGAGCTTTCGGGGAGGATGTTTCCCTTCCCTTCTATGTCCAAAGGTTGCTTTCACTGTTTCCCGGGATCTTCTAATGCCCCCCCCCCTCTTGATGTGCCATTCTTAGCCAGGAGGCGTGCGCTATCAATCAATTTCTTTCTATGTTTTCCTCCTTTTTTCAGTGAACCCTGATTTCCCTCCTTTTGCGGACGAGAGTTTGCCACTGTAGTGATCTCCTGGCACACTTTGCTCTACCGCCCCCTGCAGATGCTTTCGTTACTGATGATTGGGAATCAAAACCTTCCCCCGTTGCTAGTCTTTGTACGATCACTGTTATCCGTTCCTGAGCCTTCGTTCTCCCTCTGGACTCCTCGATCTCTTTCGTAGTCCGACTCCCTCCTTGGGATTTTTTATCTGGACCTTTTCACATCGTCTACTAAGTACTTGCCCTTCTTTTTGCTCTCCACTATAATGAACCTATCCTCCTCTCTTCCCCCTCCCCCGTCTGAGCGTCCTACAGTGGTGGGAAAGACCCCCCCATCCCCCTGGCCAGTTGCCTTGTCCCATTATTTCCCTTGCCTTTTCCCCCCTTTTTTTTTAGTGAGTTATTGATCTAGTTCCGTGACCAGAGCGGACGTTTCTGAGACACAAGAGTTCCCCCGGTTCCCTCGCCACACTCTCCCCCTCTCCTCCATAGCCAAGGGTTTCGCATCCCCTCCCCCCAGACAAAAACCACCCGCTTAGCACCTTTTTTGGAAACTCCCTCCCATTGATGACGCCCTTTAATAAATTTTCCATGGCATCCCTGCTTCTTTTCCAGGTCCTCGACGGGCATTTATTACCGGTTGCTTCTCTCTGAGGCTAGAACGCGTTGCGCGCTATTACAATTCAAGATAGAACGCGTAGGTGATTTTTTGATTCTTTGACCGAGGGTCAGGACGTTTTGTTTCGCTCCCCCCCAATAGTTTCACACCATTAATACTGAGAGGTCTTTACCCTTGGTAAAGACCCTCGCTCTCTACCTATTCAATACTCCCCCTTAAGGTCCCCCGTCCCTCCCCCCTTCTCTATTCTGGTTTTGTAGAAGGATGACAGTTCAGACGCAAGAACTCCAGAGCTTTCCGACGTTTCCCCAAAACCTCTTTCCGTTTTCACAGGTATCCCTCGAGTGCGTGTTATTCATCTCTCTTTTTCGGTTTGGATGGGAGTCTGCCATAGACTGCATAACTCACGGGTGTCAAGACAACTTTCAGGTTTTCTTACAGATTGGACCCTAGTCTTATATCCTTGATCAACAAACGCCCCCTTCTTCTTTTGTCTCACTTCCTAATCCACCTTTCCCTCTCGGAGAGTATTTGTCTTATCAAAATGCATATCCCTTTTTTTCCTTCTCAGTCAGAGATTTCCTACTCTCGTCGAACTTGGAATGCCGTCCGCCCTTTCACTACCCCCCCGCCCTTTCCTTCATTTGTTACTTTTTCCTCTTTAGTTTCTTTGGGCAATTAAGATCTACCATTTCCTGTCGTAGGGCCTCGCCCCAACCCTCTTCCTCAGCTCTTGATTTTGCATGCAAATCCTCTTTTGTTTTGGGCAATCAGCTGGGTTTTCCCAATTGTGTGCCAGGTTCATAGAGCTCCCTTTGTCCCCACCCCAGACGACTCCTTTTTTTTGATCGATTCCCTCACTTCTGCATTGTGGTGAATTCCCCCCTTTCTGGTTTTCCGCCTCTTATTGCGTCAAACCTGTTTCTGTTCAGCGGTGAAACCGTTTTCTCTCCTTGACAGAAGAAGGGGGATTCTCCGCCTTGCCCGACACACCAGCACTCGCTCCCACACTAACAGCTGGAAGACGCTTTCTTTTCTTGTTGATGTTTAGGTCCCAAGTGTCTGAGATTTGACCTCCCCCAAGGCATACTGATCCTTCAACAGGTGCCTTGAAAGGGTTCTGTCCCTGACCCCCCACTCCGCTTCCTCTCTTTCACCCTTTGGATGAGCATGGCGCCCGCTTCCCCCCCCCCTCAATTTTGTCTCCGTCTCGATCCAATAGTCTGGACCACCGCGGTTCCTTGTGGAGAGGGACCCCCTGATTCCGAGATCCAGCCCCCCCCCCCCTTCCGCCAATTTCCACTCCGCCCCCCCTCTGATTAAGAATCTGATCTCTACAATCACCTTTTCCGGCCTCCCCGTCCCAGCGTTTTTTAGCGCGTTCATATCCTTTCGCGCACGTTTCATCTGCGCCTGACCTCCCCCCGATAGTTCTTTTTGCCCCGGGTTTTTTTCTCTACTTCTTAGATGGGTACGCGCGAGGTTCCTGTACCCCCAAGGTGTTAATAAGACCCTGGTCTTTTTGCGTTTGTATAACAACACACAACTTACTGCCCCTCTCTTTCAGACTCACGTCGCCCCTGATTCTGCCCTTTCTTCTTTTTTCCTTTTAGGCGCGCCGCGGCTGCTAGCCTTTTTCTAACGGTCTTAGCCCGGAGGGACGGCTCGTCGGGCAAACCACTTTCAGCGCCGGGCGTTCCACATAGAATGATGGCAACTTTTTTTCCCCCCGTTTCTCAATTGTTACCTGTTTTAGCAGTTCCCCAGCTTTATTTTTTTTGGCTCCTTATTCAGACTTTTCGGAACAGTTAATCTACCCTCACTATTTTGAAGCGGGGTACCTTGACGATCCAGGCCTGTCCTCGGGATTTCTCAGGTCCCTCGAATCCCCTTCCGGTTTACCCCCCTTCGGCGGCGGCGCTACTCGGGGGAATAAATTTTTTTTATGGCGGTATGGCAATCCCCACCGGATAAAGGTTCTACCCATCGCCTGCTTAATTCGGTCTTTTCCCTTCTTTCGTTCTAGTTTATCCCCCCCCTCTGACCCTGCCTGGATCCTTTCTACATCTTTTGCTTGCTCTGTTCAGGCAGCCCGCTTTACTCCAGGCGGCGTGATCCATGATTCCAGCGGTTCTACTCTTTCCCGCCTCTTTAGTCCATCCCCCCCAGCAGAGATTCCTCTTTTTGATCCGTTATCACGCCAGGCAGCTAGTCCTTTTCTTAATCTGCAAATGTAAAGGGAACAACGAAAATACAGGTCCTTTCCCTCCCCAACTTAACGCGTTTCCTCTCCCCAGACGTGCACCGCTATCCCTTATTCAACGTCCCCTGAAGGCGACACCCCTAAAAATCGGATATGTCCAGAACGTAAAACCATTTCCACCTGTCTTTCCCCGCGGACATTTCCTCCCGTCTGACCCCCTTACTCCTCTTCCCGAGCTCGCGACACCAAAGTGCGACTTCTTCTTGATTTGCAAGTTTTTGAATGATCCACCCTTTGAGGTCGTGACGCTTCCCCCGCGCCCTCTGAAACTTCATCTTCTCCGTCGTCCCTCCCCTTCGCCAAAGCTCTCCAGATATCGTGAGTGACTCCCTCTGCCCTTAAGAGCCAGAGATTTTCCCCTCTCGTTTTTTGCTCTGAGTTTTTTCCCCCTGTCCATCGATTCCCGGTGCCCTCTTCATCGGTCATTCAAGATGGATGCCGCTGAGAGAGCTCCCTGAACAGCCCATGACTTCTCTTTTCTCTCTTTATCCTTCCTACCACTCCCCCTCTCCTCCGGCTGCTGCACCGAAAAAGTTAACGGTGGTTCCTCTTGTTGGCCTGCGTCCCTGACCACTTGTAGGTAGGTTCGGGATGACATATGCCCTAGGTTGAACTATGTTACTGTGATAGTCTACCCAGCTCTTTGCGTTTTCTCTCCGAGTTCCCCCGATTTCCAGCCTTTATGTTGCACTCCTTTGGGCTTTGCCATACTTTTGAGGAAGCGCCTTTTTTTTTGATTTCTTCTGAAAGGGACCTTGTCCCTCTTTTTCCTACTTTTCTATATCTTCCTTCCTTTCAGCTTGAGGTGGTTACTCCCCCCATTCCTTATACTCTTTTTTCCGCTCTTTGCATATAGAAAGTCTAAAGGAGTCCTCCCCTGGTGAGCCTCGGATACACGCCGCCTGGCGTCGCATGGTTCTGTGTACCCCTATGTTGACGCCGATTGGCTTATCAGTCCGTCCCGGCCGTTGCGATGCCTTGAAGAGGAATATCTCGAACCGAGAAGAGATGTTCCTACCCCGGTATCAGGGGTGTTTGGACCTCACCCCCTCCCATCTTACTGAATTTTCAATCCTCTCCCCTGCTGCTTAGACTTGTTTTTAGAATACGTGGCTCTATTTCACTGGTTTTCACTAACCCTCTCTTCCCTTCTTTTCGCCCCCTATCAGTTACCCTTCCTCCCCTCCGAGCGGCCTTGCCTGCCCCTCCAGCATATATACTCCCAAGCAACACACCCCCCAATCCCCCTTCGGTAAACCTCACATTTTTGTAAAGTGCGAACCGGGAGCTTCCTCCTGGTGCCATCAGATGCACAGCATGTGTACCAAGGCGCTTTCTTGGTGCCTTTTCCGGACTTGCCCATTGAGTTACCCGGTTGTTCCTAGTAGGAGATCCACTTCTGCGAGACTATTACAAGGGCAAGAAAGTAAGCTGGGTGGTTGCCGAGTAGGCTTTGACCCTCTCTTTTGTCAGGACCTTTTCATTTTTTTTTTTGCGCTCCCATATAAGCGCAACACTACTTCCCTGATTTACCCCCGTGTTTCCAATCCCCTCTCTCTCCCTCCCCTCCATTTATCTTCTCCGGCCCCTGACCTTCCTCTAATCCCCTCTCGATTTGTCCTGAGTTTACAGGGAGAAGTATACAGTCAGTTTACCAAGATCCCGCTCCCCCACTTTCTTTAGGAGGAATTAGGTTTCCTCCTCCTCTTTCCGTGAGGAAGATCAGGTTCCTTAGTTCTGAGCAGTCTCCCTTTTCTTTTTCTCCCCCCCTTCATAGGGTGTCAGATAACCTCACCTCTTTCTGGACGAGATTATCGCGGGACTGCCCCCCAAAAAAGATTCTTTTTTTCGCCATTCTCCAGTAACCCACAGTTTTTTCCCCTCTCGTGAGAGGAGGGTAGGCTTCCACACCCCCCCTCCGTCCGTTTTGAAGTAAATCGCGCTTGGCTTCACTTCATGAATCAGAGCTCCCCGCCCACGTGAGACTGTTCTTCTCTTTGCCGGTTAGTTAGCCAGATTCTTTTTATTTGCGTTTCCCCTTCCCTCTATCTCGTAGTCGTACTTTCCTGCCCCCGCGTCATGTCCACTCTCTGATTGCTGTCCACTTATCGCTTGGCCAAATAGCTGTGCGTAGCCCCATTCAAGGAACAGATGTCCTTCTCCTTTTTTCTCCTTTTTTTTGAGATGATTCCTCCTTTTCCCTGCCATACCTGATGATGCGTTCACTTGTCGGATTGAGGGCAAAAAGTTAGCCCCCCTAGAGAGTGACATTAAGCTTGTTTTCCCCCCTCTCCCGGACTGAGTCCTTTTGCTGAGTGCTTTTTTCCCCCATTCCGAAAGCGCGAACCTGTCCAATCATTCAGAAATTCGGCACGGGTTGTCCCCCCTTGTCTGGTTCTGATTCCCCGTGCACTATTTTACCGTCCCTCTCCCCCCGATTAATGTCTCCGAAAAACCCCTTCGAATTTTTCTTTTACCCCATCGAGTACAGGCTTCTTTTTCCCTTGAGGTCGCAGGCGACCAGCACAGTTTTTAATTTTTGTTTCCCGCGCGATAAAAGACCCAGTACGCCCCCATTGCCTTTTTCTTTTTTACCCCTTTCTTCCTCGATGAGCAACTCTCTTCCTCCTACGAAAGAAACGAGACTCTCCAGCACTCCGTTCGCCCAAGAAGTCAGGAAGAAGTCCCCACGTTTTTTCCTCTTCTCTTTCGCGTTAAATGTCCTTCTTCCCTCCCTTACTTAATTACTCATCGAGATTTCTTTCTCGGCTCTTTTCGCTTCCGACCATCAATGTCTGTCAGATTTGGGGCGGACCCACGGTGTTCCAATCAATTACCAGTCGAGTAATTGTGGAGATGATGCTTTTCGGCACCCCCCTTTTCCCTGCCCGTTCAGCAGTACGACCCGCTTTCTACCTCTGAGAGATGGGAAAGTTTTCTCACAGGCGCGATCGGCGGATTAACTACGATCGATCATCACCTTTATTCCGCCGTCCCTTTGCCCTTCCCCCTTGACTTCCCCCCTTTACTCGCATTTTTTCTCCTCTCTGTAAGGGGCCTTCATCCCGTTTCTTAGGTGACAAAGTTTCCCGTAAAGAGGATTTTGTTTTGGCTACATCTTCGCCCCTTTTCTGTCAGGAAGGAGAGACCCGCTGCTTGCAGCGTGTCCTGGACTAGGGTAGCCACGGAATGTTACCCCGCGGCGTGAGAACCTGTGGACTATATCCTCCCGTCCGTCCCCCCCTGTTACGGCGCGGTCGCATAGTCAGGGCCAAAGTTTGATGGGTTTTATTTCATACCCCCCCCCTGCCCCTGTGAATTCTCTCTTAGTAGTTTATTCATATTTCCCTTCTTGTGCTCAAGCCGGTCCCAGTGATTCCTTCCTCCCCCCCATATGCCCCTTTCCAACTCTTACTTTTGCTGATGCGACGCATGGAGTTCGAAGACTGGAACAAGCTATGCCCTTGGCTTCGTTAGAGCGTCCATGTCCAACAAATAGATCTCCCTTTTGTTTGCTGACCCTCCGTCTTTTTTGAACGCACTATCTTTTCCTAACAATTTTTCCCTGGCCTCAAGGACAGTCCACCCGGCGCTTATAAAAGACTCTCTTTTGAGCGTCCCCCCTACTTCTCCCCCTCTCTCATTTCCCTCACTCTTGATTTTTGCGCCAAATGACAGCAATTTTTTTTTTCTGGTAGATCCCCCGTCACACTCAACCTTATCTAGCTTCCTCTTTTTAAATAACGAACCCTCCCATTCGTCCCCGCGTACGAGTCGCTTTCGTTTCAACAGGAGACGGTCCTTCTGCGGCCTTATGCCTCTTATAAAAGAGAGGATGGCTAAGTTAAAGCGCCCTTTCTCTCACTTGATGTTAGTATTTCCCGCTCCTTTCCCAGCTTCCAAAGCCTCTCCTTTAATTCCCCAGGCCGGACAGAGAGCCTTGGAATCTTTTCCTCCTCCGTTTTTTTTTTTTAGCTCGAAAAAGAGATTGTAACTGGCAACTCTCTTTTCGGCAGGTGCCTGAATCTCAAGTTCCTTCTCTTTTTGCATAATCTTGTGGCCTTTTCGCGACGAGGAAACAGACAATGAATTTCTTCTCGATTTTGATAATGTCCCCCCTCCCCCCCCCCCCCCATATTGGCCTTCCGTTTTTTTTCAACTCCCAGACTTTTTTTCAGTCAATGGCGCCGGTGTTGTCGACTCGGATCGTGGAATGCGTGCCCTCAATTCTTCATTTTTTGATACTTCCCGCTTATTTCCAGAAGGGTACCTTTTTTTAAGTGCACCGTCCCCGCCATCCTTTTGGCCGTTTTCGTGGGGCCTTCATTTGTATCTTTTTTAACCTCCTTCTGGGTATGCAAAAGTACGAGGGATGACTCCTCCCCGGATTTTTGATCCCTGGACCTCTCTAAGGACCTGATAGATGCCTTTCTTTCGTATGGGTTGTACTCAAGAAGTCACAATCTCATGTTTCTATGGACCGCGACCGAGCTCCGAGAACGTTGGGAAGGACTTTCCCCCCCAGCACCCCTTTTCTCATTATTTCTTCTTGTTCATCTGGACAATATGGAATACCCCCTTGCCTCATCCGGATGTCTCTCCCGACTTCCCCGTAGCAAGCCCCTCTCAGATGGTAATCACATATAAGTTGTGTGAGGAAAGCCAACAAATTTCCGACTTTTTTTCGGCCTTCTCGTAGCGCCCGACTGCATTTTTTTCTCGCTGAAAGTCCCCAGTTAAGAGGCTCCCTCCTCTCTTTTGAACCATTCGTTCTCAACCCTCTTTCCTCACTTTGCCAAAACTCTTTTCCCTAGTCCGGAATGAAGAACCGTTGTTTGCTTCATCCAAGAAACCCCCTCCCGTCTGTAAAGAACCTTTGTCCCGGCGTGACCCCCACTTTCGTTCGCGTCTCAATGCCGTCCCTTGAATAGATGTCTGGTTCCGGTATCGACCCCACTTTTTTTCTTCTACCCCTGTTGCCTTTGCCATCTTCTTCCCCAAGCATAAGCCCTCCTTCTTCTTGCTCTACACAGGGCAAGCTCTCCCCTCGTTCTGCGGGGTTCCGTCGCTGAAGATCTGTCAGGAAGTGTGGGTCGATTCCCCCCCCCTTTTTCCGCGCCTTTCTCTCGTCTTTCTTACCCGTGTCCTACCAGCTTCCCCCCCGATACAACACAAAGTCAGTTAGTACACAAGACCGCCTCGTACCTTTCCTATGGAGCTTCGGTCTGACGGAGACAGTTCCCCCCTCTCGAAGCTTTTAAAGATAAAAAAAACTTCTTTTCCGCTGCCGTCAGGTTTCTTTCCCCGTAGTTCGTTAATCTCTATTGGCCTGAAGTCTCTTCGCTCCAGGGAATATACTGAAATCGTTTTTTTTTTTCCTTCTTCCACTCACGCGGTTTTTCGTACGCTGGCTCTCTTTATCTCTCGGATTCCAAACCCTGACCAACTTCTTCTCTGGTCCTCAATAAAACCCGTTGAAAAGATTCCGTCCGCGGAATTTTTGATACCCAGTTCCATTCGAAGTTGAAGTCACTAGAGCTGGATTACACCTCTCTGTAGCATTTGCATAGTCCTTACTCCCTAAACCTGGCGACTTTTCGTACAGTCTTTTTCCTGTTGTCCTTTTTCTTTTTTCTTTTCCCCCTGCGCGATAGAAAACCATCTTTCGTAAGGTTGCGCAACATCCAGAATGTCAAACTATATCGATTTTTCTTACCGTTTGCCTCAACGACGTTATTTTTTCCTCCTTCCGTGTTCTTGAACCCCCATTTTCTCACTGAACGTCTTACTCATACTCCCCTCTTTCTTGGGCAGGATTTTTCCTTCGGTTTCTGCGACATTGGTGCCATAAAAAGGATGATGCGCCGACCCTCTCCGATTTCCTTCCCCCGGTAGACCCCCTTTTCCCTGTTCCCTCCTTTGACTGCTCCTTCCCGAGTGTGCGCTCTTTTTTAGAATGGGCCCCCCCATCCCCATCCCGATACCTTTCCCACAGCCTGAAGTCCAGAGGAATTTTTTTTGTTTTTTGCATGCCCCCGTGTTCCGCCGCTTACTATCGATTACTGACCCCGGACCAAAAGGCTCTTGTGAAATCAGACCCTTCCCAATCCGCGTCCTCTCGGTCCTTTTGGTGATTTCCGGACCCGGAGAATCATTTTTCTTCCCCTCCTTATAAAGCTCGCCATCTCCGATGTGACTTGTTGTTTTTGACCACGTAAGAGTATTTCCGCCCCGCTTCCTTGCTCATCCTCTCCACTCCGACCCTTCGCTCACGCACTCGATACGAGTCGCCCTCAGCCTGTCCCCCTCAGTTTTTAGCGTAGGAATCTTTTAGAGTGATGACATTTCATCCTCTCCAAATGAAATACCATCATGATCTTTTCGCGGCCTTTTCCGTGAGCAGCCCACCGAGCTTTTCTTTTTTCTCTCTATCTGTACAATTCCCCCCTATTTTTACCGAGTACGTTGGCGTTGCTTGGATAGACCCCACTTATGCACCCGTCTTCCGCCTCCGGACCCCGTATTCCCCCTTTAAAGGCCCCTTAGAGTGATTGTCCTATCCCTCAGACTACCTCTCTTAGCTCTCGCCTCAAACCGTAGAAAGTCGTGCCGTAGTTTCTTGAACCAAAAATCAGCTCACTTTCGGTCCCCCCTTCGTTGATGTCATTGGTTCCGGTTCTTCGCCGTACACCGTTTCAGCGTGATTTTTGTCTGGTAATATTTTCTTAGCCCCTGTTGTTAAAGTCCCCCGTTCCTGAATTTTTGGCATGGGTACATTGTTGGCGAAACAGTTTCCTGGTAGTGGGTCTTTAGCCAGGCATAGCATCCCGTTTTCTTTCAGCGTCGCGGGCGCTACTTCTTCCGTTTTTGGCTGGGTTATGGCAAGCACGTTTATTACCTCCCGGCGCGCGGGGTCTCGCTCGTTGCCTTTGTTTAAACGCAGTGCTTCCATCTTGCCTTGTCAAGCTGACCATGCTCGCGACGCCGGTTGAGTCCGATGCGGAGTATTTTTCGACTCGGCCTGGCGCGTGTCGACACAGTGCCGCGCGGTTACGTCTTTTTGACATTCCTCATCTCCAAGTCTTAGCCCCTTTTCCTGCATCTCCAAAGGGCACTTCATTCTCACCCGGCTGTCCGCCAGCTGTCTCTTTGCAGAGCTCGTGTTCAGTGCTCCCCTTTTTTGACGTCCCTGCGCACCCCTCAGCAATCGGGCTTTTGATGGCTTTCCCGATCCCGTCAACCCTTTCCACATCTCGGTACCGACACTGCTCCACTTTTTCTCAGGTCTTCCACGAGCCGCTTTGCTTACCACCGTTTTTTCGCTATTCTCCCCTTTTCTGCCTCCAAACTCTCATGGGTAGTATCCCCGAGCCTCATTGCTGTTATTATCCGCCGCGCCAACCTATTTATGCTCTTCTGTTTTCTTACGATTGATTTTTCACTTCTTCTGGTCATCCTCCTCCTTTTTTTTTTGTTAGACGTTCAAGGTTTTCATTGTCAGACTCTTTGGAATTTCGTAATCGCTTTGGCTCGGGCTGGTGCACAGTACACAGCAAGAATTTCTATGGCCTTTCCAGACAATCATCGATTTTTCTCCCGGGTGCAGAAAGCCCCCCACTACGTCGCAACGTGTGTTACCCTCTTCGGCGGAAGCTTGATCAAAAGTCTGCCTCTTGAATTCTGCCCTCCCAGTTAACTTTGGAAATGGTTCCTGTCTCGATCAATTTTCCAGCTTGCTTCGCGCCGTTCGATGCCTCCCAGGGTAATTTGTACTCCTCGGGCGAAAACCGGATTTCCTCTTGCGGACAGCGACTGTATTTCTTTGAACGGTTTTTCCTAGATTTCGGACCCGTGACTTTGCTTGCAGAGGGAGTTTATACCCCCAAGAATCCCTCTTTTGTCGTTTTGAGCATGGACTTCGCCGAGTCCGTCGTCCCCCTCCCTCCCGCTACAGCCACTCCACTAGCCTGTTGCGTTCCAGTCTGGCTGTCTCTGTCTCAATTATGGTACTCCTTATCGGATTTGTATTCTTGCGGGGTCATCCGCAGATGCGCTTCATGTCCTACATCATGGGTGATACCACCCATATTCCCACTCCTATTAGAGCGAGGCGTCCGGGCTCCCTGATTTTATTTCCCTGGTTTTTCCCGAACCCGAGAGGTCCAAGAACCCCTCTTCCAGGTTGACCGCAACACCTCTTTAATCCCTCGCCCACTGGGGGACAAATATGTTCTCATGCCACGCTGCAACCCTTTTTGTAAACGGCGATACTTTCTACGCCAGTGACCTCCCTCTGGACCGGAACCTAGGGATGTTTTCCGGATGTGCCAACTTCGGCTTCCACTTTTTATGCTCGTAGCGGCTTGAGCGCCATTACACTGGGAATCAGCTTCGTTTTGCGGTGAAGGCGCGAAGTTGTTTTTTTTTTAGTGTTTTGGAGATACAAAAGCTCCACACCTTACGATTACTGTTAGTTTTTTCCCCCTTTTGGACCACCCACTCGGTCTACGTCTTTTTATCTTTCTCCGGACACGTGGCGCGTAACGGAAATATAGTGGGGTAATGAGGTGGCAGTCTTTCAAAGTGCAATCGTGCCCTTTCCGCCTCAAACAAAACTATGGGACGGCTGCCGGCGACCAGGTTTTTTACGTTAGTTCTTGAGAGGGGGTTTAGTGTTCTCGGAGGAAGCCCGAGCGGGTGATGCCCCTTCTCTTCATAGTAACGTCCAACATTTCCGGTTGGCTGACTCTTTCCCGAGCGCTTTATCGCGGGTTTTCTTCCCCCCCCATGTAAACTTGATCTGTCGCCTTCTCCTCCCCCCCCCCAACGTTGAACCGATTGGACTTTTTTGGTCTGCTCAACCCCTCCCTTCCTACCTGTTTTTCGGAGATACGATCCGCTTTTCTTCAAGATAGTAGAAATCTCCCGTCGTCAGAACAACAATCCCAGCAGATTTCTTTCTGCTTTTTGAAGTCTCTGCCCGCGCTGCTTTTTTTTGGTCGTTTTCCTCTTCATTATAACGGCACGATCGTCATGGCGAGCCGCGGAAACTCTCCTTTCTGTGCTAACGTAGGCCCCTCTCCCTCCTTTGGCGCACTAAGAGTAGTGCACCCCTTGGCCCTTTCACCACCTGAGG
>Ga0179591_1203584_pt1 | contig 12392 bp, 8 predicted proteins | sample CZOMad2_1_08_16f_FD_182891 | JGI IMG/M metagenome (GOLD analysis project Ga0179591, IMG submission 182891) | Vadose zone soil fungal communities from Angelo Coast Range Reserve, California, USA - CZOMad2_1_08_16fungal (PacBio error correction) | ecosystem: Environmental > Terrestrial > Soil >... | reverse complement strand
GTTTCCTGTATGGTGTTTGGGTGACCCAGTTTCCGTGTGTCAGTTATTTTCTTTACTGTTGCGTCCTAGGGGTTTTTCCTGATCTCCGGCAGTGGTTGTCCACTCGACTTTTGCTCTTCTGTCTTTCGGGATCTGTCAATGTATTCGCCCGTTTGTGCACCTTCTGATCCTGAGTCTATGACAATGTTCTGGGTCCATTTCATTTTGTCACCCACCTGATGATTTCCCTCTTTTACCCCCGTGTCCAGGCCACCTATGTTTTCCGGGTCCCCGGACCCCGTTTTCTGCTTCTCTTTTCGGTGCCCCCCTTGAAGTCTCCGTAAGGGCCAAAAGGATTTTCTTGAATAGCTGGGTCCAGGATCTTTTTCCTTTGCTTGTCCTTGACTTCGCATTTCTAATGAATGGAATATAGAAGGGGGGAATCCTTCCCCTCTTCCATGTGTGGTTGTTCTTTTCCGGCCCCTTTCCTCTCCACCCCGATTTAAGGTCAGCTTTATGAGAGTTTTTATGGGAATTTCCCGTGATTTTCCCCTACCGTTATGGCTTACCCCTCCGGATCTGACCTGCCGGAAGCCGGGACCGCCCTGCTCTCCCCCCTTCCCCTCTTTTCAGTGGAAGAGTAAGGGCGTGGCACCCCAGATCCGGCCTTCTTGACCCCTGAGTCAGGTCGCAGGGTTGCCCGACAGACCCCATGGTCTCCTACTCGGTTTCTTTAAAGAACGTTTCCCCTCTTCCACTTGGGATTCCTGCACCGATGCCCCCATGACATGTTTATTTCCCTTCTCCGGAACTCTCTTCAGTGGAGGGTGCTGTTGGCCGACCTTTTTTATTTTTGTGCTTATTATTAAACCCCCCATCCGCGCTCACCCCGGTCTTTTTTCCGTTGGCGACCCGACTTACTCTCTCTTCCGAAATGAAGGATTTCCTGACCGCCGTACCATGGAAGGCTTCTCCCTGATTCTTTCAAAGTTACATCAAGGGAAACACGAGACGTGAATGGGGATCACCAAGCTTTCCTTCATACCCCATGCCCGCAACCCCGTACTAATCCGTAACGATTCCAGTTTTGACTCAGTCCTCTCCTCCCCGAACCACCTTGTCTGTCACTTATACAGATGTGTGATGGCCCCCCCTGAATCGGCTTCACCCCCCCTTTTTCATTATGAAAAATTCTCGAGAGGTTTGATCGTTGCCTCTCCCTCGGCCCCTTCTGACGCCTAAAGTTGTTGATCTTTGGAAGGTAAAGAAACCTCCGATTTTTGAGCCTTTTAATCCACTCCTTCTCTTCATCCCTTCCCCCCCCGTCCTCGGCTTGGCGTCACTCACCTACTGACCTCTCTCAAGAGACAGGATATTTGCTGTGGTGAAACTTCGCCTTTCTTTCCATAGTCGACATCTCGTCCTGTATTGCAAGTATGCAGGACCGATGAAATCGCTCCCCACCTTCTTCTTCCTCCGTGATGTAGACGAAGACGATGATGGTAATCAGGCGCTTTCCCCTGTCTTTCCAATGTTTTACCTTCCCCTCCCTGGAGCGATTAATATTCCCCCCTTCACCCCCGCTTCCCGCCCGTAGAAGGCTTTTCATTACCTGTGAGGAGGGTTTGTTTCCCTTTTTCCTCCCTTGGCTGTTGGTCCCTGACCTTCTTTCCCTCAGGAACTCCTCCCTTACTGCTCAACCCTCTTCCCCTCTTCTTGCTCTCTTTTACTGGGCTGGACAGGTGTAGGCCGCGCCCCCGCTGCCATCGTTTCCCCCTTCTTTTTTTGTTCCTTCTCCACTCCCCCGTTTCGCACAGTCCCTTTGATAGTTCTCCCGAACTATAGCCGCGCGTAGATGATCACCGCATTAGCGGCTGTTCCCACCTACCTAGTCTATCTAGGGAGGGGAAAGCTTAGACTTTACGTGCTCTGTTCCTCTCTTATACTATCCACCGTCACGCACACCAGTTCCCCCTGTACCGCCCGTGTCCACATTTTCTTATCCGACAACAGGAACGCGCCACCTTTTTTTAACTTTCCCCTTTTGTGTTTTTTCCTCCACGTCCCCCCCCTCCCACTAGTCTCCCGGCTTCCACTTGACAGCCTCTTTTTCCCCTGTTTGGGGTTTGTGTTTTCTTCCTTGGTCATTTCTACCTTTCAGCCCGGAAGACACCCTATTCCTTTTTCCCCAAAATCATTTCCCCGCACCGGAGAGTTGAAGAACGGTCAGTCTTGTCGTCTTTCCCTTCCATCGAATCAGCTGGGGCATATATCGTGCCCGAGCCTAGGCAGAACCTCTCCCCCCACTCTTTCACTCCCGATCCTAGTAGAAGAGGAGGCTCCCCCCCCCATGCTATTCATGATTCACCTTTTGGTCTAGACTGTGCTCCGATACCCACTTGTTCTAGAGCCCGCCCTTCCCCTCTTCTCTTGCATACACTGGAGAGAGCGCGTCCCGTTTCCCACCCCATATAGTATTCCGGCGGCCCCTGCCCCTTCTTACCCTTTCCGTGCGAGGCGGTTCCTTCTAATCACGCTTGTTTGCGGGCACGGTCTTCCCAGTACATCTTTTCAGAAGCATCCATTTGAAGGACCGATGCAGTGTTCCCGTCGGTGTGAGAACCCCCCCGACGCGAACGGTTTTCCCAATAGAACAACCAAAGAAAAGCTCTTGGATGCCCGCCTGTCCCCCGCTGTGTTTCCAGAGTTCTCTCCCTGCTCTCCTCTCCATGACCCAACGCGAGATTGATGCCGCGCGTGCCACCTTTTCCCTCCTTCAAGAAGAGGTTTCGAAATACCTTGAAGGACTTTCCCCCGATGACGCATCCCGAGCGATTCCTACTTATTTTTCTTTTGCTCACGTGTTAATGGATGAATGCAATGACAATCTCCCCTTTTTTCCCGTCAGGCTCTTTGCAGGTCTGGCGAAGGTTTAGTTGTTTTACTTTTCCAATGGAATTGCCTGCGAAATTGCAGATCGGCTCGATTCTCTCCAAAGGTCCTCCTAGTTGACTTTCTATCAAATCCCCCCGGAAAGACTTCGTTTATCGCCCAGCAGAGATATGATAGAATGCACCCACCAGCACCTCACTGGGGATTGTGGGTGTTTTTGTTTTTTTTTTTTTTTTTTTTTTTTCTTTTTTTTTTCTTTTTTTTTTTTTTTTTTTTGGTTTATGTTCACACCTGTGTTCCACCTCTCCTTCTTCATCCCTTGTTTTTTGTCGAGAGATTTCCACCAGTTGTGAAAGTACCCTTTCTGTAGTTGGTGAACCCTCCTTCTAGAAGATGGGTCCGAGGCTGCTCGGCCTGCACTCCACAGGTACTAAGCACCACGAGGTTTTTCCTTTCCTCATTCTTATCAGTAAAAGTTATCCCCTCCACTTCTTTGCGAACAACTCTAACCCCACCTTGCAAGGTCTTGCCTCGCCCTCCTTCCTCAAGGTGCAAGCAGTTTGTTCCCTTCCCGTACGGAACCAGTCATTCCTCTGAACATCTGCCTCCCTGACCTTCTATTTCCGCTTGTGATCACGCAGGAACACGTAGTCTAAACGATGTTCGTCACAATGTTGCCCCCAGACTTTTTTCAGAGACCTTGCAGCGCTTATTCCAGCGGTTGTGTCATGCCGCGTGAGTATCACCAACTTCTTTCTCCTTCCCCTCCGCTTCTCCCTCGGGAAGCAAAGAGAGTTTCCCTGGGGGCCTTCTCCCTGTAGTACTATTCCTTCTACCGTTTTCAAACTGAGGTCTTTTCCCGGCATGGATTCTGAGATTGACCGTTTTCTCATTGAAGGAGCTACCCGAGGGGCTGCGTAGCACACCCTTCACTTCTTTCAGGGCGTGATGCCGTAGTCCCGATGGACTACTAGTTTATGTCTTTCTTCCCGCGCGACGCTTAGATATAAGGGTCTTTAAACCCGTGAGCAGCCTGCTTTTTTCCACTTTGTCTCTTAAAATAGACTCGGTTCCTCCTCCTCTCTTTCGCTCTCCGTATTCTACGTAATAGGCGGGCTTTCGCCCTTTTTTCTCGTTTGGCCGCTACAGATGCTCGGGAAACGAGAAGAGACCCCAGTTTTTTTCCGAGGCCGTTACTCGGAACCCGAACTGTCCGAGTGTGCTTCCCTTTCTGGTGAGGATCAACCACGTATTGTGGATCTAACTCTCTGGCTGCCTGGCGTTACCTTCTCCCTCTTTTCCAAAGTGACTGGACACCTCCGAGGAGTTTCCGAATGTTTTTTTCCTTTTTTTTGTGTCCATTGAATGTACAGTTAACCGAAGATACGCGAACTGCTTTTTCCCCTTCTTACTTTTATTTTCAATTGTTTTTCCTACTCCCCGTGTTTCCCTGAGTCCCTTTATTTCGTTGGTTGAGTTTCTTCCTCTCCGCTCCTCAACACTTTCGTAGAATCTTTAACCCCACTCTCCCTCATAAGTAGTTTAAAGACTTCAGTTTTACCTTCCTTTTATCCTATTATCAGCGCGTTGGAGCTAGTCGTCCCTAATTTTTACTCCCGAAGTTAAGGCTGACTTTAGTGGTCGTGTATTCGCTCCCTAACTCAGGTTATGGGGGCATAGTCCTTTTTCTCTTTCTGACCGCGGCGCCAGGAAACCCTCTAGCGCGACCCCCTCGCGGACCTTCACCGTTTTTTGCTCCCCCCCTATTCTTTCTATTAATTCTATCATAAGTTTACATGAAACATCCCCCTTTTTTACGGTTTCTCTCAAACAGCCCTCTCCCAAAGGTTCCCCATTTCGGGAAGGTATCTTTGAGGAAGTTCTTGTTTATATTTCTTGCCATGACAAAAGAAGTAGGAAAGGAGCGGAGTCAACCTACTTCTCTTCGTGGGATTTTTCCCAATACTCGGCTTCTAAGAGAAAGTAGCCACGGTGATTACTTATTCTTCTCTCCGCTCCTCCCTCCTTGAATCAACAGAAGCGGCGTCTTTCTACGCGTCAACCTCTTCCCCCTTACTTTGCAAAAAAGCCAATATACTGAGATGGCATCCCGCTCGACCCCTCCTTCCAGGTCAAACCTCCCGAGGACCTCGCGGGTGAAGTAGGGAAGTAGTAGTACCGGGCGAGGGCTCACCGGCGAAATCCGTTTCCTAGTAACGGTGCCCGCTGTGGCATCCAGAATTCGAGAATCCCCGCCTTTTTTAGGTGAGGAGATGACGTCCGAGGCGACGCTTTTTAAGAACCCCGAGTCGGATGAATGCGGTCTGCTTCCGCACGCGGGGATGTGCCGATTTTTTCCCATTAAAAAAACCAACGGAAAAGAACACCACCATTTCTGGTTGAGGCAAGCCTTCTCCTTCCCTTCTTCACAGGGCCAGAGGTAGGATTCCTACTTTTTGCTCTTTATTGAAGGGATGTAAGATTTTGACCACAGTAGTTTTTTTTCAATCCTTTGGGCATTTCCATAAATGTAATATAGTACCGCCTTCTCACCGGTTCCTCTTGTCGATCCTTGATTGTCTGGATATCTGCCTAGAGCTTTGAAATCTTTCTCCCCCCTTTGTTCCGTCTCTTGATTGGGGTTGATAATCAAACAACCTCCCAAAATCGTCGGCCACACTTTTCCCCTCAAGTCCCTCCGTTTTAATTTTGCTGGCAATCCCTTAGACCATGTTTCATTTCCTCCACGGAATCCCCTCACTTGGTTCCCAAGTAGAGCGGGGACTTATGATACTTCTTCTTCCTGGTCCATTTGTTACGATAGGCACCCGGCGAAACGCGGGTCAAGAAGGCCATTCGTTTTCCCTGCCAATTGAAACGAGGTTTTGTAGTAGGAGCATGCAGTCTTCCCTTTCCTTTTTTCCGATACGGAGGTGATCTCACATTTTTCTTTCCTCCATAAGTCAGCTCTTGGAACCCCACTCGCATATTTCTGGCAATTGGTCTCCCGTTTATAGGGCCCTTGCTTCCCTTTAACCAGTGAACAAACCGTTCACTGAACTCTTTTCCCCTTCCGATCCCCCCTCCCTTCTCGTCCCCTGCTCCGGCCACCAGCAGCCACCCCACCGCTTCTCGCCTCTTGTCCGGTTGGAAAGGCGGGAAGCTTCTGGGGCCCCAAAGATCTTAGTGGTCCTCCTCCCCTTGCCTTCCCTTTATTTGTGACATTACCGGGACCCCGGGTGACCGCGGCCTTTCTTGACACCTGATGCTCCTAAAACGCCTACATGAGCTCCCTAATTTCTGCCACTTGATGAATCCTCGACACAGACCCGCGCCGTTCCTCTTCCGGCTTTGCTAAGTGGCACCATTGAAAGGAACCTCGGCCTTCCCCCTCCGACACTAAACGGAACGAGTTGCCCAAGCCTAAACAGTGCCCCCTTATCTTTACGCCTAATCCTTTTTTGTTTGATGAGGATTGTCCAGGTTCTTCGAGTGGGTCTTGCCATGCGTCCTTTTGTGATGTCTCCAGCGGGCCGGGAGGACGCGTTTATGAATCACAGAGTGAAGTGTGCGGCCCACTCGCACAGCCTGCCTTCTTTAAGTCATCGTGTTCTGGATAGGCCATGGTTCCGTTCTCATAGCTCTCGAGATTAATGTAGGCTACCTTTTTGGTAAAACATGATCTTATCGTCTCTTCAACTGCGTACAGGGGATTCACTTCTTATCGGGCCTGGCTTTTATGCCCGCTCATTTCTTTTTTTCTTCCAAAGGAAGCTTTTAAGACGGGCACCCGATCCTCCCTTTTTCCCCCTTCGGTTTTTGATTCTCCCTGCTTTTTGATCTTCCCTGTTGTCCCCTTTCTCTGAGGGGCATCTCGCCGGTGGCATCTTTTCGCGTTTCACTTTGATGTTCCATAAGACCATGTGTCCAAGGGCCCTCACAACCGTGCACTCCGGTCAGTCATCTGCTGCTATTTGTCAAGGCGCATGACTTTATTCCTCCCCGGTGCGGACTACACGCGGATCGAACCAGGACAGGGCGTCCCTTGGACCATATTCCTGTCCCCTTTCTACTCCCCCTGCTCCGTTACCCGTGGCAGAGTAAGGGCGGCGATCTTGCTGCTCCCCTTCTTGACTTTCCTGTTTTCCGATAGACAATTTACATAAATCCGTTTGCGTTGTATTGCATAAGGTCCCGCTCTTTTTACTCCCAAAATTCTTTCTGCTCTGCCCCCATATACTCCTTGGTGTTGTCCCCGTCTCCCTGATGTGCATCCGCGAGTGTGTGTTGCCGATCCTTTTTGTTGGGGATATAAACCCATTCTAAAACGTGTTCTTTTTTTGTCCCCCCCCCTTTCCTAACTCCCTCGACTTCACTCTAGCTCGACAAGCAGATTTGACCTCCCTTACACCCCCCTTCTGCGTTTAGGTAATTGAAAAGTCAATTTCCCAGTTCCCCCAAATCTTTCCAGCCTTTATACCCAGCTGAAGGCCAGTCAAAGTCCACCCTTAATACAAAGACCCGATTACGGTCGATTATATACCCGCCTTTCATTTCACTCTCATAAGGGTGGAGGGGCCCTCAGTGTGTGCTTTTTAACACGTGGAGAAATTACCAAAAGCCGGCAGGAGTTCGACCCCCTCGCATTAGGTGTCTGCATTTTTCAGGATCGAAGCTTCCTTATCGAATAAAGACGCTTGAGGATGTTGAGGTCTGGTGCCCACCCGCGAGGAGATTTTCTTCTCCCGACAAAAGAACACGAAACCGGAAGAAGAACTTTATCTTATTGGGGAAGGACCCTAGTGCAGCCGCGCATACCAGATACTCTCCCCTCTTTGATGGGTCCCACCTCTTTCTGGTCTACAGTAGAACTCGCCGAGTAGGAGGCGTTGCAGTCGAGATACTGAAACCGTAGCTTCGTACTGGCATTCGCCGCCGAGCCCTTCCCCCTCCGTTTTTTTTCTTCGTAACTTTCATGTCCCTTTTCTTGCAATGAACGCAATCGGATTATAATCCGTACTTTTCTACCATTTAAGGCGTCTTTCCCCCTTTGGGAGTTGCTGGGGCTCCACGACGGATTTCTTTGAGCAGGTCCAAGATGACTCCTAAGTGTATGACCAAGTCCTCCAAACGCGTTATGGACGCTTGTCCTTTCTCAGTTTTCTTCGGATCAGTAACAGGTCTTGCGAAGCTCGTCCCCCCCTACCTTAGTTCTCCGAGAAGACACGATGTCCCTGCATACCTTCTGGTGCCGGCTTTTCTTTTGAAACTTCTCTTGCGTGCCGCTCTCCCGTCCCCGTCCGTTCACGAATTCAGGCGGGAGGTGTCACTTTAGCCCGACGTTTGATTTCCGCCCTCCCCCAACATTCCCTCCCAGAGCGGCGCCGTCACCCCGGGCCTTCCTCAAAAAAGGGACCTGCAACCGGTACCCTTCGCCAATGAGACTGATATGAGTTCCCTTTCCTCAGGCAACGAAGTTTCTCCGCGGTGAACGGAACTCCTCTTCTTGTCCGTCCTTATTACCTCCAGGGCAGCCACGAGGAGATCAAAAGTCTTCAAACCTCGAGAGTTCCTCCCCCTTTTGTTCTCTTGTTAGGCACCGGCATAGAAGCACTTTTTTTTTTCTCTTTCCCTAGTCCCTAGCCGCCACGATACCAACGAGTCCCTTGCTATGGGAGCTACTCACCCTCTTTCTTACCTGCTCACAGCGGGAGACTGGAAGCTAACGCGTTAGACGTTTTTTCAGTCTTGCCTTCTGAAATTTCTCTCACACGATCGCAGTTAGGCCGAAATCACATCCCATTTCTTCCTTCACGACGCAAATATAACTTTCCATTTGGTCGGGAGGGGCTCCCAATCAGCCAGCCCTCGTTAGCATCCGGATAAGTTCGCGGCCCGCAATCATTCCCTTTCCCTGACCTCATGGTTTTAAGGGGAGTTTCTCTAAAACGCCTCCCTGTTGCTGGGAAAAGAGAAAAAAAACCATTCACTCCTCTATTGGCTGACAGACGGGTCTTCATACGCTGAGTGAAGGAAGTAGAATCCTAGGTTCCTCCCTCCGCCAGGACAACAGCGAGAGCTGCGAGCTTCCCCCTGCTTTCGCCATGGAACCAGCAAGAGCGTAGACTAATTCCTTAACTTCGCAAAGATTCCTCTCTCCCTTAGCTGCGCGATGTTCGAGGAAGAGGGTACACTTTCTCCTAAAATCGACCTTGAAAACTGTCGGCCACTTATCTTCCCCTCACATCGCGTCCTGTCTATTTGTTTTCGGTGCGAAATAGTTCTCATTGCTTACCCCAGACATGGAATCTCAGTTTTAAATCGTAAACCAAAGTTGAGTGGCTATCTCCGCCCAGGCAGGACAGCCGAGAAGCCCAGCCATCTCCACCTTTTCTTTAGTCAGGGCAAACCTTGAAAGAAAGGGGTGGAAAACGGGTGTAAAGAGAGATAGTTCGTAAGACGTGTTTTTTTGTCCTGGCTTGCCAATAGTGTGCCCCGTAACAATTGACTTTCCCCGTACTGATCACTCCCGGATAGTCTAGGGACTTATATTTCCTGCGATCGCTTTTCCGTCCCCCCTTGCCAAAGCACCCGCGGTTGTTTCTCCCCCTTGAATTTTTCGGTCGCCTGCAAGACATTCATGCTTGCACAACGAAACCCCTTTACAGGCTCTCCCATCTTTTCTTCTACAGTTTTGCTAATGGAGGTTTCCTTCTCCGGAACCGGTCTTTTCCTCTACACATCGCGCCGAGACTTATCTCGCTTTTCTGCGTCATGGGTACAGTAGCCTTAGTCGAAAACGCGGATGGATGTCCATGGGACCAAGAATGGTGCAAGCTCGTTGAATTTTGCTTTTCATTGTCCAGTGGCTCTCCAATTATATAGTCGCTGCCTTCCGCACCGATGTTAGAAGCGTTCTCAGGCACAGGCTGGTTATTGTGTGTGGGCTAGTGCAGACGTCTATTCTTTTCTTATCACGGCGTCCCACTTCTTTTCCCTCTTTCATGATCTCTTTATGAGATTCTTAGGAAGGCTCATTCTGGCTCATTTCTTTATGAAGCTCTCCCCCCCCACTCGCCTGATTGAGCCGGGTGATGCTTGTTTTAGTATTTAAGAATAGGCTATGGTAGGCTCTTCTCTAGCTGATCGCTTCGACGGTTCTTACCCCCCTCTCCGGACGCATGATCTTTTTCACAAGTGAGAGTACATCCCTTCCATATGTGCTTCCTTCAGATGAGGGTGATGATATACTTATCTCTCGGATCCCTTTCTTGGTACTTTGAGGAAGTCTCTTTTCCCAGATCAGACGCCCCAGATCCTTTGTCGCTTTAGTTCACCGCTGACCAAAGCCCCTTGTGTCTTTGTAAACCTCGACCGGTCTCTTCTCATCCAGTGTGTTGATTCCCTATGTTGCTGAATGGCAGTAATGTCCATCTGACCGGCCGGACAGACTACGATGGGCGTTCTTTTCACTTAGTTCTCCTTTTTCCGTTAAAATGTACGCAGATAAGCGAAATTGGCATTTGTTTTCCCCTGTGTTCCTCTTTCCGGGGTTCTGAATTCCCCTGTGTCACCGGCGCCTGATTCTGTTCCTGGTAGGAAAGGCAGATCCTCCGCTCTAAAAAACTTGTCGCCTTCACCTCAAGCATAAGACTTTCCTTCTCTTTACCTCCGTCTCAGCGGCCCTAAGGATAGATCCCGGTCTTTATGCGACTCTCCCATCCTTGCCACGGGTAGGGAATGTGTAGTTGCTAGTCGACCTTACTCTCATGTTGTTCATGGAATGGACAGACGGCGCTGACAGTAACCTTGCGGCTCAAGTTCAAGTCATTATCCCTACGTTCTAAAGCCGAGTGTATCTTCTCCATTCGGTAGATACTGAGTGCGTTTATGTCCCTGAAATCTCATCCGGCAGTGGAGACCACTCCAACCCCTTTTCCCCTTAGGGCAGGTACTAGCGGTAGGGATGGACAGGAAGAGGAGAGCCTATTCGGTCCAGACACGCACTTTCCACGTCGGAAGGACTGCTAAACGGGATGTCTAACATCATCTCTTCGGATACTAGCCCGTCAAGGGGACGACTGTTGCCCCTAGATTACATCTTTCCCAGGACGCGTTTTTGTTCGACAGATCCTTCCCTTTCCGTATTGGTTTACGTAAAAGATCCTTCTGACGGATATATGAGCGGATTTTAGATTCTTCCAGCGAGACAGTGTTTTTCCTATTCACTAGATATTTTTTTCTGGAAGGAAAGCTAATTTGGGGATGTCATCTCCCCCCGAAACCGACCCCACTTTTCCTATTTCGAATACGGCCGACGGCGAAGCGGACACGGCCCCCCAGATCTAGTCAGGTCGCTCCGCACTGGGTTATGGCCGCGATGTTTGCATACCCCCCAAGATGGAGAAGGGCCCGAGTTGGCTTTTCAACTCAAAGGTCTGATAGGCGAGGAACAGGAAGCTTCTTGTCTTTTTCCTGGGGATGAGAGAGCGTTGGTGTACATTTGTTATTTTGAGGGGTGAACAAATAAGTAGTAGAGTTGGAACTGGAAGCCTGTCCTACATAAGTAAATTTCCTGTAAGGATTCCTTGATTTAAGATTCTTCTTTCTGCTCTCTCTGGCAATTAGAGAGTTACGCCACCGTGTGCAGCAACCGTTTTATATCCGGCTTTGTTTATAATCCCCCCAAACTCAACATTAGTATGGAAAAATGAACACTTCCTTCTTTCTCAGTAATGTCTTATCTTTCCCCTAACTGATCCATGGGGGGCATTATGTCGCATTCCTAATTTTTCCTGTTGTGAAATTATGATAAAGAAAGGTTGCTATAAATGGGCGCTTTGAACCCTTTCCTTAATAGTGTCAAAGAAGATGGTACGAGTTAAGTCCACTTGGCACCATGTATGTGCGTTCGTTTCGTAGCGCCCTGAGTAGAGGTACAAGGCTCCCATTATTGTAAGTCTCATTCGTCTCCTCCCCCCCCGTCGGAAAGCAGTTAAGACTCCCCGGTCCCTAAAGAGACAAGCAATCTCATGGACCTCTCTATCTTACTCAGGCTTTTTCCTGTGAACGGAAAGTGCCTTGGACGTTAACCAACGATCAACGAGACCCAGATTGACAAGTGCTTCAAAGTCAGTATGAACTTCCAAGAAGAAGAGAAAACATCAGCCCTCCCCCTCCTTTGGAGTCCATCCGACTGTCATGTTCCGGGTGGAATTCTGGCTTCAGACCTTCTTGGGCCCTCCAACCTAGCGAGCCTAATCAGACGGCAGCCCTTCCGAGGTAATAAAGGGAAGTTTTACCGGCCCCCTTCGGCATGTTGACAAAGGTACCCTAGACTAACATTTCTTCCCTAGATCTGAAGGTCTCCAGGCGACTACTTACGGTTACAGACACCCGCGAAGGACACGAGAAGGCTTGAGTCAGTGGAAAAATTCACCGCCCGAAAGGAACTTTACTGCCTGGCCAAGCAGTATTCCCCTCAAATGGAAAGAGTTTGACAACGAGCCCCGTCCCCATAT
>Ga0179591_1374806_pt1 | contig 12395 bp, 13 predicted proteins | sample CZOMad2_1_08_16f_FD_182891 | JGI IMG/M metagenome (GOLD analysis project Ga0179591, IMG submission 182891) | Vadose zone soil fungal communities from Angelo Coast Range Reserve, California, USA - CZOMad2_1_08_16fungal (PacBio error correction) | ecosystem: Environmental > Terrestrial > Soil >... | reverse complement strand
ACCGATATTATCGCTTTCCACGTGGCGCTCTTTAGTCCCTGCGCTCTGTTACTTGCCCGTCGGAGCGAAATTCGTACTCATCCCCTCCTTCCGTGCTCGACATACTTGAACACCTTTCCCCCCACCTTCCCTTCTTGAACTTTTGTTTCTTTTGCGGGTCACCCTTCATCTTTTTCATTCTCTTTTTTCTTCTCTTGCGCACAGATAACCGCAAGCCAAGAATCCTTTTGGTTCAGGTGTGGTTAAATCCTCTGATCCCCCACGTGAACTGCGGTTCGGATTGATCCTAATTGGACCTTCCTACTTTCCTCATTTCAAAGCTCGGTACTGAGAGGTCCAAGGTAATCCTTGGGGCCCCTTGCGATAACCCTATGAGGGAGAACGAGATTTTCAACTCCTTTTTTTTCAGACTGCGCGGGAACCACTTTTCACCAGGAAGGTTTCCAACTAGTACCTTCCTTCCAGTTACCTAGTTTGTGACAGCTTCTTGTAATTTTAAGTCCCTGTACGCGTCTTCAGCGCCCGACTCCGAGGCCTCACTCTCTGTCAAGTGTTCGGCCGAATTCAAGTCTCCCTCTTTCGCCGTTCGTGCTTCGGTTCATCGGTTGAATAAGAGACTCGCCCCTCCCTTCCTCTCCTATGCCTCCAAGCGACACCGGTTTGAACGCTTTCCCCGTAATTCATTCAAGAAGAGCCCTTGATTCTTCCCCGTGTGGGAAGCGGTTGAGCGTGTTCCGTGAGGAGTGGCGTGCTGATTTCGCCCCCCGACAAAACTCCCCTTCGTTCCGCGTCTCCCAGCCGGCCGATGCAAGATCATTGTTCCAAACGTGGTTCCGTTCTCCTGTGTACGGTGAGAACGATAGTTTTTTTTCCCTCCCCCCTTCCCAAAAGAGTGGATGACCCCGGCCTCCTGCAATCCGGCGACCGCCGCCACTTCCTTATCCATGATGCATCCAAGGTGTCTCGGATTTACGGTAACTCATTTCCCTCCCGCGGAAGAGTTTTTTGAGCCAGTTGCAGAAATTGCCCTTCCCCTCCCTAAGAAATGTGCGTGTCCTCACCCTCTTTTTAACTTCCCCATTAAATGAGGAGCTTTCTATTCCAAAGTTAAGTCCCATTTTTCCTTCTTCTTGACACCACGCCCCCCACACCCGGCAATGGCAAATAGAACTTTCCCCTCCGGCACTAGGCTTTTTTTTCTGTGGCCCTCCACAGAAAAGCATTCCCGTGGATTGAGGGTTTGTGAGTCCGCCAGCGATAGGGTTTTAGAAGGTTCATAACCCTCTCCCCCTAAGTATGTTGCAATATGCTACTCTGACGAGAGACGATTCCGACTGTGCTTTGTTAATACCTGGGGTTTTCTAGGCTCTGCGAGAGGGTAAGAATGTTTGACATCTATTTTTCCTCGAGAGCAGTAGCAAGCTACCTTCCCCCGTAAATCGGCCTCGTCCGGGAAAGGTCTTTTTTTTTTTTTTTTTTTTTTTTTTTGATTTGGCAACACACGGTAATGACCCAGCTTTAAGCTTTCTCCAGCCGAAACCGCTTTTTTTCCAGCTTCCCCCAACTCCGTCTTCTTCAGTGATACAAGAAGTCTCAATCTTGGACCAGCCGCCCTATTGTATATGATGTTTCAGAAATCGAACTGAGATACCCCCCCGGAGTGTTTCCCCCTTTAGGTCAGAATATTTTTGATTGCCAGTATGGATTTCAGGTGGTTTTGGCCCCTTTTGTTCTCCCCCATGTTATTTTTTTTTTCTCTCCCATTCGATGGCCCTTCCAGCGCCTACCTAAGGTTGATTGGGCGTTTGATGCCACCCTCCCCCTTTGACATTTAAGCAAACTTAGACGCGTATTTTTTTGAAGGTGGTATTGGTTCCCTCCCCCCGAGCTCACCTTCGGAACTTTGGCGTGAAGTAGTTATCCACAGCTTTCCTCCTGGGGGTCTTGCGGTCGAGGCGTGCCCCCCCCTCAATAATGGTGTGCTCTAATCTTGCCCTGTGGCGACGTCCCCAGCGCGTTTTTTCCTTCCCCCGTTCGGGGCAATGCGAATTGTAATCATGTATTTTGGCATGCGGGCGCATCGGCAATGGTCCATACTCCCTCACGATTTCCCTTCTCCTCGCATGAACGGCGGATTGAGCTACCAGTCCAGATGTCGCGCACTTGCTCCAAAAATTGCGGATATTCTTTCTGAGTGTCGATGCGGCGATTGCAGGCACCTAAGACCCCGTTTGGTTCTCTGATATGAATCATTTTTCCTGAAACCTTAATCTTCTTCTCAATGACAAGCCCCCCTTTCCTTTTTCCCTCGTGACAATAGTGGGATTGTATAGCATCGAATTCTCTCGCTGCTCTGAGGGGAAAAAAGTCCAGGCCCCGGAAACTTTTGTTATGAACTGAGCCGTTCCCCCCCTCTACAATATCATTTTTTTACCCAACTCTCTTAGTCTTTTTTCCCCCCTCCCTTTCCACAGAAAAATAGTCTGGCTGTCCCTTCTTCTACCCAGGAGTTCTTGAAGCCCTTCCCTTCTCCCCGCACCTTGCCCCCCACGGTGAAGTGCCCTCTTTTCTAAAATACGGCAATACACAAGTTTTTTCAATTTCTTGAGATGGTTCGTCCCCCCCACCCACATGCCCACCCCTGAAAATTTAGCTGGATCCCGATTCCTTGAAAAGCTCAACCCTCCCTTTTCAGCGGTAACACTTCGAAGTCTTTTCACACTACGGCCGTCCCAGCACCTTGTCAAACTTTGCGAACGTCCGAATCAATTTTTTCCCCCCCCAAACCGATTTTCGAACGAAAATGATCCCCCTCACTATCCTACTTTTCATATTCAGTTTTTTTCTGCGAGACCCCCCGTAATGTTGGTTTCCCTAGGTAGTTCAGCAATTATTTGTGCTAAATTCCCTCAAGCTCGGTGGTTTCTTTTTTCTCGGATCTGACGTTCGAGTGTCCGACGTTGTCACCTTTTTCTGGTAAGACTTGATTCTTCCTGAGAGAGGCAGAGCAGTTCTTCCCTTATTTTTACGTGCCTCGATCCCTCCCGTCGGAAAAGTCGCACGCATTTTCTTCCTGTGTGTAGAGTCCCACCAGGTAGTCTCGCCTCTAGTCTCTGGAGCCCCAGACCTTCGCGTTTTCCTTCCTGGTAGAGGACCTTACGCGCAATCTTTAGGGGTGAACCGGACCTACCCTTCCCGTCCCGGCGGTGAGATTTCAAAAGACATTTCTCCCCCCCCCGGAAGTAGTATGAGTAGGTCCCTCTTTGGATTTGATTGGCGTTACCAAATACCTCTCCGAGAGGAGTCCTTGTATTGCTCATTGCGTCCCGGATAGTCAGGGCGTTCTCCCCCGAGCAAGCCCGGTGAGATCAGCCCTTTGAGGGAAGTTTTCCTCCCCCACCCCCTACAGTTTTTGTTCGTTGCGACAAATCGGAATCAGTTTTTTTCTTCTTTGACAGTAAGCCAGTCCGCTCTCAATTCTCCAGGGTAGCGCAACGACCTCCTTCTTCGACGCCGGCTTTAAATGGGTTTTAACTGATTTAAGAAGGTTCAGCAAACTCTCCTTTTTTCTTTTTTAGTTTCGACAATAACCACGCGTGCGCGTACCCCCCCCCTGTACCGTCACCCGCAGTGGACTTCCGCGATTAAGCTTGAGCGACGCAATAGCGGGCTTTCCGGACAGACTCAGTGCACTTTTTTTCAACTAGTTGCCGTGATCCCCTCCCCCCGCTTACGGCCCCACAACGCGTTACCCACCTTTGTCCCCGGCTCGTTCCGTTTCTCCTATGTGAGCTTTTTACCGATTTCTTAGACGTGCAAAAATATCATTCCATTCTTTGTTTTCCTCCTTGGAGAAACAGAGGATACAGACTCTCGTCGACTCTGACTGACTGAAGTCGCTGCCAACTCCCTCCCCCCCCCCTTAAAGAGAGTCTTTTGCTGTAGCTTCTCCCCCCAAGAAGCTTTAAAGGCAACCTTCCAAGCCAAAAAGTGCCCCCACGCCCCTCGGGAATTCGTTCTGATTTCTTCTTTGAAACTTTTTCCCCTGACCCCGAAGAGACCTCCGACGTCTGAAGCCCTTTGCTCGGATCCTCAGTGAGCAAATTCTCGTCCAGGTTTTCGTGCTTCTTCTCGGCTGCTGGCCCTCTTGAGCATCTGTTTGACTAAACCTACGCTCTTCTCCTCACGTGCTCGCATACTTGAAACAACCCTTCCCACCTTACGGATGTGAAAGAATGCTGGCGATCGGTTATCCCCCCATATACCCCCCCCCCGTTGTTTTTGCAGACCCGAAGTCCCCCCCCTTTTCCTCTCTTCCGACTTCAGTCAGGTTTTTGGCCCCAGGTGTCCCTCCTCCGCATCTCGAACGAGCGCTCCCTTTTTCTTGCAGAATCGCTTTTCCCAGTAACTAGTCCCCTTATTCCCCCCGCGATTCTTCCCCGGTGTACGAGCTGTCCTAGATCCCCTCGCTGCGCAGAGGGAGCCGCTTATCTCCTCAGACCTTTTCCAACCTTAGGACTCTCCTTCTCCCCTTAGTACAATAATATGTCAGTATTTCGAATCCTTCTTTTTTTCGTGGATCATTTGAGGTCATTGATTTTTTCCCCCCGGTCTGAACTCCTCCCTCTCACGTTCTGTACCTATTGCTGAATTTTATGGAAGTGCCCCTTGCCTCCTCAGTCAAGAGTCAGCGCTCGTTCTCGGGATTGTCATCGGGCTCACCCGACCCTGAAAGTAGATTGACACCCCATGTTTTCTCATCGACCCGGGTTTGTTTTTTTTCATAAAGCATTCCAGTTGACTTTCCTCCTGCGCCTTTGACAGCCGAGGACGGTTTTTTCCCCCCTTTGTTGCAGGTTTTTTCTTTAGCGGAGGTCGCAATTTTGTTGCTGATTCTAGGAACGAAAGTTTTTTCCTCAATCACGGAGTTTTTTCTTTATCCCTTAACTCCATTAGGCTGATTTCTGACGGAAAATAGCTTCCCTTTCCCCCCCCCTGCGTTGTCGTTTTCTTGTTACTTCCTCCAAGCGCTTTTCTGGTGGTCTGCTTCTACTAAAGATTCTGACCCGGCGCAGCCTTTTTCTTTCCTCTATCCTTTTTCAAGAAGTGCGGTTTGGCTGACTTTCTTCAGGAGAGAGTCGTGCTTTACTCCCCCCCCTGCTCGTCCGGATGCCGAGTTTGGAACACCGTCCCTTCTGACGCAGAAAATCACCTCTTCCCTTCCGAACTTGGCTTTTTTTTCCCCCTTTTAACAAGTATTTCTTCGGCACGCCCCCTCTGCGCCATTGAGTAAGACCCGTTGAATTCCTCCCTCTGCCCTCTGAACAGTTCCCTCCCCACCCAGACACAAACCCCTTTCCAACTGCAGCAGCGTGGGCCTGACGAAGACGACGCGCCTGTTCTTAGACAGTTTACTTTCGGGCTTTTGCCTTTGGTCAAGAAAGCGCCCACGCCTTCTCTCTCCGAATCGAGCACGCTGGTTTCTAGCAGAGACTTGTTTCAGGAGTTGCCGGGGGCCAAAAATACATTGTGTTCTCCAAAAAGCGCTCTCTTCATTCTCTCCCGAAGTCTCTCCTTCTGTGGTCTTCCCGAGTAAGCCTCGGACTCAATGTCGCATACCCCCTCATTTCATCGAAGGTCCACCCCCCTCTGTATTGCCCTTCTTAATGACTTATTTTTCCCATCTTTCAGCTCAACGTCGGCGCTCTTCCATACCCAGCTCACCTGCGCGTGTGCTGGTCACGTGATTTAAAGCCTGTCCCTTCTTATGACCAGCCGCCCCTACCTTATAGAGCTGCCTAAACCCCCCTTCCAAATTGCGAAGGATCCTCGTGAGGTTTCCCAGAGTTAGAAATCTCTTTTTTTTTCCGGAGGCGTCGGCTGTTCATCCAACTTTTATAGTTTTGCAAACCTCTCCAGGCTTCCAGCGCGGCCGAATTTCCTTAGTCCACCGAGTCGATGCGTTGCCAGTTATTGTAAAACCTCCCATGATTCCCATAGCTCTTAGTTAGGGTGAAGTGCAGGTTCGCGGGATGCAGGACGACCCCCATTCTTCCCCCCTGAATTGGTGCAAGTCGTTATCCTAACCTCTTTAAAGGCACCTGGGGGACAATGTCGCCGTTCCTTTTTTTCTCCCCCCCCTCCGTACATTTTGCCCTATTCCCCTACTTCCGACTTTTGCCTTGGCGGGAAGTTTTTCTAATAGTTGTTTCTCCTTCCCTCAGTCTTCGTTTAGCGGGGACCACCCTTTTTTTTCCAGCCGGTCAAAACGGTCCTCAGCTCTCCTCTGCACAGCCTCTTTTCATCTAGACAGAGGAGCATGACCGGCGCTGATTACAAGCCCCTACCCTTTCACAAATGATCGCGGAGAGATGGTGTCGATTTGTTTCGATGCAGAACTTCCTTCTTTTAAATCCCATTCTTGAGAGACCTGCATCGCAACCTGACACCTTCAATCTATCCCCTCTCTCAGGCCCATTTGTGGAGAAGGAGACCGTGCCCCCCCCGTCCCGGAATAGTTTTATATTAAAAGAGTAGTGAAGGGGGCTTAGATCTTGACCTTCCTCTCCCTTGGCAACCCTTTCCAGATTGCTTTTTTACCCCCAGTGCTTTATAGACTCTGGCTTCCCCTCTTTCGTCCAAAGGCTCATCGAACCATGATCCCTTCCCAACGCCTCGACGCTCCCACCCCCATGTTGACGTGCACACGCCCACTTAAGCCCCCCCTTTCGATCGATCGGTGCATCCCACCCGCTGTCCCTTCACTTTCCAGACCAGCTCGGTTCTCCTCCCGGTCGAACGATTCATTTCCACTCGGAAAGTCGTTCACTGGACTTCGAGAAAGTCGTCCTGAGTGTTTTTCGGTTCCAGCGACGACGTGGCGAATCCCACAACATTCCCCACTCCCCCCTTCCCACAGAAGCCAGAAATGGCTGTCCCAATACTTGAAAAACTTCTGAGACAATGCCATAGTACTCTCCCTTTAAAGTTAAGATTTATTCCTATCCCCTAGGCGGGGTCATGAAGCTACTTCTCTCCATTTTATAGGCCCTTCCCGTCCCGGGTTGATTTTTCTTAATCAGGCGCCCCGTGATTGTCTCGACTTCGTCAGCGCCTTCAGTCTCTGTGGCGTTGTCCCGGGATGCGGCCTCGAAGACTCGTCATTTGTCCTTTAGTTCGATACTGCTGCTCGACCGCTCCCTCCCAATCCTCGAGGCGCCTTTCTCATCCCCCAGGTTTCTCTTCTTCTGCTTTCTGCCAGCCGCGCTCGCAGATCAGAATTTCTGAGTCGGCCCGTCGCGCCAGCGCGTTTTTTCTTTTCCCCCCCAGAAACAAAACCCTCGATCACTCTTTTCTCAGTGCTCCAAGAAAGATCACTTTTTTTCGGTCTTCTCGGAAGAGATGTCTTCCCCTTTTTTTCTTGGTAACAATCGGCGCGGCTTGAAGTTTCCTTCCCCCCCGGCGCCCAATATTTGCCGGATTAAGGTGAGATAGTACCAAGTTTCCCCTTCTTTTAGGGAGTGGAGACGATGCACTCGGCCAGCGTGTTCGGACCCCCGACCCCCCCTGCCGGGAAGCCGAAGATCGTCCTTTTCAGTGTTTCTCTCCCAAAGCAAATTTTCTCTTCCCCCGCCAGCCCCCCTATCCTGGCCCTTTGATGGCGCCTTTTTTGCAACTCTTCTTCGTCTGGTTTTCCCCAGAAACACGAGCGTTCGCCGTCAATTCTTTTTCCTCGTTTGGCAACGTGCAGAGACGTCCCATCCCTCTGCGCGGAAAGACCCCCTATGACTTTTCAACAATCGTGCCGTCTATACCCCTCCCCTCCCCCCGTCCAGCCCCCACCACGCGCACAGAGTCACACGAGTGAGTTTGAAAGGCGTTTTCATCGGTTCGCTGAGTCATAAACCCCTTACACCCTCCTTGTCTGATTACTGTCGCTGAGCAACCTGAGGCCCCCACTCGCAAACCGCGCGGTCCCTTGACTAACACTTCAGAAACATCCCTCCCCCCAGGTAGTAACTAGGTAGACGAGCCCTTCCCCAAGAGCTTAAGGAATCGGTCCCCCCCCCCCTCAATGAAACCCCAAAAGTGATTCAATCCTCACCCCTTTAATAGTGCCCTCCTTTTCTAACCTTCTGGGAATGCCATTTTCCCCTCTCGCCAGTTTTCTTCTTCGTAGGATCCCTCATGCGCCCTTTCTAGTAGGCCCTTCGATTGTGAAACCGTGGACAGCTGACGCGTCACGAAGTGAAATCTTCTTGAGCACTTCCTATCCGATTCTCGTTAGAGATAAAGTTCTCCCCCTCCTGAACCCACCTGGGGCCAAACCGGAATCTTCTCCTTCTGGTGCTCGTTTCCGGCCCCCCAATTTCTTCTTTTTTCCTCTTTTTGGTGTGAGATAGATTGTTTATGCCACCCTCTAAAGCGCCAGTTGCCTCCTTTTCCTTCTTCCACAGGTGGTTTCCATCAAGTAGTTGATTTCCCTCACATAGCCTCTCACCGGCGGTCACGCCCCCCCCCTTTTTCCCCCCGGTCCTGACGCTGTCCACCCAGGTCCCCCCCCGTGAAGATCACATAGCGGGCTCCCCTCTATGCAAAAGACTAGCGGTAAAAACTTCTCTTTCTCGTTCCGACGGTTCCAACTAGTACAACCTTTCTCTCTCCCATACACAGGGTTCCCCTTGAGGCAGTCTGCTCCCTTTTCTGGATTTGACTTTTCTACGCTCCTTCCAATCCTTCAGATGCTGCTGTGGCTGGAAGTGTCGACTTCTGCTAAGTGGAGGGGTTCGTCGGTTATGCGGTGCTCCCCTTTCCCCGTAGGATACTCGCTTTCCCTCCCCCCGAGGGGAGTTAGTCGGTCTGAACATCCCCCCCCTCCCGCGCCGGACTTTTTTTGAGGATTTTGTTTAGCAGTTTTTCTGCTGAACCCTCCCTGCCCGCTTTCCTACACCCCGGAATGCGTTTCTGTCCCCCTCAAGCCCGCGGCGCTCGCGGCTCTCGAATTGAAAAAATTCGGCCGTTCGCCCGGGCGCATTTTTTTTTCCCTTCAAGAAGTCGTCCGAGCGACTCTTTCCCTCTCCGTCCCCGATTTCCCTCCCAAGAGCAGTGAGAGTTGTTCTTTCCCCTGCGCCTGAGTTTCTTCCTCCCTCGGCCGAGAAGAGTGTGCACCGCCAAGCTGCAGCTCCTTTTCTAGCAGCCAAGTGCATCCAAGTCGTTTTTCGTCTCTTTTTCTCAAGAAAAATTCCACAATTTCTCCCCCCGGAAAGCCCGCAGTTCCCCTACGAGCCGATGTTGAAACCCTACCCCCCCCCTGCCCCCCCCCTCAAGATTGCAGAGACGCAGACTACGACTCCTTCGGCCCAAGTGAGTGGGTCAACCTTCCTTCAAGGTGAGGCTTCCTTGTCCGGTTTTTTTCCATCCCCTAGCCCCTTTTTCGCGATGGTTACGACTCAGCCCCCCCTCAAGTCTTGGTTGATATGAGGATTCTTTCACGACGGCGACGGGTTTTATAAATGGTGGACCCCCCCCATAGTCTTTCGTGACGGCTGGTCCTGCCTTTCCGGCCCGCATGGCTCTCGTTCCCGCAGTATCTCCCATGAAAATAGTCCACCTTCTACCCCTCGAACGGAACTACCTTCTTCAGGGTAGGTCCTCAATTTCTCGTCTCTGGGAGTAGCTTTACCCGCTTCCCCTGGCGCGAGGTGACAGACCCCAGCTTTCCCGTCTCCGTTGGCAGTGATCCAAAGTTTACCTTTATTCAAACCTTTTTCCCCTTACTTGAGGGATGTTAGAGCTACTCCCTCCTTTCGAAGCTTACAAACTTACTAGGTGTATCAGAAGTTCGTTTTTAGCACTTATTTTTTTCTGATGGTTAGAGGTTGACCACCCGTTTGCCCAATGTTTCGTGTCTTCCCCCTCAGCAGCGATGGAAGCTCCAGCTTCCCCAGTCTCCTTTTGAATTTCCGAGTCGAAGGCTTTTCTAGTGACTTTGCAATAATCGTTCGACCTTCCCCTCCCCACCTTCTCTGTCGGGGTGAAGTGCAGGTTTAGTTGCTTGCCTGTACATGTAACTAGGAAATTTTGAGTCTTCTTTATCCCCTATTTGCACGTCCAGTGGGGTCAAGGGACTTTCCTCCTTTCAGGCTCAGAACTCCTTTTTCCCCCGTTCTCCTGTGACAATTTCCCTCCCCTATTGTTCTGGCGACTTGAGAGCGAGGTTTTTCCCTTCGATGACATGGGTATGTGCGCGCGGGCTGACTTTATAACGGCCGGGTCTCTGCTTCCCCTTCATAGACAGAGAAAGATTCGCCCAATTATTCCCTCGATGTTCGCACCTTCTTCAACAAATTGCGCTGAGCTCTGACTTTGCGATTTTTTCCCGACTGCCTTATCTCTTTCTTCCCATTTGTTTTTTCTTGCTTTTCCTTTCAATCAGAAACGAACTGAACACATTTAGCTTCCCTCCTCCATTGTTTTAGAGGTGCGCGAATCGTGGGTTGTTTTCATCTTGATCTGTATATGTCCCCTCTTACTTTTCAGCTACTTCCCTCAAGTGAAGTCCATGATCCCCTTATGCCCGCGCGCCCCGCCCCCATGAATCGTAATGGAACCACCCCAGAAGTCCTCCTTTCGTCGCCACATGGCAAAAATCGTCGCTCCTTTCCATCAGCCCCCTAGTTCTTGACTACCTCCCGCCTCTCCCGCTGCAAATTTCCCCCGGGTCTCCTTGTGAGGATAACTACGGCACGCCCCCCTTCTTTAAGGACGCGATGTTTCGCCCCCCTACCACATTCACTACAACTTTCTGATAAGGTTCCGATTCTCCACATCACGACGCACCTTTCGGCGTGACAGCTTCCGTGCTGATTACGGGTACATTAAGGCCCACCCCCCCTCCCCAACCTTCCCCGCCAAAAATTTGTATGGACGTGCACAGACCTCCCCAAAACAAACGTTTGTTAAAACTGTTTGGCTTCAACCTTGTCATTTTCATTTCAGTCTTGCTCCCCCCCCCACCCTCTTGTGAGGCTGGGTCATTAATAGGAATCTTTCCCCTTGGCTCACGGCCCGGCGCTTTTTGTATGTCCTTTCCGTGAGCCCACTCCCCAAGTAATTCCAGCTCCTTCCTCTTCCATAATCTCATTCCCTCCCTTCGAGGCGTTATTTCCCTATAATGATCCTCGATTTTTACTAAGCTGCTGGGACAGTATGTAACCCGCACTGCTCTTGTTGGTGTGAGAGCCCCAGTATTTCCCTTTCCTCGCCGTAGCATCTCCTCAGTCACACCTTCTACTGAGCTTAGTACGTTCGCAAGTAGTGCGAGTCTCCCGGAAATTTCAAAAACCTCCCCCCCCTAGGGTTGGTGAAGTTCCCACCAGACAATGCTTCTTCTTTAGTCGCTCCCCCTTTTTGTTTTAAAGTGTGGGTGTCTGGTGCCCTGAGTATAGGGAGTAATTTGCTTCCGGCTTCCGCTTTTTTCCCCTAGTAAGGGCGGCCGTGACGATGGACGAAAAGAAGTGCTGACTGGACACATTGTTGCTCTCCCCTTCCCTCTGAGGGTGCGGCGACTCTTTTAGTGGCCAAACTCGGGACAGACTTTTTCTCTAACTCCTCTCCCGTTCTTGCATTCTCCTCTCCCAACCGCCATTCTCTTGGTCCAGAGCCCCTTTTCCTTTTTTTTTTCCTGCGGACGATCGCTGCGGCCGGTCGAAAATCTTCTTCTAGTGTAGCCCCCCAAGAACCACGCGGTGCCTTTCCTACATGAATAAAAGAAGTTTTTTCCCGTCTAGGCAGCAAATAAATGGAGTGCGACTCCCTCCCTCCTCTGCATTTTCGGGACCTCTCTACAGTCCACCGCTCCGGCCCCCGAGTCCAAAAAAGTGATCTGATCACACTCCTCGTGTTATTTCACTTTGCTTGAGACCTTCCCCCCGGTCTCTCTCTTGGCCCCCCCTTTGAACCTCGATCTCTGGTGGCGGACTGTCAATGTCCCTATGAACCACGACTAACGCCAGCGTGACTCTGCTCCCTTCGGCCGTAGCCCCACCCGAACTCATCACGCTAGCCCTTAGTAGCGGAGAGATTCGAGCCCCTCCATGAGCGCCAGGAATTGGCCCAAACCTGACCCCCCCGTGATCACTCACTATCCTCGGGGAATTCCCTTTCCCCCTGGTCCTAGGTGCGAGTCAGTTCTTTTGCTCTCCCTCGTGAAGCCTGCTCCCTCTTTTATAGTCCGGCCGTTGACACTTCTTAGGACCGTCTGTGCCTCACTTACCCCCCAGACTCATCGATAGCTCTTGATAATCTTCTGCAACATTGAGGTCCAACCCCCCCCCCCCCGTACGTTTCCCGGAAGAATTCTGTCGTGGCGGTTTTTTTTCTTTTTTTGTTCCTCA
>Ga0179591_1371245_pt1 | contig 12396 bp, 5 predicted proteins | sample CZOMad2_1_08_16f_FD_182891 | JGI IMG/M metagenome (GOLD analysis project Ga0179591, IMG submission 182891) | Vadose zone soil fungal communities from Angelo Coast Range Reserve, California, USA - CZOMad2_1_08_16fungal (PacBio error correction) | ecosystem: Environmental > Terrestrial > Soil >... | reverse complement strand
ACATCCGTTCGCGCTGAATCACCTCTCGCCTCTCCGACTTCGCGATCCTCTTTCCCCCCTTCCGGTCGCGCCCTTTTTTCCTCAGGATCTCTTGCTTAGGCGCGGACCCTAGGTCCTGCCAGAGCTTGGCTCCTCGCTTTCTAGCGTTTTTAGGCATAAGTTGAGATTCTCGCTCTTCCCAGCTTGCTACCCGCGGCCTTCGGTCTCAGGGAATGCCAAGCCGAAATGGTCTTGTTCCAGGCTTTCCGTTTTTTTAATGATCTTTTTGATTTTTTACGAGACCTTTGAGTCTGCCCCTTCATTCCTCGCACCTCGTCGCGGTTCCTTCCATTAGCTCTTCACCTCTTGCGCATGCAAGTCCGAGCTCTATTCAGGCGTTGGGGATTGACCTGCGAACTCGGCCGTGAACCAGAACCCCTCCCTCTGATCTCCTTTGCTTTTCGAAGAGACTCTGCCTCCTCGCGTCCTAGGCCGCGAATCGGGAACATCCCGGGCTTCCTTCTCCTTCAGGCGCGACATTGTCCTATTTACTTTTTTATGGTTTATGCAGCCTGCCCCAAGGGAGCAGACCCTGCAATGCCTTCCACAGCGCTTTCATAGATGCTGCAGACTTCAATTTGTTTTTTCGTAGTTTGAATCTTCCGTAAAGACTCCGTGAGCGCTTCAATACGGCGATGTGTGTTATCCTTTTTTTCTTGCAGACCCTCGCTCCTGCACTTTGATCGCGAGGTGGACCGTTCTTTCCCCCAAACATCATGATTTCGATCTCTCCCAGTTGTCTGTTATTGTTTCTCGGAAGCGACTCGCACGAGGCTTTCGGCGTATCTTTTACGAGCCCCGCTTTTTCGGGTGTACGGAAAGGACACCCTCCAAGTGCTTTTTGTGGATTTGGAGGCCCGTGCGCATCCTAAATGTTCACGTAATACTTCCTCTCCACGCGCGTCGGAGTGCTTTCGTTGTTAGCGGCCACCGAAGCAAGCCGCTAGACCGGGCTTTTTCTTTTTTCTCTCCGCGTTCAGCTGTTTCGCTTTCGTGAGGCCCTGGGCCATCCTGCTTTCTCGTTTTTTTCCATCAATGTGGTTCCCTCATCGAGATCCGCGCCTCCCCCCTATCTGCCTTCATCGCCCGCTATGCCCGACACAGCTTTCCTTCCCCTTGACGAGAACTCCTCTTTCAGAGGTTTTCTTCGATGCCATGCAACCTTTTTTGTTCTTTGAGATTTACCCGACTGTATTCTTTCCGTCGAGCTTGGAGATCCCAAACGAGTTCTCTTTGCCAGCGCCTTTCTTCTCTTTTTTTTGCTTCCGTCTCCCCGGTTTTGATGTACTTACTTTGTTTTTTTTTCGAGCGCGATGACTTTAGTTTCAGAAGCAGAACCCCCCTTCTTTTTTATGGCCGCCTGTTCGTTTCCCCTCCCTCATGGGCGCGCGCTCTCTTCCGCAGAGAAGTGCGAGCTCTTCCTTAGCAAACTCTCCATTTATCAGCTATCACCCTGACAAGAAAGACCACGATCGGGAAAGCGATGGCAAGTTCGGCCACTTTCCACCCCAAATTGACCCTCCGCAACGTTTGTGCGCGTTTACTGTCTCCCTCCCTCGGGTCTTATTAACTGGCTGTTTACGGACCTCAGCCAAGCCACCTTCTCTTTTGCTTGCTTTGAACGGCACTTGTGACCCTTGGAAACCCTCCCGAGATGAGGATTTCGCGTGCGGTTGATCATGCTCTGTTACGTCCCATTCGGCGCCCACCTTTCCTCCGGTGTTTTGAGCTGATCAAGGGCTGTTTCGCTTTGACTCCATTATTTTTTTTGAGCGCCCTTGGAGAGCCTGTTTCACCCATAATCCCGCTGGGTTTTGCCAGGCCTATTCCCCCCCCCCGCCTCCTCTTGGTCAAACAACCCAGATCCCGTTGATCCAATTGGTTTCATAGCTGGCTCGAATTCAATTCGTATTACTATTCAGTGGAATCATTCGATGCTCCTTATGAGTGACTTTTCTAGTTTTTTTTCTTGGGGATGGTTCCATCTCCAACGCCCCAAACCACTTCCCAATTTGTCCACCCTTCCCCCTTCTTGGGCGACGAAAATCCCATAGGCCCCCTCTTCGGTCCCCGCGCCCCTTGGAAGTGTGCTATGCGATTTCTTCAATCCTCACCTTCTTTTCTAGCCAAGCTCTTTCATCCTTAATGAGCCGCTGTATTCTGAGACTTTTTCCTTTCGCTCTCCTCCCCTCCTTCAAGCGCTGCTGACAACGGCTGATGCCCGCTCCCAGCCGCCCGTTTGATTTCCCATTTCGCTGAGGTCCTGCATGCTTCCTGGCTTCTGGTCGAGCCCCCCAAGTGCCCGAATTGAAATCCCCCCACCAGAGGCTTCGCTCTGCGCAGCCAGTAGCCTTCCCATTTCGCATCCAGGTTTTTTGTCCCTGAGTCCCTCCGTTCACCAGTCACTTCAGTCATCAGTGCGGTACAACCTTTTAACCTTTTTCTTCCTTTAGCGACGGACCTTTCTCCTCACTTGATGGGTTGTGCTGGCACTTCCTCCTTTAGAAGCCGGGGCCTTGGCATGGAATGCCGAGCCCTTTTTTCCTTTGATTTGATTTACCAAGGCAACAGTTGCCTTTGTGGTCGGGACTTCTAGGAGTAACATTAGAAGTTCCCTTAGAGTGGCAGAGTAAGAGTTAGGCCTCCGGCTCCTCTATTTTCAACGAGACGCGCTCAGCAGTTACTCCACAACGACAGGTTTGAAAAACTCGGGGAATCTCAGACAGCTCCGACCCTGAGGTTTCAACCCCTGCTTGCTTCGAACAGCTGCCCGGTAGCGCACACCTAGCAGGAGCTGAAGCGTCCTGCCGGGAGCAAACGGCTTGAAGAAGGGAGTCAGCTTGCCGATGCTGTGCGGAAAAGATCCCCCATTTCCCAGCCCCCTAGATTTCTGCGACATTTTGGCAGAAGGGGGGTTCTTTTGCCTTTTGAGGACCTTCCGTCTTGAGCGCTTGTTTTGCGAACCTGTGTACGTCCGGACAACCTCGGATGCCTAAATTAATGCGTGAAGGTAGCTGTCGTTCCTTATAGGCCTCTACCTCCCAATGTCTCTCCTATTTCCTTTTTTTGCAAAATATCGGGTTAATGCTAGTCCTGCCAGGATCTTTAGAATTTATCATTTTCTCGCCCGAGTCTGCTTGTCGTTAGATTTGCCCCGTTTTTTTTTTTTGCTTTTTTTTCTTTTTATTGCGTAGTTATGCGAAAACTTCGGAGAGCGCCTCTTTTGTGAAATTGTCAGTTCTCCATCCCGCTTGTCCGTTGCAGAAAAGGATCCAATCCCCCCCTCCAGCGCTGTTCCTTTTGGATATTCTGATTTAGTCTGCGGATGGGTAGACTTTCCTTTTCCACCTTCCTTCCCTCTTTTCTCGGTCTGCCCTGCACTCTCCCTAGTGTGTGAAGCGTCTTTTTAAAGGTGGCGGTCCCTCCTTTTCCTCTTTGAGGGTCAGAGAGTTTCCTGCTTCGCTCGAAGCTGATTGTTTTGGCTCGCGGGGATTTCGCGGCTTTCTCCTCAGCCCATGACGGAGCGGCTTTTTTTCGGTCTCTGCCGAGCGGATGTCCCACCTGGTGTCGCCGGACAAGGTAGCCGCAGGGGGAGGTGATGACCTCCCCCCTTTACCCTGAGTGAGGTCTGGAGATTTGGGGGGTTCATTAACCTAAACGTCTTTTCTGACCTTCAGCGGATCATTGTGACCGGGCCCTGGTGGTCGGGGTCTGGTTCCCAACGCCTTTCAATTCCTCTTAGATCGAGGCGAATTATGTGGTTTCTTACCTTGTCGCTTGGTTGAACCTTCTTTTGAAGGTTATTTTGTGTTTGTTTGACGAACGCCAGACAAAGTTGATGTAGTACCCCTCTTCTCCCATTAGAGGGCGGAGTCCATTTTTCCGAACCCGGTGCTTGTCGTCTTTTTTTTTTACCTAGAGCAGTGCCAGCTGGAGCTTGAGCTGTAAAGCCTCCCTTTTGATTTTACTGGTTATGTCACTGTTTAACCCAAAAGTCTTTTCATCGTAAGCAGATCGGAATAGAGGGCCTGAACCAGACTTCTCTCAGACGTTTAGCGCCTCTCCACCCATCCTCTTCTTTGTTTGCTCAGTCCCCTTTCTTATCTGTCATGGTGTCGGTTGGTTTCTGATGTCTCAAGAGTCGCATTAACGTGTCCGGCCATACTTATCGTTGTTGTACTTTTCTTAGTTTTAGAGGCTCGCATTTGATTTATGGCTTCCTAAAGAAATCCCTTCTGATCTATTTAGGCAGGATGTAGTTCTTGGAGCTTTTTGTCCCCCTGTAGCCATCTAGTTTATATACTTCTCATTTTTTTCTATCTTAGAGATCGAAACACACTTCTTCTTATTCACTCGGTAACCCGCTGAGACACCTCTTTTGTACTCGTGTATGGTTACGATTTCCCTTAGAAAATCCCTTCCTCTGCGCCGTCGTTTTTATGCAAAATAAACAACGAAAGGAATTTCCTTTAGGTTTCCTAAGTTCTTGTCATACATCGGCGCCGACAACCCAACCGGCTCCTGAGGACGGTCCCCTCACCCGCCGGTGCTTTGGACGGGAGCTTGCATATTCTGAGTGTTGCGGATTTTCCTGATGCAGCCGGCCTCTTTTCATTTTTTTCTGTACTGTGCTTTCATTTTTTTTTGACGAGGTCACATCACCTCCTGCTCAGGGCATCCGGGCCATGTTCTTTACTTGCACGGTCTGCTTTTCCCACAAAAGACCGGACGTGCCCCTGTCGATTTGTCTTAGGCCGGGCTCCTTTTTATTTTTTGCAAGTTCTTCTCCCACCCCCCCAATGTTTTTTTTTTTTTCACCCACCAAACAGCAAACACAGGGCAGTCAAGGGACACCCCCCTAGTAGACAACTGTCTCCTACCCCAACTGCTTGCATTGAGAATATTCCTCAGGCCCTTTCTTTAGGATGGCTCCTCGAGTCCCCCCTCCCACGCAATGCACTTTCCCATTTTTTTCTTCCTTTGGGATGCCAGACTCTAAATTAGTGGGCCTGGAACAATCCTCTTTTCCGCTCTTTTAGACCCCCCCCCCTTTGGAAAGCTGACAGCGTGACGACTGAGTACTCGTACGCCGCACTCCCATTTCTTTAAATACTGTTTTTGATGATCGAGAGCTGACCGCGCGCCTCCCCACCGTCTATTTTCACCCCTTGCACACGTGCCGGCAGCTGTAACATCTTTCGCGACCCCCCTCCCCCCCCTTTTTAGCCAACGGGATTAAACGGCGCGACTTCCCCTTTTTCTGTGCCAGGGCTCTCCAAACCGTCTTCTAATCGGGGTACTTCCATTGCCCCCATACCACTTCTTCATCATCCCCGCGACATGCCTTAACCCCCTGACCACCTGAACAAGCTTACTTAGTATTTTCAAGTGCCGTCCGCGACGCGAAGCTGATCCCCGGCACGGGTCACGTGACTTTTCCTTTGCGCTCGCTGTACTTTGCCATTGAAATTTTTTATTCACCTAGCCGAGCAGCGCGAGGGAAAAATCTTTTCGTAAATCACCCGTTCTTGAGTTTTCGGCCCCGTTTCGTCCGGCACCCTCACTTGCCCGTTTTAAGCCGGAAGGCCCAAGCCCGGATTATGGGGATTCTGCTTTTCTCTCTCTCCTGCGTAGAAAATCGCTTTTGACCCAACATGACAAATTATCGGTTGCCTTGAACGCTCTCTCATTCACGTTTGCAGGCGACCTCCAGGTGAAATTCCTTTGGAAATTCTAGTCACTCGATCTCCCAATTAAAGAAAGGGACCTTTATGAGGCTCTGGTTCGTTTCGCCTTCAGAGTAACCGCTTCCGCTGTCCCCCTGCTCGTGGGGCGACCCTCTTCCCTGGCGCAGGCGGGCTCGTGTCAAGCCGCTCTCTTCCTCGACGGGACCATCCGCGATTATGTGTTAGTTCGGACTACCTTTTTGGTAGTTTCTTTCCCCGCGCGATTTTCCGCGCGCGTACTCGTCGCCTACTCGATGCCCTTTGCTCACGTCAATTAGGCGGCCCTTTAGAAACGGTTTTCCAGGCCTTCCCCCCTTGCTTTAAAACATGCTCTGGGACGTGTATCAGAATCCCTTCCTTCCCACCTTCCGCCCTGATTCTCTGCTGCATCTGTTCTGCCCCCCCACGGCTCACCCTCCGGATTTGGCAGCCCCTGGTCTTTTGTCTAGGACGAGTTTCGTCTCTCTCTGAATGACAAAGGGTCGTTCCGTGTTTTTTTCTTGTTTGGGGGGGGGCCACTGTGGGTTCACCCTGATTCGGTTCCTGAACGTTACCTTCCGTTCCCCCCAACTGATTGTCTTCCCCTTCCTATGGTTGAAGACTGTTTCTTCCTTCCGCAGAGCCTTCCGTTTGCCGAATCGCTTATCCCCCTTTTTTCCCACAACCATACGTCCCGAAGCTAATGGTCCTGGCTATCCATTTTTTCTCTTAAGTTTGCGGCTGGCGTCTATTTCTTTAGTATATCCCAGCACTTCGATAAGGGTTAAGTGACTGCCCTCCAATTTCCCGTCCAGCGTTCTCATGACAACCTGTTTTCACCTCTTGAGGATGATCGAGCCACGGACGTTCTTTGTTTCCCCTTCTAGCGGTACCCGCCACGCGTTTCCCCCGCGCCATTCCTTTCCTCGATTGCTGCCGGTCGTTTCAGGACAGTTGTTGGTCATTTTCCGGTTTTTTGCCTGATTTTGTCTTATCGTAGCCACTTCTCTTTCCTTACTGCAGTTTTACTTTAAGCTCTCCGTTATCGACCGTTATGATCCACCTTTCAGAATTGTGTCGTCGATTTGACGTTTGGTTGCCAGTTTTTTCGAAACTAGTTGTTAGAGCCTTCCCTTCCGCAGTTTTTCTTTTCATTTAGCCGTTCCACCCAAAACTGCTGCTCCAGGATTCCGTCTCCCTCACTCTAGGTGCTCCCCGCTAACCCCAAGACCCCCCTGAGCCCTGAGAAGCAACACTATAGGACAGGCGCCCCATTTGTCACCGCCCTATCAATCTACCCCTTTCGAGCGAATGTGGTTGCCTCAGACGTCCTGACCGGGCCAGCGACCTGCCCTTTACGGAGCCGCCAAGAGTTTGGTCCGTCCCGCCCAGTCTGCTTTTTTTTCGTTCGGACATAGACCCCCCCTACGTTTTCTTTTCCCAGGAGATCAGGGTTCTGTACTGCGATGACCTCATTTTCCGATCTTGTCGTTCTTTTGGTTTAGAGAACTGGCGAGTTCTTTCTTCTTGCTGCTTCGTTGGACCCCTATCCTGAGCGCGCTCCCCCTTCGTCGGTTCACCTCTTCTTTATGCAGAGGACGTGCGGCGCTTTATGGGGAACTGTGTATCTATCCCTTTGAAATGTTGAGCGCCGCGCGAGATACGTACCTCTAACCACTGCCTGTCCGGCTCCATGAGGCTGGGTGCGCCCCCCATCCTCCTCACTATCCTCCATGAGGGTGGACGAGGTTTCACCGACACTGAATGGCGGCGTTTATCAACCTCTGTTAGTCGGCGAATGCGGGGGGTTCCGTCCCCGAGAGTAACTTGAAGATGAGACAGCATGTTAACGGTTCAGGGCCCTGATCCCCGACTCTTTTAGACCCACTTTGTTAGTCAGATGAGGTTAAGGCTCTAATGAGAAACACCCCTTACTTACCAAAGGGGACACTGACTGGACTGGCCAAGTGCTCGATATCGTTTTTTTAGTTTTAGCCCCCTGATATCCCGGAGATGCTTACGAGCCCTATTGGTTATTTCCTTTTTGATCGTACATCTTTTCGCCTTCTCGGTTCCGCCGCCCACGAGCCCATACTCCCAACAACCCTGGGAAGTGCTTATCTTCTCCTGCCCCTCAAGCGCTCCCCCTTTGACTTCCTATAGAAGTGACCATACGCGGGCTTTCCTCTTGGCTCTCCCCCGAACTCCCGGGGCGTTGAGATCAGACAGCCTAATGCCTCTTTTGTCCCCGCGCCGACGTCTCATTGGAGCTACCTTAGAATCCGGATAAGTAAGGGTCACCGCCTTCTAATCCCTCCACACTAGAAGTTTCTGATGGAGCTATGCCCGGTTTATTATTATTATCTGCCGGTTTTCATTCCCGGTTAAGAGAGGGAGAGATGTTTTTTTTCCCCTTGGAGAGTTGAGGATCCTTGGCAGCGATGTTTTTGAACCCCCAGTATCCCCAGCCTCTTTGAAATTATTCCTTACTATTGAGTCTGGATTTCCCCTTCGAGTTTTTTTACGATCGTTAGGGCTTCCGAGCTCTAGGAGAGTTTTAGAGATGAGGAAGATACTTCTTTTTAGTTTATTTAGTCTGTTCTATGGCTCATCCCCCTCCCCCCTGTTTACGGCGTTTAATTTCGGAGAGGTGAATTTTATCTCATGATAGGTCTCGTCACGATTTTGCGCGTCAGGAGCCCATTCTCTTCCACCATCGTCTTCACACCCTGACTACATTCCCCTCCTCGAGGGCATTCTCCCCCGTTCTGAACTTGGTTTTCGAGCCATGATAATTGGAAAGAGCTTTGAACAGTTGACTCAGATAGGATTTTCCGTCCTTTTTCTTTCCGATGTAATCGCCCCCCCGATGGCGCACGGCTTTATCTGCGGCTTTGTATCTTAGAAAGTTGGCGACCCCATGCTTCAACGCGCTCTCATCCTTGGCTTATTCGTCGATTTAGGCTGGTCTCATTATTTTCTGGATGTGCCCTTCCCTACTGTCCAACGCCTACGGAGTACGTCCGCGGAGTTTAATTGTTAACGTCGCCCCCTTACGTTGGCTCTGCAGGGTCGTCCAAAAAGCCTCCGTCCCCGTGTAGATTATCCAGGATGACGAGAACATGAAAGCTTACTCATGCCCTCCTCTTCGAGATTGGCGACAAGCTGCTTTTTTCGACCCAAGTATCCCACAGCCCTTGAGGATTTCTTTCGTATCGCTGCAGCGGAGTTTCTGCGCATGAGCCCCCCCCGCAACGGGATAGGACTAGTATCCGCGAACCCTTTCTTGGTTCTCGCCCATCCGGGTTTTATCGACACGTGCCGGTTTTGAGGTTTCCGGTTCCCGTTATTCAAGGACGGGCTCAACCCTTATGGCATCATTTCCCGGTAGAGTGACCCCGGCGTTCTTTTTACAAAGACTTCCTCCCCTTCCGCCTTTTTTTTTATTTAATTGTGCCCTCAGCATCTTTCTCCAAGGGCGGCTATTTTCTCCTTTTCTCCTTTTTTTGAGAGTATTAGCATCTTGATTATCTTAGGCACACCTTCAGATCTCTGCTTCCCTTCCCCTCTTAGTTGTCTTCTATTCTACCTCAGGTCACGGCGAGCCGTTCTCTCTCCGGATCCCGTACTTGCTGGCCCTTTTCTCCGGAACCTCGACCCGTGATGGGAAAGAGCGGGTAACAGGCTCGCGAAAATCCCCCTTAAGATTCTTTTCCCTTTAGCCCTGGCGGGGAGGCTAAGTCCCCAGTTCAGACCACACGCTCTTCCAGGAATGCTTGATTCTATGTCGGATGATACGTCAGCTGAGGAGTTTGTCCTTCCTTTGTGGGGCGACATTCCAGTGTTGACTTCTGTTTTTCTTCTCGCCTAGCCGGTTAGGCGCGCGGCTGGTTGCTAGCGGGCCTGACTCTTCCATAGAGGTTTCTTTCCCCCCTACCGCGGCGGATGAGCCGTCAGGATTACACTTCTGACTCCGTTGAAAGATATCCTTAGCACGCGTTTTTAACAGAAGATATCCTCCTCCCTCCTTTTTCCTCGCTTGCAATGTCCTTTTCATTCATTTATATAATCTAAGTTCTTCGGTTTCGCGCAGCTGGGCTCTGATGCCATATCTTGAGAAGAGGCTCGGTCCTACTATGCTTTTCTCTTCATTAGGTTGATAGGCTCTTGCGCTGCCTCCCCCTCTTTCTAAGTTTTAAGTAGAATGCCCGCGCGCCCTCCGGCGATGGGGCCTGTGTGTGGCTTTATTGTATGTTTTGGATAGCGACCTTGGCGACAATTACCTCCTTGAACTTACTCGGCCATCAAATGCGCTTCCCTTTCCTAGGCACAGTTTTGCGAGTTTCCATCTTTTCCTTTGATGGATGAAGCCGCTCGAACTTTTTGGCAGGGTCCAGATTTTCTCCGCTTTTCAGAGCGTTCCTTTCTGCCAGACCGGGCGAGTGAATCAGGGAAAAGAAACGCGAAGGTGCCATTGCGAAAAGTCGAAGTTTTTTTCCCTTTTTTTATTGATGGGCGGCTGCGTTCCACGTTCCGCCCTCCCTCCCTTCCCAATACAAAAACGCGTATGCTCATCCCCGCACTCGGGATTTGGCACCCCTTTTAGTCATAATCCTTCGAAGAACGAAACGGCCTAGAGCCCCTCCCCTGAGTCTGTTCTGTTGACCCTTCCCCTTTCGAGAAGTTTCACTTTTCGATCGGCCGGATGATCCTCCAGGGCGTAGAGAGGCTTCCCCCCTTCTGATGTCTCCTTTCTTCCCGAAAGTCCGGGCTTTTTTTCTTTGTATGAATTAGCCAGTCTTATTTCCCGTCCGTTCTGCGCGCGCTTGAGCGGGATTTCGGGGTCTTTTCCTAGAGTGCCCCTTTCCCTCTTTGTGGTCGCTTCGGATGTGATTTCCTGCTCCCCCCCCCCTATCTAACGATTAGGTCCCATTTCTCCATGCTTCACCCGCCGTCAATTTATCGAGATCTCTTTTTTTGCACAAGACGTAACGCGATCGAGCCGGGTCTTTTCCGCTTTATTAATATTTCGTGTCCCAGCGCCACCGTTCCCGCAGCTTTCATCCTCATCCCTGTGTTTCCCCTATCTTCTTTTTCCCGGAACCGGTATTCGACTGTTTTTTCAGAAGATCTTTCGTTTTCGATTTCAGAAGAACCTCGGGGAGCTGTTGTAGCCTTGACAAGTTTTTCTCTGTCTCAGTCCACAATACTTTTCTCTGTTTTCGAGCTTGTAGAGCACCCCCCCCAACTGATGACTGTCTCGGCCCTAAAGGTTTAGAGCTGGATATCGGAGGGCGCGGAGCTCTCATCGATTTTTTTCTCTTGTCGTGCCGAGCCGTTTCCGCAATCTCTTACTGCGCCTTCTCCTTTACCCCGGCTCGTTTCTTGCTCGATGACTTTACGAGCTTTCTCTTCCCTTTTCAAAGGCAGTTAATTGAGCGTCTCCTTCCCTATTACAATCAGCAATAAAGACTATCGGACATGCTGCAAGCTACTTTCTCAAACTCATTGCATTACAAATCGCCCATTGTGTGCACATGTTTCCCTTCCCGGGCTCGCGGCCCCTCTTCTGACTCCCTCAGCCGCTGTTTGCACTTGAGAATAGACAGTTTCCTCTGTTCTTTCTTGGATGACACCTCTTCCCCGGTTCGCGTTCGGTGAAGCATCGTGTTTGTGGAATTCTTCGCGGATGAGCGTTCTCTCCATTTTGCCGGTGATCTTTGCAGCCGTTCTCTGAAATCCTGGCTCTTCTATGCCGCTTTCATCTTGCGAGGCCCCAATGCACAATATTTTTCGAGAAAAAACCACATTTTACCGTCTGGGTTCTCCCCCCTTGGTTCAAAGAGTATCAGACGATATACTTATCTTTTCTTCGACCGACACCTTTTTTGGAGTTTGATTCCTTTTACGTCATAGAAACGCCATCCCGGAAAAGTCTCAATGTTCGACCTTGAGTGTGTCTTCCACAGCATTATGACCTCCACTCTCCTGATTTTATTGACCGCGTGGCCTTTTCGTTTTTTATTTCCTGATTCGATGCGATCCTTTCCCGATTTCCCCCTTTATGATTCGCGCTGTTTCGCCCTTCCAGAACTTGACGAGCTCCTTCTCGCGATGTTGCTGTCAGAACTTTTATTCCCGCTTCTCACGAACTTCCAATTAATACCAAGGCCATGCGTCGCGATACATGCTCGCTTACGCGAACCTGGCACCGCTATTGTCAAGACCACTTGGTCTTACGATTGCAGCGTCTCATCGGCCGGCCGCCTCATCATAAGCACTACCTCCAGGCTGAGTTGGACTTCTCCAAGGCACCCGTCCTCCGGCATCCAGTAAGAACGTTTCTTTCCTTGCTCTTTGAAACTCGTTCCCGTCTCCGCCCAGGATGGTCATTATGCTTTTCGCCGCTCTTAGAATTTCCGAGTGCCTCCATGTAGCCGTTTGTGGCAGTTTTCCGGATCGATCCCCAGCCCCCTTCTGTTTTTTTAGGGGACTTTTTTGTTGAGTACACCCTTTTTTCTCCTTTAGTACTGTTTTCTTACAGGACCCTCAGTCGGCGGACGCTAGACGCGCCGCGGCCCTCTCGCGAGGACACCCCCCCTCCCTTTTTAGGCCCTTTCACATTAAGAGGCTATGTCATTTTGAGTGCGAA
>Ga0179591_1329730_pt1 | contig 12396 bp, 18 predicted proteins | sample CZOMad2_1_08_16f_FD_182891 | JGI IMG/M metagenome (GOLD analysis project Ga0179591, IMG submission 182891) | Vadose zone soil fungal communities from Angelo Coast Range Reserve, California, USA - CZOMad2_1_08_16fungal (PacBio error correction) | ecosystem: Environmental > Terrestrial > Soil >... | reverse complement strand
TTGGATTAGGTCATACCCACGCTCCCCTTGGTTCCTCCTTAAAAGTTTAAGAAATGTTTGTACGGCCTTGCTTCGGCTTTTTTTGGTTGCATATTCGTTTTAGCGTTTCTTTATTTTTCTTTGGCCTTTCCTCGATTGATTTCTTCGTTTCTCGACACTTGAGAGCGGGGTGTGCTCTCTTTTAGATTCGAACAGACATCCCTATTTTTTTTTTGGAGGCCCCCCCTCCCTTCTATCGTCTATGAGGCCCGGGTCTATCCTTGGGAAGGACGTTAAGCGTTCTGTTGACGAACGTTTTTTCCTTTGTCTAAATCCCTCGCGTAATGCTTTTTCCTCCCCTGGTTTCGTAAAGATTCCCCGATACTTTCCGCCCTGCAAAGGAGTTGTCCTTTTTTTTCTGAATGGCCCCCCCTTTTTTTGACCCTTCCCCCCCCCTCGCCTGACGGTGGCCCCCCCACAAATACCCTTGAAGATAGAATTTGTCTTTCCCGCCCTTTCGTCCCGTTAGCGTTGATAGTCTACCTGCACTCCTACCATCCCCCCCTGGTTGCAATTACGTTAAGTCTGGTATTCGTTTAGCGCGATCTTCTTGATTTCTGAACACTTCCCCTGTATGTGAACTTTGATGTTTTCCTTCTCCCCCCCTCCAAAAACAAACAAGTACCTTCCGACTTCTCGTTGACAATTCTGAGTGGTCCCCTCCCCGTTCCTTCCATCGATCTACCTATAATTCAGTTCCCTCCCTTTTCCTCAGATGATTGACGATAAATACACAGTGTTCTTTCCTGCTTTTCCCCTTGCTACTGTGGAGTCTCCGTCTTTTTGTAATTTTGAACGACGTTGTTTCCCCGGTGTATGCCCCTCTAGTACTCGCTCGTTCCCGGCCTGTGTCTTGACCACAAAATTGCGACCGCCCCCCCGCGGTATGTGGCGTCGCAGTGTCCCCCATTTACTGACGTCTCTCCTGCGAGTTATTACTAATTGGCTGAAATGATGTACCGTAGTTCCGGGAATTCATTTTTTACGGCTTTCTTTTTTGTTGCGCCACCCATGGACGTCGTATTTGTCTTTTTCCCCTTTCCCCCCCGATCCTCTTTTGAACCCGGGTAACCCAACCATTTTTCGGGTGCTCCGTCAACCGTCCGTTTTTCTTGCTACAAATCAATAGTTGCAGAGTTATCCTTCGACATTTCGGTCTTTTCCCTCTTTTTGAATATTTGTGAAAATATGCCAACCGTTCACCTCCTCCCTGACCCCTTTCCCACCCATCTTTTTTTGATCAACAGTCACTCGCCCCCTACTTGAGAAAAAAGATGGCGTTATCTCTCTTTCCCTCCGTTTGTGATTTCGAGATAACGAATCTTTTCCTCGGCCTTTTTTTTTCCCCTTTTTTCACAGTTCTTGAAAGAGGTTCCCCCTTTCTATGATCCCCCCCCCTCGCATATTTGCTCTCTCTTTCCGGAAATTCAGGGACGGTTTGCTCGACGGAAATTCATAATCTCTGACGATAAGTTAGCCCCCTCTTGGATCAGGAAAGGTTATATCCCCCCGTTCTTGTTAGTTCCGTTCCCTGGGTTACCTTCTCTTCCAACCATCAAAGATCGGGCGTAGGAATCATCTGCGTCCCTTCTTATCGGTGTCCCTAATGTTTCACGGATTTCGCATACCTTATTTCACTCGATGAATGTCCCACTTCTTTGCCCTTTTTTCGCCACCGAAGGAGATGCCGCTTTTTCTCCCCTGTGGTGGGACCTCCTTGATACGGGGAGATCCTTCGTCCCCATCAACCTGAAGTCACAATTTTGGTTCCCGCCGCCTTTTTTTCAGAAAAAAGTATCTCCCTCCCACTCACCTTCCCCTGCTCCCTGGGGATTTAGCGACCTTCTACGGTCTGGGCCCCCAGGACGTAATCGGTGTAATTCGAGGCGAGATCACCTCGTTTTATCATCAGAAATTGTAGACTTTTTCTTGATTCTTTTTGGCTGGACGTTTTGTTGTCGGATGTGAGCAAAAGGAACCCCCCCCGGCTATCTTCGTTTTCGTCAGTTCTAAGGTACAATAAGTGTCCTCTCTTTCCCAACGAACCCCTTTTTTCCCCCATGAAATCTCCCAAAGCACGTTTCGTTAGGGATTCGGCGTGCAGGTAGACCCGACCCTTCCCCGGTGACCTCCAAGTGAGGGCCGGGGTGAGGTTTCTCCTCGTGAAGGACTAGCAAATACCGGCCAAGTTTGATCCTTGTATTTTTTGTGTTGTTCAGTGTTTAGTTTTCCTTTTCTTGACCACTTCCCCCAAGGCCCCTCCGCCCGTAGATACATGATAGGACCTCGGTATAGCTCCTAAAATTAGTCAGCTGCACCTCCATGCCTTTTTTTTCTTCAGTTCAGACCTCCAACACGTTTCTCAACCAGTCTTTGCTTCAGACTTTTTCCCCACTCAAACGTTTTGAGTGAACCCTAGCCTTCTTTGCCACCCCCCCTGCCTCCCAGAAACTCGTCTGGGTGCGAAACTTGCATTCTTATCCCTATGTCATGGTCCCCCCCCGATCGACGATGACCCGTTGAAAAGCGTCTCCTCTGATCTCTCTCCTCTCAAGGCCCCACAAAAGATAATTCCCCGCCAACTTAATATGACCCCAACAAAGAAGCCCGGGCGATCGACATCGCAAGCTTATCGATGCCTGGACCACGTCTCTGGTAAAACACCCCTTCTCTATCACTCATGAATAAGTGTGGGTGATCTCGATCGTTGACGTGTCCATAAAGATTTTCAACGTGGTGTTTTTACTCGTTTTTTTCCCCTCTTGACTCCATTTTTCTGAGTCCCTTCATCTTTGACTGAGTCTCGTTTTTTTTTTTTTACCCCTCTCGTTTCCATTGAGGATTGTTTCCTCTTTTCCCTGATTTCTCGCCTCGCTCATCTCCTATACCCCTTGTTCCTTTAGGGTTTATTGCCTCTATCGACTCTCCATGGTAACAAAAACTCGAATTTTTGTTCTTCAGCTATTGATGCGTTTCGCCCTGGTGTTGAATCACGTTTTCGGTTTCTGACTGTGACGGCGTTCCGTTACGATCCTTTGAACTTAAGGCGTTTCCCCCTGACCGGTTTTTTAATCTCGGTAACTACAAGTTTTCTACCTGGTCTCTCCTAACCTGGAGGCTAATTTGGTAGATTGTCTTTTTTTTTCCTTTTTTCCCTCGCGTGGATTGTGAGGGGAACAAGGCACCAAACCATCAATTCTTTTACCATTGCCCCTGATTTACGCGCCTTCCTCCGTCCCCCGGCGGGCAACGGATCGAGTCTCACCTGCACGGACGACCCCCTTTTGCTTTTTCCCCACAATAAGGAAGGTAGGAAGAATATCTTTTTTCAGCCCCCCTTCTTTTGCGTATTGACCGGACCGAACCTGATTAGTTTTGATGTTGCTCACACCGAACCCCCCCCCTTTTTCAGCGAAGTATCGATTCCATCCATTTTCGTAACGCCCTTTCGATTTCTACCCCCCCCTCTATACTTCCCCGCTTGTGCATCCGGTTAGCTCTCTCTGCCGAGTTGAAGGTAATTACACCTTGATGCGCATTTCCAACTAATAAGGTGGAAGGATATTTTCCCTCCGTTTTTAACGTTCAGTGGATGACTTCCCCTTTTCAACAGGCTCCCTCGGCTCCTGATTCCGTCTGGTTTTGACCAAAAAATTGCCCCGCGACCCCCCCTTGAGGCTGCTTTTGAGTAGACTTAATACGTTTGAGCTTTAACCTTAATGTATTATAGGCCGTATTCCTTGTTCAGCCAACCATTAATTTTAGATTCGAGCTCAGTGTTCGCCCCTTCTACCCTTCTTTCCGATATGAAATCTGGCCCCCCCCCGCCTAACCTAGCCTGGGTGGCTCCTTCACCTTGTCTTTTGCCCGTTTTTGAAGATACATCTCAACGTGCTCTCTTCCTACTTCGTGAGTTTCCATTTCCCCGGTCTCTGCCCCACCCTTCCTTTCCGGCACACGGTAAAAAATATGGCGATTGTGTATCCTCATTTGTATGGTTTTGGGATGGTTTTTTAGTCCTTTTATTAGCCGCGCAAGGCATTTTTCTTTCTCTATATTTCTCCCCCTCCCGTTTTTTTGTGTGTTGCGGTAGGGCCTCAAAGTCAAAGTGATGACTCCTTTCCCCCTCAAACATCGACATACTATTCCGGTAAAGGAGGTCCCTTTTTCCTTTCAGGGCATAGTATGTCGTTCACATCTGACACCTCTTGCACGATTGGAGCTTTAGGGCTCTTCAAAACCCTATTCAAAGGTTCCGTCGACTGAGTTCTGGGTGTTAGTTCCGGGTGTTTTTTCCCCCTTGATTAACCAAGTAAAAGCTTCCTTGAGTTCCCCCATTTGCGCACGGGTTCTCTCCTCCACACCTTAATTTTGGTTTTTTCATTACCATATGCTCACTGATTCCTTTTGGCTAACTATCGATCGTACCAACCTTAATTGCCTTGACGCAACGACCTCGATAAAGATTTTCGTTCTGCCCCCCCTGTGTGGGCAAGACCGTCCTTCTGGCATCTTCTTCCCCTCATCATTACGTGCCCCCAACTCCGTACAAGTCCCGCCCAACCTATAGAAGTGCCACAAGTAGCGTCAGCACCAATTTAGCATCTTTGATTTTCCCGAGGAGAGATACTGCGCTTGATGGTCGCTCCTGTAAGCGAGACGGTAAGTCTGCTCGCTCACCGTCGATCCTTTCATCTTAACTTCCCCCGATCTTATGGCTGGGAACCTGTTCTGGGGAAAACAGTTCAACCTCACCCCAAGACCCGTTGTCGTGTTTCCTCCGTCTCATCAGCTCAAGAATACCGGACTTCCTTCCTTTTCTGCCCCTCAATAGTTTGCGATCAATCCTGGTTTTGTCACGGTGGTCTAAGGATCAGCGAAAATTCCTTGTTTTTTGGTGGAAATTGTCTCCCCCGTTTTTGCCCATTTCTCTCCCCGTACATTAAGGCCAATAACTGTCGCCTAACCTGATAGTCGTCCCGCTCTGATTCCGAGCTGAAAAAACATCTTCTGCACGCGCCTTAAGTTTCGAGACCCCCCAGATCTTCAACGCTGCTTCCCCCCTTCTTCAACCCGGTCACTTTATTCACCCTAGACCTTTGACTCTCATACTAATATAACAAAAAATTCTAGATGTTTCTTTGTCCATTGCAACGAGTCAGAAACCACCGATCGACGATGACAGGGAGACTTATCGGTGCTCGATCAATCGACTTCCCCAGACAACTCCCAATCAACTTTCTCCCCTCAAAGGAATATGAACCAAAAAACGAAGACGTCCGGCCGATCTCCATCTGCTTTGCAGCCCCTTGCCCCGTTTCCCCCAGTTTGTTCTAGGTCCCACCCCCTCTCTCATCTCTTGACTCATCTTGTTTTTTTTTTTGAGAGTGCTCAGTCTTTGGAGTGTTAGAGTAAACGTTTTCCTCAGTATAGGAAAAGGACCGTCTTTTTTCTTGCTTCTTAGACTGGCCTGTCGTGGTTGTTGGTTTTTGTTCATATTCTTTTCTTGCTCTGTTATATTTTAGATGGACCCGATCATCCGACCAATTTTCAACCGTCATCAGACCCCAAGTGTGATTGGTTTGTTCTGACTCGTCTCGACGAAGAACAAACCCTCTCCCTTCCCTTTTTTTTGGCTGCATTAAATACTTTACTCGCTCAAGTATGGTTCATCCTCGAGGCTCTCTAGGAGCCCTCCTTTTTATCTTTACCGGTACGAACTTGGAGAGGTCATTCCAATTTTTCAGCGTTTAAATTCCCCAGTTTCTCTCTCTTCTTACTAGGCTCCTTTGGTACCGGACCCGCTTTGGCATTTTTTTTTTATTCGTCCGTATGAGATCACCCGGAGGTCTTCCCCGGTCCCCCCACCCCCCACTCCACTTAGATACTCCGGATTTCCCTTTGCCTCTTTAGGAAAAGGATGATACTTTCCTCCCCTTCCCTCCTCAAGAACTCAGGTTTTTGCCAACAGGAAGTTCCCCTTGTGTCTCTTTTTCTTTCTTCTGCCGTTTGGTCGTCCGTAGGGGCAATTTCATTTCCAGAATTCTCTTTGCCAGCCCGGGGATTTTCCATGTCTCTAAACCACCAATTTCCCGCGCTACAGTCCTCCTTCCGATTACCGGTTCTCTCCTTATTCTTTCACTCCCTGGTTCTCCTTACCAACCCCACTTTTTACTTCGCTGTTGCCCTTGTGCGCTATCGAGTCTTGAAGGCTCAACTTCTTGCCACAGCTTTCTCCTAAGTACGGGGACCGCCCTTTTTGTGAAAGGCCAGTTCTACTTCCTTTCTTTCTCGCCCCTACCCGCGGTGTTGCCCACCACACTCAGAACCCTGTAAGCAGGTTTGACGCTTTTCCCCCCTTCTGAATTTGTCTCGTTAGCCATTGAAATCCTTTTATGAGCCCTTCTCCTTTTATAAAATTCCTTTTTTCCTCTTCCTCAGTGCAATGATGATTCCCGAGCGCCCTTTTTTGCTTTTCCGCGATAAATTGGGAACACTCGGCTCAACTAATGGTGAGACCCCCGGTGCCGCCGTTTCCTCTTCTCGAAATCTCCCTTTCGTGCTAGTATCTTTCTCGATTCTTCCTCGCTTTTTCATATTGCTGCAACCCCTCCTGGCAGCTTGCAATATTGAGATTTTGATACAAAGAGTTGCCCTCCCCTCCCTTTCGCCCGGAAAGATTTGCTTTTCTTCTCCTTCCTTCCTCCTTTTTTTTTTAGAGCTATCAGCCCCCCTCTTTTCCCTTCGGAACCAAAGTGCTTCCCTATTGTCCAAGTTCCTTTCTTACACACCCCTATTTACTTTCCATTTGGGCGCCAAGGAGGGACGGTTTCTTTCTATTCAGAGACGAAACGAGTTTTCGATTTTTCCTCTTTCAATTTTTCCCCCCGTGTGCATTCCTTTTCTCCCCCCCTTACGATTTCTCTTTGGTCCAGACTTACAAAACTTCAACCCCTTTCTTTTCTTATCCATACCTGTCTTGCTCTAATTCCACATACCTTTGGGATTCACTTTAACTAAGTTTCATAATTCTTTCCATTCCATTTTTTCTTGCCCCCTCTCTTTATAAGAAAATCAGTCCTTGTTCCCTCGGCCGACGACATCCTTTCAGATATAAGATTTTGCCTCCCCCCTTTTGAAAGTCCAAACACGGGGCTATTTTCCCGTCCGGGCCGTCATTAAATCCTTTCCCCCCCCTTTGGTAACCCTTTCTTCTTACTGCCACACCGTTTGTCGAATTACCTGAATAGGGATTTCATTAAAAGCTTCTTATATGCTTTGGAAGCGAGCGTAGAGCGGATCGTTTCCTCTCGAGGCTCTCCACCACCTTTCATCCTTTCTAAATTTTTTACTTGATGTCCTCTGGAGGAGGTGTTGTCGGTTTATTTCCCCAGTGGAAGCTTTCTCCATAGAGTTAGGGTTTGTACTTTCAGTCCCCCGACAAAGAATAACTGCCCTGTCAAAGTCCCGCGATTTTGATTGTCTTAGTTCTCCTTTCCCATTAAGGTTGCCTCAAATTTTGGAATTCGTCACTCCAACCACGGAAATAACTTCCCTTTTTTTTTGTTTCCTTTTTATATCCCCCTCGCTTTTCCGAATCAATTTTGAAAATCACCCCACCCTCCTCCCCCTTCGCGCCGAACCACTTCCTTCTCTCTAAAATTGATTTTCTTTTTCAAAAAGTGCATTCCTTCTGCCCGGTTTTTCCTGAGAGACAAAGTCTTCATCACCAAGATGTGCTCCTTACTAACTCTTGTCCCCATTGTTTCCCTACCTGAACTTCTCCCCTCCTTTTCCATGTTCAACCAAAAAATTGATTTTGTTTGACAAATGTGGATCTCAGCCTCCCACAACCGATACGTCAAAGTGGATCGCCTTCCAAGGCTATAGGAGATTTAAATAGCAGAATACACTCTCCCTAAAAACGAATCTGCCCCCCCCCCCCCCCTCCTCCTCACGTTCCAGTAGAAAGCCTTTAACTTTTTCCCTAGACGTCCTTCCCCCCTTTCCACCGAACAATTTCCTCCTTTAAGTAATATTTGAAGTTGTTGTGAGGTCGATTTTTTGATTTTTTTCCCTTTCTCCAGTGAAAAGTTTCTTATAAGTCTCGGGCAACGTTCTCCTACCTACTCTTAGGTTCTTTTTCCCCTATTCTCCCGTATATCTGACTTCATTCTCGATATTCCTACCCGATTTCGTCTGATCCACTTGTCTCTCCGTTGTTGAACCCCACTTATGAACCCTTCTGCCAACAACCCCTCTCGCCTTTTGGGAGGAAATGCTTATAGATTTCTTTTCAATTTCTTGGGTAGGAAATAGGATGAGTGAAGGCGCCCCCTCTTTTATTAATACGTTTTAGGTTCTCTCACATTTCTTCCCTCCTTTTTCATGCCTGTTTTTTAGCTCGGACACACAATTTTCTCGCCTCTTCCCGAGGGTAGTACATCTTTTTCCGTCGCTAAAAGGCGGCTTTCCCTTTAGTTGTTGCCGATCCTCTTTCTTTCGAGCAATTTTTACCCAAAACTTCCCCACTTTTATATATACCTTCTGCATGAGATTTCTCTTCCCCCTTTCCCCCCCCTGGCCCACTGATGTAGGTTACCTAAAGAAGCTTCCCTTAGAGTGGATTTTGCCTCACCCGGCCTTTCTACCAAGGTTTAGTTTCGATTCGTAGGGAACTGTCTTCGAACCCGTCAACTCATGCTTGTCCGTTAGGCTTTCTTTTCTTTCCCCACGACAACCCCCCCCTTTCCCTCTACCGCCTCTGACATGACTTTCTGGGAACGACATTGTGATCTCTCTTATTACAATCAATCATATATAGCTGTCCCTCCCGGTTGCATCTAGGACTTTAATTTCCCTTTCCCCCCCCCGAGCTAATTGCATTTCCCTCTCCTTGTGGTAATAGCGGTTCTTTTAAACTTTACCCCCTCAGTGTTTTGGACTTACCCCCTCTCCTACCCCTTGCCCGTCGTAACGCCTCAAGGTCCGGTTTTTTTTCCACCACCACCCCGTCTCCCCTCCCCCAGCGGCTGGCAATTACCGGGTTGTCTGTCCTCTTTTCCACCTTTATGTACTTTAGTATTCAAAGTAATCATGGAGCCCTTTCCTAAGTGTCCCCCAAATTAATTTTTTTTTTCGAGCCTACTTGCGGCACTTATCCTCTCTTCTTTTGTATTTTCCCCATTGAGATAAATTGGAACCTCATTTAATTACCCATCCCGACCTGGTGCTAACGTCTGAACTGAGTAAGAACCCCATCCAATCTTTCGTCCTCGAGATTATGTCCTATCCTCTTCAGTCCCTTCTCCCTTCCCAAAAAATGAGGTCATATGTCAATGGCTCTTTTTTTTCTTCTTCTATTTGGTGTAGCCTCCATTGGGGACGAGACGAAAGATGTTTTTCCGTCCTCTCTCCTCCCTTTTGGTTTTGATCTCTCTTCACGCCATTTAGAGAGGCTCCCTCCAAGTTAGGTCTGTTCCCAATTCTTTCTTTCTCCCACAATCGCCTGGCAAAATCTTTTGCCGAAAGGAGGACTTTGGTCGTAGACGGTCATTCCTAATCGTCGGTCCCCCCCCCCCCCGTTTTCCTACCTAGCCCGTCTTTTCTTCTTCGTCGGATTTCAACCCCCTTTTCCCCACGGTTGCCCTCCCCCCAACCTTGATTTCAGATTTTTTATTCCGGCAAGATTTATATTAAGTTCCAAGAAAAGAGCTTCTTGAGTAACCTTTCCATTCAAATGAGGCTAGTCATAGCAAAACTTTCAATTTTTGGACTTCTGTACCCTCTGCTTTTTCATACATTCATTTTTTCCCCATCAATGTCTTGCGTAAACTCCGTTCTCCACTCCCTACTTTTTTCTCTTCTCCTCCCAGCTTAGCCTTTTTACTTTTTGATCTGAACAATTTTGGTGTTCGAACGTCTGATGGGACGATTCTTCTGATTTTTTTTTTTTCATCCATTTCTTGTCCCCACACCTCCTCCCCACTCCCTCCCCTCCTTTAGGTTTATCCACCTTAGCTTTTCTCAATCAATTATACGAAATTTGCCCTCCTTTGATATTCTACCCCCCCCCCCCCCCCGGGCTTTTTTGCCACCAACGAAGTATACGTTCCTTTAATTATCGAGGCTTTGATCAAATAGTTCCCCCCCCATGCTCTGAACCTTTTTTTTTCCTTCTCTTCCGTGAAGTGAGAGGATTTTGCCAGGGTCGGTTTTTTGAAGACCCTCAAGTTCCCGACATCTCTTTTTTTTTTAAGTTTATCTTTTTTGCCCCCCTTCCCCCGAATCCCTGACTGAAATTACTGGTATTTGACCCAAAAAGCCAAGCGTCTTTCTTTTCTCGTTACGAATTTCCAGTTTTTGAACGGGTCTCCGTTACTTTCTTAGATCAGTTTTTTTCCCCCCCTCAAAGTATTTTGGGTCATTGGATCTTTCCCCCGCTGTTTTGCGATCTCAATTCCAATCAGACCCCCCCAGTCACTTGTAGAGATGGATTTCCTTTCGGTACCCGCCTCCCATGTTCCCCTTCCTTACAATTCCTGCCCTTCCCCCCCCCCGACTTTCTTTCTCTACCACCAAAGTACCCCCCTCCCCAGTTTGTAGAATCACAAGCTCATAACCCCCAATAGCTGTGATGACCCAGACTTGAAATATACCTCGTCCCCATTTCCCCCCCCCAAAACCCTTTTGCCGGTTTGCTGACCGTGCGCTCTCCGAAATCTTTCATCCCCCACCCCTCTCGACCCCTTTTGATCTCCTTTAAACCCAAGGTTATTATAGGCGATTCATTATAGTTTCAAGTCCAACTTTTAACCCCCCCCGCCCCCCCATTTCTTTAAAACAATTTCAGCTGAAGTTATCTCGCAATGACATCGACGCAAATTTGCCCAGAGTCCTTCTCCCACCGTTGTAGTTTTATTCCCTCCCCCAAGATACCCTTTGTCCACACTAAACGTTGTGTGTTGAGTATTTCCGATTTCGGTAATCTCTTGTCAAGTTTTTTTCTTTCTTGTCCCCTTTTTTTGCCTTGATGTCGAGTCCTGTTCCATTCTTTTTGTTTTTATTCCCGTTTCGTCGATTTTATTAGTTGGCCTTTCATCGGCTCTTTTTCTCAGCCCGCTGATTCCATTTGTCCTACGGGGGGGGGCTTGCCCATTGTTTTCTCCATCGCCTTTTTTACGAAAAAACCCTCGAATTTTTTTTGGAGGAAATAAGTCGTAGTCTTTTCCCTTTTCGTTTCCCCTTGTCAATCTCTTTTCATGCTTTTTCCTGCCATAAAGTTTTTCGTTCTTCTTTATCGAACTTAGGCGCTGTTAAGGTTCCTGCTTTTCCTTTCCCCCCAGTTTCTCTCTATGGCCCAGAGGTTCCCCGTCTTTTCAGGTCTCCCCTCCCTTTCTGGGAATTTTATTCTTTCCCTGGTATTGAGAGCAACGAGCTGAGGTGAGAGCCCCTAAAAAATACCCATTTTCTACAATATACATCCTTTTAGTCTGGTCCTCTTCGTTCTGACAGTACACGTACCGTTCCTTTCGACCGCAGCCCCTCTGCTTCTTCAAACCCCCTTCCGTCCCTTCCGCCTGTTTTTTTATCTCGCTCCCGACTTTGCTTACCCCCCAGAACTCCTATCTTTTTTTCTTGAGGTTTCCCTTCCCCCGACCCCCCCCCTTCCTAATGTTAAGACCTTAGGCAAGTTCTGAGCATTGATGCTTTGTCCTCCCCCCCCTTTGATATGAACCTCTTTTTTTTTTTCACATCAGATATCCTTCGCTTGTTTCCTTTTCAAGTTCCGTTCCCGCTGAAGTTTCTCCACCTCTTCTTTCCCTTTCTGCTGACCCAAAGATTCTTGTGGCTCTTTCGGATTGACCAGTGTGGTAGGGCACTGTACCCCAGTTTCCGGATTTAGTAATCCCTCTCACCCTGGACCAGTCTTTTTTTCTTGCAACCCACAAATTCAGAACGCAAAAGCTTGCTCCTCGGTTGAGTCGCCGCTGTCCATCTCTTTTTTGCTTAGGAGTTCGTACTTCCTTTCCATTTTCTTCTGCCGTCTTTCTTGAATCCCCCCGAATGACTTCTTTAGGTGAGAAAAAGAATTCCATAAAGATCCCTCTTCTGAATTCCTGCGACCTCCAACCTTTGGACAAGACTTGAACCACACATTCCAATCGGGTTCGATTACAAAAGTTTTTTTTTTCTTTTTTTTCTTAACTACGCCCCTCTCCCCTCGTTGATCTTTATCGTCCTCGAGCTTAGGAATCTCCTTTCCTTTCTTCTCCACCCCGTCCCTTCCTCCACTCTGTTATATGCCCTTCCCAGTGAGCTTTGGCCCGAAGTCATAATTTGACTTTTCTCCTCTTT
>Ga0179591_1298029_pt1 | contig 12397 bp, 15 predicted proteins | sample CZOMad2_1_08_16f_FD_182891 | JGI IMG/M metagenome (GOLD analysis project Ga0179591, IMG submission 182891) | Vadose zone soil fungal communities from Angelo Coast Range Reserve, California, USA - CZOMad2_1_08_16fungal (PacBio error correction) | ecosystem: Environmental > Terrestrial > Soil >... | reverse complement strand
AACGACTTTCCCTCTCGATCCCTTTTCCGCTTTTTCCCGCTACATCGTGTTTTTTTTCCCGCCAAGGTTGGCTGAAAAACACCAACGGCGTCAGTGCGTACCCGTTCCTTGCCAGGCATCGCATCTTACCCCTTCCCGTAAGTTTTGGTGCCTATTGTATTACGCCAGTCCTTGTGACTCCCTTCCCTCCGGCTAGGTGGACCCCTGCTCATCAGCGGCTTTTGGAGACTTTTTGAAGCGCTTCTTCCGGACTTTGTTATCCGCGGGACGGCCGGTTATCCGAAGATCCGCATTAGCCGCGCCTTTATGTCAATTTTATTTTTTTTCTCTGTAGGTCCCGATTGTTCGACTAAACGACCTTTTCCGGTTAAGGCTTTCGGGTACGTCATGTTGAACACCCTGCCGTGAAATGAGCGGCCGGAGGCTCGTTTAACCCCACTCCCCTTCCGGTTAAAGGATATGGGTCCCGTCACCCCCCTTTTTTCATTTCCCGACCAGGGGTCAGGCTCTTTCTCCTTCTTTTGGGTGTTCCCCTGATTCCTATCTGAGGGCCGTTGCGCTTGACTAGTGGCCCTCACCGCGGGACCTCCCCCTCGGCTGGCTTTTTTTTTTGCAAGTCATCTCTTCATGATAGCCCTCAACCCTTTCCCAGAATCCCCACCTTTAGGCTTAATTCACGGTGGTCCCGTTCACCTTCGCCGCCCCGCACATTCGTGTCCTCAGTTCTTTGTTTCACACTCCCTATTCCGTCCTTTTTGGCCCCCGCTCTCTTCCAGCCCCCCCCCAAGTTTTCCTGACTGACATTCGATCACTTGGCCCCGGGCTTTTGGCTCGTATTTTTCTTCCTCAGGTAGTTGTTGCTCATTCCTGATCCCTTCCAGATCTGCGCGCCAGCGTCCTGAATTCCTCTCAGGGCGTTCAGTGTCTCGGTCCCAGTTCGACGACCCCGCACACGTGTAGACGCGTTTTAACATTGTCCGCGACGCCCCGTCTGTTAGATCTCCCTTTCGGCGACTTCCTTCCGTGATGGAACCAGTGGAATGTAGCTGCTCCGACGAAACCGCTGAGCGTCTCGCCTTCACCCGCCGCGCCTTGGGCCTGCATTGCCATAGTCGTAATGGTGCCCTGTTTTTCCGAGTATCCGTCTTCAACCGGCAGCCGCCATGCACCAGACCCCTGAACCCCCCCTCGCCACCCCGCCCCCCTTTTTCCCCACCCTTTGTGTTCACCCCCCATTCACCGCCCACAGCCCCCCGCACGCGTGATAGCCCTCGCCCCCCCAGCTCCCCACACCCCACCGCCCCCACGGACGGTTCTCACCACCCACACACGCTTTCCTCCTACCTTAGTTGACCGAGGCGCCGCGCCCGCTTCTGTACGTCCCTCCCCTACAACAGTCGGCCCTTCATGAAGCAACCCTAACGGGTACGAGTTAAGCCCCACGCCGATCCACATCGTCAGGTGGGAAGAGGCAGCAGCCCCTGTTCTCCTGGACTCCTTCGCCTGCACCCCCCTCAACCGACCCCTGTGTCCCCTTACACCTCGATTTTGACTCAATTCGTTAATCTCTTCTATGTAACCCTGCCCCCCCGCCCTTGTAGCCTGTCGCCTGTCGCGTGACCCCTAGGTTCTCATTCCTTATCTGCCCTCGGCCGCCTACTTTATTCGCTTTTAGGACGTCCCCTGGATACCTCCTCGGCTCATCACGTTTGCGAGATTCTGGTGCCTGACCCGAGAGAGGTCTGTAGCATTGGGCCTCCTCTCGAAGCCCTCTTAGACTGGCCCTTCAGAGCAATCCCTCGGTGTCCGTCGCAGCTTTCCCTGTAACGTTCAAAGGATGGATCAGTGAGGGTTACTAACCTCCCTCCCCTTTCCCCTCCTTGGGAGTAAGAGGTACAGTGTTTAGAAACCGCGGATAGTGCCCCCCAGCCTCTGATGAGCTGTGCAGAGCTTTGATGAGTTGGGACCTTTACCCGGGCTTTTCCCGGCGCACGGATCTGTTTGTGCTGGACTTCACCGTTATGCGGGGCATGTTTAGGGAGGTCCTACCCTTTATACCCCGTCTGCTCCTGGTTTTTAGCCCCGGGCGTTTATAGAAGACGCGTCCCCCAACGGTAGTGGGTACATCCCTGATGAACGATCCTTGGTACAAGGGACCCCTTCCCATTGTTTTTAGTTCCGCTGTGGCAGGTTGGAGTGTGATAGGAGTTTTCTGCCCCCCCCCCCCACCCCCTTTTTGTGTTTCCAAGACAGATGACGGTTTAAACTATTGTCAGTGGCTGCGTACGGGTTTGCCTGTGTCAATCTCAGGCGGACTGGCCTTTTTTTGACAGTACTCCTGTTCCTCAGCGCCTTTTCGGAAGATTGGCCCCTAGGCGTTAATAGGAGAGGTGGCGGCGTGGTACTACTTTCCCCTGACCCCTTCCGGATTTTGTGCGACGGTACGGCTCGCCTTCGGCCTGCCAGCCGCCTTATCGCCTTTTATGCGTATTTGCTTGCGCGCCCGCGCGAAAATTGATCCTTCTGGCTGGTCCTTTTAGAATGAAATTCCTTACTTCGAGAAAAAGCAACCCCGGCAAGTCTTTAGCAGATGGACCGGCGAGTTCTGGTATGTAAAGCTTTCTGAGTTTTCTTCTGAGATTATTAAGTCCCCCCAGACCGTTTGATGGGGGAGGTCGGTGCGCCACCCTCATTCCCTTTCCCCTATCGCCGGACTTGCTTCTTTAACGTTGCTTTTCCTCAGCTCCCCCCATTTACTGTGATAGGTCTTTGTCGTGTTTCAGCTCCTCCGTAAAATCTTCTTGACCTGTTGTTATTTTCTTTCCTAGGGTGCTCCGGCGATCGCTAATGATCCTTTCACTTCACGGAGAAGGACGCATGTGCGTCCCTTTCCCCCTGTCCAGTCTTTTCAGCGGCTTGGTGGTTTGTCACCCCGTCAGAGGTCGATACAATTCGACCGGCGTCTGCCGAAGCGCCGCTTACGTTGGAGGCTGCGTGTCGAAATTCGCCGGAACCTTTGCCCCCTTCCCCACGCTTTTGCGTGCAACCCAATGGGGCCGAGCCCTTTGCAAGCGCGCCGCAACGTACCCCAGCCCCAGTGCTTTCCTGAGGATCGCGGATACCCGTCCTGGATTTTTCCTTCGGCTTTTTTTAATTGCTTCGCACTTCCCCCCTATGTTCGCGCAGCCAGAAAGAGATGTGAGCTGTCCCCTTCTTACGAGTCCCTTCGGCCCCCGATCTGGCCATTTACCTCCCAGCGGGCAAATGTGAGTCCCCTTGGGCCTGGCGTGGTAACTTGTGATTGTGGTTACCGCCCGGCCATGTACGGTAGGGAGTGGTTGTCTGAGCAACTTTTGTGTGTCCCACGAATCAGTTTGAGGCTTGACATGAAATGTGCTCTCTTCTTCTCTCCTTTCCCCCACTTTCCCTACATTGTTTTTGTGAGATGGTTTATCCCGTCGGTAGCACAGTCTGTCCCTTTCCGCCAGCAGCCCGTTGGGTTCGCCGGGGTCCTCTCCCTAAACACCCCTCAATGGCCCGCGGGCGGTTTCAAACTACAGTTAAGACCACTGTCCAGTTTCTTCCCATCCCGTCCCTTTCCTTAATGCCTCTAATTATGCCGGTGGTCGAACTTCCCATAATGACTTTTTTTTTCTTTTTCTTATTCTTTATGTGTGCCTCGACGTCGCCGCTCGAGCTTTTTCGTGATGAAGAGTTATTTTATCCGGTAGGCTTACTCCTGAATATTCCTCCTGACCGGCGCGCAGTTTCTCCCAGATTAACCCCGCTCCTTACTTTCTGTTCGACCCAGCGATTTTTCATGCTGAAGTTTTTAAGACTTTGTACAGTTGTCTGACCACCTCCCTCCCGGGCAAGTGCTTTGCCCGTCAGCCTTGCCTTGGCATTGGCGCTAGTACCCTTCATTCTTGTTGTCAACAACCGCTCTCTTGATTATCCGCAGGGAAATTGCTTCATGCATCACCTCGTCCCCTCATTCCGGAGTTTGTGTCCTTTCAGGACGTATCGTCTTTCTCCGTCAAATCACGAACTTCCCTGATCCGGTTTGTGCGTAACTTTAAGTCTCCCTTTCCAAGACTTCCTCGATCATCGCTTGCCCCTCTTTGAACCCTGCAGTCACAGAAGAAACGGCGCCCGTCTGAACCTCCAGGTTTTCACCTGGCGTTGGCGCCCCAACAGTGGTACCAGACCACAACGCCCCTTTTGACGGTCGTTCATCCTTGCACGCTATCTCGGCGGTTAAATTAACTTCCCCTGGACCCCTCGAATAGTCCCTTTCCCCCTTGAATGGTGGAAAGGGGCCCCGTCTTCTTTCCTCTAAGGTTTCTTGACCTCCTTGTATCGTCTGATAAGGTACATTTTCCCGTTGATACATACGTTTTCCAAGATTTTCTTATACTCTCCTAAGTCAATTCGGCCCCTTCTTTTCATGCCAGGATCCGGCAAACGTTTGGCCTACCAATCACAGAAAAAGGTCCGTCCGTCCTGTTGACCCCCCTTCTTCCCCTCAACAGCCGTCCCCCCCCCCGTGCATTTCGGTCATGTAGAGGTTAGACCAATTTCCTCCCTGCAGGCTGTGATTCACTTGAGTTCTTCTCTACGTGTCCGCCATTTTTCCCGTCCTGAGATGTTCCCTCCTCATTCCCCTGAAGTCCGCGGCCAGTTTACGACCCCGATTTCATATCCCTTTTCACGTTGCGCCTTTTTCCACCGTGAGTTGTCACGCTTGTCTCCGCCGGCAACAGACCATCGGCACTAACCCCTCGAAGGCCCTTGTCCCCCCTTACTCTTATCTTTGGGGCCCTTTCCCGTCGACCTGCTGTGCCTTTCTCGACGGCGAACCGCTTATACCGGGATTTTGAACATGGCGTCACATTTCAAGTCCAGAGGACTCCGTCCGATCTTCCCTTGACGAAGTCACAGCGCAGTCCCCCCTTGTAGGCCTGCCCTTTTCCCCTCATGTTTCAATCCTCTTCAGCCCTCCTATCAAGATGTCCAGGCGGGACTTGAATCGGTTTTCTCAGACCCTCTGACCCTAAAGTCTCCCGGTCCCGGAAAATTGTAAACCCTGCCCCCCCGCTTTCCCCTACCGTGATTTTATGTTCACCCCCCCCCTGATACACCTTCCTGACCTTACACATGCCTTCGCGCCCGGCTCTCCACCCTATTTCTTCCCTGACATCGCGTCGGCCTTGAAGAGGATTAGAGGAAAGAGACCTGGCCCCTCTCCTCGTTTTTAGATAACTATATTACTCCTCTTTTTCCCTTCCCGTTGTGTTGTTGTATCTCGTCGTTTTTCTTCTGGAGTGTTCATTTCCCGGTCAATCCCTCTAATCCCCCTGATTCCCTCCGGCAGAGCAGTCAACGGACTGAGTCTTTTTCGCGTGTAGCCCTTTAAGTAAGGTTCCCAATATCTGATGTCTCAGGCTTTTTCCTAGTACATGTAAGTGGGATTACTAGAGGGTCCCAGTCTCCCCTTTTTTAGGCTCGGATTCTCCCCAGTCGATAAAGAGATGAGATCTCCCCTTACCTTCCGGATCTTTCTATGTTGTTTTTTGAGTGGGACGGTAGGGTCTCTGCTTTTAGGCGAACCGTGATGTTGTCTTTCCATTAAGTCCTGGAATCTGCTCTCCCCGGCCTTTCAGTGATCCGACGGTTTGCCCATAAATGTGTAATTGTTATTGTCTTATCTCCTCAGGCAACAAGAAGACTCCTGAAAGTTTCATCCACACCCAACCCACGATGAACCCGGCTCTTGTTGAACCCTTGGTGACTTTCAGATGTGTGAGTTACGATGGTGGACGCTCTCGTCGTGTCTTGATAGAGTGTTGTCTGTCAAGTAGGTTTACCGACCACCCGCCACCCCAACACACCCAGTGGGGGGTGTGGGTCCAGGTTAAAATTTTTTTTTGTTTAACCTTCAAGGCTTGGTCTCTGTGCCCAGGTGAAGTTCCGAAGTGCCTCGATGTCACAGCTCTCTGACGTTTGAACCCGGCTATAAGCAAAGAATTTTCCCCCTCACCCTCTCAACTCACGTAGTCTGGGTTTTCTTGACCTATACGCACCTATGACTCGGTTCAGCCGGTCTCTCCGCTTTATTCCGATTTTTTACCTAATTGTTTCCAACTGTCGGCGTTCACCTCGTTGATTTTCCCCGCGTTGGAATTTGATAATGGCCCTTCCAAGTCCCCTTCTTTTTACCTTCCTCCCCCCTCTTAGCCTACGACACGCAGCTTCTTTTTAACGCGTTTGCTTCCTGTCGGGTCTCGAGACAGGGCCCGATGTGCAGCAATTCGATCCATTTGCCCTCCATGGCCCCCGGCTATGCCGTCACTCCAGTTGATCTACTTTTTTGGCTGCGGCCCCCGGTCCCCTCGAGCTTCTTGTGACAGCTGGATGAGCTGGCGGCCCCTCTTAAATTTCTTTTTCTTTTGTTGTCTCCTCGCCACCGCCCCCCCTTGTACACCACGTGGAGAGTCAGGATGGCCGCCATTCTGTTTTTCTTTTCCCTATGGCGGTTCGAGAATGCGAGATCCCCTCGAAGGGGCGGACAGGTCTTGCCAGGCGATTCCTTCTCTCTCCGCTCCTGTTTCTTCGGGACGTCTCACCGGCGCGTGACGATGATCGCCTTGCTCATGACGGCGTTTTATTTTTAGGAGAAGGACTCTTCTCTGACGTTAATTTCCCCTTCGCTGCCCATCCTGCTGGGATTGGTTTTTTCATAATAATTTTCCCCCATGCCCATACGGGTTGGGGATTTATTTTCCGAAGTCCCCGTTTTTCTTTTGGGTTTCCTTGAGCCTTCCCAGTTCTGTGTACACTTGGGGATTAAGAGTATCTTGTTGGGGTCCTTTTCTGACGCCTTGTGTGTGAAAACTCCGTCTCTCATTCACCGGCTCAATTCCTTCTCTTCTTTTTTCTTACCCTTCCCTTTCCCGTCGTGATCCATAACCGGCTTCCGGAAGAAGCCATATTCCCCGTGCGAAGTCTTTTCAGAGTCCCTCCCTATGAGCCTTGTCCCCCGAGCTAGGCCCCTGTTCTGTCCGGGCCTTTAATACCTCCCCAAGGCATAATATACCTTCAGGGCACACTGTTTTTGTCCAATCTGGTTGATGGGCCTGGCTGCCTTAGACTTGGTTTTTCAAGCACGGCGCTAGCTTTCCTAGTGGTTGTTTCTGTTCCTCTGGGAGTTTGATCGAAAAGTCCCAGTTCTGCAGTGCGAGCCGGAATAGGGATGGTGATAAATTTGGTTCTTGAGTACCCACCCCCTCTCCCTCCACCCCTCCGTTTGTTGTCTCTATGCGTTGGTAACCGCACTTCCCCTTTCCCCCCCAAGTTCTGTCCCGGCAGCCTCCCGCCACTGATGAGTAGCCGACAAACCCACCGGACGCGTCGGGTAAACCCTCCAGTTCCATGACCCCCGCGGCTTCCTACCATTGGTCAGTTTCTATAATCCTATTACTTCCGGATTTTTTTCCGGTCGTGGCATGAATAATCCTCTTATGTATGTGGCGTCGACGTCGGCCTTCTTTTAGCGTATCCCGATTGCTCCCTTATTCCCGGTCAAGTTCCTCAGCCCCCTCCTATCCTGAGTGACGGAAGTCCATAGCCCAGCCTTCATTCCAAGAGGCCAGTCATTCGTTGCCACCCTTGCGAAGCCCCCAGCGTCTTAATTCCTTCCCCTCCAGAACTGTTTGTAAGGTCTTTTACGCAAAAAGATAAACCTTGTAAACTCCAAGCCCTCTAGCCTAGAACCGCCCACGGATTTTTCCTCTTCTCCCAGTTGGACTTTTTTTCCCCCCCCACAAAGTCCTGCAGTGTAACTTTTTTCGGGCATGAAGTAATACCTCCCTTCTTTCTAAGGTACGTAGCGCGGCCTTTTTACCTCCTTTATTTCCCTAATCGAGCACAGTCCGCTCCGTTTTGTTTCCTCTCAGGCCTTTCCCATCCCCTCCTCAGTATCACCTCGCCAGGCATCTTTTTGACCCAGGTTCTTTTTTTTACCATTGCTTTGCTCGCCTTTGTCCATGTGTTTTCTCCCTTCTCCACTCCACACCCCCCAAGCACAGTTCCTTTCTTATCCATCCTGCTTTCCCATTCCGCTCGATAAGGAGGGACATTTGCTTTTCTTCCGGCATCGTCTTTCCAGCCCCGAGACAGACTCTATTTTTTGATCGCACGGCCGGGTGGGCTCCACTTGAATCTACCCCCTTTTCGTCATGCCAATAAGCTGTCCAGCCTAAGGATTGTCGCACGACCCGCACCAGTACACCTTTTCCTGCTGCTTCCTCAATCGCCAACGTCCTTTGCTCCTAAACTCCCTTTTTCCCCAAGCGATAATCTGGCGACCCAATAAGCCCTAAAGCGTTTGATGTGTCTTCCCTCTCCTTCCCCCCCCCGAGCCGGTCCTGGATTTTCTCGGGGGTGGTTTTCTTATTCCTTTCCCTACCCCGGTCCCAGATGCAGCTGTAATCTTTCCTCACCTGGCCTCTTGCCCGCCGCCATTGCTGCAGTTTTTTTGGCGTCTTCAGTCGACCCTCACTTGCGCACGGACCCCCTGCAGCCCAGAACATACGACGAACCATCGAATGATCTCCCCTTCTCATAACGGTGTGCTACCCGTCCCCCTGACCACTGGCTGTGTTTTTTTCGGCCCGTCCGCCCTACCGCGACTCCGGCGCAAGCCCCTCCCTTCCCCCTATTTTTTTTTCCGTCACGATCACTTTCCCCGGGTTGACGTGCAGTCCAGAACAGCGAGGAAGTGCTTTCAGCACCCGGGTCGTCCCCATCCTTCAGCCAACCCCTCTCCCCCTTGCTCTCAAGGTCAGCGTGTTCATCATCCTGTCCCATCGGCTGCCCGGGCCTCAACACACCGACCAGCTACTGAATATGCTATTTTTCCCCCGACTCCTTAGTAATCATTCTCTTTCCCCGTACTAATTCCCTGGCCCTTTCTCGACCGAGGTTGCTCTTAATGAATGAGTAGTAACCTCCTAGTTTCGAGTGCCACCTGCCTACCTTGGACTCTCCTCGGGGGCCTTAGCGCCCTCTTTTCTTCTCCCTTTGTGTTGTTTTTTGTCCGAATCCGCTCTTCGGATTTTTGTCACAGTTCTAGCCAGATTGCTCCGCCCCTGAGACGCTTCGCGGCATCCGATGGCTTCTCTACCCCCTCTTGGTCATAGCGTTTTCCCCGGTCAGCGCTGCTATCAGTTAGGGGGACGTCGCCGACCTTTGGATTGGCCCTTTCGAAGTCCGCGACCCGGTTTTCGGTTGAGCTCCCATTTTTCCCCACGCTCCAAACGATTGCTCTTGACTTGACGATCGATGGCTGAGTTCTTGACCTTCCCCGGTCTTGTGCTGATTCTACCAAGGAAGTGTTTATGTTGGCTCATTCCGTGTCAGATATCTCATCCAGGCGGTTCCCTGTGAAGTATGTTTCGCCCCTTATGTTTTTATCATAGGTTTTAGCCAGGGAGGATCGCCGCCCCCCACTACGGTAGGGAGCCCCAAGTCGATTCCAACCGAACATATCACAAAATGTGGGCCCTGTAATTAAGTTCTTTAGTTCATTTTGGATGCGTACGTACGTTTCGGGAGTGTTAAAGTCTTGTTCCTGCTGACCCCCGGTCCATCACTTTACCGTCCGGTTACGCCCTGGAAGTGAGCTGTCGCGCGGCGTGTCCAGTCGATGCTCATCGCTTGGTTGCGGTGGTGATCCCAACCCCCCCGCATGCCCCCCCCTCCCCGATCCGCTTGTAAGGTCTCTTCAGCCGTGACATCTGCTCGGCTTTGTGTTCTGGTACTGGTACGCCTTGTTCTCGGAGGATTATCGCGGGCGGATCCGTTCATGAGGCACTCTCGGTAATGGGCTTATGCTTTTTTTTTAGGTTTAACCACCCTCGTTTAAGGCATCACCGAACGTACGTCTGATCACTTCTTCCGCCGCCCAACACTTCGTCTTGCCCATAGAGCCCGTTGCGTGTCCACCAGATGCGTTTTAGTTTTGGCCCTGACGAGCGTCTGTTGGCCCGCATTCCTTATGGCTGCTTACTGTTCCGGTTTTCTGTGGGATTTTACTGGGCCCCTTACGCCCCGTTGAGAGCCCTGGCTTCTCCCAGTGTCTTTTCTCGAGTCAAGGCGAGTACTTTTCAGGGCCTTGCCCTGCAGTTGGCTGACTGGATATTAGGTGTTTCCTCGTGTATGAGGGCAGTCGCCCCTGCGCTTCTTTTCCTCTGTCCCGTTGCCTCCTAGACTGGATCAGGACGCTGACATGTTTCCCTTCCTCGTCTCTTTTTCTTCACTTCGTCAGGGGTGTGACCTTCAAGAGGTCCCACTGACGGCTGCTTTGCTCGAAGCGGCCGCGACGGGGTGGCTGGGACATGCTCCCGGCCCGTGACTGCCGTGGTCCATTGCTTCGCGCCCATTTTGCCCGCCGGCCCGCGTGTTCAAACTTTCACCCGGCTTTTCCTTCCCGCTGATCTGCTAAACGGTCTGTCACCGGTCTCGCCGTGGTCAGACAGTCGACACCTCGCGCGCCCAGAGTTCGGCATGGTCCCACCCCTGACGGAGGACTGTGCCTTTTGTTTGGGTTTTTTTTTGTGAATATGCACATCCAGATGCATTTCCCCGTAGTTAAGACGGCCTTTTTGGCGGAATGAGTTTTTATCCGTTGTTGTTCTGGTTTTTTGTTTTTTCCGCAGCGATGGTCCAACGACGCGAGATTTGGCCTTTTTTGACGGGTTTTCTCCGAGCCTCTCAGGTTCCCCCTCTCTTTTCTCCCGTGTTTTTTTCTTTGAACCCTCCTCTCCTTCGTGCCCCAGTCCCCCGAGCGAGCAGGCCGCTTTGATTCGTGGAGCAGGTGGCTTCCCCACAACCGACGCGCCGGCGGTAACCCTAAGTTCGCCTGGCTCGACGCCTTACTACATTCCGTGTCCTCTTTCTCTTTTAATCCATATTTCCACTTACGGCATGGCGCTCGGAATCCTCCCGGTCGCCCCCCCTTCCTGTTTTCTGTCGCCGTCAATTCCCCCGCGCTCGCGTCTTGAGCTAACTCGTTTCGTCCGGTCTCGAGAAGATCCGCGATTCGTCGTGTACGTACCCGCGTCCGGATTCGGACCGCATTGTGCTCCCCGCCCCAGCGTTTTGAATGCCTCCTTTGCACCCAGTTTCTTCATGCGACCACCATGAGGGCGCTGCCGCTTGCAGCTCTCCGCAGTCGGCATTTCTGACTCTTCGGCGTACCCCCACCTGCGCCCGATGATCACGACCCCGGACGTTTTGACAGCATCCGAGCGGCTTGTTTTCGGATCCTGTGAATGCGATATCGTCCTTGCCTTTCTTAACCGAAGGGCCTCCCTCCCTTCCGATCCGGGTCTGCAGTCATCGCTGCAGAAGTGGTTTCATCGATAACCGCAGCTCTTTTTCATTCTTTTTGTCCCCAGGGCAGCACAACAGGGCGGGATCCGCGGTTTTCATTTTTCGCCACGGAGACACGCCTCAACCCACACGTCTTTCGTGCAAGCTGCCGTGACGTTTTTGAAATGCCCTTCCCGGTCCATGCTCAGCAGCCCGGGTCTTCTTCCAGAGCAACGGGGCTGTTTTCTGATCTGGCCTCTGGAGTTGCATCCCCCGACGGCTCGCGGTTTCCCATCTCTGGCGCCGAAATTATCCCCGTTCCCTTCCCTGCCGTTCCGGCTCGTTCCCCTTCTGTTTCGCAGACGTCCCGTTTTGCACAGTTTCCCCAGCGCCGCCCACTTCCGCCCCCATGTTAGACTTTGTTCCCTCTCCGTCCCCGCTTTTGGGATCTTGTTTTTGACCTTTTTTTTTTGACCTCCCCAAACCTTTGACGCTGAGTGTCTCTAACGTACGCCGCTTGCCCGGCCCTTCCCTCTTCCACTGGTCCAACTCGTTGAACCGGCGCGCGTGTCTACCTAGTCCGACGCCCCTGCCCGAAACCATTCACTCCCACACTCGTTTTCCCACAGTCTCGGGTTCACTTTGGTTTTATCGCCCTTCATCGATATTGGCTCGGGCGCCGCGGCACCCGGGGATCCCACGTGCTGGTTGACCTCTCTCCCCCCGGGCGCTCGCGATCAGCTGCCCGACGTGAATGTCAGCACTGTGGTCCCATGTCCCCTCGGTCCCCTTCCCTCAGGCTTCAAGTCATTCTCGTCAAGGCGGGAACAGGTCAGCATCTTTTTTTCGATGGAAAATCCACCTCACCCCGACCCGGGCACTTCTCCCCCCCTACCTAGCTGCTATAGCCCTCAGGCTCCTTGACGTATTCACGGACCTGCGATGCTCGAAAACCGCTTGGTCCTTTCTTCTCTGCGCCGATGCTGCGCCCATCTGTAAATTTTCATCTATCCGCTTCAGAGCG
>Ga0179591_1251256_pt1 | contig 12398 bp, 14 predicted proteins | sample CZOMad2_1_08_16f_FD_182891 | JGI IMG/M metagenome (GOLD analysis project Ga0179591, IMG submission 182891) | Vadose zone soil fungal communities from Angelo Coast Range Reserve, California, USA - CZOMad2_1_08_16fungal (PacBio error correction) | ecosystem: Environmental > Terrestrial > Soil >... | reverse complement strand
ATGCCGGTATTGAAGATCTTCTCTTCCCCCACTGGTCTCCTCTTCAAAGATTTTAATCTTTTTCTACGTGATTTGAGAAGGGTCGACTCTTCCGTGACGGCGGCTGCCCCCACTGGCACAAGCCTTCTTTCATTTGCCACTCCCCCCCCTTTTTCTGTTAGATTTACTTCCCTACACTCCCCGACGGGAAGCGTGGCCCATGGGAGTTCGGTCTATTTTTTTCCCCCCCCTTTTCCCCCACCGTCCTTGTTTACTGGCCGCTTTCCCTTTTGCTCCACCTCCCACGGTGATTGACTTGACTTTCTGCCTTTTCTTCTGTTTCCCCTTTGCCTTGTCACCCGTCACTTGACCGGTAAAGACCTCCTCTGTTCCCTTTTGTTTACACCCTTGATGCTGTATCATTCCCTTACCGGCGGAATCTTATCGTTAGATGCGTGGGCATTCCCCCGATGTGCCGTTTTTCCCTTTCTTCCCGACGGGCCGACTTCCCCAAGTGCAGGTGATTTGCCCTGGAGACACCACCCCCCCTTTTCGTCCTCTCTTTTCGCGAACTTGATGTTGGGTTCCGTTAGATGTTTTCTTATCTTTAATTTACGTGAAGGACACCTTAATTCACTAGCCACATGTTTCCCTTCCCCCCCCTCTTTTCTCCTCGTCCGTTGAGTCCTTGACCCTTTTGCGTACAGTTAGCGGTGCATTCGTCTCTCCTTTCTCTCGTGAAGTTCATGGTCACACACCTGAGACCTTCCCATTACATTGAAGTTTTCGACTAGTCTTTCAACCACCAGATTTTTCCCCTGGGTTGTTCGGGCCGTTGCGCGGTTCTGAAACGTCATTGAAGTAAGGGACGCGATTTCTCCGTTTTTTTTTATTTTTTTTTTGTCAAACCTAACTTCTGTTCCATTGATCTCACTGTACAGTTTGTCCCAAAGGTTCCCCGGCTGTCTTTTCCTTCTCTTTCGTTTTTGCCCCACGTTGTCTAAAAAGTAGCGGTTTGGGAGGACCCTCTTAACCTTTTCTTTCTCCTTTCTCTGCTTATGAAACAGTCAACTTTCCGCGTATGTTTGAGTTTGTTCATGTATCCCGCCTGCTTTTCCCCTTCTCTTCCTTTTCCTCCCCTTTACCCGACCCGTGTAATGGTGATTTTGTCTTGTTGCACCTTTTTCCCTTATAACTCCGGCAACAGTGGACCGTTTCCCCCGATTGTAATCCTTCTTTGTCAAACTGGACGACCTCCCCTTGGGTCTTCGAGCTGTACCCCAACCCCTTCTCGGTCGACGTTTTCTTTTTTATAAGTCTTTCTGTATTAGAAGCCCCGAATAGTTGAGTATTCTGTACCCCCCCTTACTCCTTGAGGTTTGCCCCTTACTTTGTAAAGTACTTCCCCGTTCGGGTTTAAATCAGTTGGATGGTAGAGCGCCATTCTTCCTTCTTTGTTTCCCGACGCCCCCCCCGTATTCTGCGCTTCTACTTCCTTTGTTAGCTCCGTCGTACTTGTGGCGTTGATAGGAGTCGTCATTGAGTCCCTGGCCCGCTCTGAATAGTTGCAAGGACCCCGCCCCTCTTCCTTGACACCGCTTTCTCATCGTTTTATGAACTCCTGTCTTCCCAGGCCTGAAAGCTCGTTTTTCTTTTCTTGATTTCCAGTTCGATGTCGTTTCAGCGATAGGATTGCCGGCCCGTTCTGCCAGACGCACTGTTACCCCCTGCCTCCCTCCTTTTTATTCTTCCTCTGCCTCCCATCGAAACTCTCATGTCCTTACACGCTGGTAACGCCCCCCCCTCCCCCGCCCGCTCCTTGCTGAAATTGAATTGGTGTAAGGCTCCCCCTCTTCTCCACTACATTGACAAATGCCACCCAGTTGTTATTTTTTCGTGTGGAAGTACCCTTCCCACCCCCTCTTTTCTAGTTGGTGGCAATGGCTTTCTGCAAGATTTCCTCGGTGGCATGTTGTCAATCCCTTGGAACCCAATTCTTTGACTTTTTGACCAAGGTGATTTGTCATCCTCACCACTCGTTTCGCTGAAGTGCACGATAGCCAATGTTCGGGTTTCACGTTGATTTTTTTCCCCCCGTTTCCCTCCTGCGCGGACGATGAACTCGCTCCCTTTCTCTCTTGGATTTCCCCCCGACCGTTGGTTGCCCCTTTAACCTGACGCGGTTAAGTTTTTGTTTCCCTTGGCCCCTTCTTTTTGCTCTTGGATGTGAGGTTTTGCAATGTAGGTCTACAACCACCTTTTTCCCTCCAAGGAATCTTTCCACGAGAGGTTCTTACCCCCCGTAAGCGGCGCAAGCCTTTCATCGCCCGCGTTTGGTACGCCCCCTCTTTTTCAGCCCGCTCGCTCTTTTTAAAAATCTTCCCTAACGAGCTGTGCTCCTTCTGGGAACAGACTAGAGAATACTATTTTGTTTTTCCCAGCGAACGTGATTTCCCCCTTTGTTTTGTCACGGACCCCCAATCTTTCTGGCCTTTGACGCATGAGATTGCAGTCGGGTTCGACGTCACTTTCCCCCTCGTCTTCCTCCCCTTTTCTCTGCTGGTGGACGGTCCTGAGGGATAGGATTTTTCGCTGGTCAGATCTTTTGCCACTTTATCTCTCTATTTTTCACAGTCGAAAACAACAGTGAGAAATGGTCCCCTTTCCCGTCAATTTTCCGTCTTAGTTGATTTTCGAGTTGAGCTGACTCATTTGCCGCCAGGTTTGACCCCCAGCGGCCAAAATTCGCGTCTTCTTTCAAGTTTTTCGCTTCCCTTTCGGCCCCATTCCTTCCCTTTTACTCCAAGTGTACACAGGCGAATAGTTGGCCGTTGTCGTGCATGATTTGAATTTCCTCCTTCAGTACTCTCTTTCCGTAAGTGGCCACCCCCCGTCTCTTTGGGGTGGCAAGCATAATTTTGGCAACCCGCTGGTTTAGAGACCGGGATGTCTGCGTTCTTTTCCCCCTGACCCTCAGCTGATGCATCAAACTCCTCTCTTCTTACTGCTCCTTTTTTCTCGAGATAAATTTCCATCTTCTCATTTAGTGCGGCACATTTTTTTCTCTCCCCCATCCAGTTTACTAAACCTCGGGTAATTGACACACTAGGTTCCCCCACTCCTCGGTTTGGTTATCACGCGCAGGAAAGCGCTTCCTGGAAGGCGCCTCTCTAAAATCTACCCTTTTCCCACCTCTGCTTCCGTTTCCCTGAGGACTTACTCACTTTGAGTAGTTCCTCCGTTTAAGGAACCTGGAATATACTCGCGCCTTGCGCTGTTCCCACCTTTCCTTGTTCAGCTCAAGGTGTTCGACATCACTCATCCCGTCCCTCTTTTCCCCCTCTCACCCAGTCTTCCCGGATTTTCTCACTTTGTGGTAGTCAATGTTCCCCCCACGACTTGTCATTCTTTTCCCCCTATCACTTTTCCTCGAAGTGAAGATAAACTTCAATCACTTCCCCCTCATCCCTTTTCCGGACTTCCCGGAAAGCTCCCTTTTTAATCCCCTCCTGGACCAAGCGGCGTTCGCCCCTCAATCCCTTTTCATTTCTCCCCCCTAATAGTTCTCAACTTGCTCTGAACAATAGTTTTTTCTTATTTTTTCCTGCTCCACTTTGGCAAGAGTACCCCTGCTGGAAATCTTTTATTTTTTAACTTTGTTTTCCTTTTTTCCGGCTCCAAACGCTTTTTCTATCTCACGAGGGGTGACCTCCCCTTTTTATCTCTTCCGGTTTAGGTCAACGACACATTTGGTGTTTTACTTTTCCCGAATTGCAACCAGCGTCACATCCCATCACCTCCAAATCTATTTGTAAGAAAGCGTTACCACTTGACCTTTCCGATTTGGCCCCCACCCCCCCAAAAGTAAGTACAGCTACTGGAACCCTCTGGCTCTTCTTTTCTTCCTTGTTTATGAATTGAGATGGCCGTACCAAAGGTCCCCTCTTTCCAACAGCCCATTTCTTACGGGGTCTCCTTATAAGATCGTGGTTGTGGCTGACCAACCTTTTCCCCCCCTCGCCTTTTAGTGTGTGAATAAATTTCCCCCCCCTTCCACCTTAACCTTATCCCCCCCGCCAGTGACACACCAAAAAGATAGGTTTTTGCCTTTACATTCCCTCTTCGTCATACCACACTTTATTTCCCCATTCTGTTGAGTCTCGGCAGCTGACAGAAAATCACTTTCATAGAATTTCTTTTTCTTTCTTCGTCAAAAAAGAGTGTCCCCTTCCAAGGAGATGGTGCTTTGCAGAGACACAGTTTTGAACGGTCGGCCCCAGCCCCCTTCGTATTCAGATTCAAGGAACATTTCTCTCTACTGCTCCTCCCCGTTCCCAAATAAACTCGGTCCGCCTTTACCCCTCCTGTCCCCCGGCTCTCCTTTGCAGTAAAGCTGATTGTCCTACCGATTGATTTTCCCCATCTTTTTTCCTTTCTCCGAACTGAGTTTTCAAGGATTCCTGACGACCCACTAATCAACGCCACAAATATCGGCCCTACTCCTCATCTTTAAGGTGTAGTCTGAGCACCATCGTCTTTCCTGCTCTTTCTTCCTACCCCCCCAGCCCACTGATTAAAACCTCCAGCCTTGGCTTAGGAGAATCTGTTCCCCTTCTCGGCAAACAATACCAAGGATCCAGTGGGTTTCTATCCTTCCCATACTGTTGCGGGGGCCTCAATACTTTCAAACCCCCCGCGGTTCCGGCGCGATGTGCGTTGGTGTTACCGCTTCTTCACTCCCTGGCTTGTTTCCGGTTTTTTTTGGGAGGAACAATCGGGGTTAGTTAACCTTTTCCTTTTTTTTCCTCTGAAGACTTTTTGCAAAATACCCCTCCCCAACACCAGCCCGGGTACGCGGGTTTGTTATTTAAGTTCATCCTTGTGTTTGACAAGGATTTTCCTCCCTTCTCACCCCGCCCGCTGCCGCTGATGTTCAGTCCTGACGATTTTGCTTCCTCCATAAACCACTTTTTATGATGTCCTTTCTTTCCGTCCCCCCGGCACCCGCTCCTTGTCAAATTGTCCCCCCCCTCAGAAAGTAGGGAGAGATGACAGAAGTGTTAAATTTGGCCCCACTCCCCTTTGTGTCCTTCCCCGGTAACATCGGGGTTTCTTCCCTTCCAATCCCCACCTTCCTCCCTTCCATCTCTCCGGAAGGCCATACTTCCTACCTCTCCAACTGCCCACCATTTTCCGAGTTGACGATTGTTGGTTGTCTCCTGGTCGCCCCCTTCCGGTCCTGGAGTCTCTGTGTTTTACACTTATCCTTTGACCGACCCTACGATCGCTAATTTCCAAAGCACTTACGGAAATGCCTTCAAACCCCCTTCTTCCTTTGTAAACCCATTCTGTTTCTTCAATTGCTGAGTTTCACCCCCTGTGCCCCCTTCACGAAAATTCCTCTCCCGAATTCCCTTTCCCCCCCCACTCCATCGAGAACGCGCGATTTCAGCACAAGACGAGGTCTTTCCCCTTCTCCCCCCCCTTTTCAGGGGATTATGAATGTCCAGGTGTCTCCCTCTTCCCCCTGTTTGGGAATGCCCACCAGCTCTTAACATCTGCTTTTCGGAGGTACTGTAAGGAAACTTATTTTCCTTTTTTTTTTCTCTCACACATCTACCGTTTCATTTTCCTTTCCGGCCGGAGTGGAGAACGTTCCGTGCCTTCCATTTGGTCCCCAGACTTTGACCGGCGTTTTTCCATTCTATCCACCTCCGGTTTCTTTTCTTACCCCATGTAAAGATTTCCCTTAAAAGCGTTGGTGGGTTTCTCTTCTCCGTGCACTAAAAGAGTTTCTTTTCAAGTCGATCGGAGGTTCTTGTGTAGGAGTACCTCAATTCCCTTTCCTCCTTTTTGATATTTTTTTTTTTCCCTTGGTATTCCTTATCCGTCCGCCTTAACGGGTCAGCTTCGTCCTGAGGATTTCACTCGTCCCCGTAATTATCGTTGGCCCCCCGCCTAAGCAGGGGTTGCCGTTCCTTTACCCTTGCGCAATACGCATTTTATCTCTCCCCCCTCCTCTTTGTTGATCTCTCCTTTGACCTGTCTTTCTAGCTATCTCTCCCCCATGCGTCTTCAGATGCCAACTCTCCTCGGGTCGCTACGTCCCTTCCTCCTCCTTGCTTTCTTTTTCCGGCTTTCCACGGCCTCCCAGCACTGGACTTAAAATAATCTCTCACCGCGTTCGTTTGTTTTCCTGTTCTTTCCTACCTTTTTTCCCCTCAGAGAATTTCCCCAATGCCACTCTTTTGCGTGCCGTTCTTTAAACCATTTTCCCTGTCCTTTTTACAGTGGTTGATCACCCAAAGGATTTTTCTTCGGACCATCGGTCTCCAGTCGGGTCCCCCTTTTCTACCTCATCTCCCCCCCCTCCCCCCTTCTTTCCAAGACCCTCTTATCGTAGAGGAGACACACCATGATGAGGATTCTTCCTTACGAGGACTCCTTTCTCCTTTCCTTGTTCCAGTCCTCCCACACTCTGTTTGACTTTTTGAAAAGTCCTTAAATTGGTTTTCGAATCCCAGTGCCTTGATTGTGAGATGTTTCTCCACATTGCCCTCCTTCTCTCGCCGTCTTCCGAGCCTTGAGGTTGCGTGGGTTCCCAGTAGTCTTACGTGTCCTATTAAGAAAGTTTTAGTCCTCCTACTGACCCCTCCTGTTTCATTTTTCCTTTTTCCCTGCAACTCACGGAACTTTCTTTTGCTTGCATGACCCGGGGTCCTTTCTAGGTGTCGGCCCCACTCCCCCTCCTCTTTTTTTCTTCCCGAGGTCTTTTCAGTTATCGGACCAGGAGACTCACCTTCCTTTTCCATTATCCCCCCCAGTTTCTGGACCTGGGTGTTTGCCAAGCCGTTTTCCCGTCTTTTTTGTGCCGGAACCGTATTTTGCCAGTCCTTCTCCTTGGTCTTTCCATCCCCTTTCTTTTCCGGTTTCCTTCACACCGCCCGATTTTAACCTTATAACTTGTTTGTAAAATTTTTCCCCATTATGAAGCTCGGCCCTTACTTATTAGTAGGTTTTTGCCCCACTTTGAAGTATCGGTCCGGGTTCTTTCACCTTTCCCCTCTACCCTTTTTTGAGGGAGTGGACACATTGTGATCCTTCCCTTCCCCACGATCAGTTTAAGAGTTTAGTGTTGTATACTGCTACCAGCTTTCCCTGACTGATTTCATATCACCCGTCGTACCGTGTTACTTTGTTTTTTCTGTTTCCCCGTCCGATAACCTGCAATTATGGCACTTGGCACTCCCTCCTCTCATCCTTAGTCACTCCTTTCCCCCTGGCGACTCCCTTGCTTTCTCTTTCCTCTCTTCACCCCCCACGCAAATCGCAGCAGGAGAATCTTTCGTTCTCAGATTTCTGAGTTTTTTCGGCATTTCCTCCCCCCCTCTTTTTTCCTTGAGATTCCACCACCTGGGTCTTGTTATCTTTTCCTTCTTTTGACCCCCCCTCCCTTGGCCCCGGACCCCAACCTTCCATTCCAAGTTTCGGTGTTTAACTTTGCCTTGTAGTCTGCTCAAAGCATGCCCTCCTCTTGTGCGCCTTCTCCCCCCTATAGATATAGAAGTCTCTTTCCTCCTCTAGTTTTGGAGTTTTTGATTGTGTTCGTCCCCTTAATGTGCCCTTTGGTCTTTTCCTTTTCTTTCGTCCAGGAAAAATACGATTGGCCTCTTTTCTTCTTCCTCTTGCTCTCCTCCCGCCTATTACCAGGACCGCTGCTTACAAGGGCCAGCTAGGGTTCCGGTCTCCTCTTTTTTCCTTGTATGTTTTTCTTCCTTAGAGATAGGATTTCCGGCAATATCCTATCCTTCCTTTTGTCCGCAGCCAACCTTTTCCGGATTATCCTCTTTTGATTCCCAGGACCTTCCTTGGCGGTCAAACTTTGTTCCTCTCCTCCCCCCCTCCTTCCCTTTCCTGACCTTACTGTGGATGTAAGGCGAACAACTATGCCTCCCTACCCATTGCCCTTTCCCCCCTTTTCGTAGCATGTCCTCACGGCCCACACAATCGTTATTTTGGTGACTGTCTGGCTGAAGAGTTACTCTTTTTCCTTGTTTTTACATTTCCCTGAAACCACCGGGCGACGGGTTGACCACTTTTCACTAAACACTACTTTCTCTCCTTCTCCTTTCTACTTTCCTTTTGTCTCCTTCTTTTTCAGAATCTTTTTTCTGCTTCACCTCCACAGCGCCTCCTACGCGACTCTGCCTCTTCTTCCCTCTTCATGCCTTGGTCATGTCCGGTGTTTTGCCTCACCTCCCTGCCTGGTTTTCCCCCGCTGAGAGCACCAGATCCTTGCGTGCTTGGATTTTGCTGTTTGCCCTTCTTTCTCCAAAACACCTGCGTTGCACCTCCCCTTACGTATCTTTACTTTCTGTCACCCCCCGTCCCGTCGGAGCCCGCGTGATATCGAAAAGCGTTTGGCTCACTTTATAGTCACTCCGCCCCTTTCTCTATCGATAATAAAAAATTTTCCAGACTTGTTGCTGTCCTGGACTTTGTGACTTTTTGCCACCGCACTCCTTACCTCCTACTAGTTGTCCCCCCCCATATCCAAGTTGATCACTGCTGGGAATGTCCCTTTAAACTTGAGGTCTTGCTAGCCGAGCTTGTCCTCTTTCTCCCTTCCCGTCCTGGGCCGGCCGTTCCAGGTGATCTTCTTTTTGTGACTTTGCCTTTGATGGGCTTCTTTGCTGGTCGATGATTAGATTATGCTTTGTAAACGTCTCTCCTCTGTTTGGACCAGTGAGAAACACCCATCTCCCTTTTTAACTTTCTCCTCCCACCCATGATTACGGCATTCTTTTAGATTTTTTACCTCCTTTTCTCTCTCACCGGAAGCCGTTTGTGGACCCATCTCCACTTGCTCTCTTAGATTCCAGTTACAGTGCCCTCACTCCTACTCATCCTTTCAGTCCGCCGGGTAACCATAGACCTCTTTTTCCCCCGTATAGTCTTTTGTCTCCCTTTTTCCGTTTTCCGAGCGCTTAATTAAGGCGTTTCTCTGATCCCCGACGGAGTTTTGCGCCTAAGTTGCAAATTCTTTTCTCTCTTATTACCCCTTCTTCCTTCGCACTCTGAATTGCTGTTGCCGCCGGAATGATGCTTTTAAACTTTCTTCCCCTTCGTTGTTGGTGTTGTATCTATATAACTTGGGAGATAATCCTCGAATTCAGGCGGTCCCTCTCTACTCCGACAGACGTTGACACATCGGGTCATTGCCACCTTCTTGAAAACCCCACTTCTCTGTTTTCACTTCTATTCCAATAGATTACTTTACCGGAGACGTTGACTCGTACCCAATCAACCTCCCCTACCTTACCAACTTCTCTCCTTTTCCCCTTTGCCCTGACCTTTGCTTTTTTTCATGCGATTTGGCTTGTTGAAATTGAACTCTACTCGCGCCTTTCTTTTTTCCCCACCTTTTTTTCAGGGAAGTCAGCACTGCCTTTAGAAATTCTCAAAGCAGGCCATTTCCCCGTTCGATCTTCCCAATTACCTCTTCTCACTCTTTTTTGTCCACATCTTTTCTGCATCTACGTTTCACACAGAAGAATCTCCCCCTCTCCCCCCGACGCCCCCTGCCCCCCGTACCACCCCACGAAGATGTTTTTCTTCTTTCCGTGAAGGGCCTTCAAGTTCCATACTTACTTCCCTCCTTCAGTCTTGGTCCGTTCCGCCATAAATAAATTGGTCCGTGAACCCGGAACACTCCCCCCCTCCCAGGGTCTTCCTATTTACCATGATTTCTGGAGGTCATTGCACACAGTGGGCCGTCTGTCCAGCATAACAATGCTGGATAAGATTTTTATGTCCTGAAGCTCGACGTTTTTTTTCCCCCTATTTGGTAAAGTCCCACACCGCTTTTCGATCTAACTGCTTCTCCGCTGTGACTGTTAAGTCCTCGCCTTTCCCCCCTGGTGAGGTCACCAGAAGTTGGTTTTTTGGCCCTTTAACATTCCTTAACATCCACAGCAAGCCAATCTTCTTTTGTCGGCCAGAGTTACCAACCTTTTCTCCTCTTCCCGTTTGTGCTGGCAACCAACGTCAGGACAAGCTTCAAAGGTGAATCCCGCTTGTTTTTTAGTTCTTTTTTTCTTCCCTTTCTTCCTTTGTAGCTACTTGCCCTATTGGATGTAAAATCGACAACAAGAACATCCCCTCTTTTGCCTGTTCTTTTTCCCCGATCGTGGGTGCGGTTGCACACCTCCCTTGTACCCTTTCCTGTTTCTTTCCAACTTGACACCCAATGCCAAAAGGCCCTGCACCCTAAACGCCCGCCAGTGCCCCCCCCCCCCCCCTCCCTGATGGTTTTCGTTATTCCATTACTTCCATAACACTTTTGGCATTCCGTCCTTCTCTCATCTTTCAGCCCTTACTCAAATTCAATTTCCAGCGCGGACTTTCGGGGTTTTTCGGCCAATCGTTTCCGGCCAGGCTCTTTTTTATCCAGTTCGGAAGGGCGGCGCAACATCTTAACTTTTTCTTTTCGAGAGGCCCTCCCTCCCTCTCTTAATGACTCCCGTTTGCCCCCATCAAAATAGGGGAGTAGGTTCAAAATAGTTCTGGCGTGTTTGTCAGCAGCTTGAAGTGAATCTTCTTGTCTTCTCCTGGCTTCTCGTTCCCTTTTGCCGTTGCTGGACCCTCCCTTCAGATTTAAAGGCTTCCCGAACCGAGTAAACGCCCCCTCTCTGTTTGCTACCAGACTGGAATATATTCGATAGGTGTACTTCTCTCACCCAGAGTTCCCCCTTTCCCCTTGTCGTTAATAACTACCCCAACTGTAAATTAAACCCTGACTGAATACGTTGACGGGTATTACTTTCCCCCCTTTCCAATTCTCTAACAAGCGGTGGTTTCAGCTCCTTGCAAATCTTACTTTTTGACTCCTCCCCCCCCTACCTTTTTCTCGACAGAGATGATCTTTTTCGTTGGTGGTACAGCTTGGAGATCCCCCCTTTCTCCCCATTTGTTACGTAGTTCCTTTAGGAACCATCGGTTTAATCGTTTTGCCCTTTCTTTATATGCCCTGTCCAGTTTCGACACCTCACATCACCATCTAAACACGTTGGTCCCCTCCCTTTTCCTATTCCGACATTTCAAGGGTTGAAACTTCCGGCGGTTTTATCCTTTCCCTCCCCTTTTGACCCCCTTGATCCGGTGAAGGTTTCAGGCCCGGTCGCTGGCAATTGCCTCCCTTCCACCGGTTGTTAGCTTTCGTTGTACGTTCCGTAACCATTCCCCTGACTTGTCAACCGTTTTCAAACACTCAGCCTAAGTAGGGCGATCCAGGGTTTCCTGAAACACCACTGCGACTTTTCCAGATCAATTACCATCGTTGTTTTTTACTACCCCTTCACCCACAGGCGACCCTTTCCTTTTCTCCTGCTGCCACGTTCTCCTTCCCTCTAAAACGTCATTGCCCCAGTTTTCCAGTTTTCTCTTTTTCTCTCTCGACACTGGTCCTTCTTAGCAGGTTTTCCTATATAAACTTCTCTCTTGACCGGTCACGAAGCAGTTCTGGAAACGTTCCCTTGTCGTGCAATGCACACCCCCCGTTACGGGTCTTTCGTTCCTCTGTCCCGTTCACCTTTGTCTTTTGCCTTCTTCCCCTGTTTTTCCTTAACCTCCTCTGCACACGTCCTGTGACCCACAAAATCAAAACCCCCCCCCCCCTTTCGCGACAAAGGCGTCGAGTCTTTTTTTCCTCAACACCTCTTTAGTGGCACAGCGCAGGGTCCTCGGAACAACTACCACCTTCCCCCTTTGGATTCTTAGTCCGGGACTTTCACCTCGGTAACATCGTGGGATGACGTCCACATCTTGTTTTCCTTCCTTGACTTTCTATCAATTGGTTAAGCTCCCATATACCTAGTTCTTTCTAAGTTGAGTGGAGCAATGACCAGGTTTCAGGTTTTTCCCCCCTCCGAGAATTTCCGATAACGTTGGGAGGTGACTTAAACCCCTTTCCTCGAACTGGTTTGCTGTTTTTTCCTCGTCTAAGGAACTTCCCCCCTCGGGGCTGTGGCCCTTTTGCCGATGGGAGTGTGTGAGTAAACCCAATCCTCCGTAGATGATTCGCATTTCCTTCTGTTGATTGGACAGGTGTCAATGGTCCGACCGTGGTTTTCTTTCTTCATTTTTTGCGCCTCTTTCGTTTGTCTAAGAAGGTGTGCCGATCATCTCGGAGCACCTAACATGGGCATATCTCTCTCTTTTCTCCCCTCTTTTGTTTTTTCTCTTCTCTTCCCGGTCTTATTGCGCGAGTCTCGGCAACATGCGTCGTCTATGAAACTCTAATATTTTTTCCGTCTTGGATAGTACGGCCCCCTCCCTTCTCCTGCTCCCTTCCCAATCCCTTGTCCGTTCACTTTTGCGAATGCTCAATCGGCGTGGTTCTGTAGGGACTCCGACAACTC